>Ga0187875_10000431_pt1 | contig 35711 bp, 31 predicted proteins | sample June2016WEW_17_1_2_FD_132978 | JGI IMG/M metagenome (GOLD analysis project Ga0187875, IMG submission 132978) | Peatland microbial communities from SPRUCE experiment site at the Marcell Experimental Forest, Minnesota, USA - June2016WEW_17_10 | ecosystem: Environmental > Terrestrial > Soil >...
AATTTCCGGCGCGTCACGGTAACTGCGCCCGACCGAGACACCCTGACCGTAGCCCTCGAACAGAACATCCAGTTTGCGGCCGATAAATGTTTTGTTAATTTCCAGCGAGATTTTTTGCTGCTTTTCCATCAGGCGGTTGAAACGTTCTTTTTTAACAGCCGCCGGTACGGTATCGCCCAGCGGTTCGCAGGCTGTGCCCGGTTCGAAAGAAAACTCGAAAGCCCCGACCCTATCAAAACGCAGTTCTTCAATAAAATCGAGTAAAGTCTGGAACTCTGCTTCGGTCTCGCCGGGATAACCGACAATGAAAGTGGTGCGCAACGCCAAATCCGGGATTGCCTTGCGCATTTTTTCAACCGTCTTATGAACCCAACTGACATTTGCCGGGCGCTGCATCCGCCGTAAAACCGCGGGATGGGCATGCTGGAGGGGTATATCGAGATAGTGCACCACCTGTTTTTCGGCAGCCATGACCTCTGTCAACTCATCGGTCACAAAGCCGGGATAAGCATACATTACGCGTATCCAATCTACGCGCGGCACCGCGGCGGTCAATTTTTTCAACAAATGGGCCAGGCCGTTTTTCAATCCCAAATCATAGCCGTAGTCAGTGGTATCCTGGGCGATCAGGATAATCTCACGGATACCCTTTGCTTCCAGGATTCGCGCTTCGGCTAGAATCGATTCCACCTGGCGGCTGACAGTCGTGCCTTTAATCATAGGAATCGCGCAGAAAGCACAGGGGCGGCGGCAGCCGTCGGCGATTTTTAAATAAGCGCTGGCCCCCTGTATTGAAACGCGCAACGCGCCCTGTTCGTCACTGCCGACGGTCAGCGCTTCGGGCAGCTGATAACGCGGTTTGGGCGGATTGACCCGCTGTAGATTCGCTACAACGTCTGCAATGTCCATCCAGCGCCGGGTCCCGATGATACCGTCGATACCGGGAATATCCCGGGGTATTTCCTCGCCGTAACGCTGCGTCAGGCAGCCGGCGGCAATTAATATCTGGCCGCTTTTCTTTTTCGCTGCCATTTCCGCCAGCGCATTGCGGGATTCTTCTTTGGCAGCAGCGATAAAACCGCAGGTATTTACGATTAAAATGCCGGCGTCATCCGGGTTGCCGGTATTTTTGTAGCCGGATTTTATCAACAGTTGCGCCATCGAATCGGAGTCGACGGTATTTTTGGCGCAGCCAAGTGAAACAATATGAAAAGTCTTCTTGTTGATTGTCATGGAACCGCTTCACGTTATTTTCTACTTTAACTATAACGGACGGCAACGCATCTGTCGACAAACAAGAGCATCGCAACCCCAACCCCGGACTGTTCAGGTGGTCAGATTTCTGCTTTTATCGATTATTTCGCGATTTATTTCGCGAGCTGCACGTAACGGCGCACCGAAAGCGGAATAAATACCAGCATCAGGCCGGCATCCCAAACCAGGATTTGCCATAAATATTTCGCTAAACTGGCCCCGCCCGCTGCCGGATTAGAGCCCAGGAATAATGCCCGGATGACGCCCGCCATTGATGTAACCGGATTAACATTGGCAAAATATTGCAGCCAGTGCGGCATCGTCGCAATCGGTACGTAAAGCGAACTGGCAAAAACCAGCGGAAACACCCAGACAAAACCGGCGACCTGTGCGGTTTCCTGATTCTTGACCGATATCCCGATAAAGACACCAATCCAGGTCAGGGCAACCCCGAAAAGAATCACCAGCAAAACTGCCACGATGGCCGGCACCAATCCGTTTTCAAATCTGAAACCGGCCGCCAGACCGACGCCAATCATCAGTAGTATTAACAGCGCATAGCGGATGCCGTCGGCAATCACCCTGCCCGTCAGGAAAGCCGGCCGTGCCATCGGCAAGGAACGGAAGCGATCAATCAGGCCTTTGGACAAATCTTCGGCAATACCGACGCTGGTTTGCGTCGAACCGAACACAACAGTTTGTGCCAGGAACCCGGGCAGGAAATACTGGATATACGGTATACCGCCTTTTTGGATAGCCCCGCCGAAAACGTAATTGAATAACAACAGCAGCACCACATTCAACATGGCATTAAATACCAGCAATTGCGGCAGCCGGATGTATCTGGTGACATTACGTTTGGTCATGACCATGATATCGGAAATCGCTGCAGACATTTTTTCCATCGGATTTCTTCTCACTTACATCGTTTTTTTCGTATCGGCAGTGTTTTCCGCCGCGTGGCCGGTAATTGCCAGGAAGACATCGTCCAATGTCGGCTGAGTTAACGCCAGTTCCGCCAGTTGGATGCCGCCCGCGTCCAGCCGCCGGACCACGTCGGATAAAATTGCCGTGCCGCCATCGGCCGGTAAGCTGATATCGCCCGTTGCCTCAATACTATTCATCTGGTCTTTGCCGAGTTCCCGCAGCAATTCCAATGCCTGTTTGGTTTGATTCGGGTCAACCAGTTTCAGTTTGACTCGCGTTTCGCCGCCGCAGCACCCCTTCAACTCGGCAGGGGTGCCGACCCGGATAATGTGACCGTTTTCCATGATGGCGATTTTATCCGCCAGCCGGTCCGCTTCTTCCAGGTATTGAGTAGTCAAAAAGACAGTGTGGCAATCTTTAGTCAGTTTGCCGATAACATCCCACAACCCGAAACGGCTCCGCGGGTCGAGTCCGGTCGTCGGTTCATCCAGAAAGAGAATTTTCGGCTCGGCCACGAGAGTAGCGGCCAAATCCAGGCGGCGCCGCATACCCCCGGAGTAAGTTTTTACCCGCCTGTTCCCTGCATCCGCCAGTTCAAAAGTTTCCAGCAATTCACCGGACCGCGTTCTTGATTTAGCATTACCAAGATGATAAAGCTGCCCGATCATCTCCAGGTTTTCTTTACCGGTTAAATCTTCATCCACCGCCGGATACTGACCGGCTAACCCGATAATGGGACGGATTGAAGCCGCATTTTGGCGGATGTCAAAACCGCCCACTCGTGCAGTACCACCGTCAGGAATTAAAAGCGTGGTTAAGATACGTATCAGAGTTGTTTTACCGGAACCGTTCGGGCCTAACAAAGCAAAAACAATACCTTCGCCAACGTTCAGGCTGATATTATCCAGGGCTTTAATTTTCCCGAAATGCTTGCTGATTCCCTCAACGATAATCGCGTCCTGAGCACAATCTGATTTTGCAGAATTACCATTTAAATTACTTACCAAAGCAGTTCTCCAACGCCGAAATAATAACTAATTGAAATTATGTTAAAAGATTAGTAAACTCCCCGAAATAACTTTAGTCACAATCAATCATATATTAATATCAGATAATAATATATTTTTTCAGTAAAAAAGAAAATTGTATTAAGCGATAAGCTGCCCCTGAAAATTCCGGTAATGAAAACACAACAGAGAACAGGTCACGTCCGCGGCCCGTTCTCTGTATTAATTACGCTTTCGCCAAAAAGTTATTTAGACTTGCTCTGCCGCCCGCGCATCATAAACAAAACAACAACAATAATAACCAGGACGATTGCTAAGTATAACCACCAGAACTTCATTTTTTCTCCTTAATTTCTTCTTTTCACAATTCCCGTGCATTTTAAAAAACACAAAAATTGCATCGGAAATAAGTATATTCGTATGCGAATACACTTGTCAAGACTGACAATTCAGTATTCCAGTGATCCATTTTGAAAATAAATACCGGTAACCAAAAAGAGCCCACATGGGGTGGGCTCTTTTCGTTTTGTATTTTGCCGTAAAGTTATGCGCGCAGTTTGTAGCGCTGGATTTTACCGGTAGCGGTCTTCGGCAGGTCTTTCACAAACTCAATCCAACGCGGGTATTTATACGAGGCGATGGTTTTCTTGACGTAGGCCTGGATTTCCTTCGCCAACTCATCAGACGGCTGGAAACCGCTTTTAAGCACAATATAGGCTTTTGGCTTTGTCAGACCGGCCTCATCGTTTCTGCCTACAACCGCGCATTCCAGCACCGCCGGATGCGACATCAGCGTATCTTCGATTTCGATTGGTGAGACCCAGATACCGCCGACTTTCAGCATGTCGTCGCCTCTGCCGCAGTAGTAGTAATAGCCCTCGGCATCGCGGTAATATTTATCGCCGGTATTGAACCATTCGCCCAACATCGAAGCTTTAGATTTATCATGCTGGCGGTAATAGAAAGCCGCCATCGAATCGCCTTTCACCTGCAGGTTCCCCAGGTCGCCGTCCGGTACTTCCACGCCCTTGTCATCGACAATCTTGGCGGTGTAGCCTGGGACAACTTTCCCAGAACTGCCCGGCATCACATCGCCGGGGCGGTTAGAGATAAAAATATGCATCAGTTCGGTTGAGCCAATGCCATCCAGGATATCCAGCCCGAACCTCTGTTTCCATTCGAAATAGATATTTTTCGGTAAGGCTTCGCCGGCGGACGCGCAGATTCTCAGCGAAGATAAGTCATATTTCTTTTCGGCGTCTTTTATCGCCAGCATGTTGGCATACAACGTCGGCACACCGAAAAACACGGTGGGTTTATACTGATTAATTGCGGAGAAAATGATATCCGGCAGCGGTCTGTCGGGAACCAGAACTACGGATCCGCCGACACCGGCAGGATAAATGAAACTGTTGCCCAGACCGTATGCAAAGAAAAATTTAGAGGCTGACATCAGGATATCGTTCTGATTAATGTTCAGAACGCCCTTGGCATAACTTTCGAGACAGGTGAACACATCATGCTGCAAGTGGACGGCCGCTTTGGGGACGCCGGTACTGCCCGAAGTGTAATTCCAGATTGCCGCGTCATCATAAGTGGTAAACGCTACCTGCAACTGGTCGGAGCAGCGGTCGACAAGGTCATGGAAGCTGATCTGGAACGACTTGGTTTTCTTTCCCAGAACGATGGTGTTTTCCAGGTAACGGAATGATTGGCGCCAGGCGTCAATTTCTTCCACGAAATCTTCATGGCAAATGAGGGTGCGCGCCCGGCTGTTGTTCAGCAGGAACCGGAAATCATCACTGGTATACATGTAGTTCACCGGAATGGGGATTGCTCCGATCTTAATGGCGGCGTAAAAACTGGCCATCGCTTCCGGTGAGTCATACATCACCAGCATCACCCTTTCTTCCATATGTACGCCTAACAGATGCAGCGCATTGCCGATGCGGTTAATCAGGCTTTGCATTTCTTTGTAAGTATATGTTTTGTCTTTGTAGTAAACGGCTATTTTATCGCCGAACCCTTTCTCTACAGTAGCATCAATCAATTTTGATGTGATGTTGTAATACTCCGGGGTAAATTTTTCGTACTTGTACTCTTTTTCCATTTATTCTCCTCAAAAGATTCGGGTGATTAAAATAGCCCGTGTTGTTACAGATTAAAGGCGCACAACCGCTGATTCGCGATTTATCAAATCCGGTCGAGTTGGGAGTTAGTTGCACACAAAGACAGAACCGCCGCCAAACCCGGTTGTAAAAGCCAAATCAGAAAATTATTAAGATAATTGTTTCCCCTGGTGTTTTAGCCTATCAGCAATAGCTTGCCATGCTAAATATATTCTACCTATATTTTAATCTTAGCATTTGTTTTCAACTAATTTCAATTAGGCACTATAATTGTGAAAACTGCCGTGGCGAAATGGTAAAAAGGAGCCCCCCTCTTCCTTTTTACAAGCATAATACCGGAAGAGGGGGCTTCCCCGGGTTTATTCCATCCCGATGAAAGCTTGTCCCGTACTTTGATAACGGGATCGGGATCCAGTCGGTTCCCTGCTGTTTCTGAATATCGACTCCCGTCGACGGAGGAAACGACTATTCAACCGAATCGTTAGAAACACTACTTTAGATTTTAGCAGCAGGCAACTGGACTTCGGTGACATATTCATTCATCGGGGTACGGCTGCGGGGGTCGGTGTAATAAATCTCGCGGCACGGTCCGATGGTCTGATAACCGTTCGTCTCAATCCATTTACCTAAGGCAGTGTAAGCGCTGCCCACGGCGTCATAGGCGCCTTTATGAATCGTCGTTGTCATTTTTTCATAACCCGGCAATTCTTTACATTTGATTTCGCCTTTGCCGGAAACTTCCTTTGAAATTGGAAATATTAGTTCGACGTCTGCGTCTTTTTCTTTGAACCCCTCATCATAATAAATTGCCAGCGGCGGCCCGATCATCTGCCCGCCGGATTTGGTTAAATAACCATCCATTTTCCGGAAGAGCCCGCTGATATGACTGTAATCCGGTAATATCTCCCGGACGGACAACACTTTTTGCGACTCTATTTTTTTAATCACAATTTCGTATTTTGGCATTTTACCTTCCCTTTCAACTTTAACCAGCCACTCTTCCACCCGCTTCAAACGCTCCGCCTCAATCTCCAGTTTACGTCTTTGCTCTTCCTGTTTGATATGCAGTAAATCCAGGATATAGGCAATCGACACATCGTCTTTAAGCAGACGCGCGATTTCTTCCAAAGAAAGCCCCATGTCTTTGAGCGCCACAATACGGTGCAGTTGTGTCAGTTGCGTTGCAGCGTAATAGCGGTAGCCCGTAAACTCGTCTACCTTGACCGGTTTCAGCAAGCCGAGTTCATCATAATACCGTAACGCCTTCACGGAAACACGTGCGAACCTGGAAAAGTCGCCGATTTTTAGCATTTTCGACTCCCCTTATTTCATCGAAGCGGCCGCTTCATTGTGCAGTATATCTTTCCCGCCCTGGGGAGAGTCAAGGGGTTAACGGATAATACTTAGACTTCGAGCCTCTCTCCCTATCAGAGAGATTAAGAGAGAGAGGAAATTTATGGGAAGCGTAACCATCCATACTCGAACCAAGAAATCCGCCTATAAACTGTACGGCTGCCGGACTACCGTCTTCATTTTATCGGGCGCGGCCCGGCGCGGGTCGGAGAGATAGATTTCATGATGTCTGCCGGTTAGCTTGCCGCCGATTTCTTTTATTTTATGATGCAGTTTCTGGATATTCGACCCCTCTGCCGCATACGGCCCGATGTGCATGATTTGCACGGATTTACCTTCGGTGTAACTCTCAAACCGCACTTTTTTGATAAAAGTGTTATCTTTTTTCTTTCCGGCGTCTTCTTTGACTTTGTTAAAATCAGCGGCTGTAATAAAATCCGGCTGCATTATCATTAACGTCCACTGCCACTTGCTTCTGTCGGCGGTTTCCGGCATAAACACGGCCATATCGTCCGCCCAAAACAGTCCTTCCAGGGGCATTACGCCGTAGTCGGTTCCGTCGGTCTTTTTCTTATCGAATTTAATGCCGTAAGCAATCGGATAGAGCGCTTCAATCGATTGTGCGAATTGCGGGCTTTCCGGCGCGCCCTGCCCGTCAATCATAATGAAATTCATCTTCGGGATATCAATCAGTGTCACTTCTTTGGCGGTGGGATTGTAGAAAGCCTTGAATTCTTTTTTCAGGTCGATTTTTCCCATCTTCAATTCAACTCCTGCCTTTATTTATTAAGCAGTATAAATCTTCCGTCAGGGGGAGAGTCAAGAACCAATCAAAAATTAAAATCCTAATATCGAAATATTAAACACTAAACAAATATAAAAAATATTTTATCTCTCTATCAGTAGTCAGTAGTCCTTTCATCAATCCCCGGTTATGAAAATCCATAATCAACTTCTTTTCAGCGGAATTGCACCCGATCAGGATTTTAATTTCGGAGTCTTTCTTATACAAATCGACGGTGCAGATGATTGCGTCGACTTGCCCGGGAACGCCCGTGCCGCGCCAGATATCGATGCCGCCGCCGTCCATTGAACTCGTGTTTTTCAGATAGCCGTAATCAACAGGATAGACAATTTCCGGATATCGCGGATGATACGAACCTTTCGGCCTGTCGATAACAATTTCCGACTCCTGTACCAGCGAATCAACGGCTTTCCAGAAAGGCTCATCGGGTTTTTTCGCTGGCATTTTTCGCTCCGGCCAAATCAAAATATCTCGCGTGATTCCTGAAGCTTGATTCTTGTTTATTGAATCTTGATTATTCGCTGTTTATCTTTCTATTTTGGACTTTGTACTGGGTAACAATCCGCTGGTGCGCTCGTCGATGCGTGTCGCCATATCCAGCGCCCTTCCTAAAGCCTTAAACAGCGCCTCGGCTTTATGGTGGTCGTTGATGCCGTAAAGCACCCGGGCATGCAGGTTCACACGGCCTTCCGCGGCAAAAGATTCCAGAAAATGCCGTATCAGATCGGATTCAAAACCACGCATGTCGTTTTTCGTAAATTCTGCCTGCAGCACGCAGTAACCGCGCCCGCTTAAGTCCACCGCCACAGTAGCCAGCGATTCGTCCATCGGTACCGTCGCATCCCCCATCCGCACAATCCCCAACTTCTCCCCTAGAGCTTCGTTAAAAGCCTTGCCCAAACAGATGGCAATGTCTTCCGTAATATGGTGCTCGTCGTCGCCGGAAGCGGTCAGTTTCATGTCGAACCGGCCGTGTTTGACCGTCTGCGACAGCAGGTGGTCGAGCATTTTGATGCCGGTTTTAATTTCATACTTCCCGGTGCCGTCCAGATTTAGTTCCAGGCTGATATCCGTTTCCTGCGTAGTTCTTTGTACGGTAGCTTTCCGTTTGGCCATTTTTAGCCTCCTATTTCGCGGAGCGTTTTAATCAGGGCGTCGGTATGTTCCGGTTTGCCCACACTGAACCGGATGCAGTCTTTAATGCGCGGCTGGTCGAAATACCGTACCAGGATACCTTTCACCTGCAGTTTTTTATGCAAATTCTGAGCATCGATATTCCATACCCGGCAGAAGATAAAATTCGATTGCGAAGGATAAACCGTCAGCCAGCTGATTTTCTGTAGCTGCTCGCTCAGCCGCTGCCTCTCATTGACGAGTTTCTGCACGCTGGCCAGCAGGTAATCCTTATCCTTCAAGGATTCGGCCACTGCCACCTGCGCCGCGACATTGACATTATAAGGTATTTTGATGCGCAGGATAAAATCGGCAATCGCTTCCGGGAAAATGCCGTACCCGACCCTTAAACCGGCCAGCCCGGCCCATTTACTGAATGTCCTCAAGACAATCAGGTTTTCGTATTTCGTAAATAACGGCATGATGGTCTGGCGGCTGAACTCATAATAGGCTTCATCCACCACCACCGGCACCCCTGTATCAAGTAGCTCTACGATATCTTTTTCCGGGGTCAGGTTGCCGGTCGGATTATTTGGGTTGGTAACGAAAATTAGCTTGGTTTTCGGGGTAATCGCGGCTTTGACCTTCGCGATATTAATGTTAAAAGCCTCGTCCCGTGGCACATCCACTAAAACGCCGTTGCAGAGTTTGGTGCTGAAGCTGTAAATTCCGAAGGTTGGAGTGCAGTTGATCACTTCATCACCAAGATTCACCAGCAGTCGGATAAGCAGGTCAATTAACTGGTTGCTGCCGTTGCCGCACACGATATATTTGATATCGGTACCGGCATAACCGGCAATCAGCCCCCGTAACTTTTCCTGTCCGTCATCGGGGTAAATATTAAACTGCGGATATTGGGCCAAAGCTTTATTTACCCGCGGCGAACAGCCGTAGGGATTTTCATTGGCGTCGATTTTTATCATGTCCTTGGCCGCCACTTCAATCTTCCCTTCCAGCACTTCCGGGGAAGCCGCCGCTGAATATCCGCCAAAAGACAGCAACTCTTTCCGTATCAGTTTTTCCATGCCCATGTTACTCTCCGTTCTTGAATTCTCCTGCACATTACCAACTTGTCATGCTGAGCGGAGCGAAGCATCTAGTAACCCATTGTTTGGGGAAACTAGATTCTTCATTACATTCAGAATGACAAAGCTACTGCCTATTTCTTCCTCATATTTTTCATTCTGAGTTCAATTGCCTGCGCGTGGGCATCCAGTCCTTCCGCCCGGGCAATCGTCACCGCGGCTGCCCCTGCCGCTTCTATTAATGCGTCATCCACGCCGCTGATGTTGGTTATTTTCAGCAAATCCAGCACGTTCAGCGGCGAACTGAACCGGGCCGTGCCTTCTGTCGGTAAAGTGTGCGACGGTCCGGAAACATAATCGCTCATTGCGACGGTGGCTTGCTTACCCAAAATAATGCAGCCGGCATTGGTGAGTAGTTTTTCACAGGCAGAGCTCTTTTTCGTCAGCAGCAGCACATGTTCCGGAGCATATAAGTTTGTCAGCTCGACCGCTTCCGCCATATTTTTCACAATAACCACCATGCCGTTATTCGCCAGCGATTCTTCAATAATTTTTCGGCGGGATAACTTTTTCAACTGTTCATCAATTGCCTGATTTACTTTGTCGGCCAACGCCCGTGAATCGGTAATCATAATCGCCGAAGATAAACCGCCGTGCTCCGCCTGAGCCAGTAAATCCGAAGCGCAGTAGTCAGGGTTGGCCCATGTATCGGCGATTACTACAACTTCCGAAGGGCCCTGTAGCCCGTCAATCCCCACCACCCCATAGACCAGTTTTTTCGCCAGAAAAACATAGATATTACCGGGACCGCAAATTTTATCAACGCGCGGGACGGATTCCGTGCCGAAAGCCAGCGCCGCGATGGCCTGCGCTCCCCCCATTGCGAAAATCCGGTCTACCCCCGCTATATCAGCCGCAACCAGAATTGCGGGCGAAATCTTCCCGTCTTTACCCGGCGGAGTTGCCAGCATCACTTCATTTACCCCGGCTATCTTGGCCGGGATGGCCGTCATCAACACGGTCGAGGGATAACTGGCCGTGCCGCCCGGGGCATAAACACCCACCCGTTCCAGCGGTCTCACCACCCAGCCGGTTTTCTTTTGATTGTAAGTAGGTAAAGCGCGTTCTTTCTGTTCCCGGTGAAAGTTACCGATGCGTTCCGCTGCCAGTTTCATCGCATCAACCAGTTGCGCATCCACTTTTTGATAAGCAGCTTTGATTTGTGCCGGTTTTACTTCCAGCGCGGTTAATTTAGCGCCGTCGAATTTTTCGGTCAGTTCGAAAAGGGCCTTATCGCCGTGCTGCCGGACTTCGTTAATAATCTGCCGGACGGCGGCTTCCTGCTTGTACTCTAAATCTTTCGGCGCCTGCCTGTCGAGTAACTTTTTGGCTTTCTCAAACCCTTCGATAATTTTCATCTGCTGCCTCTCAATACCGGTTATTTGCTCTCCGCCGCTTTGCTTAAAAGGTTGATGATATTCGCAATCCTGGTCTGCTTAACGGCGCTGTATTCCCGATTCTTTGCCCCAATCAGGTGCGCCGTGGATTCAAAAAGGATATCGATGATTTTCAGATTGTGCCGCGCAATGGTGCTGCCGGTCTCGGTATTCTCAATCAGGATATCGGCGTCTTCCGGGATAAAAGCCTCCGTGGCGCCCCACGTTGGTAAAACCCGATACATTCCCAGGCGGTTATCCCGCGCGTATTTATCGGCAATATTAATATATTCCGAAGCAATTCTAACGGACGATGCATTTTTCTGACAGAACTGCCGGTAATCATAAATATTGTCCGCCGGCACATCGCCCGCCACCGCGGCTACAATTTTCACCCGGCTTACCTTGAAATCCACCAGCGCCTGCACCGGGCTCCCGGGGAACATATCAAGGTGGTCGTTCAGCCAGTCGATGCCGGTAATCGCCAGATCAAAGCTATCGTTCGCTACCTGCAGCGGCATATCCTGCGGGCGAATCACTTTAATCACCACCCCCTCAAGATTAGTCGTCGGACGCCGGTTACCTGTCTTTGAGGGATAATCATCGACCTGAATTCCGGCTTTGTTCAATAATTGTACCGTATGTTTTTGCGCATGCCCGTCCGGCAAAGCGAGCCGCACCGTATCCTTATCGATTATTTGCGGAACGAAATGGAACGATGGGTGTGATGCCGCACCGGTAGTTTCTTTTGCTTCGAGCTGCACGTTTTCCAGCGTGCCCATGACCTCACTCAAATCTTTTTGCTGCCAGCTCGTCCTGTTGGCAATCACGTAGGCGCTGAAATCCAACACTTTCCCGAGTGATTTCAGGCCATTATTTAATGATTTTTCATCGGTATCGCCGGCTACCAGCGCCAGTGTCGCGTTCTCCGGCGGGTAAGCTTCCGCCGCGCCCCACACCGGATAAACGCCGAAACGTCTTAATCTTAAATTTAAAGCGAAAGATTCGGCGATATTCGGATATTCGCTGACAATCCGGACAGCATCCGGTTCCATCGATAAATCTTTTATTGCTGATATTTTAGCTGTGCGGCTGGCCGCAATGTAAAGCGCCCCTTTACCGTAACCCAGGTTCCTGATTTTCACCGGGGCGGCAGCGGCGTATTTGGATGTCAGTTCTTCAATCCATTCCAACCCGCAAATCCCCAAATCATAGTTGCCGATGGCTACCTGAATCGGGATGTCTTTCTCCTGAAAAACCTTGATTAACATTTCTGAGAAACGCGCCGATTTCAACCGGTAATTGCGCATCGTCTGACTGTAATCGTTCAACTGCCAGCCGGCTTTCTCCAGAAAAGCCGCCGTCTCGACCAGTAATTTACCTTTGGGTAAAGCGATTCTAACTGCCACTTTTTTCTCCCAGCAGTTTTAATAGTTCGCCGATTGTCCGGGCTGTCTGTTTTCCCTTATCCGTCTGGTTGTAAATAACAAATTCCGGTGCCGCCTCGCTCACTTCAATCAGCCATTTATATTCTGATTTATCCTCGTTATCCACTTTGACGCTGACGATAAACCCGGCTTTCCGCAGGCTGTCCGCCGCGTTATGGGCGGATTTCACGGCCTCCGGCCGGTCACCGGTCACGGTCACCAGTATCTGGTTGATTTCCGGCCCGGATTGTGGCGGCATTTGAATTATGTTCATCAAGGTATTCATTTGAAGCGCAAAACCGGACGCCGGTGTATTTTCTCCGCCCATTAACGGAATCAAGGCGTTATACCGGCCGCCGCCGCCCAGCTTAACATCATCTTTGAAAATTTGAAAAATCATGCCGGTATAGTATTCAAAACCGCGTCCTGATGCGATATCAATCCGGTATTTCACGCCTATTTCGGTTAAAAGTTCCGCTACGGCGATGAAATTATCCAGCTCCGGGATAAAGTCCGGCAGGTCGCGGCTGAACAACGTTTTCAGATTGCGCAAAAAGCCGGCATTGCTGCCTTTCATCTCGAGCAAGGGTGTCAGCAGGCGTGCCAGGTCCGGGGTTTCCGCCTTCAATCGGCTGAGGACCGCCACATCGCCGTCCAGAATCTGGTCGAAGACCTTCCCCTGTTCCTCCGGGGATAAGCCGAACCCGGTCAACAAAGCCCGGATTAGTCCCGCATGGGACAGCTTCAATTCGACATTTTTCAAACCGAGTGTCTTTAATACTTCCAATGACAAAGTAATCAGCTCGACATCCGCGGTCACCGAATCGGCGCCGATTAATTCCACCCCGCATTGCCATTTTTCCCGGTTCTCTTTGCCTGTTTCCTCGAAGATAAAGGTGTTGATAACGTAAAATAGCCGCGCCGGTTTTTTATCCGCCATTTCATCGATGTACAGCCGTACCGTCGGGATTGTTCCTTCGGGACGCAGCACCACGCGCTCCCCGCTCCAGCCGTCCCAATCGAGGAAGGAATAGACTTTGCCCAACGTGTTCGGGGTGAGCGTGCCGGTGGAAGTAAACAGGTGCAGGTATTCAATTGTCGGGGTGCGCACTTCCTGGTATCCCCATTTAATGCAGGAATCGCGGAAAGCCCCTTCAATCAAGCGGAAACGCCGCATTTCTTCAGTCGTTAAATCGCAGGTGCCTTTACATTTTTGAACTCTCATTTCATGCCTTTCCCGTTAATTATTATCCAATTATACAATAACGGATTATGTAATTTGTGCTCTGTTGATTCGGGCAATAAAAAAGCCCGGGATTTTTGTCTCGGGCTTAAAGCGACCTTTTACTGTTTTTTGTTCAACGACATAGTGACCAAGCCCGATGGTTGGGTAAAGTATGATGGGTATGATGATGTAGGATATTGGCCTGGCTGAACATTTTTTACTCCCCGTTTTCGCAATTTCAATACTACAATGAATCGGAAATGTTGTCAAATATATCACTTGATCCTTGAATCTTGATTATTGACTATTGTTTATTTGGTATTTATTTGGCTTTTGCTATTTGGAATTTGGATTTTATTTTAAGGTTACATCGCCTGCCGTAAACTTCATTAACCTGCCGTCCGCACAGCGCAGCATCAGGCTGCCATCTTCAGCCACCGATTCCGCAATCCCCTCGAAAACTTCATCCCCGGCGCGGACATGAATCTGTTTGCCCAGAGTCACCAGATTGTCGCGCCATTCTTCCAGAAGAGATTCGCCGTCTTGCAGCCGCAGGTACGATCTTTCTATTTCGACAAATAAGTTCTGCAGCAGAACTACACGGGAAACTTCTTCCCCCGTCTCATCGGCCAGACTGGTGGCTATGGCAGCAATTTCCGGATACTCCGAAAGTTTCATGTTAACGTTGATGCCGATACCGATAATCGCGTAGTCAACGCTCTCAGGCGCAGCCTGGCTTTCCAGCAGTATGCCGCAGACCTTTTTCCCCTTAATCAGGACGTCGTTCGGCCATTTCAGCTGACATTTCAGCCCGGTAGTTTTTTGGATGCTGTTTTGTACCGCCAGTGCCGCCAGCATCGTCAGAAAATGCAGGTCTTTCCGGTGGGGATAGAGCACCACAGAAACCGCGATATTGCCCTGCGGTGTGACCCATTCCCGCTTTAGCCGTCCCCGTCCGGAAGTTTGCCTTTCGGCGATGACCGCTGTGCCTTCCGGGCACTTGGCCAACGCCTGCTGTCGGGCGATGTCATTGGTGGATGTAGTCACAGTATAATACAGGACATTTTGCCCGACGAATTGCGTCTCTAGTCCGGCGGCGATTGTATTTTTATTCAGCATTTCTTCAGACATAAATAAACTATAACACAGGGTTCGCGTGCTTGACACCAGACTATTGGTTACCGCATAATGGCGGTAATCGAATCCCGGTCAGGAGTAAAAATGTGTTCGAACGGATAATTGTTCCCCTGGATGGTTCCCGCTTGAGCGCCCAGGCTGTGCCGTTTGCCGCCGAAGTCGCGAAGCGTTTTGATGCTGAAGTTATTCTGGTACGGGTACTGCCGGCATCCGGGTTATCTCTGGTTCCTTCGTCCGTGGAGACAGAAGATGCGGCTACCAGGGATATCATCCCGCAGGAAGGCCGCTTGAAAGACGTGGATAACGCCTCGAATGCCAAACGCTACCTGATGAACTGGGCTCAATCTCTCAAATCACAGGGCGTGAAAGTTTCCTACCAGGTAACCATCGGCACACCGGCCAAATCAATTATGGAACTGGCACAGGCGCAGCAGGCTTCGCTGATTGTAATGATGAGCCATGGGCGCGGCGCATTCAAACGCGCCATCATGGGCAGCGTCGCCGATGAAATCCTCCGTGGTTCAGTCCTGCCGGTGTTAATTGTCCGGCCTAAAGAAGAAGCCAAATAGCTATATTCCTAACATTATGTTAAGTTATCGCGATATTTTTCTATTACCTGATGACACTGGGACTGCATACTATTGCTTTTTCCTATGTGCACTAATCTGAAATCTTATCTGAGGTGAAAACCGGTGACTTTGAAACTTTTTACGCCGCTGAAAATCGGCAAAATGGAAATTAAAAACCGCGTGATGCGGTCCGCGACCTGGGACGCCATGGCCGATAGTATCGGGATTGTAACGGAACGTTCGGCAGCGCTTTACCATGAATTAAACTCCGGCGGCATCGGACTGATTATCACCGGTTTTGCCTATGTTTCTTATCCGCTCGGTCAGGCCGGTATCGGCCAGTACGGCATTTACAGCGATAATATGATTCCCGGCTGGCAGCCGATTATCAAAGAAGCCCACAAAAACGGCAGCAAAATTGCCATGCAGATTGTCCACGGCGGTATCGCCGCCGCCAATTTTACCGGCAAAGAACTATCATTCTGTGCAGTCTCGGAGATTCCGAAGCTGGCGGCCCGTCCGCACCACGCAATGACCGATGCAGAAATCGAGCAGATTATCGCGGATTTCGTGGCCGCGGGGATGCGCGTGCGCGAGGCCGGATTTGACGCCGTCCAGTTGCACGGTGCGCACGGCTATTTATTCAGTCAGTTTGCGTCCCCGCTTTTTAATCACCGCACCGATAAATGGGGCGGCAGCCCGGAAAACCGCCGCCGTTTTTCACTGGAGGTCATTAACCGCATGCGCCAGGCTTTAGGGCCGGATTATCCCATCCTGATTAAATTCGGGGTACAGGACGATAAAGAAGGCGGCATGGCGCTCAGTGAAGGTCTGGAAACATGCCGGCAAATGGTCAAAGCCGGGCTAAACAGCATCGAAGTCAGCGCCGGTATCGGCAGTGCCATCGCCCGGCTGCGCGAGGGTGAAGTCAGTAAGATTGTTTTCCGGGAACGGTCGGCAGCCGTGAAGAAAGCGGTTAATGTGCCTGTTGCCGTGGTGAACGGCGTCCGCAATATCACCGTCGCCGAGGATATTCTCGAAAGCGGCGATGCCGATATCATATCCATGAGCCGTCCTTTTATCCGGGAACCGCACCTTTTACTGCGGTGGCAGCAGGGAGACGATTCCGCGGCAAAATGCATCTCCTGCGGGAAGTGCATGCCTATTGCTGTTAAAAACGAGTCGCTGGAATGCGGCGAAGAAAAACGCTTAAGGGAAGAAGCACGCAAGTAGAAGGTGTAATTTATGCTAACAGTGCCCGATTCGGTTTTATTGGTAATTGACGTCCAGGAAAAACTCTTCCATGTTATGTATCAGAAAGAACAATTGGCCGATAATTTACAAAGATTAATTAAGGGCATTCAAATCCTGGAAGTCCCGGTATTAGTTACCGAACAATATCCCCGGGGATTGGGGCCGACCATTCCGGAAATCGCCGGTTTATTGCCCACAATCAAGCCGTATCCGAAGGTCAATTTCAGCTGCTGCGGCGACGAGGCTTTTCTACAGGCGTTCAAACGACTGGGACGGAAGCAGGTGTTGATTGCGGGCATTGAAAGCCACATCTGCGTCTATCAGACCGCCGCCGACCTGATTGCCGCCGGTTACGAAGTTTATGTCGTGGGCGATGCCGTTTCTGCCCGCACGGAACAGAACAAAGACACCGGCATTAAGATGACGCTGCAATCGGGCGCCAAATTAACCAGCACCGAAGCGGCTTTATTTGAATTACTCAAAGCGGCCAAAAGCGACAAATTCAAAGCCATCAACCAGATTATCCGGTGAGTTATACCGTCGCAGTGGTATCATCCTGATGAATCTTCTTTCCATTCTGTAACCTTACTGGACCAGATTTCCGTGACGGCTTTTTCCAGCACGGTAAAATGCGGGTCCGGGACCTCGAGTAGCGGCGGTAACAGCCGGTTTTCAAACTGGGCGAGGAACGGGCACTGCTTCTGCAACCGCAGGATCGTCACTCTGGCTCCGCCGAAGACAAAATAATCCAGCGTCCGGGCGTACGGCTCCAGTTGTTCCTGTAGGTGTTCGCTGACCCTTTCCAGGAAATGATGCGTCTGGTCTTTACGCCGCCGCTGGAAGCGTGCCGCGGAAGACCCGCCCTGGCGGTGGCGCCCGTGGATTAAGCCCGTCCCCGAATCATGCAGCAGCAATTTTTCTCCCCGGCAAACCCCCACCGAAAAATGCCCCAGTCTGACTAAAACCATCCCTATTGTATAGTCTTTAGAAATTAACGAAAACAGCGGCTCCGTTTCATAACTGCCGGTGACATACTTTTCTCTAATTGGGAACGGCGGTAAAATAATCGATTTCTGTGATATTCCCCAGAATAGCACCGAACCGGTGAGAGAAGTCGCCGCCAGCCTCACGGCATCGTAGGGAATTGATTCTGTTTTCGGTGTTTTCTGTAAAAAGGCAGCGACTTCATCCGTCGTCATTCCGGATGGCAAAAATACCGTCAGCGCGTCTGCTTTCTGATTTGCCAAACCTTGCAAAAAGACGCCGGTTTTTTCTCGGGTCAGTTTATAATTTTTTAAGGTTAACATCTAGTTTCCCATTCTGAAGTTACGCACCTTACGGCCTGAAGAATCTCCATCTCTATTTATCGGGTACGGAGACCAGCGGAAAAACTCAGGGTGGAATTTGCTTACTTCCCCAGTCTCACAATGGTCACGCCATTCCCACCCTCCCCCTTTTCGCCGGGCCGGAAAGACTTCACCAGCGGATGGGTATAAAGTATGTCGCGGACAATCTGCCGCAGCACCCCCGTGCCGCTGCCGTGCACAATCCGCACCTGGGTTAAAGCCGACAGACTGGCATCATCCAGGTATTTGTTCAGCATCGGCTCGACTTCTTCCGCGCGTTTCCCCAGCATCATCAGTTCCGGCGGCACAATCTTTGTCGGCGGCGGTTTGATGAGAGGAATATAATTAACCGAGCCGCTTTGCTCTGAAGGCACCACTTTATCCACACCTTCCAATCCCAGTTTAATCCTGGTCTGGCCGGCCTGCACTTCGATTTCCCCGTTAACCGTGTCCACTTTTAATACGGTGGCTTCCAGATTCGCTTCTTTCAGGAACACGGTATCACCGGTCATGATCGTATTATCCGGCTCGGCCTCGACTTCATTCTCCTTATCGGTGCCGGCCGGCGGCTGCCATTCGACAGCGCGGATTTTCTCCTGTACCGAAGCTAAAGTTTTCCGGGTCCGTTCCACGGCATCTTTCGATTTCACTTTGCGTAAATCAGCAGCGGCCTGCCGGATTTCCCGCTGCAATTCGGCGGCTTCTGTGACCACCCGGTCGCGCGTCTCCTGGATTACCGCTTTTTCCTTAGATTTCAGGTCCTTGACCAGTTTTTCCCATTCGCTTTTCAGCTTTTCGGTATCCTGCTTCGATTTTTCCAGTTCCAGCCGCAATTGCTGCGTTTTATCTCTTTCTTCGGCTAAATGCGCCAGCAGTGTTTCCATTTCCCTGGTACCTTTGGAGAGCATTTCCGTGGCCCGTTCGACGATATCCGCGTCCAGTCCCAGACGCGCCGCCGTGGCCATGGCGTTGCTGCCGCCGGGCAAACCGACCGTCAAATGATATGTCGGGGTTAAAGTCACCGGATTAATGTCCAGCGAGGCATTCTGCAGGCCGGGCGTGACATGCGCGAATATTTTCAAATCCCCGAGGTGCGTCGTCGCAATCGCCATCGTTGATTTCGAAAGGAAATGCAGTAAAATGGCGCGGGATAAAGCCGAGCCTTCCGCCGGGTCGGTGCTCGTGCCGAGCTCGTCCAGCAGCACCATGCTCTTGTCCGTCGCCTGATGAATTATCCGCGTGATGTTGGTGATATGCCAGCTGAAAGTCGAAAGCGTCTGCTCGATGCTCTGCTCGTCGCCGATATCCACAAAAATGCCGTCGAAAACCGGAATCTGGCTCTTTTCCGAGGCCGGGATGGGGATGCCCGCCAGCGCCATCAGGCTGAGCAGGCCGATTGTTTTCAGCGCCACCGTTTTACCGCCGGTGTTGGGGCCGGTAATTACCAGAATCGTGTATTCCTGCCCGATAAAGATATCCAGCGGCACCGCCCGTTCGCCCAGCAGCGGATGGCGTGCTTCCAGCAAATGCAGTTCCGGCCTGTGTTCCTTGGTAAAGGGCACCATCTGCGGTTCGGCGGCTTTGGCCCGCCGGGCGTATTTAGCTTTGGCGAATATCAAATCCAGCTCCGCCGCCAGCGTCATGTCCCGGCTGATTTCCTGCTCGTGCAGCCCGACTTCCACGCTGAGGCTGGTCAGGATTCTTTCGACTTCACGGCGTTCTTCGTTCACAAATCCCCGCAGCTCGTTGCCTTCCTCTACCGTTTCCCACGGCTCGACGAAAATGGTCGCGCCGGTATTGGAAACGTCGTGGACGATGCCTTTAATTTCGTGTTTGGCTTCGACCTTGACCGGGATAACGTAGCGGCCTTCCCGCTCGGTGACAATCTGCTCCTGCACCAGCTTTTGGCCCTCCGGTGACCGGATAAAACTCTCCAGGTTGCTCAGCATGTCATGGCGCCGCCGCCGGATTTGCTGCCGCAGCGACGCTAAATGTACTGAAGCCGAATCCTGGACTTCGCCGTCCACTGAAATGCAGTTATCGATGCTCTTTTCCAGCGAGCGCAGTTCGACGATATTCTTGGCGATATCCCAGATCACCGGGAAATCCGCCGCCATTTTGCTCAAAGTGGAATGTAGGTAGCGGATATTGGCCAGCGCCTGCGCCACGTGCGCCAGCGACAAAGGTTCCAGCATCTTGCCGCGCGCGGCTAACCCTACCGGTTCGCGGATATCCTCAATCTCCCCGATGTGGAAATCGTGCTCCACTGCCAGTATCTGCCGGGCTTCGTACGACTGTTTGAATAACAGGTTTATTTTTTCATAATCGGAGATGGGCTGGAGGCTCAGTGCCAGCGCAGTGCTGGCGGGGAAAGACGTATATCCCGCGATGATTTCCCGCACGCGGTGGAATTCCAGCATCTCCAGGCTTTTTGCATCCATATTTATAGTTTCCTCAATAATATCTGTCATTCTGAATGTAATGAAGAATCTAGTTTCCCTTTTTTCACTAATACTGGATACTTCGCTCTTTTATGTTTAATCTTAGTAACCAAGGGCTCAGTATGACAATTAAGTAATTACTTTGATAATGGATATTGTATCACGTTAACGGAACATGGTTGAAAAAGCCCATAATCCGGACTTTGGTTATCAGGCAAAGTTTTACTAAACCTCGATCAAAGGTCGAAGTCGGAATTTTCCATTCCCAGATATTGTGTTTTCCAATTATCTTCGATAAAAGAACCCCAATTATGGTGCATGAGCACCGACGGAAAAACAATTTCATTTTTCAATTGGTTTTTTCGAAACCATCTGGCCTCGATAAGACCTTCCTCGACGGCGCCTTGAGTACGTGCTAATTCCCCGCCGGTAACATTACAGAGAAACCAGATTTTCACCACTCTCTTGTTTTGCCAGACCAAATCCTCAACAAAAAGTATCTTATCGGGCCTTACTTCAATTCCGGTCTCTTCCCGCACTTCTCTGATGCAGGCTTGATTAATGCCCTCATCGCTTTCCACGCCACCGCCCGGTGCGACTAGGAAATCTTTTCCCTCGCTATTCAGAGTTCTGACCAGCAATATTTCATCGTTTCGGATAATAATGGCTCCTGCCGAAACTCTAAATTTTCTTTCCAATTACCTTCTCCTGAATGCATAATTCCATAGTGCCAGATTACTGCATCCGGCTAAACATCGGTTATTGGCTTGCTTTGAACGGTTGGGGCCAGATTTGCGTCATAAAATCAGCGCGAAATTCAAATAAATCTCGGCAGCTTTCAGCACCTGTGCGAAATTGACGGATTCTTCCGGCGTGTGCGCTTCTTCCAGCCGCCCCGGCCCCAGGATAATCGGGTCCACCCCGTCCGACCAGAGGATATTGGCATCGGAATGGGAGCGGAAATCCTGCGGTTCCCATGGTACGGCCATTTCCTGGAAAATCTTCTGCAATTTCTTGACTAATAATCTTTCGTTGGAAATGCGGTAGCCCGGGCGGGCTTCTTCAAACCGCAATACTGCATCCAATCCCGGGATTTCCTTACCGGCTTTTTCCACGATGTGTTCCAGCTCAGTCTTGAGTTTATCGATTTGCGAATGCGGCGGCAGATGCAGGTCGACATAGGCTTCGCAGGTATCCGGTACCACAAACCCGCTGGGAAACCCTGAAAGTTCCCGTATGTTATAGACCAGCCCTTCGGTGCCCGTCGTGGCATAATCCGTCACCCGCAGCAGCAGTTTCAACATCGATTCGATGGCATTTTGTCCCAGCTCCGGCATCGAGGAATGCGCCCGCTTGCCGTGCGTGCGTAAAAGCACTTCCAGGTAGCCGTAATGCCCCAGGCAGACCGTCATGTTGGTCGGCTCCCCCACCAGCGCCCAGGGGAAGCTGTATTCCCGCGCCAGCACCTTGGCTCCGCTGTTGTCTTCTTCTTCCCCAACCACCAGCGCCAGCCCCACCGGCGGCATTTTCTTTTTATTCGCCTGCAAAGCAATAAAAGCCTCAATCATCGCCGCGCAGCCGGCCTTCATGTCCGCCGTGCCCAGGCCGTAAATCCGGCCTTCATCCTCCGAGAACCCGAAATCATCCAGGTCGTAAGCCGCCACCGTGTCCAGGTGCCCCACAAAACACAGGTCGACGTTCTCGTCCTCCGGCAGCACCACCAGGTTGTAGCGGTTCTCGTCCACCTGCTGCCGGATGACCGGCAGCCCGTGGCTTTTCAGATACTGCTCGGTAAATTCCAGCACTTCCTCTTCTTTTCCGGAAGGGCTGTAGATATTGACCAGTTCTTTGACCAGGTTTTTCAACCTGTCCGGCTGGATTTGAGTTAGATTATCGTTCGTATTCGGCAATTAAGTACCTTTTACTAAAAGTCCGATTCGCCTCTCCCTGACGGAGAGGATTAAGGTGAGGGGGAAATGTCAGGCACATAACTTTTTGGTGATAGCATCGTTAATGATATCACAACGCCCTATCTCTTTTGTGCCGTTTATAGTTTATTCCTTACCTATAATTTCTTTCTTTTTCTTCCTCGGTTTCTGCAAAGTCTTCGCCAGCCAGACATGCTGTGCGCGTGGCGATAATCCCATCGCATTTAAAAAAGCCAGCGCGCCGGCGTTTTCCGCATCGGTATCCGCCATTACCATCCTGGCGCCGTTTTTCTGGAAAGTATCTTCGATTTTGTTGTAGAGGCGCTGGCCCAAATTCGTCCGCTGGAAACCTTCTTCCACCCCGATCCATGTCAGGTAGCCGTATTTTTTCCAGGCCGTGCCTTCTTTTTCCACCATGTTCGCCAGCACAAACCCGACAATGCGGTCGTCCTCGGTTTCCGCCACCAGACAGTATTCGGATTCGGTGGTGAAATATTCCGTTACTTCGTACGGGTCCCAGGTGCGGTAGAGAATGGGGAATTCGTCGCTGGTAAAAAGTTTTTCGCCGAGATGATAAACCGCGCTTACATCGTCAATTTCCATCGCCCTGATGGCGACCTCGATTTTGTGTTTTGTTCCGTTTTCCGGCAGCATGTAGTACTTCCTTTGTTCCAGTATCCTATCTATTTTAGTCCCCTAAAGGGTATGGATGATATTGCTCAAAACCAGGCCGCGGATAATCATGCTCACCGCGATGGAGACCAGCAGCAGGTTAAAAATCTGCGAAACGGCTTTCAGGCCGCCCTTCCCTAAAAAACGGGATATCTGGCCGGCCGCCATGAAAGCCAGCCAGGAAAGAATCAGGTTGATTGCCAGCGAAATCAGGATGATATAAAGCGAATATTGCGTGGAAAGCAGCAGCAGCGTGGTGATCGTTGCCGGCCCGACAATCAGCGGTGTGCCGATGGGCACGACCGCAATCATTTCTTCCTTGATGATGTCCATCCACCGCCCGGCGGTCAGATATCTCAGAGAGAATACCAGCAGGATGAGTCCGCCGGCGATGGTGAAAGCGCCCTGCGAAATTCCCATCACGCTCAGTATCCATCTGCCGAAAAACAGGAAGATTAACCCGACGACCGTAGCTGTGGCCACCCCGATGTTAATCACATCGTTGCGTTGTTTGGCGGTCATCCCTTCGCTCAAACTGAGAATGATGGGGACGTTGCCCAGTGCGTCAACAACGATAAAGAGCGGCAGAAAAGTCAGCACAAAATCGTGGAAGAAATTACTCATGTCCGTGAACCTGCCCCGCGTGAATTATCAGGCGGCTTTTATCCGATTCTTTTGCTGTAGAGTACCAGATCGTCACCCGGTGCATAGTAATCGGGAATCTGGCACATTTTCTGGTAATTCAGTTTTTCATAGAATCGTCTGGTCTTATTATAGTCCGCTTTCCCGGAGGTCTCAACCATTACCAGCCTGCCGTGCATTCTCTTGATATCGTCTTCGGCGTGCTGCATTAATATCCGGCCGATGCCGTACCCCTGTTTATCGTTGGCCACCGCAATCCAGTATAAATCCCAGGTTGCTTCGGTGAGCGGCGTGTCCCCGTAACAGACGTAGCCGGCAATTTCGCCGTCCAGCTCCGCTACGTAGATATGATAACCGGAGCTTCTCTCTTCTTCCAAAAATGCGTCGATTAACTCTTCGGCGACGATTACTTCGGGTGGTAAAAATTCCGGAGTGTTCTTCAGAATATGCATTACGTGCTGTTTATCTTTGACGGTTATCGGACGGATGCTGGTTGTACCCACGGGAACCTCTCAAATGCTAAATTTATTATTTTATCCATAAACCGGGCATAGGTCATCCCGGCGGCATCTGCCTGGCGCGCGGCGCCGGTGCCCGGTGAAATATCCGGGTTCGGATTGACCTCGATGACGTTGACCTTGCCTTCTTTATCCAGCCGCATATCCACCCGCGCGTATCCCTTGCATCCGAAGAGCTGATAGACTTTAACGATTGTCATCGTGATGGCGCGTTTTTCCGCCGGGCTGATTTTGGCCGGACAGGTCAGTTGCGTATTCAAATAGTAAACGCTGCCGATTTCCCATTTGGCCGCGAAAGTCAGCAGCTTGGGCATCCCTTCCGGCAATGTATACACGATTTCCGAAGGCGGCAATGCCGTATACTCGGTATTGCCCATCACGGTTGCGTTGAACTCCCGGCCGCCCACAAACTCTTCTACCAATGCCTGCCCGCCGTAGGCATTGCTTATCATGTTTACCTGCCGGGTTAATCCGGCTAAATCTTCTACCACGCTTAAATCTGAAATACCGTGACTGGCATCTTCGCTGCACGGCTTCACAATACAGGGATAGGTAAGATTAAAATCGCCTAAGTTTTCAGGCTTGAGCACCTGTCCCGAAGGTGTCCGGATACCGGCCGATTTCAGCAGCGCTTTGGCTTTGGCTTTATTCAATGCAAGCCGTAAAACAGAACTGGGACACCCGGTATAGGGAATCCTCAATTCTTCGGCGAAATCTGGGACCAGCACCTCGGTCTCGGGGAAACCGCAAAAACCTTCGAATAGGTTGAACAGCAGGTCGGCGCCCACCGACGCCAGTGAATTCTTGATGTCGTCGCCGGGTGAAAGCGGCAGTAAAACCACGTCGTGTTTCAGTTCGACGAGCGCCTTGTTGACCGCCTCAACAGATTCGAGCACACCCAGCACTGCGGTATCTTCACCCCGCGAACTGTAGCGGCTCACTTCCGGCTTGTTATAAACGATTGCTATACGTGCACACACAGCGGGTATCTCTCCAGAGCAGCGTTGAATACCGAAGCAATCAGCTCTTCATGCTTCCAGCCCAGTTTAACTGCCATAATTATCAGGTCGCTATAATCGCCTAGCCCGGGCAGTGGGTTTATCTCCAGCATATACGGTATGCCGTCAGCGCTAACTCTGAAGTCAATCCGGGAAAAATCCCGGCAGCCCAGCATCTCAAATGTTTTACGACTGTATTCGGCAATCTTCTTCGTGGTTGCCTCTTTGAGATGCGCGGGGCATTCGTAATCCACCAGGTTCTTCCAGTCCCGTTTTACTTCAACGGTATAAACAAAACGGTTGCTCTGCTTGCGCGGGATAATTTTCATCATCCCCAGTACTTTGACCGGGGAATTGCCCAGCATGCCGACCGTTACTTCGTCGCCGTCAATGAATTGTTCCACCAGCACCGGTTGCCGGTAAGTCTCCAGCATTTCGCCCACTGTGGCCGCCGCCTGTGCCGCGGAATCCACCAGCGAATTCGCGTGAATTCCTTTGCTGGAACCTTCAAACGAAGGTTTGACGATGGCCGGAAAAGGAAAACCTTTCCAGTCCGTCTCGGTTAATTCCCGCTGATTGTTAATCAGCCGCCAGTCCGGTGTCGGGATGCCTTCCATTTTCAGCAGTTTCTTGGTCAGGTGTTTGTCCAGACAGACCGCCAGGCATTCCGGGTCAGAACCGACATACGGGATGTCCAGCATTTCCAGTATCGAGGGTACCTGCGCCTCGCGGCTGCGGTATGTGCCGCGGCCTTCAGCAATGTTAAAGACGATGTCCACTTTTTCATCGAGGATATTGCGCATGAGTTCCGGGCCGCCGCCCAGTCTGACCGTAGAGTGCCCCAGCCCTTCAATCGCGCGCTGGATATAGCCGATGGTTGTCGGCGAATCGTACTCTTCGAACATGTCGTCCGGCGTCTTGCCGGGAGCACAATTACCCCGGACCAGTGCTTCTTTCAGGTCAAATGACAGGCCGACCCGCATCAGTTTATCTCCTCGCTACCGGAACCGGGATTTTTTCAGTATTTAATTCGGCATTAGCGAGCGGGGTACCGTCGCTGTTAATTTCTGTTCCGGTCGCCTCGTCGGCATAAACCGGGTTGCGGAAACGGAAGAGACGGCCCTGATAGTTTTTCAGTATTATCTCGTCTTCGCTCTGTGCGACGACGTAATTGGCCTGCAGCGGGACTTTACCGCCGCCGAACGGCAGGTCGATAACATAGGTCGGTATTGCCAGGCCGGAGGTACGGCCGCGTAAACCTTCCATGATTTTGATGCCGGTTTCCACGGAAGTATGCAGATGTTCGGTGCCCTGTACTTCATCACACTGGAAGAGATAGTACGGGCGCACCTTGCTCTTCAGCAGGCTTTGCCCCAGTTTCATCTGGATTTCGACTGTATCGTTGATGCCGCGCATCAGCACGCATTGATTATTTACCGGTACGCCGGCCCGGACCAGGCGGTCGCAGGCGCGGGCGGATTCGGGTGTAATCTCGTTAGGATGATTGAAATGGGTATTCAACCAAATTGGACCATATTTGGACAGCATGTTGCACAGTTCTGCATCGATACGCTGCGGTAAAACCACCGGGAACCGCGTGCCGATACGGATTATTTCTACATGCTGGATTGCTCTGATTCGGGAAATGATGCTTTCCAGGCGTTCCGTCGAAAGTGTCAACGGGTCGCCGCCGGAAATGATTACATCTCTGACCTGAGGTGTGCGCCGGATGTAATCCAGCATCGCCTCAATTTCGGCATCGTTACGCACCCACCCGCCGTTGTGCCATTCACGTTTGCGCGTGCAGTGGCGGCACAGCATCGGGCAGATATCGGTCAGGACCATCAAAACGCGGTCGGGATAACGGTGCACCAGGCCGGGCACGACGGAATCCCTTTTTTCTTCCAGGGGGTCTTCCATCCCCAGTTCGCCCATGCTGATTTCTTCAATACATGGAATAGCCTGCTTGCGCACGGGGTCATTGGGATTATCCAGGTCGATCAGTGATAGATAATATGGCGTAATTGCCAGCGGATATTTTGCGGTCACAAGTTTGAGTTGGGATTGTTCTTTGTCGGATAAAGGAATGAAACGTGATAAATCTTTGACAGAAGTGATTCTGTTACGGAAATGCCACTTCCAATCGTTCCAGTCTGAAGCTGAAACGTGACGAAAGAGCCTGTTTTTTCTGGAGACAAAGCCCGTACCGGGAGGCTCTTCTTCCTTTGTCTCTCTTCTGGTAATAGTGCTACTCGGAGGCTCTTCGTCCTCGCTAACCGGGATCGCTTTCAACGCAATTGCCGATTTGGTCACTTAATTTCACTCCTTATTCCGTATTCAAGTCGTACGTGAATTATTATTTAATTTTTTCGGCATTAAATACTTATTTAATCAAGATATAACATGTGCTTAAAATGTTGTCAAGGGGTTTTGAGAAATTTAGGAAAAATATTTTTAAACCGGGAAAATAAACCGTCATTTTTCTTTCGTTTTCCTGTTTTGTTTGGCCCGCCGGAAAACCACGTCGGAAAAGCCCCTTACCCTTGAAAATTGCGGCCCGCCGAACAGGATTTCACTGACGCTCGCTTCAGCTACCGGCCGCACTTCTGAAATCTTCGGCAGAAAAATTGCGACCACCAGGATGCGGGCCACGCCGGATATCAGAAAGATTGTCAGTAAATTATTTCTCAGTACCAGTGGCACGTGCGGCGCTATAATACCGCCGAGCAGCGCCCCGAGGGACACGCCGGTGAACATTAATACGTTATTTAATGCGATGTAACGCGTGCGGTTTTCCGCCTGCGTCGCTACGTATAAGAATAGGCTCACCGCCAGGTTACAGCCCGCCCAGGCAAACCCGGAAAGCACCTGCACTCCGCAAAGATAGTACGGGCTTTTGCTCACCAGCCACAATATCGGCAGCAGCGGGATAAACAGCATCGTTACTCTCAATACCTTGACATTGCCGTTGCGGTCCACTATTTTCCCCCAGAACGGGATGCAGAGCAGCGTGATTAACGTCGGTATCGCCGTGGCAATGAAATAGGTCAGGTAGTTGAATTTCAGGTCGCTCAGCATGTAAACCGAGAAAAACGGTGAGGCTAAGTTCGTCGTGAATGTGAGCAGCGCATTGAAAATAATGAATTTCCCGATATTCGTTGAGCCCAAAGTCAGGCTCAATTCAAAAATGCTGGCCTGTTTCGTTTTTGGTTTAACTGCCGGCGGCTCAACCATCTGCGATAGAAACCAGGTAGAAAAGAAGCGCGAAATAGATGCGCCGGCGAAAATCATCGAGAAAGCCAGAAATATATTCTTCGTCAGCAGCTGCAGGATTCCGCCGGCGACAAAAGACAGCAGCAGCGACACCATGGCGCTAATCCTGGTTCGGTAAGAGAAATAATGGCCTCTTATCTGTTCCGGGACAAGGTCGGCCATCATGCTGTTCCAGGGGGCGTTGCCGATCGAATCAAAGGCGACACAAAGGGTGACAAATAATATCAGCCACCATATGCGGTTGGTTTGAAAAATAAAAGGGATTAAGCAAATGGGCAGCCACACCAAACTATGCAGAAATGCTCCCGCCAGGATGAAGCGCTTGCGGCTGCCGGCCCGTTCGGCCAGAGTGGGCGCAATCATCTGCGTTAATATCATCGCCAGGTAAGGGATGGCGGTTAGAAAACCGACCTGCGTGGTGGTGGCATTCATCGCCAGTGCATAAGGTGTAATGTAATTCTGCGTCAACCCGGCCATCGAAGAATAGCTGGCGGCATCCAGGACACTGTTTTTCAGGCTTTTTTTAACCTGTTTTTTCGTTAAACCTGAGGGCATCATGGATTGCTGTTTTGCGGAACGGGGGATTTCCAGAGAAATGGGAGCTCACCTGCCTTGCATGCTTTGCTGTAATACCACTCCTATTATAAGACACATCGGCCGCAGAAATGCATGTTTGAGATTAAAAAGAGAAGGGAGTAACTCCCCTCTCTTGATTCACCGCGCTGCTTATTTCGAATGGGTGCAGTAGTATTCAATTGCTTTCGTCAGGAAAGCCGGCAGATCTTTATGGTATTTTTCAAATGTTTTGGCGAATTCCGGATTTGCATTATAGGCCCGCCCCAGTCCCAGCACGGCCTCACCCGGGTAGTGATGGAAATTTTCCAGCCACTGCCGCCATTTCGCGACCTCATCCTGAACGATTTTACTGTCGGCTCCTTTGTCCATGTTGTCGGCAATCGTACGGAAAATCCTGTCTCTCTCTTTCTGTACTTCCGCGAACTTTTCCTTGCCCATTTTCTTCACCCGGTCTTCACTTTCTTTGAGCGTTTTTTCTCCCCAGCGCTTTTTAACCTCGTCACGGTATTTTTCAATCTGTTCGTCGCTGAAACCTTGATAATATTCTTTAATTTCCATTAATTTTTCTCCCTTAATATTTTTGATGGTTTTTTCGATAGTGTCCAAAAGCTCGCTAATCCGTTCTTTCCTTTTTAGCAATAATTTCTTATGCGACTGCAGCGCTTCCACCGCGTCAAAATCCGGCTGGGCCATTATTGCTTTTATTTCATCCAGAGTAAAGTCCAGTTCGCGGAAAAACAATATTTGCTGCAGGTTTATAATCGATTTTTCGCCGTATTGCCGGTAACCGTTCGCGCCGCGGTATTCCGGTTTCAGCAGGCCGATTTCATCGTAATAATGCAGTGTGCGCACACTGGTACCGGCCAGTTTGGCTAACTTCTTAATCGTGTAAAACATCTTGTTAAAATCATAAACTATCACGTAACGTCAATGTCAAGCCCTTCTTCTTCCTGTCGTTCCTGTGAAAAACTGAATCCATCCAAATTGTAGGGGCGAGTTTGTAACTCGCCCGCCCCGTCCGTCTTAAGCAAGGCCTGAGTCCGGTCGTAGTGTAATCGAGTACAGCAAGGTTAAGAAATAGCCTCTTCTCTCCTTGAGGCCGAAGCCGAAATACTTTTGACATTAAGGCAAAATGTACCTTTCTTTTGGTGTTTAGCAAATTTATCGCTAGATTGCTGACCGTTGAAGGCTGAAAACTCTTTCCCCTCACATCTATTTGTCATTAATTGCTCTCCGTGTTAGAATTGTCCGGGAATAGAGAATTATGTCTAAATCAGAATCAGGTTTCCCCCAAACATTTCGTATCATCGACGCCAGCCTGAACCGGGCCGCCGAAGGCCTGCGTTTTCTGGAAGATACGGCGCGTTTTCTGCTAAATGATGCGCCCCTTACCGAACAGTTAAAAGCCATCCGCCACGAAATCATCACCGGCGACTGGCCTTTTCATCAGCAGCTGATTCAATCCCGTGACTCGCAGGGAGACGTCGGTGTAAATATCGAAGTAGAGAGCGGCAACAATAAAAAGAGCCTCGTCTCGGCCGTTGTCGCCAATTCCCGCCGGGTACAGGAAGCCTTGCGCACGCTGGAAGAAGTTGCCAAAATCGAGGGCGGGATTCTCCCCGTCAGTTCGGAAAAATTGCAGGCATCCCGTTTTGCGATGTACACCATCGAGAAAAACCTGCTCTCCCGCCTGCTGCGGCAGGATAAAAAGGAAAAGATTAAAGGCTTATATGCCATCATCGATACTCAATCGTTAAAAGGCCGCAGCCACATTGAAATCGCCGGGGAAATTATCCGCGGTGGGGCGGAAATAATCCAGTTACGCGATAAAACCACCAAGAAAAAAGACCTGCTGCCCATCGCCCAGACATTATCCGATTTGTGTAAAGGCAATGGTGTGCTTTTCATTATGAACGACAATCTCGATGTCGCGTTGGCCGTGGGTGCCGACGGCTTGCACATCGGTCAGGAAGACCTGTCGGTCGACGCCGCCCGTAAACTGGCGCCGCTCGATATGATTATCGGGTGCTCTGTTTTCAATGTGGAACAGGCCCGGCAGGCTGTCGCCGCCGGCGCGGATTACGTGGCCGTGGGTGCCATCTTCCCCACGTCGAGCAAAGATACCGCGGTTTTGGGTTTGGAACCTTTACGGCAAGTCAAACAGGCTGTCGCCGTGCCGGTGGTCGCCATCGGCGGGATTAACCTGAACAATTTGACTGAGGTAAAAAAAGCAGGAGCCGATTCCATCGCCGTCATCGGGGCGGTGCTGGGGGCAGATTCCCCGGAAAAAGCCGCCCGTGAATTAATAAATAAATTCGAGGAATAAAATGGGACGTTTAACTGAAAATCTGGACGCGATTACTAATAAAATCCGCCAAAGTTTTGAAGCCAAAGATGCCGCCCGCGAAAAAGTGCTGCCGATTTGCCGCGAGGTTATCCGCTTCAGCAGCCTTTCCATCCGGGCTTTGCACCGCGAAGAACTGGACAAATCTCAGGAATTGTTAAATTCCGCGCGAAAGCTGCTCGATGAGGCGGAAGATGCGTTGTCCGACGGCATTGATATTCGCACCGGTTTTCTCCTCGATGCCCAGAAAGAATATGCCGAAGGCAGCATCACCCTGGCGCTGGTTAAAGGCAACCAGCTCCCGACTCCGGAAGATTTACGGATAGATGAAGCATCTTTTCTGCTCGGCATGGCCGAAGCCGTCGGCGAATTGAGACGCTACCTGCTGGATAAGATGCGCACCGGCGACCTTTCCCGCGGCGAGGAATTCCTTTCGGATATGGACGATATTTACAACGAGCTCGTCACCCTGGATTTTCCCGACGCCATCACCCACGGTCTGCGCCGCACCACCGATGCCATGCGCGGCGTGCTGGAAAAAACCCGCAGCGACCTCACCCTCACCATCCGCCAGAAAGCCCTCGAGGATACGCTCAGTATGCCAAAGCGAAAAACGAACAAAAACAGCTAAGCTGTATGTACTGGTTGTGGCTGTAAGGTCAGGTTTGTAACCTGACCGCTTCTTGGTGGGAAACAACAAAAGCATCTAAGCTGCATATACTTGGCACTGGCTGTAGGGTCGGGTTTATAACCCGACCGTCTTTCTGTATAATATTATAAAGTGAATGATTATATCGTACGGGATTTATTTCCAAACCGGAAATACGTCAGATTACCCGAACATGACTACTCGACTGCCGGTGTTTATTTTGTCACAATTTGCACACTTAATAAACAATGTTTATTCGGTGAAATTAAAAACGGAACGATGCGGCCAAATCTTTATGGAAAAATCGTACAACAATCTTGGAATGATATTCCGAAACACTATTCTGACATTAATAACGAAATCTTTTCAATGATGCCCAATCATGTTCACGGAATAATCATCATTACCGATGACAATGGGCGGTCAGGTTTGAAACCTGACCCTACAAATAGACATGCTTTACCTGAAATCATTCGTGGTTTTAAAACTTTCTCTGCAAAGGGTATAAACGAATTTAGGCAATCACCGGGCGTCCAAATATGGCAGCGCAGTTTTTACGAACATATTATCAGGACTGAAAAAGAATATCATGAAATCGGCGAATATATTTACCATAACCCGCAAAAATGGGATTCTGATACTGAAAACCCAAATACCGGATGATCTTAGCATTCAGTTTAAAAGTATTTCTCTGTAATTTCGAGTTTTCGAAGGCCGCAGCCGAAAAGGCCATTTTCGGTATTTGAGGTAGTCAATGTGTACTCAACTTTTATTGATGCACAAACCCGCCCGCCTTATGGTGTAATATAACCAAAACAGTTGAAGCTGGATATACTTCGTAGCTGTAGGGTCAGGTTTCGAACCTGACCGCCCAATGGTGGCGGCGAAAATCAGCAATTGGGGACGCTTGAAATCAAACTGGAATAATCTAATATATTTGGGTTATTGAAGTATCTGTAATATTATCTGACAGATGTGTTAGAATTCTCTTGTTTATTAAGTAAAACCATTACTCATCAATAAAAAATGCGCTGTTCGTCGGAAGAACCTAAAAAATGAAACAAGTGCTCAAAATAATCATCTTATTTGCGATATTAATTGTTTTTGGTACATTTTCAATGTTAATTGATAGTTGCGAACCTTCGCTTCCTCTCCAAATTGAAAATCACACTAATTTGTCTTTAACAGTTTACGTCCAAAATGTGGAAGCAGGAAATTTAACCCCTGGTGATATTATCAAGGTAAAGAATATTTCAGGAACTCTTTCTTATATTCTGATTGAAGCAAAAAATGTTCAGGGCGATATCATTTTTTCTAAGAATTTCAGTACCAGTGAATTATATGATGATGGTTGGAAAGTGGTAATTCCTCCAAAACAATGATATTTTCAAAAAGCTTATGTCGGGTCTTGTTTACTAGTTGTACTTATTAATGACCCGTCATCTCCACTTGACAACATTCCTTCCATCTTGATATATTTGTATTAATTGAATAAGAACAAAGGCTACGAACGAAACTAGTAGGTTTCCAGCGGAGCTCAGAGAGCCGGGTTAGGTGTGAGCCGGTGCTAGCGCAAAAATTGAATGGATTCGGGAGCCGCAGATGAAAGCTCTGTAAAGAGCGAGTAAGGATTGCCGGAGAGGGCACCGTTAACGAAGCCCGGGGTATCGTTCCCCGCAAGGAAACCGTACCTGAGAGAATAATTACTGCTGTTATGTGGTAATTAATTAGGGTGGCACCGTGAAGCAAAGCCCTTCGCCCCTATAAGCGAAGGGCTTTTTGTTTGCTCAAAATCCTCCGTTAGTTTCCTCGCCCCTTGAGGGAGAGGATTAAGGTGAGGGGTAATCCATCCCCTTCTTTGACACTCGCCTTAATACAGGAAAATCGACGCAAAGGAAAGGGCCGAAATGTACCACCCCACTCTGAATGAAATTAAAAATACCAAATGGGAAGGAAACCTGGTTCCGGTCTACCGCGAAATCGTCGCGGACATGGAAACACCGGTCTCGGCGTTCCTGAAAATCAACCGCGGCGGTAATTCTTTTTTACTGGAAAGTGTCGAAGGCGGGCAGCGGCTGGCACGCTACAGTTTCATCGGCACCGAACCGTACCGCGATTTGACCGTTAAATCCACGGATAAAACCGACCCGCTGGACATTATCGCCGAAGAATTACATAAATATAAAGTTGTTCCTCTGGCAGGACTGCCGCGTTTTGCCGGCGGCGCTGTCGGTTACCTCAGCTACGAAACGGTCAACCGTTTTGAAAAACTGCCGTCGCCCGCCAAAGATTCGCTGAAATTACCGGAAGCCCGGTTCATGTTTGTGGATACGATGCTCGTCTTCGACCATGTCACCCATAAAATTAAAGTCTTAAGTTACGTCAAACTTAACGGCGACCTCGATAAAGGATACCAAAAAGCCGTCGTTAAAATTGACGACCTCGTATCCCGGCTGCAGCAGCCGTATGCCGCTGAAAAAATCGCCGGCACTAAACCATCCGGCACGGCTAAACTTACTTCCAATACCCCCCGGAAAGATTTTGAAGCCAACGTCCGCAAAATCAAAGAATACATCACCGCCGGCGAGGCGATTCAGATCGTTTATTCCCAGCGTTTATCCCAACCCACTGACCTGCCGCCGTTTGAAATCTACCGCGCCTTGCGTACCATCAATCCTTCGCCTTACATGTTTTACCTGGATTACGGTGACTTCCAGATTGTCGGGGCATCTCCGGAAGTGCTGGTCCGGGTTGAGGACGGCAACGTGATGACGCGGCCGCTGGCCGGTTCCCGGCCGCGCGGAAAAACCCCGGAGGAAGACGCCGCGCTGGAACAGGAACTGCGCAGCGACGAAAAGGAACGCGCCGAACATATCATGCTCGTGGATTTAGGGCGCAATGACATAGGGCGTGTCAGCGAAGCCGGCTCGGTAAAGGTCAGCGAATTGATGGAAGTGGAACGCTATTCCCACATCATGCACCTCGTCACTCATGTTCAGGGTAAACTGCGGCCGGAATTAGACGCCTTCGATGCCCTGCGTGCCTGTTTCCCTGCAGGGACGGTCTCCGGCGCTCCCAAAGTCCGCGCCATGCAAATTATCGCCGAACTGGAGCCCGAAAAGCGCGGCCCTTACGCCGGCGCTGTCGGTTATTTCTCTTTCTCTGGCAATATGGATATGGCCATCGCCATCCGGACCATGGTCGTTAAAAAAGGTGTCGCCTATGTCCAGGCCGGCGCCGGTATTGTCTATGACAGCGTCCCGTCCCGCGAATTTGAAGAAAGCCTCAATAAAGCGCGGGCTTTATTAAAAGCCCTCGAGCAGGCCGAAAGTGAGAATAAATGACCGATACAAGTATGTACTTAAGCAGGGATTGAACCAGAGGGTGAGGTTGCGTTGCAGCAATATCAATAAGAGGGATAAAGCATGGTTGTTCGTAGAATAAATCAATTCAGACTACAGGAGATATTAAAATGCTCATTCTAATCGATAACTACGATAGTTTTACTTACAATCTCTTCCAGTATTTCAGTGAACTGGGCGAGCAAGTAATGGTATTCAGAAACGATAAAACCACCGTCGCCGAAATTGAAAAATTGAAACC
>Ga0187875_10000432_pt1 | contig 35577 bp, 26 predicted proteins | sample June2016WEW_17_1_2_FD_132978 | JGI IMG/M metagenome (GOLD analysis project Ga0187875, IMG submission 132978) | Peatland microbial communities from SPRUCE experiment site at the Marcell Experimental Forest, Minnesota, USA - June2016WEW_17_10 | ecosystem: Environmental > Terrestrial > Soil >...
GAGGGGTCGGGCACGTCGTCCTGGTAGCCCTGGGAGAGCTCATGGGAGGAGAGCGAGGTCTGGCACCGCGGGCAGTAGGGGGTCACCTTGTAGCCCTGGTAGAGAAGGTCGCGGTCCCAGAGCTGCTTGAGGCTCCACCACACCGACTCGATGTAGGTGCCGTCGTAGGTCCGGTACGGATCGTCCATGTCGATCCAGAAGCCGAGCCGCTCGGTCATCGCCTCCCATTCGTCGATGTACTTCGCGACCGAGGCGCGGCAGAGGTCGTTGAAGCGGGCGACCCCGAACTCCTCGATCTGCTGCTTGCCGCTGATGTGGAGCGACTTCTCCACCTCCAGCTCGACCGGCAGACCGTGGGTGTCCCAGCCACCCTTCCGCTCCACCGAGTACCCGCACATCGACCGGTAGCGGGGAAAGAGGTCCTTGAAGGAGCGGGCCAGCACGTGGTGGATGCCCGGCTTGCCATTGGCGGTGGGAGGCCCCTCGTAGAAGACGTAGGGCGTCCCGTCCCGACGCAGCTCGAGGCTGCGCCGGAAGACGTCGCCCTGCTTCCAGAGGGCGAGGACGGCGCGCTCGGCCTCGGCGAGCTGCGCTCTGCTGTCGACGGCGGCGAAGCGTGGTGCGGCGGCCATTGTCGGGCAAGGATAACGGTCAGCCCGGCGGCCCGACCCCCTCGGCCGGCGACCCCCCCGCCGCGGCGGCCGGCCGCTCCCCGAAGATGACCCTCCCCAGCCGGACCATGGTGGCCCCCTCGGCGATCGCGATCTCGAAGTCGTCGCTCATCCCCATCGACAGCTCGGGCAGCTCCACCGCCAGCTCCTCCCGGAGGCGGTCGCGCAGCTCCCGGAGCCGGCGGAAGCAGTCGCGGGCGGTGGCGGGGTCACCGAAGGGGGCGATGGTCATGAGGCCTACCAGGCTCAGACCGGGATGCCCGGTGAGCTCCTTCAGCAGCTCCGCGGCGGCCTCCGGAGGGACCCCGGTGCGACCGGGGATGCCGGTGAAATCCACCTCCAGGAGGCCCTGGAGCGGGCCGCGCCCGGGGGCGCGATGACCGGCGAGGGCGGCTCCGACCCGCCGGGAGTCCAGGGAGTGGACGGTGTCGAAGAGCTCGGCGGCGAGGGCCGCCTTGTTGCTCTGGAGGTGCCCGATCAGGTGCCAGCGGATACCGAGGGGGACACCCGCGTGCTTGAGCCGGGCCTCCTGGACGCGGTTCTCGCCCACGTCGACGACCCCGGCGGCGACCGCCTCGGCGATGCTCGGCGGCGCCACGGTCTTGGTCACGGCGATCAGCCGCACGGCGGCGGGATCCCGGCCGGCACCCTCGGCGGCCCGGGCGATGCGAACCCGGACGCTGTCGAGTCGCGCCGCGATCCGGCCGGCCGCAGGGCCCTCCATCCTCTCCGGCACGTCTGGCATGGTAGGGGAATGGACGAGCCGGTCGGGCCACTCCCACCGCCGCCACGATCGCGACTCCGAGCCTCGCTGCAGGCGCGGGTGGGCGGGCTGTCGGGTCACTTCTGGGTGATCTGGAGCGGCACCCTGATCAACCGGACGGCAACATTCGTCCGCCCGTTCCTCGTCCTCTACCTGACCGGCTCCGAGCATCAGAGCCTGACGACGGCGGGCGCGGTGGTGAGCGTCGCCGGCTTCGGGTCACTGGTCTCACAACCCGTCGGCGGCTTCCTGGCCGACCGTTACGGGCGGCGCTGGACGCTGGCCGGCGGGATGATGGGGACGGCCGCCGCCGAGCTGCTGCTCGGCTACGCGCCCAACCTCGCCCTCACCTTCGGCGCGGCGGCCCTGCTGGGCATCCTCCTCGACCTCTACCGCCCGGCCGTCCAGGCGATGGTGGCGGACCTGGTCCCTGCCGCGGACCGGCCGCGCGCCTACGGCCTCCTCTTCTGGGCCATCAACCTCGGCTTCTCGATCGCCATGGTGGTCGGCGGGGTGCTCGCCCAGCGCGGCTTCCTCTGGCTCTTCTGGGCAGACGCCCTGACCTGCGTCTGCTTCGGGCTGCTGGTGCTCCGCGCCGTGCCCGAGACCCGCCCCGCTCCCGGCACCACCGCCGCCCAGGGATCGATCCGGGCGCTCATGGGCGACCGGGTGATGCTGGCGCTGGTCGGCCTTGCCCTGATCTACGCCACCGTCTACAGCCAGGCGACCTCGGGGCTGCCGCTGGCGATGGAGCAGGCCGGCTTCAAGCCCGCCGGGTTCGGGATCACGGTGGCAATGAACGGGATCGTCATCGTCTGCGTCCAGCCCCTGGTGTTGAACTGGCTGAGCCGGCTCGATCACTCCCGGGTGACCGCCATCGGCCAGCTCCTGGTGGGGGTGGGATTCGGCCTCACCCAGCTCGCCGCCACCCTGCCCGAGTACATGGCCACGGTGGTGGTCTGGAGCCTCGGGGAGATCGCCACCGCGACCCTGATGAGCGCCATCGTCGCCGACCTCGCCCCCCGCCAGATGCGCGGCCGCTACCAGGGGATGCTCGGCATGGCCTGGGGAGGCGGAGCCCTGATCGGCCCCTTCGCCGGGGCCTGGGTCCTGCAGAACGCGGGCGGCGCCTGGCTCTGGTCCGGCTGCGCGATCTGCGGGGTGGTGGCCGCGGCCGGCCAGCTCCTGGTGGGGCCGTCGGTGCGGCGTCGCCGGGCCGGCCTCGCCCAGGCCTGACCGGAGCCGGTTCACGCCGCCGCTCCACCGGTGCGGGCGCGCCGGTGGCGGGCTCAACGGCGCTGATGCACACCTCCGCCCCCGACGGAGGAGGCGACCCGGCTCGAAGAGACCCCGGCTCAGGGTTGGGCGGCCATCCCCTCGACCCGGAAGAGCAGCTGGGTCTCGGTCTCCAGCATCTGGCGGAGCGCCTCGGGCGTCGCCGCGCCGGCGGCCCCGAACCGTTCCAGGATCGCCGCCTCCGCCGCGGGGTCGATCTCGGCGGCGGTCATCCGGTGGACGGTCCCCTCGGCGGTCACCCCGGTGCCGGGGACGGTCAGGCGCACCCAGGGGTCGCGCTCCCACCGGAGCGCCTTGACCGAGAAGGCGCTGGTCAGGAGGTGGATGACCCCCGGAGGCGCCAGCGCGAAGGTCATGGTCACCGTGCCGGTGCGGCTGCCGGCGCGGGAGGACACCAGCACCTCCTCACGGCCGGCGAGAGCGGCGAGGAGCGTCCCGGGCAGAGGGCGCGGTGCCGGCAGCGGGACGGCTCCGGGCAGAGGGATCGGCTCCGCGGGCGGGCTCGCGTCGTTCGGCGGGGCGGGCGGGCCGGCCATCGCCTACTTGCCGAGGTCGAGGGCCAGCTCCTCCTCCCCCTTCCCGGCCGCCCGGCTGCGCCGCGGGGGACGCCGGGCCGGCGGCGGGTTGGTGAGGACGTCCTCGATCTCGGCCCGCATCTCGTGGACGTCCTTGAAGGAGCGGTAGACGGAGGCGAAGCGGACGTAGGCGATCTCATCGATCTCGCGCAGCCGCTCCATCACCATCTCCCCCACCCGCTGGGAGGGGACCTCGGTGAGGTGCTCGCCGCGGAGATGGTTCTCGACCTCGTCGACCAGCTCCCCCAGGCGCTCGGGGGCGACGTCGCGCTTCTTGCTGGCGATCACCAGCCCGCCGAGCAGCTTCTGGTGGCTGAACTCCTCGCGCCGGCCGTCCTTCTTGAGCACCCAGAGCGGGGTCGCCTCGATCCGCTCGTAGGTGGTGAACCGCTTGGCGCAGGAGAGGCACTCACGGCGGCGCCGGACCCCGGTCTCGGTGTCGCGCGAGTCGACCACCTTGGAGTCGACCGATCCGCAGAACGGGCACCTCACGGTGCGGGTTCCTGCCGAACGTGGCCGTTACTGTCGGTGTGCACTCACTTGCCTGGGACGCGCGGACGGTCCAGAACCGAGCGGCTACCTCCGGTCCCTGAGGAAGGCCGGGATGTCCAGGTCGTCGGGGTTGCCCGGGATGGTGTGGCGCTGGGGCATCGCGAAGGCGGGACGCTCCTGGGCCATCGGACGGGCCTGCGGCTCGTAGGCGAGGGTGCCGATGACATCGATGTGGCCGGTGAAACCGGTCGCGATGACGGTGATCTTGACCTCGTCCTTGATGCTCTCGTCGATGACCGTGCCGAAGATGATCTGGGCGTCCTTGTCCGCCGACTCGCTGACCAGCTGGGCCGCCTCGTTGACCTCGTAGAGGGTGAGGTCCTTGCCCCCGGTGACGTTGAGCAGGATCCCCTTGGCGCCGGCGATGGTGGTCTCGAGCAGCGGGCTGGCGACCGCGTCGCGAGCGGCGTCGGCCGCCCGGGTGTCGCCGGTCCCGAAGCCGATGCCCATCAGCGCCGCACCCTGCCCGGACATCACCGCCTTGACGTCGGCGAAGTCCAGGTTGATCAGCCCGGGGTAGACGATCAGGTCGCTGATCCCCTGCACGCCCTGGCGGAGCACGTCGTCGGCGACCTTGAAGGCCTCGGTGATGGTCGTCTTCTTGTCCACCACCTGCATCAGCCGCTCGTTGGGGATCGTGATCAGGGTGTCGACCCGCTCCTGGAGGAAGGCGATCCCCTCTTCGGCGATCCGCTGGCGACGCAGACCCTCGAAGCGGAAGGGCTTGGTCACCACCCCGATGGTGAGCGCGCCGCTCTCGCGGGCGATCTCGGCCACGATGGGGGCGGCCCCGGTCCCGGTGCCCCCGCCCATCCCGGCGGTGACGAACACCATGTCCGAGTCGCTGAGGGCCCGCGTGAGCTCCTCCCGCGACTCCTCGGCGGCCTCGCGGCCCTTCTGCGGATCGCCGCCCGCACCCAGGCCGCGGGTGACCTTGGCACCGATCCGGATGCGGTTCTGGGCCGTCGACTGCATCAGCGCCTGGTGGTCGGTGTTGAGGGCGATGAATTCGACGCCCTTCAGGTTGCCGCGCATCATCCGGTTGACGGCGTTGGTGCCACCACCGCCGACTCCCACGACGCGGATGCGGGCGTGGCCTTCGGTGGTCCGATCGAGGTCTGCCATCGCACTCTCCTCACGCTGCCGCGCCTCGCTGCCCGATCGCGCCAGGAACTCCTGGGTCATCCGGCGCAGCTCGCGTTCTCTCTCATTCATCGTCGTGGTCCCGCCATGGTCGTGCTGCCGTTCAGAAGAGCTCTCGAATCCAGCGTCCGAGACGTGCGCCCACCGGGTCGCCGGCCTGGGCCTGGGACTGGGTCGTGACGTGGGGTTGGGGACGTCCGACCAGGTGGAGATGGCCGTTCCCGCCACTCAGGCGCCGGGCCGGCGGCCGGCCGCCGGAGCGCGCGGCCCAGCGCAGCAGCCCCACCACCGTGGCGTGGTCGGGCCCCTGGATCTCGTCGTTCATCCCGCTCACCCCGGTGGGTGCCGCCACCCGCGCGGGCAGGTCGGTGACGCTCTGGACCATCTCGCCGAAGCCGCGCAGCAGGGCGCCGCCGCCGGTGAGCACGATCCCGCCGGAGAAGAGCGACGGGGGGCCCGCCATCTCGATCTGGGCGGCGATCAACTGAGCCATCTCGCGGGCGCGCGGGCCGATGATCTCGGCGAGGTAGCGCTGGGGGACGTTGACCGGCTCGTCGTAGCCCATGGGGGTGAGGGTCACCTGGGCCTCGGCCGGCAGGGTGAGCTGCAGGCAGTGGCCGAAGCTCCGCTTCACCACCTCGGCGGTGTCGAGGTCGCAGCGGAGCCCGACGGCGAGGTCGCCGGTGACATGGTTGCCCCCGACCGGGAGGACGGCGGTGTGGATGATGCTGCCGCGCGCGAAGACGGCGACGTCGGTGGTCCCGCCGCCGACATCAACCACCACCACCCCCCGCTCCAGCTCGTCCTCGGTGACCACCGCCTCCGCGGACGCGAGCACCTGGAGCACCAGGTCGTCGACGTCGAGGCCCGCCTTGTGGACCACCTTGACGACGTTCTGGATGGCCGTGGTGGCCCCGGTGACGATGTGGGCGTCGACCTCGAGGCGGCTGCCGGACATCCCGACCGCATCGCGCACCCCGTCCTGGCCGTCGATCGTGAACTGCTGAGGGAGGACGTGCAGGATCCGGCGGTCGCTGGGGACCGAGACCGCCCGGGCGGCGTCGATGGCCCGCCCGACGTCCTGGACACCGACCTCGCGCCGGCCCGCCGCCACCGCGACCACGCCGCGGCTGTTCTGAGAGGTGATGTGGCCACCGGCCAGCCCGACCACCGCGGAATCGATGGCGAGACCGGCCATCTGCTCGGCCAGGTCGACCGCCTCGGCGACCGCCTCGGCGGCGCGATCGATCTCGATGACGGCACCCTTCCGGATCCCCCGGGAGATGGCCTCACCGACTCCGAGGACCCGAAGCCCCGCCGGTTCGAGATCGGCGACGGCACAACAGACCTTGGTCGTTCCCAGATCGAGCGCAAAGACGTGGCGAGGACGGCTCACATTGACTTTGGAGTATAGCCGGGGCAATACGGCAAGGGAAGGCCTTTCCACCGCGAAACCGCAAGATGTCGGGTTTGCGGGGGCGGGGCGGCACAAGATGTTGGTTGTCAGGGACGGGGTGCCGCCGCCCTGGATCGTACCATCCGAAGCCGCGTGGTGGAGCCTCGTGGGGGTGGCCCGCCGGCCATTCACACCGCCCCGACGGAGTGGTCCGTCGGGTGCCCAACGCGGGCCGGGAGCACGGCTGCCCGAATGCGCTCCGGACAGTAACGAGGCCTCGCGACTGCACCTTGCTGGCGAGGCCTCGACGCTCGCGGCTCCCTTTCGGGCCGCTGTAGCGAGCCTTCACCCTAGCACCGGGTGCCCCATCGCGCAACCGCGGAGATGGTGACGGTGGACGCGCCCCGGCGCCGATCGCCGTGGGGGATCGGGGGAGCGCCGCGACCGGGGCGCCGGGATCTCCCCGACCGTCCCAGTCAGCCGGCGGAGATCCGGACGACCAGCTTGCCCCGCTGCCCGCCGGCGGCCAGGGACGCGAAGGCGGTGGGTGCGTCCTCGAGGGGCACCACCCGGTCGACCAGCGGCCGCAGGGCACCCGACGCGCAGAGGCCGACCAGCTGCTCCAGCTCCTCGCGGGTGCCCATGCTGGTCCCGGCGATGGTGAGCTGACGCCAGAAGACCCGGTTGAGCTGGGCCCTGGGATTCGCCCCGCTGGTCGCGCCCGCCACCACCACCGTTCCGCCTGGCCGGACCGAGCGCAGGCTGAGGCCCCAGGTCGCCTCCCCCACCGTGTCGAGGACGGCGTCCACCCCGCCACCGGTGCTCCGAACCAGCTCGCGAGCGGCCTCGAGATCCCCCGGGTCGAAGCTGCTCGCCGCCCCCAGCGCCTCGGCCGCCCGTCGCTTGGCGGCGTCCCGGGAGGTGGCGTGGACGACGATCCCCGCCTGGACGCAGAGCAGGATGGCGGCGGTCGCCACCCCTCCGCTCGCCCCCTGGACCAGGACCGACATGCCCGGTCCGAGGCCGGCCCGGGCGAAGAGCATCCGGTGGGCGGTGAGGTACGCCGTGGGCAGGCAGGCAGCCTCCTCATCCCCGACCGAGTCGGGCAGGCCGACCAGGTTTCCGGCGGGAACCGCGACCAGCTCGGCGAGGGCGCCGCCGTGGGGTGGCTCGCCCAGGAGGCTGAGGTTCTGGCAGACGCCGGGGGGAGCGGCGAGGCAGGCGCGGCACCTTCCGCAACCGATGACCGCGTGCACCACCACGCGACTCCCCGGGGCGGGAGCGCCCTCCACGCCCTCGCCCATCGCCTCCACCCGACCGGCCGCGTCGCAGCCCAGGATCTGGGGCGCGGTGAGCGGCACCGACGACACCCCTCGCAGCGTCCAGAGGTCGTGATGGTTGAGGGAGGCGGCGGTGACCCGCACCAGCGCCCAGCCCGGGGCCGGGCGGGGGGGGTCCGGCCATTCGCCGATCTCCAGGTTGCCGAGCGGATCGTCGCCCCCGTATCGGGCGGCAAAGACGGCACGCACGGTCCTCGACGGTAGCAGAGGGGGCCGGAGACCTCCAGTGGTCGCCCGTCAGCCGGCACCCGCGGCGCCGCGTGCCTCTGGCACCATGGCGGCACCATGCGTGTGGCCGATCTTCTCCAGGCTCGACGGCCGAACTTCAGCTTCGAGTTCTTCCCGCCCCAGGACGACGCGGGGGTCGCCGCCCTCTTCGAGACCATCGCCGCGCTCCGCGAGCTGGACCCCGGCTTCGTCTCGGTCACCTACGGCGCGGGGGGCAGCACGCGGGCGCTCACCGTCGAGCTGGTCGAGCGGATCCACCGCGAGCTGGAGATCACGCCGGTCGCTCACCTCACCTGCGTGGGCAGCACCCGCGCGGAGCTGCACGCGGTCCTCCGCCGCATCGTCGACGCGGGGATCGAGAACGTCCTGGCGCTGCGGGGGGATCCCCCTCGCGGCCAGTCCGCCTTCACCCCGGAGCCGGACGGGCTCGCCCATGGCTCGGAGCTGGTCGGGCTGGTCGCGGGCGGGTACGACCTCTGCGTCGGCGCCGCCTGCTACCCCGAGACCCACCTGGAGACGGCCTCGCGCGCCGACGAGCTGCGCTGGACCAGGGAGAAGGTGGAGCGGGGGGCGTCGTACCTGATCACCCAGCTCTTCTTCGACAACCGGGCGTACTTCGACTTCGTCGCGGGCGCGCGCGCCGCCGGGGTGACCGTGCCGATCATCCCCGGGATCATCCCGATCACCAGTGTCAGCCAGCTCCACGGCTTCATCGCCAGGCTGCAGGCCAAGATCCCCGTGCCGCTGCTGGACGCCTTCGAGAACCGGCGCGACAATCCCCAGGCGGTGCTGGAGCTGGGGGTGGCGTGGTCCACCCTGCAGTGCGCCGAGCTGCTGAGCGCGGGCGCGCCGGGCATCCACTTCTACACCATGAACCGCTCTCCCGCGACCCGGGCAATCCTCTCGGCGCTGCAGGCCGCGCGACCCTGGGAGCGCCCCGGCTGAGCTCATCCGGGAGGTGGCGACGCCGGCCGGCTCTCAACCGACCGCCTCCAGCGGGAGCTCAACCGGCGCCGGGTGACCGGCTACCGGACATCCGACCCGGCGAGGGGACGGCGCCGTCTCCAGAGCAGCAGGGTCCCGACGGCGCAGAGCAACGAGCCCAGGAGGACCCAGCCGAGCGCCCAGCCGCTCTGGGCTCCGGTGTCAGGTCCCGGGGCGGCGGCGGCCGCGGTCACCTGGAGGGAGGCGCTGTCGACGGCGGTGACCGCCTGATCGCCGGGATCGGCGAGCGAGGCGTCGCTGACCAGGGTGCCGGCGGCGGTCTCCGCCACCTGCACCGTCCACGCGATGCCGCCCAGCGAGGTCCCCGGTGCGATGGGGACGGCGGCGGTCGAGGTGCAGGTCAGCTCCCGCTCCTCATCGCCGAGACTGCAGCGCCAGGGCGACGGGGGGTCCTGGGTGAAGGTCTCGCCGGCCGGCAGCTGCACGGTGAGGGTCGGGTCCTGGTAGGCGGGGCCGCCCGAGCTGTCCAGGGCTGCGGAGCTGCTCAGCGTGTAGCTGTCGCCGGCCCCGATCGCCGTCGAGGGACCTGACACCGAGACCTCGAAGACCGGATCGGAGGTCACCGCGAAGCTGGTGAGAGCCGTGGAGCCCAGGTAGTTGGCATCACCCGCGTAGCTCGCCGTGACCGGCGAGTAGTCGCCGACCCCCAGGGCCGCGGTGGTGCAGGAGGCCGTGCCGGCGTCGAGCGAACCGGTGGTGCAGAGGGGGTTGCCGTCCTGGTCGGCGAAGCTCACCGTCCCCGTGGCATCGACGGGCAGCCCGCTCTCCGAGAGGGAGACCGTGTTGCCGAAGCTGGTGCTGCTGGGATCGGCCGTCGTCGTGAAGGAGGTGGCCGCCCGGGCGATGCTGAACTCCGTGACCGCCGCGGAGCCCAGGTGGTTGGCGTCCCCCGAGTAGGTGGCGGTCACCGAGGTGTAGTCGCCCGCCGGAAGCTCCGCCGTGGTGCACGAACCCGCCCCGGCGTCGAGGGGGCCGCTCGTGCAGAGCGGGTTGCCGAGCTGATCAGTGAAGCTCACCGTGCCGGTGGCGTCGGGCGGAAGCCCTCCGGCTGCGAGGGTGACCGTGTTGCCGTACGTGGTGGTGGCCGGATTGGCCGACGCCGTGAACGAGGTGGGCGCCTGGGCGATGCCGAACTCCGTGGTTGCCGTGGAGCCCATGTAGTTGGCGTCACCCGAGTAGGTGGCGATGACCGCGGAGTAGTCGCCGGCCGGAAGCTCCGCCGTGGCGCACGATGCAGCTCCAGCGCTGACCTGCCCGGTGGTGCAGAAGAGGTTCCCGTGCGGGTCGGTGAAGCTCACCGTGCCGGTGGCGTCGGTGGGCAGGCCGTTCGCCGAGAGGGTGACGGTGTTCCCGTACGGCGTGGAGTCGGGGTTGGATGACGCGGTGAACGAGGTGGCCGCCGGGGTGATCGCGAACTCCGTGGACGCCGTGGAGCCCAGGTAGTTGGCGTCCCCCGCGTAGGTGACGGTCACCGGGGAGTAGTCGCCGGCCGGAAGCTCCGCGGTGGTGCAGGTCGCCGCCCCGGCGCTGACCTGCGCGGGGACGCAGAGCGCGTTGCCGTGCTGGTCGCTGAAGCTCACCGTGCCGGTGGCGTCGGAGGGCAATCCGCTCGCCGAGAGGGTGACGGTGTTGCCGTACGCGGTGCTGGTGGGGTTGGCCGATGCCGTGACCGCGGTGGTCGCCTGGGTGATGCTGAACTCCGTGGTCGCCGTGGAGCCCACGTAGTTGGCGTCACCCGAGTAGGTGGCGGTCACCGGGGAGTAGCCGCCCGCCGGAAGCTCCGCGGTGGTGCAGGATGCCGAGCCGGTGCTGACCTGCCCGGTGGTGCAGAGCGGGTTGCCGCCCTGGTCGATGAAGCTCACCGTCCCGGTGGCGTCGCCGGGCAGCCCGCTCGCCGAGAGGGTGATGGTGTCGCCGTATGGGGCGCTGGTGGGATCGGCCGACGCCGTGAAGGAGGTGGCCGCCGGGGTGACCGTGAATTCCGTGGTCGCCGTCGAGCCCAGGTGGTTGGCGTCCCCCGAGTAGGTGGCGGTCACCGGGGAGTAGCTGCCGGCGGGAAGCTCCTCTGTGGCGCAGGTCGCCGCCCCGGCGATCACCTCCCCGGGGGCGCAGAGCGCGCTGCCGTGCTGGTCGGTGAAGCTCACCGTCCCGCTTGCGTCGGAGGGCAGCCCGGTCGCCGAGAGGGTGAAGGTGTTGCCGTACGGCGTTGTGGTCGGGTCGGCCGAAGCCGTGAAGGAGGTGGCCGCCTGGGTGATGGTGAACTCGGTGGTCGCCGTCGAGCCCAGGTAGTTGCCGTCGCCCGTGTACGTGGCGGTCACCGGGGAGTAGCCGCCGGCGGGAAGCTCCGCGGTGGAGCAGGAGGCGGAGCCGCCACTGATCTGCCCGGCGGTGCAGAAGAGGTTGCCGCCCTGGTCGGTGAAGCTCACCGTGCCGGTCGCGTCCGTGGGCAGCCCGCTCGCCGAGAGCGAGACGGTGTTGCCGTACGCGGTGCTGCTGGGACCGGCCGACGCCGTGAAGGAAGTGGCGGCCTGGGTCACCGTGAACTCCGTCATCGCCGTGGAGCCGAGGTAGTTGGTGTCCCCTGAGTAGGTGGCGGTGACCGGCGAGTAATCGCCGGCGGGCAACGCCGCCGTGGTGCAGCTTGCCTCCCCGGCGCTGACCGGGCCGCCCGTGCACAACGCGCCGCCTGCCTGGTCGGTGAAGCTCACCGCGCCGGTGGCATCAGCGGGCAGCCCGCTCGCCGAGAGGGTGACGGTGTTCCCGTACGTGGTGCTCGTTGGACCGGCAGACGCTGTCAACGACGTGGCCGCCGGGACGACCGTGAAATCCGCGGTCGCCGTGGAACCGACGTAGTTGGCGTCACCCGAGTAGGTGGCGGTGACCGGCGAGTAGCTGCCGGCGGGAAGCTCCGCGGTGGTGCACGAGGCCGCCCCGGCGCGGATCTGACCGGTGGTGCAGAGCGGGTTGCCGTGCTGGTCGGCGAAGCTCACGGTCCCGGTGGCGTCGGCGGCCAGCCCGCTCGCAGAGAGGCTGATGGTGTTTCCGAACGTGGCACTGGTGGGATCGGCCGATGCCGTCAACGAGGTGGCCGCCCGGGTGACGGTGAACTCCGTGGTTGCCGTGGAACCCTGGTAGTTGCCGTCACCCGAGTACGTGACGGTCACCGGCGAGTAGCTGCCGGCGGGAAGCCTGGTCGCGGTGCAGGGACCGCCGTGCGGCACGAGGGTCAGGATGCAGAGGGTGGAGGGGCCCGAGCCGAAGCTCACGGTGCCGGTGGCGTTGGCGGGCAGCCCACCGGCCGACAGGGTGACGGTCTCCCCGTACGAGGTGCTGCTCGGATCGGCCGACGCCGTGACGAAGGTGGCCGCCCGGGTGACAGTGAACTCCGTGGTTGCCGTGGAACCCTGGTAGTTGCTGTCGCCCGAGTACGTCGCGATCACCGGGTAATCCTGGGCGGGAAGCACCGCGGTGTTGCAGGAGGCGGAGCCGGCGCTCACCTGCGCGGTGGTGCAGAGGTTGCCGCCACTCAGGTCGGTGAAGGTCACCGTTCCGGTGGCACCGGCGGGCAGCCCGCTCGCAGAGAGGGCGACGAGGTTGCCGAACCCCGTCGTCACCGGGCTGGCCGACGCGGTGAAGGAGGTGGCGGCCCGGGTGACCGTGAACGCTGTGCTCGCCGTCGCACCCAGGTAGTTGGCGTCACCGGAGTACGTGGCGGTCACCGAAGAGTAGCTCGCGACCGGAAGCGTGGCGGTGGTGCAGGAGGCCGAGCCCGTGGTGACCTGGCCGGTGGTGCAGAAGAGGGTGCCGTCCTGATTGGTGAAGCTCACGGTCCCGGTGGCATTGCCGGGCAGCCCGCTCGCCGAGAGGGTGACGGTGTTTCCATAGGTGGTGCTGGCGGGACCCGCCGATGCCGTGAAGGAGGTGGCGGCCTGGGCGATGGTGAAGGTGACCGCCCCGGTCCCCTGATAGTTGGCGTTACCCGAGAACGCGGCCGTCACGTTGTAGGTGCCGGCGGCGAGCACCCCGGTGGCGCAGGAGGCGCTGCCGGCGTTGGCCGCCGCCTGGCACAGCTGGGTCCCGGTCGGGACCGGCGATCCCGACCCCGCCACGAAGGTGACCGTCCCGACGGCACCGGTCGGCGAGTAGGTCGCTCCCAGGGCCACGGGGCCGCCGTAGACAGGATCTGCCGGGTTGGCGGTGCCGGTCATGGAGAGGGGCGCAGGGGCGACGGTGAAGCCGGTCGTCTCGGTGGCCCACCCGTAGTTCGCGTCGCCCGAGTAGGTGGCGGTAACGCTGTAACTCCCGGCGTCGAGCACGCCCGCCCCACAGGAGCCACCGCCGCCGAATACGCTGGCAGAGCAGAGTGTGCCCTGACTGGTCGCAAACGTGACCGTCCCGGTGGCCCCGTCAGGCAACCCCAGGGCCCAGAGGGTGACAGCGCTGCCGTAGGTCTGACCGGTCGCAACGCTCGAGCCTGCGGTGAACGCGGTCGCCTGAAGGTCGACGAACTCCATGCCCATCTGCGCTGTCTCGTAGTTGTTGTCACCCATGTAGTAGGCAAGCAGCTCGTAGACGTTGTCGGGCGGAAGAACAGAGGAGTCGGGAACCGTGAAGGTGCAGCTGGCAGTTCCATTGCGCACCGGTGCATCGCCGCACAGGACGTCGCTGCCGAGCGTGAACTCGACACCCCCGGTGGCAGCGGTCGGAAGCGAGGCGGCGGTGGCGGTTACTGTCTGACCCGCCGCGCCCCGGCTCGGGCTCGCCGACACGCTGATGTCGGGGTAGACCTGCTGGATGGTGAGGTCGAGCTCCTCGTCGACCCCATAGTAGTTCCCGTCCCCCGAGTACCTCGCATCGATGTCGTACTCACCGGCGGGCAGATTGGTGGTCGGGGTGCAGGCGGCACTGCCATCGTTGACAGTGGCCGTGCAGAGCGTGGTGGAGCCGTCGAGGAACTTCACCGTGCCGGTGGCGGAGGCCGGCAGATAACTGGCCTGGAGGCTGACCGGCTGCCCATACGCGGGCGCTCCCGGGACCGACGAGGCGGTGAAGGCGGTCGTGGCGGTGGAGACGGGGAAGTAGACATAGTCGGTGCTTCCCTGGTAGTCGGCGTCCCCCGAGTAGGTCAGGGTGAGGTTGTAGTTCCCCGCGGGGAGGGTGGCCAGATTGCACCCATTGGCCGACGGGCTGAACTGGCAGAGCTGCTGGCCCCCAACATCATTGGTGACGCTGATGGTTCCGGTGGGAATCCCGGGGAGAGCTTCATCCGCTGTGTTGGTGAGGTTGACGTAGACGCGGGGCGAGTAGGGGTAGGTCGTGGTGGATGGGGAGACCCCCGCGTTCAACTGCGTCTGCACCTTGTATATGTAGACTGATGTCGTCAACTGCGCGCCGGTGTAGTACGCGTCGCCAGAGTAGATCGCGGTGACAGAGTAGTTGCCCGCTGCGGCGACCGCACCACAGTTGGCGGAGTCATTGCTCGCGGTGGCGGTGCAGAGGATGGTGGAACCGGACTCGAACGTGACCGTCCCGCTCTCGTCAGCGGGCGCGCCGTCTCCCTGCCCGTCGTTGAAGTTGGCAGTGAAGTCAACGTCGGTACCATAGACGGAGCCGCTCTGAGCGCTGTTGTTCAGGGTCCAGCTGGGCGTGAGCTTCTGGAACGTGAAGCTGGTCACCGCCGAGGCCGTGTGGTAGGTGGCATTGCCCGTGAAGGTGGCGGTGACGTTGTAGGTGAACCCCGGGATCGGGTACCCGGACGCGGTCGGGAACTGGGGGTAACAGCTCTCCCCCGGGAATTCAAAGCAGAGCAGGTCGTTGAATTGATCGGTGAAGGTCACGTAGGTGCCGTTCGACGAGGGCGCGCCCCCAGCCCCCAGCGTGAGGGTGTCCGTGGTGGTGGGGTTGCTCGGGCTCTCCCATGGCGAGAGGGTGACCGGGGTCGACCCCGTGGTGACGGTGACGGCCAGGCTGTTGGCGCCGAAATACTCGCCGTCCAGGCCGTCGTACAGCCCCTGTATCTGGAGGCTCCCGGACGCTTGCACCGCACCCGAGCACGTGGCTGAGCTACCGACCACGTAGGCGAAGCAGAGCTCGTCCTCCTGTCCGTCGGACTCAGGGGTGGTGAACTCGAATTCCACGTCCTCGTTCGACCCGACATGCACGCCGGTCGCCGTCATGGTGATCGTGCTGCCGAAGAGCAGGGTGGTCGGTCCCCCCGAGACGGTGAACGTCCCGGTCTGGGCCAGGGCCACGTGGGGTGCGGCCATCGCCATCCCCATCCCCGCCAGACACGACCCGGTGACCACCACCAGCAGGCGGCGGAATCGAGACGACGGCGGCCTCCTCACAGCCGCACAGGCTGCACCCCATGACCGGTCTCCGCGACCGCCCGAGTTACCTCGTCATCTCCTTGAGACATGTTCTCCAAGTCATAGAATAGAACGACCCGTATGGCCCGGCGGGATCGACGAGACCGTCAGGGCCGTTCAGCCCTCTCTCGCCCCCGGGCGCCACGCGCACGACCGGGTCCCGCGCCTCGGCCGCGCACGGAGCGGCGCGGGGGCGCAACCTCTGATCACCCGGCTCGGACTCGCCAACCGGGCGGACGTCACCCCGGACGCGGCCGCCCGGCCGTCTGAGCCCACCGGCTGAGCCGGCGGCGACGACCCCTCAGCCGGCGACCCCCCGGGTGGCGTCGGCGACCGCCTCCTCCCAGTCGATGATGCACTGGCCCTGCTCCCCCGGCCGGACCTTGGCGGGAAGGTTGGAGCCGGGGTAGAGCAGCGGCAACCCGCTGGGCGGCACCGGGTTCCCCATCTGGGTCTGGTACGGGGCGATCCCGTCGCACATGATGGTCACCATCAGGGCGTACATGTCGACGCCGGCCTGGTTCCTCACGCCCAGTGGCTGGCTCTGGATGATGATCGCCCGTGCCGGGGTCCCGGTGGCGAGCAGCATGGCCGCACTGCTGCTGTTCGGCCCTCCCGCCGCAAGCGTCACCGTCGGAGGTTCGACGCTGAGGTCGATGGCGACCTCCTGATGGTTGGCCGGGTTGACCCGGACCGCGACCACCGCGCTGCCGGAGGAGAGCTAATCGACGCCAGCCCCGGCCTCAGGGTGTCAGCCGCGTTCGTGCGGGGCAGGTCGCGGGGGCACGCCGCGCTCCGGCGATGGATCCGCCCCCGAGGCCATGCGGCTCGACGAGCGCGGCCCGGACCCGCGCCGGCCCGCCCGCGTCGTGGCAGGGCCGGCTCCGGGCCGGCCCCGGCTCTCAGTGGCCGGCCGCCGACAGCAGGGCGCTGCTCACCTGGGAGGGCAGCCCCGGCGTCCCTCCCACCGCCGGGGTGGAGGGATCCTCGAGGTTGACGTAGCCGAAGGTGGGATGGACGAAGTTGAGCGCGCTGCGGAGCACGCTGAGGGCGCTCAGCTGGGTCGGGATGGCGGCGGTGGCGCCCGGGACGGCGATGTCGCCGAGCACGGCCTGCCAGCCGGCGCTGGTCCAGAGCGAGAAGGTGCCGGTGGCGTCCCACTCGTAGGCGACCACGTGCACCCCGAAGACGGACGGGAACCTGGCCGCCGCGGTGCCGAGGACGGCGATGAGCTGGGCGGAGACCGAGGTGCGGAGCGCCGGCGGCCGCAGATCGAGGAGGAGCGGGACGCTCGAGAGGGCGGCCGCCTGCGCCGCGGTCAACCTCAGGCTGGCCCCCTGCGCGGCCAGCGCGTACTCGGTGCCGCCGCGGATCACCCGGGCCATCGGCGTCCACTCGGTGACCGCGATCCGCACCCCGGCCGGCAGCGCCGTGGTCACCCGCACCGACTCGACCCAGGGGAGGGTGCGGACGCGCGCCGCCACCGCGTCACCGTTGACCGTGAAGATGCTCTGCGAGACGTCGGCGGCCCTCACCACCTGCGCCGAGTCGAGCAGGCGCGTCCCGGTCACGGTGACCGCCCGCACCCGGAAGGCGGGCGCCCAGAGGACCGCCGCCAGCGCCGCCACCTCCAGCAGAAGCACCAGGGCCGCCAGCAGACGCCGGTGATCGGCGCGCTCGGCGGCCGGCGGAGGGACCTGGGGGGCGCCGCGCCGGTGCCGGACCGTCCCGCGCAGCTCCATCTCGGGAAGGACCTCGAAGCGACGGGCCGTCGTCGTCCGATCGGCGATGGCGGTGGCCACGGCGCGGACCCGGACCCGATGGCGGGTCTCCAGGTCGTGACCGTTGGGGTCGCGGCGCGGGGCCTCGATCACGACCGCGGACTCCCGGAGCGGGCGAGGGCGGCGTCGACCAGCCCCTGGCAGAGATCGGGGAAGGCGGTCCCGGCCGCCCTCGCCGCGTCGGGGAGCAGCGAGAGCTCGGTCAGCCCGGGGATGGCGTTCACCTCCAGCACCCACGGCTGGCCACCGCCGTCGACGATGACGTCCACCCGCGAGAGATCGCGGCAGCCGAGGGCGAGGTGAGCGCGCAGCGCCGCGTACTGGCAGGCGCGGCGCCCATCCTCGGGGAGGCGGGCGGGAATGACATGGTGGCTCTGACCCGCGGTGTACTTCGCTGCATAGTCGTAGAGGGGACGTTCGGAGACGATCTCGAGGGTCGGAAGGGCCCGGGGGGGATTATCCCCCAGGATTCCCACCGTGACCTCGATCCCGGCAACGAATCTCTCGCAGAGCACCTCGCCGAAGGCCGCGGCCGTCTCCCAGGCCGGCTGCAGCCCGGCCGCGGCGCGGACGATCGACAGCCCGATCGTCGATCCACCGTTGCGGGGCTTGACCACCAGCGGGAAGCCCAGCTCGGCGGCGGCCCCGGCCATCGCCTGCTCGATCTCACCGGGATCGGCAGCGGTGGCGGAGACGGAGCGCCACGCGGGTGTGGCGATCCCCTCGGCGACGAAGAGCCGCTTGGCGGCGACCTTGTCGAAGCAGAGCGCGGTGGCGAGCAGGCCGCTCCCCGTGTAGGGGAGGCCGAGCAGCTCGCAGACGCCCTGGACCGTGCCGTCCTCGCCGAAGCGGCCATGGACGGCGATGAAGACGCAGTCGTAGCCGCCAGCCAGGAGCGCCGGCCAGAGCTCGGCGTCCACCTCAAGAGTGGTGCAGTGATGCCCCAGGCCGCGCAGCGCGGCGGCGACCTGGGCGGCGGAGAGGCGCGAGACATCGACCTCGGGGCTGGGCCCGCCGCAGACCACGGCGATGCGCAGGCTCATCGGGGCGCCCCGGGAGGGGCGATGGTGCACGGCGTCGCCACGGGCCGTGCGCAGGCGGCGGCGATGCGCAGGCTCATCGGTGCGCCCCCGGTGGGGCGATGGTGCACGGCGTCGCAACGGGCCGTGCGCAGGCGGCGGCGATCTGCCGGCTCATCGGTGCCGTCGAGGAAGGGCGATGGGGCGCAGCGGCGAAGGGGGGCTTGCGCAGGCGGCGGCTGCAACGCCGCCGAGCACGAGGCGCGGACGGCAAAGCCGTCCGACGCCGGTCCCCCCGCAGCCGTTGCGCCCCGTCGCCACTCCCCCACCTTGCCCTCATGACCCGCTCCTCGCCGCCGGCTCGCCCAGGATGGCGATCTCCGGCACCAGGTGAACGCCGAACTGCTCCGCCACGGTTCGCTGGATCAGGTCGCAGAGCGCCAGCACGTCGGCGGCGGTGGCGCCGCCGGCGTTGATGATGAAGTTGGCGTGCCGGAGGGAGACCTCGGCGCCGCCGACCCGCGCCCCCTTCAGGCCCGCCGCGTCGATCAGCCGGCCGGCATGGTCGCCGGGTGGGTTGGTGAACATGCTGCCCAGGCTTCGCTGGTCATACGGCTGGGTCGCCCGGCGCTCCGCCTGGATGGCGTCGGTCAGGGCCCGGACCGCGGGCGGCAGGTCCTCATGGACCCGGAGCCGGGCGGCGACGACGACGTGGCCTGCGAGGTCGCGCTTGAGACGGGAGTCGCGGTAGCCGAAGCCGAGGTCGGCGGCGGCGAAGGACTGCTCCGAGCCGTCCGGGGCCAGGGTGTCGCAGTCGATGAGGACGTCCTTGATCTCAGTTCCGAAGGCGCCCGCGTTGCCCCGCACCGAGGCGCCGCAGGTGCCGGGAACGCCGATCCCGAACTCGAGCCCCCCCAACCCCTCGGCGGCACAATCCAGCGCCGCGCGCGGCATCATCGCCCCGCCGGGCAGCTCGATCACCTCTGCGGAGAGCCGGCGGAGCCGGCCACGGGGCAGCTCGACCACCAGCCCGCGGATGCCGCCGTCCAGCACCAGGCTGTTGCTGCCGGCGCCGATCACGGTCACCGGCACCCCGGCCGCGTGGCACCGGCGCATCAGCCCGGCGAGGTGGCCGGCGTCGCGCACCCGGAGGTACCAGTCGGCCGGACCCCCGATCCCGTACTCGCTGTGCCGGTCGAGGGGTTCCTGGCGGCGGATCCCCGGCTCCTCGGCGAGCCAGCCGTCATCCACGCGGAACCTCCGCAGCCCGCGCCAGCAGGGCCGCGTGGAGGCGGCGCGCGATCTTGTCGAAGCCGCCCAGGGAGAGGACGACGACCACGTCACCGGCCCGGGCGAGCCGGAGGATCAGCTCGATGCCCTCGTCGCTGCCGTCGACCAGGTGGACCTCCCGCCCGGCCACCCTGGCGGCCACGTCGGCCGAGCTGACGGTCGCCGCCTGGCCGCGCTCGCGGGCGGCCTCGATGGGGCCCAGGACCACGACGTCGGCCTCGTCGAAGCTGCGCCGGTAGTCCTCGAGCAGGGCGAGCGTCCGGGAGTAGGTGTGGGGGGTGTGGACCGCGATGAGGCGCGCCCGGCCGTAGCGGGCCCGCGCCGCGTTGAGAGCGGCCCAGACCTCGGTCGGGTGGTGGGCGTAATCGTCGACCACCGTCACCCCGCCGGCGCTCCCCAGGATCTCGAATCGCCGGGCCGGGCCCCGGAAGTCGGCGCAGGCGGCGACGCACTCCGGGATCGGGGCTCCCGCGAAGCTGGCGAGGGCCAGGGCCGCGGTGGCGTTGAGCGCGTTGTGCCGGCCCGGGAAGGTCAGCGCCACCTCGGGCACCGGCTGCCCGGGGTGCTCGACCCGGAAGCGCTGCACGTGGCCGTCATCGGCGAGCCGGACCACCCGCCAGCCGGCGCCGTCCCCCTCGCCGTAGACCGTCACCGGGCAGGCGGCGTGGTCGCGGAGCTCCAGCGCATCGGGGTCGTCGCCGCAGAGGACCAGCAGGCCGTCCTCGGGCATGGTCTCCGCGAGCTGGACGAATGGCAGCCGGTAGGCCTCGGGCGACGGATAGACGTCCGGGTGGTCCCACTCCAGCCGGGTGACGCAGGCCGCCAGCGGGCGCATGTGGAGGAACTTGGGGCGCCGGTCCCAGGGCGCGGTGGTGTACTCGTCGCCCTCGAAGACGAAGGGCCCGCTGCCCAGGCGCGCGCTCCCGCCCACGTCCAGGGAGGTGGAGCCGAGCCGGAAGCCCGGATCCATCCCGCAGCGGTCCAGCATGTGGATGAGGAGCGCCGCGGTGGTGGTCTTGCCGTGGGTGCCGCAGACCGAGAGGCGAAGCCGGCCCTCGGTGAGCGAGACGAAGAACTCCACCTCGCTGCTGAGCGGGAGCCCGCGCCGCCGGGCCTCCAGCCACTCCTCGTTGAGGGGGCGCACCTGGTTGCCGACCACCACCAGGTCGGGGAGGCCCCAGCGATCGAGGTTGGCGGGGTCGTGGCGGTTCTCCCAGGGGATCCCGGCCGCGGTCACGATGTCGGAGACCGGCGGGTAGGCGTGCTCGTCGCTGCCGGTGACGGTGTGGCCGAGCTGCTTGGCGAGGATGGCGGCGCCGCTCACCGCGTAGCCGCAGATCCCCAGGAAATGGACGTGACGGGGGCGTGAGCCGGGCGTCGAGGCGGCCGGAAGGGTCGCCCCTGCGCCCTCCTCAGCGCTCATCCGCCACCCCCCCGCGATGGGCCGCGGCCAGGCGCCGGATCATCGCCACCACCTTCTGGGTCGCCTCGGGCCGCCCCAGGGCGCGGCTCCGGGCGGCCATCTCCCGCCAGCGCTCGGGGTTGCCCAGCACGCTCTCGATGGCGTCGCGCAGCCGCTCACCGTCGCACTCCTGGTCGGGCAGGAGCAGGGCGGCGCCGGCCGCCACGTAGGGGGCCGCATTGTGCCGCTGGTGGTCCCCGGCGTGGGGGTAGGGGACGAGGATCATCGGCCGACCGAGAGCGCTCACCTCGGCCAGCGAGGAACCGCCCGCGCGCATCACCACCAGATCGGCGGCCGCGACCCGGGCCGCCACCTCGGCGTAGAAGGGGGCCACCTCCCAGCGCGCCCGCAGATCGGGGTCGAGCCCGGCGCGGACCGCCATCACCTCGGCGGCGTCGAGCTGGCCGCACTGGTGGGTCAGGCTCAGCTCGGGGTGGTCGCGCAGCAGCCGGGCGGCAGCGGCGCAGAGGGCCCGGTTGATCCGCCTGGCGCCCTGCGACCCCCCCCACACCAGCAGGTGGCGGGGACGGTCGCCGAGTGGAGGGGCGCCCTGGCGGAACTCCGGTCGCACCGGGTTGCCGGTCACCTCGGCTCCCCGGCCGCGGAGCCGACGCGCGGTCGCGGGGAAGGAGACGGCCACCCCGGCGGCGCCGCGGGAGAGGAGCCGGGTCGCCCGGCCGGGGACGGCGTTCTGCTCGAGCAGGAGCACCGGCACCCGCTCCCGGCGGGCGGCCAGGACCACCGGCACCGAGACGTAGCCGGCGGCCCCGACCACCACGTCGGGGTCGAAGCGGCGGATCAGGCGGCGGGCCTCGGTGACGGCGCGGGGGAGGCGGAGCCCGAAGCCCGCGAAGGACGCGGGACGGGCGAGGTCCAGGCCGCGGATCTCCAGGGTCTCGAGGGGGACCCCGGCGCGCTCGACCAGGGCCTCGGCGACGCCCCCCCGGCGGCCGACCAGGAGCACGGCGCCCTCGGGGTCAGCGCCGCGCAACTCTTCGGCGACCGCCAGCGCTGGGGTCAGGTGCCCCCCCGTCCCGCCCCCGGCGATCAACGTCCGCACGGCTGAGCGCTCCCTGGTGTGCCACCCCGGCGAAGCCGCGCTTCTCCGTGGGCCCCGGGCGCCGGCCCTGGGCCGACACGTTGCAGAGTATCCCCATCCCGGCCAGGTTCATGATCAGGGCGGTGCCCCCGTAGCTGATGAAGGGGAGCGGGATCCCGGTGGTCGGGATCAGCGCGGTGACCGCCGCCACGTTGACGAACACCTGGATGCAGATCCACGCGGTGATCCCCCCGGCGAGCAGCGTCCCGAAGCGGTCGGGTGCCCGCAGCGACGCCCGGATCCCCCGCCAGGCCAGGAAGCTGAAGGCGAGGACCACTCCGGCGGCCCCGAGCAGTCCCAGCTCCTCGCCGATGATCGCGAAGATGAAGTCGGTGTGCGCCTCGGGAAGCCAGAGGTATTTCTGGATGGAGTTGCCCAGCCCGACCCCGGTCAGGCCGCCCCGACCCAGCCCGTAGAGGGCCTGGATCCCCTGCCAGCAGGAGTTGAGCGGATCGGCGTTGACCAGCGACTGGCCGAAGCAGGTGAGCCGGCTGAGCCGGTAGGGCTCGGCGAGCACGGTCAGCCAGCCCGCCCCGGCGCCGATCGCGAGCAGGGCGACCAGGTGCCGGTAGCGCGCCCCGGCCAGGAAGAGCAGGACGCCCCCGACCGCGGCGATCACGATGGTGCTGCCCAGGTCCTTCTCGGCGAGGATCAGGACCACCGGCACCAGCAGCACGATCGCGTAGTCGCGGATCCCGCGCCAGCTCCGGATCAGGGTGCCCCGGTCGCTGAGCCACCGGCCCAGGACGATGATCACCGCCAGCGCCGCCACCGCCGAGGGCTGGAGCTGGAAGAGGCCGAGGTCGAACCAGCGCCGGGCCCCGTTGACCTCGGTGCCGATGTGGGGCACCAGCACCGCGAGCAGGAGCAGCACGGTGACCAGCCCGATCAGCCGCGACCAGCGCAGCAGATGGTGATAGTCGAGCCGGGCCAGCACCAGCAGCATCACCCCACCGATCACCATGTAGACGCACTGGCGCTCGAAGTAGTAGCTCGGGTTCCCGGTCTGCTGGTAGGCGAGCACCTCCGAGGCGCTGTAGACCATCACCAGGCCGAAGGCCGAGATCGCGGTGACCGCGACGTACAGCCATCCGTCGACGGAGGCGAGGCCCCGGGTCGCGGGGGTCAGCTCGACCTTGGCCCGGCGGATGGGCAGGTCGAGACTGCGCGTCGGGGCGGTGGGGACGGCCATGCGGCTCCTGCGGTGCGATGACGTGGAGGGGACGGTTGCGGGAATCAGGCCAGGCGGACATTGTCGCCCACCGCGCGGGTTTGTGGCGAAGCATTGCTCGCGAACATGGCGTGGCTCGCGACCAGGCTGGGTCAGACGACGGCATGCACGGACAGCAGGGTGAGGGCCAATGCGACCGCGCCGCCGGCCGCGAAGAGCAGCACCAGACGCTCTTCGCGGATCCCCATCTTCTCGAAGTGATGGTGCAGGGGGCTGGCCCGGAACACCCGCCGGTGGAACCGCGTGATGGCGGTGACGTTGACGATGACGCTGGCCGTCTCCACGGCGAAGACGATGCCGAGCAGGGGAAGCAGCCAGAGCAGGTGGGCCTCCACGCCGATGGCGGTGAGCGCCGCCCCCAGGCCGAGGGCACCGGTGTCGCCCATGAAGAGGCGGGCGGGGTGCCAGTTGTAGACGAGGAAGGCCGCAACGGTGCCGAGCAGGGCGGCGGCGAGGGTCGCGGCGCTGGATGGACCGAGCCAGATCGAGGCGATGACCGTCCCCAGCAGGGCGATCGCCACGCAGCTGGCGGCCAGGCCGTCGACGCCGTCGGTGAGGTTGACAGCATTGGTGGTGGCCACCACGGCGATGGCGGCGAGGGGGACGATCGCCCAGCCGAGGTCGACCAGGCCGACGAAGGGGAGGTCCTGGGTCGAGGCCCCCACCGCGTGCAGCCCGAAGCCGACCGCGACGCCGACCACCGCCTGGAGGACGAGCTTCTGACGCACCCCCAGCCCGAGCGAGCCGAGGCCGCGAACGTTGGCGAGGTCGTCGAGGAACCCGACCAGCGCGCCCCCGACCAGGGCGTAGGCGATCACGAACCCGGTCTGGCTGCGATCGGTGGCGAGCCACACCGCGACCGCGATGACGCAGAAGAGCACGCCGCCCATGGTCGGGGTCCCCGTCTTGGCCTGGTGGGTTGACGGGTTGTACGCCTGCACCCGCTGGCCGGCCCCCACGCGGGAGAGCACGGTGAGCAGCACCGGGTAGAGCGCCACCCCCGCCACGAAGCAGACCACGGCGACGACGATGGCGCGGGTCATGCGAGCAGGCGCTCCACCACGGCGTCCAGGCCGATGCCGCGGCTGCCCTTGACCAGCACCACGGTGCCGGGGCCGAGCAGGGGGAGCGCCAGCTCCGCCGCCTGGCCGGAGTCGCCGGCCTGGGCGACCGCCGTCGCGGCCATGCCGGCCGCCACCGCGGCCCCGGCCACCACCGCCGCCTGCGCCCCCACCGCGATCAGCCGGGTGGCGGCGACGGCGGCGCGGCGCCCCGCCTCCCGGTGGGCGGCGAGCGTGCGATCGCCCAACTCGAGCATGTCGCCAATGATGGCGAGCCGGTCCCGGGCCCCGCTACCGCTCAGCACCTCGAGGGCGGCCGCCAGCGAGCTGGGGCTGCTGTTGTAGCTGTCGTCGATGACCGTCGATCCCTGCCGCCCGGGCAGGACCAGGCCGCGGTGGTCGGCGGGCGCGAACTCGGCCAGGCGCTCCGCCACCTCGGCGACACCGACGTCGAAGACGGCCGCGACCGCGGCGGCGGCGGCGGCATCGAGCAGGAGGTGCCGCCCCGGGGCCCGGAGCCGGAGCGGGGCGCGCCCGTCGGGACCGACCAGGGTCGCCCGGCTGCCCAGCACGCCGCCCACCTCGACGTCCTCGACCCGCCAGACCGCCTGCCGGCTGGCCTCGCCGAACCAGTGGAGGGGCGCCCGGCTGCGGCCGGCGACCCCGATCACCCGGGGGTCGTCGGCGTTGACCACGGCCGCGCCGTCACCGGGGAGGGCCTCGAGGAGCTCCGCCTTGGCGCCGGCGATCGCCGCCTCCGACCCGAGCCTGCCGATGTGGGCCTGGCCGACGTTGAGCAGCACCCCGACGGTGGGATGGGTGAAGGCGGCGAGGTCGGCGATCTCGCCCGGCCCGGTCATGGCCATCTCCACCACCAGCCGCTCCACCGGCGGCACCAGCCGGAGCACCTGGAGCGGGATCTGGGTCCAGGTGTTGAGGTTTCCGGGAGTGCGGGCGGTGGGCCGGCCGGCCAGGGCCAGCGCGCACATCTCCTTGGCGGTGGTCTTGCCCACCGACCCGGTCACCCCCACCACGGTCGCCCCCAGCTCTCGAATCCGGCGGGAGCAGGCGGCCCGGAGCGCGGCGGCCGTGTCGCCGACCCGGATCAGGAGGGGCGGCGTCTCAGGCCCGGCGGCATAGGCCGCCCCCACCACCGCCAGCGCGGCGCCCCGGCGGGTGGCGTCGGCCACGAAGGCGTGGCCGTCCATCTCCTCACCGGGCAGGGCGACGAACCCGGCCCCGGGCGTCACCGCCCGCGAATCGCTGACCAGGTCGGAGATCTCGAGGGAGGCACCCGGCGGTGCGATCAGCCGCCCCCCGAGGAGTTCGGCCAGGGTGTCGGCACGCAGCACCGCCGGATGGTGCCACAGCCGGGGATCAGGGGGTGAGATGCCAGTGGTCGATCATCTCCTCGGCCATCTGGCGCCAGACCGGGGCGGCCAGCAGGGAGCCGAAGTCGTCGGCGGCCGGGACCTGGGGCTCGTCGATCACCACCAGCATGGTGAACTGCGGGTCGCTGGCGGGGAGGAACCCGGCGAAGGAGACGTCGCTGCCGGTGAGCCGGCCGTTGATCGGCTCCTGGGCGGTCCCGGTCTTGCCCGCCACCTCACCCGACCAGCCCGGGATGCGGGCGTCGAATCCCTCGCCGTCGGAGTCGTCGACCACGTGGGTCATCATGGTGGCGAGGGTGGAGGCGGTCGCCGCCGAGATCACCCGGCGGCTGGTCGGCACCACCGGTGTGGTGGTCCCGCTGTTGGGGTCGATGATCGAGTCGACGGCGTGGGGCTGGACCCAGACCCCGCCGTCGGCGACGGCGTTGATCGCCGCCAGCATCTCGACCGGGGTCACCGCCACGCTCTGACCGAAGGACATCTCGGCATAGTCGAGGGCGCTGAGCCGGCTCTGCGGCGGCATCTGCTGGTTGGCCTCGCCGGCCAGGTCCACCCCGGTGGGGGCGCCGATCCCGAAGGCGAGCATGTTGTCGTAGAAGGCGTCGGCGCCCTCCAGCTGCTGCGCCTTGAGGGCCCCGTTGTTGAGCGACATGTCCAGCACCGTCTGCATGGTGACCTTGCCGTGGGCACGGTGATCCCAGTCCTGGATGGTCACCCCGTCGATCCGGGTCGGCCCCTCGTCGAAGGTGTACCCCGGAGTGATCGCACCGTCCTGGAGCGCGCCCGCGAAGGTGACCGTCTTCATCACCGAGCCGGGATCGAAGAGCCCGTCGACGGCGGGATCGGCGAAGTCGCCGATCGGGGTGGAGGCGTAGTCGGTGGCGTCGTAGCTGGGGTAGTCCGCCCAGGCCTGGATGGCCCCGGTGTGGGTGTTCATCACCAGGATCTGGCCGGACTGCGCGTCATCCTTGGTGACCGCCGTGGCGATCGCCTGCTCGGCCCAGTACTGCACCTGGGAGTCGAGGCCCAGCTCGAGGTTGTCGCCGTTCTGCGCCGGCACCATCTGGGCGCGGTTCAGGTAGATGGCGTTGCCCTGGCTGTCCTTGATCTCGGAGGCGGTGCCGGTCTTCCCGGTGAGGAGCCCGTTGTAGTATCCCTCGACCCCGTACTGACCCGCCCCGCTCGCGTTGACGAAGCCGAGCAGATTGGCGGCGAACGACTCCCCGGGCACCGGGGAGGGCTCGAAGACCGGCTGATCCTCCTCCTGCAGGATGATCCCGGGAACCGCGAGCCGAGCCAGTTGATTCTTGACACTCTGGCTGACCCCGCTGGCGAGGAAGGCGTACTCGGTCGGCTCGGAGAGCGCCTGCGCGACCTGGCCCTCGCTCACCCTCAGGACCGCGGCGATCTGGGCGGCGTCCTGCTCGCGGCTGGAGACCGTGATCAGGGCGGGGTCGACGTGGACGGAGTAGGTGGCCATGGTGCTGACCAACACCTGGCCGTCGCTGTCCAGGATCTCGCCCCGCTGCGCCGGGAGCAGGAAGCTCATGTCGTCCTCGGCCGCGGCGGCGGCGGAGAGCTCGGCGTGCTCGCCGACCTGGACCTGAAGGAGGTGGCCGAGCACGGTGACGGCGAGCGCGGCGAAGCACGCCATCAGCCAGAGGGCGCGACCCCGCACGTGCGGGCCCTCGCCGACGAACCAACCGCGGGTCGCCCGCGGCGGCGCCGAGGAGCCGTCGAGGGAGGCGCGGTGGCCGCCGACGCCGGGGGCGCTCGCGGACTCTTCCCACTCGCGGCCGCGCACGGCGGGGCGCGCCTCGGCCCCGGGGGCGCCGCCCCTCATCCCGTGCCGCCGAAGACGCCGGAGAGGGTGGAGCCGAGCTCGCCGAGCGTGGACTCCCCGCTCTGCACCGGGGGCGCCGCCAGCTCTGTCGCCGGGTCGCTCACCACCTCGGCGGCCGGGGCCACGGCGTAGGACCAGGTCCCGCCGGTGACCATGCCCAGGCGCTGGGCCGCCTCGATGATCCGGGCCGACGCCGAGAGCTGGGCCAGCTGGGTGCCGAGCTGCTGATCCTGGGCGGTCAGCTGCTGCTGCTCGTGGATCAGCGAGGTCTGGTCGTAGTTCGCCTGGGTGGCCTGGGCGGTCTGGCTGACGTAGGCGAGCCCGATACCGGCGCAGACGGCGATGGCCGGGAGCAGGGGAAGCGGCGTCCGGGGCCCGCCCCGCCGCCTCCGGTCCCGGCGCGCGCTGGGCGCGTTGAGGGGCAGGGGATCGGGGGGCGGGGCGGCGGCGCGGCGGTCGCGGGAGTGGGTGAGGTGCATGACAGGTGCTGGGACGTTGGGAGGGACGTTGAGGGGGAGTTGGCTGGGACGGGCGGCCGCGGAGCCGCGGGCGGGACGGACGATGTGGCGACGAGGGTGCGGGGAGGAGGCCGGCGCGCTGCCGGCCTCCTCATCAGGGAGGGGGGCGATCTGGGTCGGGCGGCGGCGAGGTGGGCGGCGGGCGGAGGCCGGTGTGACGCCGGCCTCCGCCACAGGGAGGGGGAGGCTAATGGGCCTCGAGCTTCTCGGCCACCCGGAGGCGGGCCGAGCGGGCTCGGGGGTTCACGGCGAGCTCCTCGGCGTCGGGCTTGATGGCTCGGCGGGTGAGGAGCAGAAGTGAGGCCCGGTGGGCGCAGGTGCAGAAGGGCTGTTGGGGCGGACAGAGACAGTTCTGTGCTGCGACGTGGAGTGCGTTCTTGACAAGGGTGTCCTCGAGGGAATGAAAGGAGATGACCCCAAGACGCCCACCGGGCCTGAGGAGCGATATGGCGGCCTGCAGTCCCCGGCGGAGGCTCTCCAGCTCGTGGTTGACCTCGATGCGGAGGGCCTGGAAGGTGCGGGTGGCGGGGTGGATCCGTTTGGGCCAGAAGCGGCGGGGGACGGTCTGCTCGACCAGGTCACGGAGCTGCGAGGTCGTGGCGAGGGGACGCTGACGTCGCTCCCGGATGACCGCCCGGGCGATGGCGGTGGCGAACCTCTCGTCACCGTAGCTGCGGATCAGCGCGACCAGGTCGGCCTCCTCCCACTCGTTGAGGATGGCGGCGGCCGTCGGAGTGTCCTCTGTCTGATCCATCCGCATGTCGAGGGGGCCGTCGCGCCGGAAGCTGAAGCCGCGATCGGGGTCGTCGAGCTGATTCGACGAGGTGCCGAGATCGAGGGAGACGGAGTCCGCGGCGATGATCCCGTGAGCCGCGGCGATCCCGTCGAGGTCGGCGAAGTTGCCCTGGGCGAGGATCAGCCGGTCGCCGGCCGCACCGGCGAAGCGGCGCCGGGCTCGGTCGATCGCGCTGGGGTCCCTGTCGATGGCGAGGACCCGGCCGGTCGCACCGACCCCTTCGAGCAGCGCGGCGGTCAGTCCGCCGCCGCCCAGGGTCCCGTCGACGGCCACCTGGCCTTGGCGGGGCTGCAGGTTCTGTATGAGAGGTGTGAGTAGGACCGGCCGGTGGAGGCTCGCCTCAGGCGGCTCCCCGGGCGTGGCATCGGTGAACTCGTCCATGCCTGCCACGGTCAGCACAGGCGGGTGGTGTGGTCGATTCGGCGCCGCTCACGACGGCACCGGGGCATGGGCGATGAGGCCCATCGGGTTGATGCGATCGGTCAGCTCCGTGAAGAACTCGGGAGTCAGCTCCCGGGTCTCCTCCTCCCACCGCTCGGTGGAGCAGAGCTCGACGTATTCGCCCATCCCCACGAAGGTGGCCCGCTCCCGGATCGAGGCGAACTCACGGTGCGAGGGGTGGAGCAGCAGGCGGCCCTGGCCGTCGAGGTCGACGTCGCGAGTGCCGGCGTTGACGCGGCGCAGGTACTTGCGCTGCTCGGCCGGCGTGCCGGCGGTGATGGTGAGCGTGCGCAGGTGCGCCTCCCAGGCGGGGTTGGGCCAGATCACCAGCCGGCCCTCCGGGCCGATCGAGACCACGGCGCCGGCCGCGAGCTGGGGCCGGAACTGGGCGGGCACGGCCACCCTTCCCTTGGCGTCAACGGCGTGGTCGAATTGGCCCAGCAGCATCCGCGGTCACCCATCGCCGCCGGCGCGAAACCGGAGGCGGGTCCGATCGGGGACCTCGTCAGCACATTCACCACTTCTCACCACTTCACACCACCAGGGGTGCGAAGCGTACACCGGCGAATTCAATGCGTCAATCAGAACAGATGTACGCCGTCAAACGGGACAGACGCCCCTCCCCCACCGGGCGGTCCGCTCGCGCTCCGCGCCCCGAAAGCGCGGAGGGGGTCGCGCTCAACGTGGCTCGGTATCGTAATCCGCCCGCTCCTATCGACCCGCCTCGTCGGGGTGCGCCCACCTCACCCTTCAGCCCAGCGTCCCACGGGTTGAATGGCCCTGGTAACACAACGACCGAAAGCGCTACACCAGGGCCGCTCTGGCGGTCGCAATGACGCAGACGCCGGGCAGGGGGTCGTTGGGGAAGGGTGCGGGGTCGGGGTTCCGGCTCGCCGGCCGGACGTCGGGCCAATCGCGCGGTGTGGGCGACGCGACGGCGGAGCTCCCGCCGCGGCCTGGGTCGGGTTGGAGCCGTGCTCAGCGCGTGGAGCACGCGCCGCACGCTGGCGCTCGCCTATGCCGCTCTCCTGGCGGGCGTGGGCTCGATCGTCCTGCTCGGCTCGCCGGTTGGCTCCACGTTCGGGCTGTTCGGGGCCCAGGCGGAGTCGCCGGCGACGACATTCGCCGCGGCCGGCGCGCAGGGGAGCGCTCGGGCAGCGAGCGACCTTCCCAGCCCGCCTCTGCTCCGGCCGCTGACGGCGCCGGGGGCGAGCGCGGAAGCGACGGCGCCGACCGCAACCTCCACGCCCAGCGCCACTCCGGAGTCTGACCTCACCGCTCCGCCGACGCCGAGCTCAGCCCCGACGGTCGTAGCGATACCGACGCCGAACTCGACGCCAACGCCCGCACCCACCGACACGCCCGCGTCCACCCCCTCGCCATCTGGTGAGGCCCCGGGGTCGCAGGCCGAGGGCGACTGATGGCCGCCACGATCCGCACCCATCCACCCCGCCGTCGAGGCCGCCAGGCGCTCCGCGTGCTCCAGGGGGTGCTGGTAACGCTGGTCGTGATCCTGGCTTTCGTTGCCGTCGCCCTGGCGCTCCTGGTCCGGCCCGACGCCCAGGGTGTGGACGCGATCTTTGGCCATCCCGTCTTCAATGTCGCCTCGGGGTCGATGGCGCCGGCCATCGACACCGGCGATCTGATCGTCGACAACCCGATCACCTCGACTCAGGCGGCCGCTCTCCACGCGGGTCAGGTCATCAGCTTCCGCGAGTCGGCGACCGGCACGAGCTCTCTGGTGATCACCCACCGCATCGTCGCCGTGCTCCCCGGCTCGTACGGCGCTGCCGTCCTCTACCGGACCAAGGGCGACGCCAACAACGCCCCCGATCTGGGCACGGTGGCGCCGAGTCAGGTGCTGGGTGTCTACTCAGCGCGGGTTCCCTTCGGCGCGTACGGCCTCTCGACCCTTCACCAGCCGCTCACCTTCGTCGTCCTGATCATGATCCCCGTCGTCTACCTGGCCGAGGAGGAGGTCCGCCGCCACTGGGTCGCTCTCGGCGTCAAGGACGCCGAGCGCAAGCGAGCCCAGGCCGAGCGCGATGCCGAGGTCGAGAGGCGGGGCCAGGTCTGAGTAGCGACATGACACGTCGATGCATCCGCCGATGAGTGATCGAGAAGGGAACGACAGCTGAGAGATACAGGGCCCAACCCGATCGCTTTCGGGTGAATCACGGGCCATCACCATCACGTGGGATCAGGGAAGGAAGGAGACACGGCACATGAATCTGTTCACCAAACGAATCGGGCTGCTGCTGACAGCCGTGGTGGGGGTGGGCGCCATCGCCGCACTCTCGATTGGAGCGAGCTTCTCGCTCTTCAGCGCCACATCGCCGGGGGTGACCACGACCTTCACCGCAGGCACCGTTACCTTGGGCACACCTGCAGTCGCCTCATGCCCGGTCGGCAACCTGGAGCCGGGCGACAGCGGGACGTGCACTTTCACCGTCACCTACACCGGCAGCCTGCCCGCCTATATCGGAGCCGAGGCCACCGCCACAGGCGTGCTCCAGCCTGAGCTTTCGTTCACCGTCAACGGCACCCCCGAGGGCTCGACACCCGTGCTCATCGGCAACACGGGCCAGACCGGCGACAGCCCGTACGTCACCAGTTTCACGGCAAACGTGGGTTGGGCCTTCTCGAGTGCAGCGGATAACTCGTATCAGGGACAGTCCGCGATCGTGACCGTCACGTTCTATGCGGTGCAGTGCTCGTACAACGGCTCGGTCAACTCGACCCAGCAGAACGGCGACTGCTCGCAGGCCGGGCCGAACAACTGGGCCAACTCGCCCGGCGTCCTCTACAACAGCCGGATCGATGCCCCCACGTACCAGGCCTCCCTCTGCTTCTACTGCATCCAGATGGGTGAGATCGGCAACGAGATCAGCCTGGCCAATGGTGGCGGTCCACTCAGCAGCGTCGTGGTCGACATGGCCAACTTCACCGCTGCAACGTCCGGCGATACGTCGGGCAGTGCGAACATCACGCTCAATATCTACAGTGGCGGAGCGGCACCCAGCCCCAGCACATTGATCGCCACCGACACTGAGAACTTCACCCTCTATGCCACGCCGACGGGATACGATCCAACTGCTACCAACCCCGGCGCCGGAATCGACAACTTCAGCATAACATTTGACAATTTCACGTACCCAGTCACCGGCGTCGAGTCGCTCCCCGGCACCGTCATCTACGGACTTCAGTACGATGACCCGCAAGGCCCTGGAAACGGTGGGCTGAATGTCCAGCTCGCGACCGAGGCCGGCCCGGACCAGGTTAGTGTCGGAGCGGACACCTACCCGGGCTACGTCTTCACGTCGCTGGCATCGGTAGCTGCCGGCAATGGCTACGGATGGGGCTACAACGACGTGGGGGTTGGGGAGGTCACCTGCTCGACCGTGAGCACGACCTTCGCCCAGTACCCAACGGCGACCTGTGACGGCGGGCTCCACGGTCTGTACCCCTACGTCCCCGCAGTCCAGTTCAACTCCTGAGGCACGCGACTGGTCATCCGAACAACTTCTGGCGGTCGGACCTGAGCCCAGGGGGTGGCTGGGATCGGGGCCATCCGTCCTGAGACACGGGCGGGGCTGGCGGCCCTCGGGCCGTCAGCCCCAGTCCGCAGCTGGGAACTGAAGCCAGAAACCGCAGGGACATCGAGAGATCCTCATGGGGCAGCGGCCGTGACACTGAGCTCCGGAGCGACGAGACCCTCTCGGCGCCACTCCGGGCTGCGCGACGGCATGAGGTGGGTGGTCAGGGCCGGACGGCTGGGAGTCGCCGGCGCGGTGCTGGCCGCCGGGGTCGTGCTGGTCGGCACGGGACTCCTGATCGGCCTGACAGCGGCCCCGGTCTCAGCGGCGGCCACGGTCGGCTGCGACGGATGGTCGGTCAGCACCAGCCTGGTGCCGGGAGACTCGGGGAGCTGCACCTTCAGTTACACGGAGACCGCCGCCAAACTCGGCAATCCCTTCACGGTGACCGTGAGCGTCACCACCAGCTCGCACTCGGGAGGCGGAGCCGCCGGCACGGGAACCGCCACCGAGGCGCTCCTCGATGGGCAGTCGACGGGTGTTCAGGTGTCGGTCACCGACTCCGCGGGCAAGCGCTTCGGTCTCGGCAGGCTCACCTGTTCCGGATCCTATCCGGACGCCTCCTCCTGCTCGAGCGGCGACCCCAACCAGGCGGTCCCCGGCGCAACCGGCACGAGCTCGTGGACGGGCACCTTCACCATCGCGTGGAGGCTGCCGATCACCGCCGGCAACCCGTACCAGGGCGGGAGTGCGGTGGTCACGGTCACCCCCTTCTACAACGGGATCCCGGCTCCGACGCCCAGCCCGACGACGACCCCGGCGCCAACCCCGACGGGCGGCGTGGCGGGCGCCTCGACCACCGCCGCCCCATCGGGCGGGGGCTCACCGGCGTCCACACCGCCCACCGGGGCGGGCCCGATCCCCCTGGGCAGCCTGATCCTGCTCGCGCTCGGGATGGCGCTGCTGCTGGCGGGGGTCACGGGCGTCGCCATCGCCACCCGCGGATCGGGAAAGCCGGGAGTGCCCTGAGCCGATCCCCGGCGTCCGCGGGGCACCCCTCTCGGGGGCGGCCTGGCGGGCGTAAACTCGCACCGCAAGCCGGTCGGACGGCCGCGGGCGGCCCGCCGCCTGAGGAAAGTCCGGACTCCAGAGAGCAGGGCGCTGGGTAACGCCCAGTCGGGGTGACCCGAAGGAGAGTGCCACAGAAATGACACAGCCGCGGCCTCGGTCGCGGCAACGGTGAAATGGTGGGGTAAGAGCCCACCGGCGGCCGGGTGACCGGCCGGCCAGGTAAACCCCGCCCGGAGCAAGGTCGAACAGGGACGGACGCGGTCCGCCGCATCCAGGGGCTGCTCGTCCCAGGTCCCGGGTCAGACCGCACGAGGTGCCGGGCAACCGGCATCCCAGATGGATGGCCGTCCCCCGCCCGCGGGGCGGGGACAGAATCCGGCTTACAGACCGGCTTGCACCGCCTCTCCTCGTGGAGGGCGGGGATCGCACGCACACGCATCGGATGGGGAGATCGCGCGCCCGGCGATCCGGGCGGAGGGGGGACCGCGGCCTCGGGCCGTCCGATCAGGCCCGCATCTCGAAGTCGAGCAGAAGGTACCCGGACGGGGAGGCGGCCTGACCGGTGAGCGTCAGCCGGGTCGGCAGCCCCCTGTCGAACAGCCTCCGGCCGTGCATCTGGAGCGTGGGGGCGATGACCAGCCGCAGCCGGTCGACCAGGCCCTTCTCGAGCAGCCACTGGGTCAGCGTGATGCTCCCGTGGACACCGATATCGCCGCCGGGGCGCTGCCTGAGCTCGGTGACGAAATCCGCGAGGTCGCCACCGACCACCGTGGTGTGGTCCCAGATCACGCCCGGCGCCGTCGAGGTCACCACGAACTTCTCGACCCCGTTGATGAAGCTGGCGAAGGGCTCGATGGGGCTGGTGGGCCAGAACCCGGCCCAGTCGTCGAAGGTGCGGCGGCCGAGGATCACAGTGTCCTGGGTGGCGATGACGCGGCCGAGGTTGCGCCGCATCACGTCGTCGAAGTCGGTGAAGAAGGCATCCGGCTGCTCGGCAACCCCATCGAGCGACAGCAGCTCGTAGGCGACGATCTTGCGCACGACCTCATCTCCCCTCCGGCGTCCTCTCCGGCGCGCCCCAGGCGAGTATAGGAACCGGCGGCCGGCCGGTATCGCCGGGATCCGCTCCGGAGCAACCGTGGCGTTGCCGCGCTGTCTCGCGCCGTTGCGAAAGGGTGGTGGCGGGGTGACAAGCCACAGGACACTCCGGACAGGTGTTCCGGCTCGGGTGAACATGAACGCGGCAGCCGACCACCCTGCGATCGCGGGTGGCCGGCTCATCAAGGAGACCGCGCATGGCCAGGCCACCGCTCCCCACCCGTCGCTTCCTCCGGCGGACTCCCGCGTCCGCCCTCCTCGTCCTCGCGGCCGGCCTTGTCGTGAGCGCCGTGGGGGGAGTCGGTGCGCTGGCGGCGACCCCCGGGTACACGACGGCTCCCGTGGTGACGGCGGTGTGCAGCGCGAGCCCGAGCTCAACCAACGGCTGGCAGGTCAGCTCCACCCTGACGGTGCCGAACTACAACATCGACTACTCCGCGACCGGGACGGGTGGCTGGGTGGAGGTGACGTCGGCCACGGTGCCGTTCACCTTCGACACCCCCACATCGCTCGGCACGAAGCTCTACGTCCGATGGGACAGCGCGCCGTCGAAGACGACCGGGCCGGTTTCGGCCGCCTCGTGCCCCACTCCGACACCGACCC
>Ga0187875_10000433_pt1 | contig 35535 bp, 48 predicted proteins | sample June2016WEW_17_1_2_FD_132978 | JGI IMG/M metagenome (GOLD analysis project Ga0187875, IMG submission 132978) | Peatland microbial communities from SPRUCE experiment site at the Marcell Experimental Forest, Minnesota, USA - June2016WEW_17_10 | ecosystem: Environmental > Terrestrial > Soil >...
GGGTTGTCGGTGTAGGGGTCGCTGTAGAGGAGGTCGACCTCGCGGGCGCCCAGCTCGTTCTCGATCTCGTCGATCTCGGTGGTCAGCTCGGCGACCATGACGGGGTCGGCGCCGGACTCGCCGCTGCCGGCCTCGTCCCCCATCAGGTCGGCCAGGTCGCGCGCGTCCGCGACCCGACGGCTGAGGGTCTCCCAGCCGGCCAGCTCCTCCCGGATGTGGGAGAGCTCCTGGGTCAGCGCGGCGGCGCGGCGGGGGTCATCCCAGAGCGCGGGATCACCGACCTCGGCCTCGAGCTCGACCACGCGCGAGCGTCGGCTGTCGAGGTCAAAGGTGGCCCTGTAGCTCGGCTACACGGGCTGCGACCTCCCTGGCTCGTACCGACAACTCGCTCATGGCGGGGTGGAGTGTAGCCGGTGGGTGACAGCGCGACGGCGGAGGGTGGGCGAGGTGCGGCCGCCGCTCGGCGGAGGCATCGCGCCCGCCGCTCGACGCTCCTTCCCGCAGGCTGGCCCGCGGGCTGGCTATGCGTCGTCGGCCGTGCAGGAGCGGCCGAGGTCGGTCGCGGCCAGGCCGCGCCGGGATCCGCCCTCAGTCGATGTCGCGGAAGCGACGGCCGTGCTTGACGGCGTTGCGCACCCCGGCGATCAGCTCCTCGGTCGGGGTGTCCTTGAGAAGGTAGCCGACCGCGCCCGAGCGGAGCGCCTCCTTGACCCGCTCCTTGCCCGAGAAGGACGTGAGCATGAGCACCCGGGTGTCGGGGCACGACTTGAGCAGGAAGCGGGTGGCGTCCATGCCGTCCATGTTGGGCATGGAGAGGTCCATCAGGACGATGTCGGGCTCGTGCTTGAGGCTCATGGTGACCGCCTCGACCCCGTCCGCAGCCAGCCCGACGACCTGGATGTCCTCGGTCCGGTCGAAGATGTCGGCCAGGCCCTGCCGGACCACGGGATGGTCGTCGACGATGAGGAGGCGGATCTTGCCGCTGCTGCCCATGACCTGAAACCTCTCGTGAGAGCTGCCGTCCCCTACTCCGGCAGCCGCATTGTAGGGGCCCGATCGTGCCGATCGTCCGGGCCGTCACGCGGGAGCGACCGGACCGTGCTCCGGCCTTCACCGGCGCGACCCGGTCGGTGAGATCAGTGGCCTGAGGCCGCCGGCGCCCGCGGGGAGCCCGGCTTCCCGGGCCGCGGCCCTCGGGCATCAGGGATGGGCGTCTCGAGGCCGTCCTCGACGGGACCCGCCCCCACCGCTCGCCCGCCGGCGTCCCGCCGCGAGGCTGGAGCTGGCGTCACCGTGGCGCCGTCAACGTCCGTCGTCTCCTCCGGGGCCGGCGGCGGCAGTATCGGAGTCGACATCTCCACCCGGGTGCCCTTCCCCCTAGCGGAGGTGATGGAGAGCTCGCCGCCCCCGTCGCGAGCGGTCTGGGCCAGCAGCCCGAGCCCGGCGTGGCCCTTCTTCCGCTGTTCAGCGCGCTCGGCGGCCGAGAAGCCGCGGCCGTCGTCCCGGATCGACACCAACAGCCGGTCGTCCTCGGCGACGACGGCGACCCAGACGGTGTGGCACTGGGCGTGCTTGACGACGTTTCGGAGCGCCTCCTGGATCACCCTGTAGACCAGCCGCTGCTGCCGCTGGTCGAGCTGCTCCTCGGTGCAATCCAGGACCCAGGAGATGTGGTCGCGGTCGAGCCGGCTCAGGAGCTGGCGCAGCGCGGACGAGAGGCCCTCCTCGTCGAGAAGGGGTGGAGCCAGCTCGACCATGAGCGTCCTCAGCTCCCGAACGGCCTCGGCGGCGAGGTCGCGGGTGTAGGTGAGGAAGGTCTCGACCCCCTCCCGTGATGAGATCGACGGGTCGCCGTCAGACAGACGGCCCAGCATGGCGCTGGAGCGGAACAGGAGGCCCGACACATCCTGGATCACACTGTCGTGGAGATCGGCGGCAATCCTCTTCCGCTCCATCTCCGAGGCATCGCCCGCCCGCCTGAGCGCCTGGGCCTCGCGGCGGAGCAGCTGCTCTCGCTCCCGGGCGTGGGCTGCATCCTTCTCCGCCTCGGCATGCATCCGCCTCGCGGTTGCGACCAGAGAGAGCTGAAGCATGATGACAGGGACGAGAAGCACGAACAGGCCGACCGGACCGCCGATCCGGTACAGGACGGACACGCCGCCTGCCGCGAAGCCGAAGGCGATGTCCCAATGCACGAGCCGGCTGAGCGCGCGGCGGAGCTCGCGCGGCTGGAAGTCGTGGGTCGCGATGCCCAGCACGAGGCCGAGCAGGCCCGTCCCGACCGCGAGTGAGACCACGCCGCCCACCACGCCAGCAGCCAGCGCCAGGGCGATACTCGGGCGCGTACCCCCTATCGCGCTGAACGCCGCCCAGGCGGCGAGATTGCGCAGGATGTGATTGGCCGCATTGAAGGCTGTGCGGACCGAGCCGGGCCGGCGGCGCACGTGATCGCCCATTGCATGCCCAACGCTCATGGCGGCGATGGCGACCGGGCCGACACTGAAGGCGAAGGCGAGCTCGAGATAGGCACTGGCCGACCACCTTCCCTGCACCCTCGCGGCGGCGGGAACTGACCACGCCGACATCAGGGCCACCAGGGCACCAGCCAACAGGGCCCCCGCCCAATCGATCGGGTGCGGGCGCAGCACCGCGGGGATCAGGGCCGCCAACGCGAGGATCCAGAGGCCCGCGAGGAACGCCGCCAAGCGCGGGGTGAGGGCGGGGCGTTCCGGGAAGCGTTCGGGGACGGCGGCTATCCCGACCAGCCAGCGCCGGGCAATCGCCCAAATCCTCGCGGGAGTCATGCGTCGGGGGGAGGTCACGGCCGGTCCCATGGTGGCAACCATAGGGTCGCTGGTGGCGGAGTGCACATACGCCATCGTCCCGTCGTGGAGCCGTCGCCGTGCGTGATCGCCGCACCCCCGATGCGCCTGCCGCCCAAGCTTCCCAGCAAACGTCGCCTGGCCCAGAGCGAATGGGGCGCTGCCGACCCGCGACAAGATTGCCACCGGCCCTTTACATGGGACGGAGGCCTCGCGCATAATCGCCCCGGCAAAAGCGGTCGGCTCGGCGGCAACACCGTCAGGAGGCCGCGACCACGGGATTGGAGGTACCTAGGTGCGTATCGAACTCGACCCGCTGGACTGGTAGGTTAGCTTCGTTTGCCTCTTAGGAGGCACAGATTGATACCGCTCTGGGCTGCCGGCACGGGTCGCCTGCCGGCAGTCTGACGACCGGGCACCGAAGGGCGGAAACTACGACGGTGCGCAGGTCTGCGGGCTTGGCCTTTCTGGGTGGTGTGGCGGTTTCCACCTTCGGCGACTGGTTGACGACGTTCGCGTTGGCTGTCGTCATCTTCAACGCCACGAGGAGCGTCGCTGCCACCGCTGGGTACATGCTGGTGCGGGTGGCTCCCCGCCCGGTGGGTGCGTGGTTGGCAGGTCCGCTCGCGGATCTGGCCAGCCCCCGAGTTGCCATTGTCGGGGTTGCCCTCACCCAGGGCGCGATAACCGCAGCGCTCGCGGCCGTCTTGGGGTTCAGCCACGGCCTCTGGGCCATCTACGTCCTGGCTGGACTATCCCAGCTGGTGGGCGGCGCCTGGCAGCCGATGACCAGCGCCGTGATGGCACGGCTGACGAGCGCCGGGAACCGTCACGGTCTCAATCTCGCCTACATCCTGCTGATGAGCGGGATGATGCTGGTGGCACCCGCCATCGGCGCGCTCCTGCTGACCCCCCTCGGGCCGGTCCCCTTGGTCGCCGGTGATGCCGCGACATTCGCGATCGCAGCCGGGCTCTTCGTTCTGCTCCCACTGCCGGCCGGAGGTGCAGCGCAGGCGCTCAGCGTTCGCCAAGCCGCCTTCGGGGGCTTCGCGGCCGCGTTTCAGAGGCCGATGCTGCGAATCATCGCTGTCGGAGCCTTCTCGGCGACCGTGGTGATCACCGCCCTTCAGACCGCGCTGCCCGCCCTGGCGTCCGAGCGCTTCGGTACCTCAGCCGACGCGGGATTCTGCTGGGCGGCCGTGGGTCTCGGCGGGGTGGCGGGTTCATTGCTGGCCCTCTGGTGGCCGCTCCGCCGGCCCAGGGTGATCCTGCCTGCCCTGCTCGGGGAGATCGCCTGCATCGGAGTGGTCGCGGTGGTCAGCTGGGCAGCGATCGACCTGGTTCTTCTGGCGCTGAGCACGGCATCAGCCAGCCTCGCGCAGATTGAAGGAGGGGTGCTGATCCAGAGCCAGAGTGCCGAGACCGTCGGACGCATCCAGGGGGCGATCTCGACCAGCCGCTTCCTCGGGATGGCTGGAGGGGCAACCCTCGCGCTCCTCCTAGCCTTGACCGTAAGGTGGCCAGCGCTGGTCCTGATCCTGGCTCTTGGGGGCCTGGCCCTCCTCGGCACGACCGCGCTGGTCCGCGGCCGTGCCCCAGACCCAAGGTCCGCCGCCAGCTCCCCACTCGCGGAGATCCCCGACTGAGAGGGAGCGGCGTCCAGCCCTCCGTGAGGGAGGAGTGCCTCGGGGGGCGTTGAGCCGTCCAGAGGGTCTCGACCTCCCGTGCTAGCATCCCAACCGGCTGGATCAGCGCCGGTGGGCCAGGCGATCGGGAGCCTCGAGGCGAGCGAAGCGACCTGGGCGCGGGGCCGGCAGGGAGGTGGCGCGCATGGCCACACGGGCAGTCGATCGGGTTCGCGCGAGGGTGACGGGACGCCTCGCCGCCGGGATCGTCGCCTGCCTGCTGACCGGTGCCGGGGTCAGCGGCTGCGGAGGGACGACCTCGAGGCCGACCGCACACGCCTCGACCCCGACCGCCTCGACCGCCACGGCCTCGGCAGCGCCGCGGACGGCCACCCCCACCGCCGTGGCGACCTCGACGCCGGCGGCGCGGGCGGGGAGCTGGTCGACCGCCGAGAGCGTCGACCCGGGGCTGGACCTGGTGGCGATCTCCTGCCCGTCGACCACCGAGTGCGTCGCCGTCGACGCCAACTCGGGGGGCACCGCCACCTCCGGGAACGCCGTCACATACGACGGCAGCTCCTGGTCGGCACCCACCCCCATCGATCAGCCCAACAGCCTGGTTTCGATCTCGTGCCCCACCGCCGGCTTCTGCGCCGCGGTGGACAGCGCCGGTGATGCCCTGACATACGACGGGAGCTCGTGGACCCCCTTCACCGGGGTCGACGCGGTGGGCCAGTTCGAGGCCGTCTCCTGCGTCTCGGCCTCGTTCTGCGTCGCCGTGGACAACTCCGGCAGCGCGTACACGTTCGACGGGTCGGCCTGGTCCAGCCCGGTCCAGGTGGACTCGACCGAGGGCAGCCTGACCTCGGTGTCCTGCAGCTCGGCCAGCTTCTGCGTGGGCGTCGGCGCCACCGGCGCCTTCACCTTCAACGGCTCGGCGTGGTCGCGGCCGACCGGTCTCGGGGCCGGCGTGACCTCGGGGACGGGGCCGCCGGAAGGGGTCTCCTGCGCCTCCCCGACCTTCTGCGTCGCGGTCGGCAGCGACGGCGGCGCCTACACGTACAACGGCAGCTCGTGGTCCACCCGGGCGGACGTGGACGCGATCGACGGGGTCTCCGGGGGCCTCACCGCGGTCTCGTGCCCCACCACCTCCTTCTGCATGGCGGTGGACGAGGACTCGAACCGCTCGGTGATGTTCAGCGGCGGCTCCTGGTCCGCCCCGATCCCGGCGAGCTCCGGGTACGGCTTGGAGGCGGTGTCGTGCCCCTCCACCTCGTTCTGCGTCGCCGTCGACGACAATGCGGACGTCCTGACCTGGCACAGCTGAGGAGATCGCCATGGCTGTCACCGGCGTGCACCTGCTCTTCTTCTCCCCCGAGGCGGATGCCCTTCGCGAGACCCTCCGGGACGCCCTCGGCTGGTCCCACGTCGACGCCGGCGGGGGCTGGCTGATCTTCGCCACCCCGCCGGCCGAGATCGCGGTCCACCCCGGGGAGACGCCGGGCCATGAGATCTCGCTGATGTGCGACGACCTCGACGCCACCCTCTCCGAGCTGACCGCCCGAGGCGTGAGGGTGCGGGGCGAGCCCGAGACGCGGCGATTCGGCCGGGCGGTGACGCTGATCCTGCCCGGGGAGGTGGAGGTGCTCCTGTACCAGCCGGCCCACCCGTCCCCGATCGGAGCCGGTCAGTAGCGCGGGGCGGCGGCCCCCCGGGCCCGCGGCGAGTCCCCGGCGCCGGGCATGGTCCCGATGACGACGGTGGCGTCGAGTTCGTCGAGGCTGGTGACCTCGGCCGGCAGCCCGCTCGCGGCCAGGATCTCCGCGGCCCGGGGCGCCTGCGCCTCGCTGGTCTCGACCAGGAGGCAGCCGCCCGGGGCCAGCCAGCCGGGCGCCCCGGCGGCGACCCGGCGCAGCACGTCGAGCCCGTCGGCTCCTCCATCGAGCGCCCGCCGCGGCTCGTACAGCCGCGCCTCCCTGGGCAGGAGGGCGATCTCCTCGGTGGGGACGTAGGGGACGTTGGCGACCAGGACGTCGACCCGGCCGCGCAGGCCCGGGGGCAGGGGGTCGTAGAGGTCCCCGGCGTGCACCTGACCACCGATGCCGGCGAGGTTGCGCCGGGCGCACCGCACCGCGGTGGCATCGATCTCGGTGGCGTGCAATTGGACCGTTGGCGACGCCGCCACCAGCGCGGCGCCCACCGCCCCCGAACCGCAGCAGAGGTCCACCACGACCGACCCCGGGCGGGTGCGTGCGGCCGCCTGGGAGGCGAGGAACTCGGTGCGATGGCGAGGAACGAACACCGCGGGTTCGACCGCCACCCGCAACCCGCAGAACTCCGCCCAGCCGAGGACGTACTCGAGGGGCTCACCGCCTGCGCGGCGCTCCACCATCAGGGTGAGATCACCCGGCGTCGGCGCCGCCGCAATCAGCAGCGCGGCCTCGTCCTCGGCGAAGACGCAGCCGGCGGCGCGGAGGCGGACGACGACCTCAGGGGGCGCGAGCGGTACCGGGTCAGGCATCCCCTCCTCCCCCATCGAGCTCGGTGTCAGCCGGCGGCTTCCCTTCGGGTTGGGCCGGCCCAGGCCAGGTGCAGGCCGCACTCCTTGACCGAGTCATCCTCCCACCACCAGCGTCCGGCGCGCTCACCCTCGCCCGGCCGGGTCGCCCGGGTGCAGGGCGCGCAGCCGATCGACGTGTAGCCGCGCGCGTAGAGCGGGTGACGGGGGAGCTCATGGGCGCGGAGATGGTCCCAGACCTCGTCGTGGCTCCACGCCGCCAGGGGGGCGAGCTTGGCGATCCCGCCATGGGCGGAGTCGCGCTCCACCACCGGTGTGGCGGTGCGGCTGCTGCTCTGCTCGCGGCGCAGCCCGGTGACCCAGGCGTCGTACCCGCGCAGCGCGGCGCTGAGCGGGCGGGTCTTGCGGACCTCGCAGCAGAGGTGACGGAGCTCGGGGGAGCGCCGGAAGAGATTGACACCGTGGTCGGCGGCCATCGACTCCACGGCCTCCGGTTCGGGGGTGATGACCCGAACCCGCACCGGGAACCGTCGCCGGACCGTGTCGATGAGGGCGTGGGTCTCCTCGGGGAGGCGGCCGGTGTCGAGGGTCACGACCTCGACACCCGGGAGCAGCCGGCTGGCGATGTCGATGAGCACGATCGACTCGGCCTGGAAGCTCGCGACCAGGGCCACCCGCCGGTAGCGGCCGAAGGCCCACGCCAGGATCGCCTCGGCGCTCTCCCCCTCGAGCTCACGGGCGGCCGCCATCAGGTCGTCGGGCACGTCTCTCCTTCCTGGCTGTCCCCCCCTCTGCCGACCGCCGAGTCTGGCATGCCTGACGCACATCATCAAGACTATGGGTCGTATGCTTTCGTTCTTCTCAGAAGAACCATGAGCGAGCTCCCCCCGCCTCTCGAACCCGACAGCGCAGCGCCCCGCACCGGCGCCCGGCTGCGTTCGCAGGCCCGGCCGCGGCCGGAGATCACCCTGGACCAGCTCCACACCTTCCTCGCGGTCGCCGAGCGGCAGCACGTGAGCGCGGCCGCCGACGCCCTCGGCATCTCCCAGGGCTCGGTGAGCACGGTGGTGCACCGGCTCGAGAAACGGCTCGGGCTGCCGCTCTTCCAGCGGGTGGGCAGGAACGTCCGGCTGACCGACGTGGGGCGGGCGCTGCGCCCGGTCGCCACCCGAATCTTCGACGACCTCGCCCTGGTGGACGAGCTGCGCATCAGCTTCCTGGGCGACGAGCGGGGGGAGATCTCGGTGGCCGCCGGGCACGTGGTCGGCGCCCACCGGGTCCCCGGCTGGCTGGCCCCCTTCGTCGCCGCCCACGCCCGCCTGGGCCTGCGCCTCCGCATCGCGCGGTTCCGGGACATGATCGTGATGCTGCAGGGTGGGGAGGTCGACATCATCTTCACCGGGGCGAGCGTCTACGCGCCGGGCCTCGAGTCGATGACCATGGAGCGCACCGAGATGGCGCTGGTCTGCGCTCCCAGCCACCCCCTGGCCCGCAGCCGCCAGGCGAGCGCGGAGCTGAACGCGTACCGGCACCTCCAGCACGAGCGCGGCACCGCCACCCACGATCTCGCCCTCCAGCTGCTCGGCGATCACGCCCGCGACGCCGAGACGGTCGAGCTCGAGGAGGGGGCCCTGGTGCCGGCGCTCCGGGCGGGCCTCGGATTCGCGGTCATGCCCCGGGCCCTGGTGGAGAACGACGTCGCGGCGGGACGGCTGTCCGTGCTCCCGTACCGTGGACCGCGGGTCCTGCAGTCGTTCACCGCCGCTCGGCGGGAGGGGGTGCACACGCCGGCGGTCGAGCTGCTCTGGACCCATCTGCGCAGCGTGGCCCAGGGCGACTGACCCGCGAGGCGGGCCTGGGGATGGACCCGATGGAGGCGGCCGGGGCCTGGCCCCGTTCAGCCGAGCAGGGGCAGCCGGGCCGCCAGCGGACCGAGGCGCTCCACCTCGGCGGCATCGACGGCCATCCGGCCGGTGGCCTTGAGGGCGTAGGTCTCGGCGTCCCACGCCACCGGCAGAGGGCTCCCCAGCAGGCCGTCGAGGGTCAGCCGGACCACCTCGAGCGCCGCGGGCGGCGCGGGAGGCGGATTGTCGAGGTTCACGGTGATGTCGAGATGGTGGAGCGCGGCCTCCACCGTCAGCGTGGCGAGGAGGTCAGGCAGGGCGATGACCAGGCCCTGGGTGCGCACTCTTCCGGATGGCGGTGCGGCGACCTGCCCACCGCGGCGCCGGGTCGGCCGCGCCATCGGCTGCGGCTCCGCCCGGCCGGCGATGACCGCTGACGCCGCGCGGAGGGCGGCCTCCGAAGTCTCCTCCCACTCCTCGACCAGCGTCGCCGGCCGGACGTAGGCGGACGCCGCCCGGCGGACGAAATCGGCGTGTCGCAACGCCTGCTCGGTCCCCGGCTGGAAGAGGCGCCAGTAGGCGACGAGATCGGTGGTCGCCGCCTCGCTGGTGGGGGTGGCCACGGCTACCAGCGCCCGCTGGGGGTCGAGCAGCATGTGGTAGAGCAGGTCGCGCACGGTCCAGCCGTCGCAGCGCGTCGGCCGCTCGAACGCAGTCTCGGGCAGGGTGCGCACCGCCGCGGTGACCGCCCCGTACGACTCCTCGAGCGCCCGCAGGGTCGCGATGGCGTCGATGCCGGTCATCGGCGTGGCTCCTCCACCTCCCCATCATGCGCTCGGAGCAGCCACTGCGATACGCCGCGGCGGCCCGCTCCACACCGGGAGGGTCAGGCGCAGCCGGCTCCCGCTTCGATATCCAGAGTGACGCGGTCGCGTCCGGAGGCCTTGCTGCCGTACATGAGACCGTCGGCGCGAGCGAGCATCAGCTCGATCGTGTCCCCAGGCGCAACGAGCGTTCCGCCCATGGAAACGGAGAGCGGTACCCGACGCTGACCCGCGAACAGCCGCGACTGCTTGACAGCCATGCGCAGACGCTCTGCGACCGCGCGAAGCGAGCAGGCGTCCGCGTCCCCGAGCAGAACCACGAACTCGTCGCCACCCCAGCGGATCACCTCATCTCCATGGCGACTCACGTTCGCGATGGTGCCCGTGACGATCTGGAGAGCCTGGTCGCCGATGTCGTGGCCGAAACGGTCGTTCACCGCCTTGAATCGGTCGATGTCCAGAAAGAGCAGGCCGAAAGGTCGTTCGAAGCGCCGATATTGATCCACCCATCCGGCCAGAGTGGCCTCGCCGAGACGCCGGTTGCCCGCGCCCGTCAAGGGATCCAGAAGGGAGGCGCGCTCGAGATCCTCGGCTCGGCGCCGGCTGTCGACCAGTGCACTGTCGTCGTGGAACACCTCGACCCCGCCGATCACCTTGCCGGTGGCGTCGTGAAGCGCGGAGGCCCGCACGCACACCGGCCGCCGCCGGCCGCTCTTGTGGTGCAGGAAGACCCGTACCTCGCGCGGCTGGCCGTCGTGAATGGTTGCCAGCAGCGGGCACCCGTCACCGCACAGCAGGGTCCCAGCCTCATCACAGTGGTTGAGGATCCCGTCCTTGCAGCGGTGGCCGACGACCTCGCCGGCGCTGAAGCCGGTGATCCGCTCAGCACCCTTGTTCCAGTAGAGGATGCGACGTGAGCGGTCAACGAAGTACACGCCGTCGCTCAGATTCTCCAGCACGGCGACGCGCATCTCATCGCTCAACCCGGCTTCGAGAGGTCGCGGAAGGCTCGTCATTCCCCCGCCCTATCAGCCTTTCCGGCTCGAGCCGGCGCGCGCACTCGCCCTCATGAATCTCCTTCATACCAGTGGCAGGGCATCGCGGAGGGTAACGTTTCGCTCACGACGGCGCGGCGGGACTGTCACGCACGGCGGTCGCCGGAGCCCACGTGCGCCAGCAGAGGGCACGGAATCGGCATCGCGCGGCCGGACCCGGCAGCACTCGACACCGGATGCATTTCGCGCTCACCCACGCAAGCGATGTCACGCGAGCACGCCGCGGAAGTGACGGGGCGCGCCATGGCCTCCTCCGAGCGGCCGAGCCTTCGTGGAGGCCGAGGCGGACCGCCTCCGACGTCCCCTAGGCCCCGTGGCAGAACTTGTACTTCTTGCCGCTGCCGCACCAGCAGCGCTCGTTGCGGCCCATCTTGCGCGGCGAGCCGTTGCCGTTGGCGCCCGGCTGAGCACCGCCGCCCTCGGTCCGGCGGGTCCCCGCGGCGGAGCTCTCCACGACGTTGCGCACCCGGGTCTGGGGCAGCATGCCGGCGACCCCGGGGATGGCCACGCCACGGCGGGCGGGGGCCGCCGCCCGGGCCGTGCCGGAAGTGACCGGGACGGGGGCGGGCTCGGGGATCGGGCCGGGAGCGGGCACGGGGGTGAACGGCGGGGTCACGGCGGGGACCGGCGCCGAGGCGACGTCACCGGCCGGCGCGGGCACCCCTCGCACCGAGGCTCGGGCGAGCGAGCCGCTCGCGGCCGCCGCGGCCGGCCGCGCCGCGGGTGGGGCGGCCTCGGGCTCGGCGCTCCGACCCGCTCCGGGCTGGTCCGGGCGGGGCGAGGGGGGCGCGGTCTCGCCGGCGGCGGCCTCCGACGGTGCCGGCTCCTGGGCCGGCTGCAGGGCCTCGAACTTGATGGTGTAGAGGAAGCGGACGATGTCCCGCTGGATCTCCGCCATCAGGTCCTGGAAGGAGTGGTAGGCCTCCTGCTTGTACTCGACCAGCGGGTCCATCTGGCCGTAGCCGTGGAAGCCGATCGACTCGCGCATGTGCTCCATCTGGGTCAGGTAGGAGCGCCACTTCTCGTCGATGACGCTGAGCATCACGAGCTGCTCGGCGCGCCGCATCAGCTCGGCGCCGTGCTTCACCTCCAGCTCCTCGTAGATCGAGGTGAGCTCCCCGATGATGGTCTCGACCACCTCGGGGACGGTGTCGCCCAGCGAGCCGAGGTCGACCTCCCCGATCGCCGGGAGCAGCGGTCCGGAGAACTGGCGCATCCGGTCCCAGAGCCCCTCGAGGTCCCAGGTCTCGCGGTTCCGGCCCTCGCAGAAGGTGGGCACCTCCTCGCTGACCACGTGCTCCATCATGCTGAGGAAGTTGGCCCGGGTGTCGATGCCCTCGAGGATCTTGCGGCGCTCACCGTAGATGATCTCGCGCTGCTTGTTCATGACGTCGTCGTACTCGACGACGTGGCGCCGGGTGTCGAAGTGATACCCCTCGACCCGGGCCTGCGAGCTCTCGATCTGGCGGCTGAACATCTTGGACTCGAGGGCCACGTCCTCGTCCACGTGGAGCCGGCCCATGATCCCCTGGATCCGCTCACCACCGAAGACGCGCAGCAGGTCGTCCTCGAAGGAGAGGAAGAATCGGGTCTCCCCGGGGTCGCCCTGCCGGCCGGCGCGGCCGCGGAGCTGGTTGTCGATCCGCCGTGACTCGTGGCGCTCGGTGCCGATGATGTAGAGACCCCCGAGATCGGGGACGCCCTCGCCGAGCACGATGTCGGTGCCGCGCCCCGCCATGTTGGTCGCGATGGTGACCGCTCCGCGCTGGCCGGCCTCGGTGATGATCACGGCCTCGCGCTCGTGCTGCTTGGCGTTGAGGACGTTGTGCACCACCCCCTGCTTCTCGAGCAGGCGGGCGAGCCGTTCCGACTTCTCGATGCTGGTGGTGCCCACCAGCACCGGCTGGCCGGCCTGGTGGCGCTCCACGATGTCGTCCACCACCGCCTTGAATTTGGCGGCCTCGGTCTGGTACACGAGGTCGGCCTCGTCGCGCCGGATCATCGGCTGGTTGGTGGGGATGGGCACCACCTCCAGCTTGTAGATCTTGTCGAACTCCTCCGCCTCGGTGATGGCCGTGCCGGTCATCCCCGCCAGCTTGTGATAGAGACGGAAGAAGTTCTGGAAGGTGATGGTGGCGAGGGTGATGTTCTCCTGCTGGACCTGGACCCCCTCCTTGGCCTCGATCGCCTGGTGGAGGCCGTCGCTCCAGCGTCGGCCGGGCATGGTCCGGCCGGTGAACTCGTCGACGATCACCACCTCGCCGTCCCGGATGATGTACTCGCGATCGAGCTGGTAGTGGACCGCGGCGCGGAGCGCCTGGTTGACCTGGTGGGCCTCGATGGCGTGCTCGATGTCGAAGATGTTGGAGATGCCGGTCCACTTCTCGAGCTTGGCGACGCCCTCGTCGGTGAGGGTCACCGACTTGGTCTTCTCGTCACTCGTGTAGTCGTCCTCGGCGACCAGGTTCTTGATCAGCCGCGCGTAGGTGTAGTACTTCTCGGTCGGCTCGCTGGCCTGACCGCTGATGATCAGCGGGGTGCGGGCCTCGTCGACCAGGATCGAGTCGACCTCGTCGACGATGGCGTAGTGGAGGCGGCGCTGGACGCACTGCTCGACGGTCATCGCCATGTTGTCGCGGAGGTAGTCGAAGCCCAGCTCGTTGTTGGTGGCGTAGGTGATGTCGCAGGCGTAGGCCTCGCGACGGGTGCAGGGGCGGAGGTGCTGGAGGCGGCTGTCGGGGTGGGTCTCGTCGAGGAAGTCGGGGTCGTAGACGAAGGAGAGGTTCTGGCCGGCGATCACCCCGACGCTCATCCCGAGGAAGTGGTAGACGGGCGCGTTCCAGCCGGCGTCGCGGCGGGCCAGGTAGTCGTTGACGGTGACCAGGTGAGCGCCCTTGCCCAGCAGCGCGTTGAGGTAGAGGGAGAGGGTCGCCACCAGGGTCTTGCCCTCCCCGGTCTTCATCTCGGCGATCTTGCCGTCGTGGAGCACGATGCCCCCCACCAGCTGGACGTCGAAGTGGCGCATCCCGAGGACCCGGCGTGCCGCCTCGCGGACCACCGCGAAGGCCTCGGGGAGGATCTCGTCGAGCCGCTCCGCCTGCTCCGACTCGCGCTCCTTCTTCTCCCGGCGGGCGAACTGGCGCTCGATCTCCGCCTCGCTCTCCGCGCTCACGTCGCCGCTCGCGAACTCGGCGGCGGCCCGGTCCGCGCTCTCGCCGAGCGCGTCCAGGTCCTCGGCGTAGGTCTGGCCGAAGCTGATGTCGGCCCCCTGGTAGCCGATCCGCTCGCGGAACTCGTCGGTCTTCTGGCGCAGCTCCTCGTCGGAGAGGGCGCGCATCTCCTCCTCGAGGCCGTTGATCTCCTCGACGACCCGCAGATGGCGGTTGATCTCCCGCTTGTGGGGATCGCCGAGCACCTTGCTGAACAGCGACATGAGACTTCCTAGCGGGCCCCGCACGGTTCCGGACAGGGGCTCCGGGCTTCCATGATGACGTGGGGCGGAGGTCCGATACCACCCCGATCGGGTGCGGGGCCGGCGCCGAGCTGGATCGTACCAGCCGGCCGGCCGCCTCAACCCTCACGCGGAGCGGCGGCCGCGTGCCCGGCGCCCGGCCGGGCGGCTCCGCTCAGGGGCGGGGCGGCTCGGCGTTGGCCCGGATCCGCCCCTTGCGGTCGGTGACCCGATCGCGGAAGCGGCGAACCTGCTCGTCCGCCTTGTCGATGACGCCGTCGATCGCCTCGTGAACGTTGGCCGCCTCGCAGCGCGCGGCCAGCCGGGTGCGGTGGACGTGAAGGACGATCTCGGCCGATGCGGCGGGGACCAGCGGCGAGGCCAGCTCGACGGTGAGCCCGAGGTCATGGAGGACGGCGTGGCGCTCGAGCCGGCGCAGCTTGGCCTCGGCGTAGGCGCGGGTCCCGGGCGGGACCCGGTGACCGGTGACGATGGAGATGCGCATGACCCGTCAGACCAGCTTGAGGACCGAGCCCCGATCCAGGCCGAGACCCCGCAGGGTGCCCGCCGGCAGCTCCAGGGCGGCCTTGGACCCGAAGACGATGCGGGAGACGCGCCAGGGCCGGATGGTGTGGCAGGCATGCAGGATCCGGCCCTCGGCGTCCACGAACGCGACGTCGAGCGGGAAGCGCATGAAGAACATGTGGATCGAGCCGCAGTCCTGAATGCAGAGCCCCTCCCCGGCCGGGAGGTCGTGGCGCCACATCAGGCCTCGGAACCGGGTGAGGAAGGAGCCGGCGACCGCGCAGCGCTCGGCCACGACGGTGCCGTCGGCGGTCTCCAGGCGGTGCATCGTGGCGACCACGCAGGCATGGTAGCGGTGCGGAGGCCTCCGTGTATGGTGGGAGGATGACGAACCCCTCCGACGTCACCATCCACATCGACCCCGCCTGCCCCTGGGCCTGGCTGACCTCCCGCTGGCTCGCCGAGGCGGCGAGGGTCCGCCCGATCCGGGTCACCACCCGGCTCTTCGACCTTGCCGAGGCCAACCGGAGCAGCGACGCCGATGAGGGCCACCGCCGCGGTCATGGCGCCGGCGAGGTCGCCCTGCGGGTGCTGGTCGCGGCCCGGAGGTCGGGCGGCGACGACGCCGTGGCACGCCTCTACACCGAGCTGGGCGAGGCCCACCACGAGCGGGGCGAGCCGCTCGACGAGCCCGGGATGCTGAGTCGCGCGCTCGCCGCCGCCGGCCTCGACCCGGGGCTCGCGGAGGCGGCCGGCAGCGACCCGACCACCCTGGACGAGCTGCTGGCGGAGCACCGGGCGATCGCCGGGCGGGGCGCCTTCGGGGTTCCCACCCTGGTGCTCGGCGAGGCCGCCCCGACCTTCGGCCCGGTGGTCGACGTCCGGATCACCGGCGAGGCCGCCGGCGAGCTGTGGGACCGGGTCGCCTGGCTGCTCACCACCCCGTCCTTCTACGAGCTGAAGCGGGAGCGCACCCACCGCCCCGCGATCGGCCGCTACCAGGCCCTGGCCGCCACCACCCGCTGAGCGGCGGCCCCCCATCCGAAGCCGCACCGGGCGTCCGGGGAGCGGCGAGGTGGCTGGGCGCCGTTACTGCCAGGTGGTGGTGAAGATGGCTCGCACCTCCGATCCCGCGCCCAGGGCGCTGCGGATCTCGAAGGTGCCGCCGACGTTCTCCACCCGCTCGCGCATGGTGATCAGCCCGAGGGCGCGGGTGCGTCCCAGCCGCGCCTCGGTGGCCCCCACGTCGAAACCCTCACCGTGGTCGGCGACCACCACCTGGAGGCGCCCGGGGAGGAAGGCGAGCACCACCTCCACCTCGTCGCTGCGACTGTGCCGGTAGGCGTTGTCGATCGCCTCCACCACGACTCGGAAGGCGGCCAGCCCGGTGGAGGGGTGCAGCCGGCGCTCCTCCCCGACCACCTGGACGCGAACGGTCATGATCCCCATGAGGTCGGCGCCGACCCGCCGGACCGAGGTGACCAGGCCCTCCTCCTCCAACCCCTGGGGGCTGATCTGGAAGAGGAGGCGGTGCATCCGAAGCAGGGCGCGGCGGGCCGCCTCCTTGCACTCGGTCAACTCGGAGGTGACGGTGAGAGCCGGCGCCACGCCGACCCGGCGGCCGATCAGCTCGACGGCGAGGACGACGTCGGCGAGGTCCTCCAGGGGTCCCGAGACGATCAGGTCGGTCACCGCGTCGTGATCCTGGGCGACCAGGCGCTGGAGCTGGCGCTCGGCGCGACGGCAGATCACCCCGGGGTCGTCACCGGTGACCGACCGGGTGCTCTGGTCCGTCTCCAGCTGAGCCGTCAGGGGTCGGAGCTGAGAGAGCTGGTCGCGCTCGGCGCGGAGCCCGACCCGGCGCTCCTCGACACCCTCCAGGCGCGCATCCAGATGGCAGAGCCGCGCATACAGCTCCCCGCTGCGACGCAGGGCGTCGGCCAGCGTCTCCCCCGGCACCAGGTTCCGATGCTCCATGATCTGGCCCCGCACCTCCTCCGCCTGGGCCAGGGCGAACCGGACCCGGGTGCGCTCGGCGGTGGTCTCCGCGGATACCTCGTCGAGGCCGGCGAGGACGGTGTCCAGCTCCTGGATGCGATCCTCGACGGCGTGCGAGAGGTCGCGCAGCGGGGACGCGCCGAGCGCCGCCCCCCGAATCCCGTCAGACGCCATGAGCACAGCACGAGAAGGCTAGCAGTGTCCCCTGGCAGTGCGCTGAGCCGAGGGGTGAAACCGACCCGGAGGGCGGAGATCAGTCGCGATGCAGCCGGAGCCGGATCAGGTCGACCAGGGTGCCCACCGAGTCGCGGAGCGGGCTGACCCGGGAGTTCTCGGCGTGGCGCCACACCACCCCCACCTCGGCGATCGTCCAGCCGAGGCGCCGGGCCCGCTGCAGGACCTCGGCGTCGAAGCCGAAACCCGCGGTCCGGAGCGGGCCGAAACAGGCGTCAGCCGCCTCCCCCGTGAACAGCTTGAAGCCGCACTGGGTGTCCTGGAGCCCGGGCAGCACCAGGATCTGGAGCATCCGGTTGTAGGTGCGCCCCATCAGCTCACGGCTGAGCGGCTGGTGGACCTCGACCCGGGAGTCGGCCAGTGCCCGGGAACCGATGGCGACCGCGGTGGTCCCCCGGATCAGCGGCCTCAGCTTGGCCAGCTCGGTGATGGGCGTGCTCATGTCGGCGTCGGTGAAGAGCCGGAGCTCGCCCCGAGCGGCGAGCATCCCCGCCTGCACCGCCGCCCCCTTGCCCCGGTTGCTGGGCTGGCGGATCACGCGGAGCTGGGGCCAGCCGGCGGCGGCCTTGTCGGCGAGCTCCGCGGTGCCGTCGCGCGACCCGTCGTCCACGACGATCACCTCGTAGGCCTCGACCTCCTCCCCCGCCCCGTCCAGGTGGACGCGGAGCGCCTCCAGGGTGGCCGGCAGCCGGGTCGCCTCGTTGAAGGCGGGAACGATGACGCTCAGCACGCGCGCAGGGCGAGAGCGGCGGCGATCTGCATGCGCCGGACGGGGAGGACGGTGCTCAGCATCCGCGCGACTCTGCCACGCGCGCGGTCACTTGGGGGCGATCCGGGCATCGCGGCGGGCCCCGCGGTGGATCTCGAGGATGAATGCGGGGATGGCCAGCTGCCGGCGCAGCCTCCAGGGCTCGCGGAGCAGCCGCCAGAGCCACTCCAGGCCGATGCGCCGGACCACCTGGGGCGCCCGGCGGATGCCCCCGCCGAGCTCGCGGAAGTCGAAGCTGCCACCCTCCCCGACCAGGACGCCGTGCTCGAGCCGGGGTGCGAGCCGGGCCATCAGACGCTCCTGGGCGGGGAAGCCCAGCCCGACCAGGATCAGATCGGGCCGGAGGCGGGTCAGCTCGGCGAGCAGCCGCCGGTCGCTCTCCGGATCGACGCGTCCGGGCGCCGTCCCGAGCACCCTCAGCCCGGGCAGGATGGCCTCCAGGTGGCGGGCGGTGCCGGTGATGGGATTCCGCTTCGGCGAGCCGACCAGGAAGACTCCGAGGCCGCGGTCCCGGGAGGCCTCGAGGAGGGCGAGGGTGAGGGTGACCCCGGCGACCCGCTCCGGGACCACCGCAGCGACCGAGACCGGCCGGAGCACGATGGCCGCGAGGGAGCGGAGCAGGTCGACGGCCCGGTGGCGCCCCTGCCCCGCGTAGGCGGCCGCCCACTGGATGGCGACCCCGTCGGCGAGGCTGAGCCACGCTCCCACGAGGATGGATCGGACCGCCGGGTCCGCGCGCCGGCCGAAGAACTCCACGTAGGGCTTGACCACGTAGGCGGGCCGGCTCTCCGGGTCGGCCGCACGGTCGATGATCCGGGCGACCGCCTCCGGGACGGTGAGCGGGTCGACGGGCACTCCGAGCACGCGCACCCGGGAGGGACGCGACGGTTCGGGCGGGGCCGGCGCCACCGGGAGCGCGCGCCGCCCCGGTGCCCCGGCGCGATGGGCGGCGAGCGCAGCGTCGACGAAGCCACGGACCTCCTCCCGGAAGCGCGCCGCACCATAGGGCGCGGCCGACGCCACCAGCTCCTCGCGCCGGATCGGGAGCGCGGCCAGGCGCTCCACCGCCAGGTTCAGCGCCGCCGGTGACTCCTCGTCGAAGAAGACCCCGGTGCGCCCGTCGGCGACGATCTCGGTCAGCCCGCCCCGCCCGAAGCCGACCACCGGGGTGCCGCAGGCGAGCGCCTCCACCGCGGCGATCCCGAAGTCCTCCTCCCCCGGGAAGACCAGGGCCCGGGCGGCGCTCAGCAGCTCGGCCCGAGCCGCGTCCCCGAGGTGGCCCGCGAACCGCACCGAGGGCCCGGCCAGGCGCTCCAGGCGGGCACGGTCGGGACCGTCGCCGATCACGACCAGCGGCCGCCCGGACTCGGTGAAGGCGCGGACTGCGAGGTCGATCCGCTTGTACTCCGTCAGGGTGCTGAGCGTGACCCAGTGATCGCCCCTCGGCGTGGGGGCGAGTCGGCTCAGGCCCTCGACGTCGACCGGGGGCGGGATCACCCTGACCTCCCCCACCCGGTAGTAGCGGCGCAGGCGGGCGGCGGTCGTCTCCGAGTTGGCCACCCAGGCGTCGACCCCGGCGACGCCGGCGAGGTCCCAGCGGCGGGCGCGGGTCACCAGGCCGGTGACCGCCAGGCGCTTGAGCGGACCGGCCTCCATCTCGTCGAGATAGCGGGGCCAGTAGTCCCACGCGAAGCGCATCGGGGAGTGGCAGTAGCAGACGTGCAGGGTCGGCGGCGCGGTGATCACGTTCTTGACGAACGCCACCGAGCTGGAGAGGACCACGTCGAAGCCGGAGAGGTCCCAGGCCTCGACGGCGCTGGGGATGAGCGGGAGCAGGTAGCGGGGGCGGTCGCGCAGCGCCGCCGGCAGGCGCTCCAGCCAGGAGGTGCGCACCCGGGTGGGGTCGAGCCGGCCCGCATACCGTCCCGGGTCGAAGAGGAGGGTGTGGATCGGGGCGTCCGGGTAGAGCCGGGCGAGCTCCAGGAGCACGCGCTCCCCACCCCCGATGGGCCGATTGAGCCAGTCGTGGACGAGCGCCACGCGGGGCGCGGCCGGGGTCATCCGGCGAGGACGGGCACGCCCGGCACGGGCGGTTTCGTCCGGCTTGGTCGGCTGCTGCGCGGGCACGGCCGGAACCACCGGGCGCGGACGGCGGCGGGGCGTGACATCAGCGGAGATGATGGGGGATCGAGCCACCCACCGAGGTGGACCGGCCCTTCCCGGGCCGCTCCGCTACCGCTTGGTGTACTGGGGAGCCTTGCGGGCGCGCTTCAGGCCCGGCTTCTTGCGCTCCTTCTCCCTCGGGTCGCGGGAGAGCAGGCCGGCCTTCTTGAGCACGGCGCGCAGCTCGGGGTCGGCGACCACCAGGGCGCGGGCGATGCCGTGGCAGACCGCTCCGGCCTGGCCGGCGACCCCGCCGCCCAGCACCTTGACGGTGCCGGCGAAGCGGTCCACGGTGTCGGTGATCCGGAGCGGCTGGGTGACCACGGTCTCGAGGTCGCGGCGGCCGAAGTACTCGCTGGGCGGGTGCCCGTTGATGAGCAGCACCCCGTCCCCGAGGACGAGGCGGACCCGGGCAACCGCCGACTTGCGCCGGCCGGTCGAGTAGAAGTAGGGCTGCTGCTCAGTTGCTGGCAACGATGACCTCCCCGAGTTCCCCGAACGTGATGGGCGTGGGCTGCTGAGCGGCGTGGCGGTGCTCGGCGCCCGGGTAGACCCGCAGCCGGGTCAGCATGTCGGCGCCCAGGCTGTTGTGCTGGAGCATCCCCTTCACGGCGTGGCGGATGGGGAAGGTCGCATCGTGGGCGAGCGCCTCCTCGAAGGTCCGCACCCGGCGGCCGCCCGGATAGCCGGAGTAGCGGTCGTAGAGCTTCTTGCGGAGCTTGCCGCCGGTCACCACGATGTCGGCGGCGTTGACCACCACGACGTGGTCGCCGGTGTTGAGGTGGGGCGTGAACTGGGGCCGGTGCTTGCCGCGCAGGACGCGGGCGATGTTGACCGACAGGCGCCCCAGGGTCTGACCCCGGGCGTCCACCAGGAACCAGCGCGAGGGGACCTCGCCCGCCTTGGCCATGTAGGTCCTCTGGGTGGTCACTGGTCTCCTCCGGACGGGGATGGATAGGTCACGGCCCATTGGTGCAGGCCGCGGGCCGGGGCCACCGTGACCCGCTCCGGGCGGCTGGACGGATGCGCGAGCGCCTCGGCGAGCGCCGCCTGGCTGAGCCGGCCGGTGGCGACCGCCACCAGGGCGCCGGCGAAGGATCGCATCATCCCGTAGAGGAATGCGTCGGCGGTGACCTCCAGGATGACGACCGGGAAGCTCTCGCCACCGCAGGGAGCGGTCACCCGCCGGACCGAGATCTCCTGAACGGTCCGCACCGTCCCGCCACCGGGCTGCGGGGAGCGACCGAAGGCGCCGAAGTCGTGGCGGCCGCGGAGCAGCTCGGCCGCGCCGCGCATGGCCTCGAGGTCGACCTCGCGGGAGACCTCCCAGGCGAACCGGCGCGCCAGCGGGGCCCGGCGAGGCACCACCAGGTAGCGGTAGGTCCGGGCGACCGCGTGGCGGCGGGCGTTGAACCCCTCGGCGACCTCGGCGACGGCACTCACGGTGACGTCCGCGGGGAGCGTCGCCCCCAGGGCTCGGCGCAGCCGCTCCGGCTCCCACGGCCGGTCGAGACGCAGGCCGGCCACCTGACCGTGAGCGTGGGCGCCGGCGTCGGTGCGCCCGGCGGCGGTCAGCTCCACCTCCCCGGCGCCGATCCGCTCGAGCGCGGCACGGAGCTCGCCCTCGACGGTGCGCAGCCGCGGCTGGCGCTGCCATCCGTGGAAGTCACCGCCGTCGTACTCCAGGGTCAGCCGGTAGGTGGCCATCGGGTCAGGCCTCTGCCCCCACCATCTCGATGATCGCCATCGGGGCGGCGTCGCCGGTGCGGGGGGCGAGCTTGATGACCCGGGTGTACCCGCCCTGACGCGGGGTGGCGCCCTCGAAGTAGCGCTCCCGGTAGACGGTGAAGAGCCGGTTGCTGACGTCGCGGTCGGTGACCCAGATGGCGATCTTGCGGCGTGCGGTCAGATCGTTGCCGCGGGAGTCGGTGACCACCCGCTCCACCCACCGCCTCAGCTCCTTCGCCTTGGCCTCGGTGGTCGTGATCCGGCCATGCCGGAGCAGCTCGGTGACCTGGTTGCGGGTCATCGCCTGACGGTGGGCGGCGGAGCGGCCGAACTTGCGGCCGGCCTTGCGGTGACGCATCTCTCAACCCCGCACGATCACCGGGCCGACGGCTGGAACAGGGTCTCCAGCTCCTCGGTGGTGACGAAGTTGCGCTCCACCAGCTTCTCCTTGATCTCGTCCAGCGACTTCTGGCCGAAGTTGCGCAGGGTGAGCAGCTCCTCCTGGCGCATCGCCACCAGCTGACCCACGCGGGTCACATCGTTGGCCTTGAGGCAGTTGAGGGCCCGGACGGAGAGCTCCAGCTCCTCGATCGGCACGTCGGCGAGCCGGCTCGGGAGGTCGTTGCCGCGCTGCTGGCGAACCGCGGGGGCGGCCAGGTTGTCGCCGAAGCGAACGAAGAGATCGAGGTGCTGGGTGAAGAGCGCCGCCGCCTGGCTGACCGCCTCGACGGGCTGGATGGTGCCGTCGGTCCAGACCTCGACCAGCAGCTTGTCCCACTCGGTCTCCTGGCCGACCCGGGTCTTCTCGACCGTGAAGTTGGCCTTCCGGACCGGGGTGAAGATGGCGTCCACGGGGATGACCCCGATGGGCTGCCCCTCCTTCTTGTTCCGCTCGGCGGTGACGTACCCCTTCCCCTGCTCCACCATGAGGTCCATCCGGAGCTGGGCCTTGGGCCCGTCCAGGGTGCAGATGTGGAGGTCAAGGTTCTTGATCTCGACGTCGCTCGGGCACTCGATGTCGGCGGCGGTCACGGTCCGCGAGCCGCGCACGTCCAGGCTGCAGCGGACCGGGGTCGCGCTGTGGGAGATGACGCAGAGCTCCTTGATGTTGAGGAGGATCTCGGTGACGTCCTCCTTGACGTGCGGGATGGCGCTGAACTCGTGGCTCACACCATCGATGGCCACCGAGGTGACCGCGGCCCCCGGGAGCGACGAGATCAGCACCCGCCGCAGCGAGTTGCCGAGGGTGGTCCCGAAGCCCGGCTCGAGCGGTTCCACCTCGAACTTCCCGTAGTTGGTGGTGCTCTCGAGCTCGTGGACGACGGGGACAGCAAGCGTGTCGATCATGAGGTCTCCAGGGAAACGGCGATGACGCTCGGGCCGGTCGGATCGAGGGAGCGGGAGACGGAAGTGACGCCGAGCTGGCCGGAGGTGAGCGTCATCGGCTGTAGTACTCGACGATGAGCTGCTCGTCGATGATCAGCTCCATCTCTTGGCGGTCGGGAAGGCGCAGCACGGTGCCGCGGAGCTGGTCGGCGTCCAGGGCGAGCCAGTCGGGGACGCTCCGGTTGGGGAGCAGCGACAGCGCGTTCTGGATCGGCTCCAGCTTGCGGCTCCGCTCCCGGACACCGACCACGTCACCGGGCCGGAGCTGCGCCGAGGGGATGCTCAGGGCCCGGCCGTTGACGGTGAAATGGCGGTGGTTGACGAGCTGGCGGGCCTCCTTGCGGGAGGCGGCCAGGCCGAGCCGGTAGACGATGTTGTCGAGGCGCCGCTCCAGCTGCTGGAGGAGCACGGTGCCGGTGACGCCGGCGGCCGCGTCGGCACGCTCGAAGTAGTGGCGAAACTGGGTCTCCATGACCCCGTACATGCGGCGAGCCCGCTGCTTGGCGCGGAGCTGGATGCCGTAGTCGCTGGTCTTGCGGCGCCGGGCCATGCCGTGCTGGCCGGGGAGCAGCGCGTTGCGCTTGTCGAAGGTGCAGTTGCTGACGCACTTGGCACCCTTCAGGTAGAGCTTCGCGCCCTCGCGGCGGCAGAGGCGGCAGACGGGACCGGTGTAGTTGGCCATGGGGGCTCCCTAGACCCGCCGCCGCTTGGGCGGGCGGCAGCCGTTGTGGGGGATGGGGGTGATGTCGGTGATGGCGGTGACCTCCAGGCCCGAGGCCTGCAGGCTGCGGATGGCCGCCTCCCGTCCCGCGCCCGGCCCCTTGACGAAGATCTCGACGGTCTTGAGGCCGTGCTCCATGGCGCGCCGGGCGGTTGCCTCGGCGGTCACCTGGGCGGCGTAGGGGGTCGACTTGCGCGAGCCCTTGAAGCCCTGCGCGCCGGCCGATCCCCAGGCGATCACGTTGCCCTGAGGGTCGGTCAGGCTGACGATGGTGTTGTTGAAGGTCGAGAGCACGTGGGCGTGCCCGACCGCGATGTTCTTGCGCTCGCGGCGCCGGGTGCGTACGACCTTCTTCTTCTTGCCCATCTACTTCTTGGCCTTGGCGCGGCGGACGCCCACAGTCTTCTTGGGACCGCGGCGGGTGCGGGCGTTGGTGCGGGTGCGCTGGCCCCGGACGGGCAGGCCCCGGCGATGGCGGAGGCCGCGGTAGGTCCCGATCTCCATCAGACGCTTGATGTTGAGGGCCACCTGGCGGCGGAGGTCACCCTCGACGCGGCCCTGGAGCTGCTTCGAGATGACGTCGCGCAGGCGCCCCACCTGGGCGTCGGTGAGATCCCGGGCCCGGATGTCGGGCGAGACCTGGGCGAGGCTCAGCATCCGCTTGGAGGTGGAGAGCCCGATCCCGTAGATGTAGGTGAGGGCGATCTCGATCCGCTTCTCCCGCGGGACGTCGACGCCGGCGATGCGTGCCACTGCTCCCCTACCCCTGCCGCTGCTTGTGCTTGGGGTTCTCGCAGATCACCCGGACCGCGCCTTTGCGCTTGATGATCTTGCAGCGATCGCACATCCGCCTCACCGAGGCGCGCACCTTCATGCCCAGATCTCCCGGTGGTCGGATGGCAAGCCGGAGGACCGGCCGTGCTGGCCGTCCCGGCTCCTGCTGCTGGATGTCACTTTCATCTCACTCTGCTGGGGGGTGTTCCCGCCCGCCGGCTCGTCCGGGTCAGGCAAGGCGCTGGATGATCCGCCCCCGACCGGGGTCGGCGGTGGAGAGTTCGACCTGGACCCTGTCACCCGGGAGGATCCGGACCGCCTGGAGGCGGGCCTTTCCGGCCGGATGGCAGAGAACCTTGTGTCCGTCCGCCAGCTCGACTCGGTAGAGCGCGTCGGGGAGAGGTTCGATGACTCGCCCCACGAGCGGCTCGTCAGCCCGCGTCATCGGGCGTGCCGAATCGGGCTGCCGGGCAGCCACGGTCGCTGAGTATACCAGGGTCCCCCCTCGGGCAAACAGCGCACCGGGGGCACCGGTCATCCCTCCACCCGGGCGGTCTCGGGCCTGACCGAGAGGATCTCCGGACCGGCGGCGGTGATCGCCACGGTGTGCTCGAAGTAGCAGGAGAGCCGCCCGTCCGCGGTCACCACCGTCCAGTCGTCGTCGAGGACCCGGGTCTCCGCCCGGCCGGCGTTGACCATCGGCTCGATGGCCAGGACCAGGCCGGGCTTGATCAGGTTGCCGGTGGCCGGCTTGCCGTAGTTGGGCACCTGGGGGGCCTCGTGCATGTTGCGGCCGATCCCGTGGCCGACGTACTGGCGGACCACCGAGAAGCCGCAGGCCTCGACATAGCTCTGGACGGCATGCCCGATGTCACCGATGAAGCCGCCCGGCTGGGCCGCCGCGACCCCGCGGCGCAGCGCCTCCTCGGTCACCTCGAGCAGCCGGCCCGCCTCGGGCCCGGCGACTCCGGCGCAGATCGAGAGGCCCGAGTCGGCCCACCACCCGTCGAGGATCAGCCCGCAGTCCAGCGAGACCAGGTCGCCCTCCTCGATCACCCGCTCGCCGGGGATGCCGTGCACCACCTGCTCGTTGATCGAGACGCAGAGCGAGTTGGGGAAGCCGTTGTAGCCGATGAACCCGGGGACGCAGCGGTGATCGCGGATGAACGTCTCCGCCTCGCGATCCAGGTCGATGGCGCGCAGGCCGGGCCGGGTGGCGGCCGCCAGGTGGGCGAGGCAGGCGCCGAGGACCTTGCCGGCGGCCCGCATCTTCTCGATCTCGTCCGGCCGCTTGAGCCGGAAGCCCTCGATCTTCATCTCCGCTCCCCCGTCATGAGGCGGTCTCCGCCCCCGCAATCGTGGAGGCGGTGCTGGAGGGTGCGGGGGACGCCCCCAGCACCGTCAGGATCTGCGCGGTCACCTCGTCGATCGGCGGCGATCCGTCGATGCGCTCGATCCGGGTGCCCGCCCTCACGTAATGGTCGACCACCGGCTCGGTGTCGCGCTGGTAGACGCGCATCCGGGCGGCGAGCGCCTCCGGGTTGTCGTCGCTCCGCCCGTCGATGGCGGCTCGTTGGAGGATCCGCGCGCGGAGCAGGTCGGGATCGACCTCGAGGTAGAGGACCAGCCCGACCTCACGCCCGTTGCGCCCCAGCATCCGGTCGAGCGCCTCGGCCTGGGGGACGGTGCGCGGGAAGCCGTCGAGGATGACCCCGCCGGCGGCGTCCGGCTCGGCCAGCCGGCTCTCGATGATCCGGACCATCAGGTCGTCGGGGACCAGCGCGCCGCTCGCCATGATCGGCTTCGCCTCACGGCCGAGCTCCGATCCGCGCGCCACCTCGGCGCGCAGGATGGCCCCGGTGGAGACGTGGGGGGTGCCGGTGGTCGCGGCCACCCGCTCCGCCTGGGTTCCCTTGCCGCTGCCGGGCGCGCCGAAGAGCACGACGATCATCGGATGAATCCCCTGTACTGGCGCATCAGCAGCTGGGTCTCGATCTGCTTCATGGTGTCGAGGGCCACGCCGACGACGATCAGGATGGCGGTGCCTCCGAGCAGGAACTGGGACGTCGACACCCCGGTCAGGAAGCTGGTGGCGAGCGGGAGCACCACGGTGACGCAGGCCAGGAAGAGGGCGCCGGCCAGGGTGATCCGGCCCATGACCCGGCCCAGGTACTCGGCGGTCTGGCGCCCGGGCCTGATGCCGGGGATGAAGCTCGACGACTTCTTGAGGTTGTCGGCCACGTCGTTGGGATCGAAGACGACCGCGGTGTAGAAGTAGGTGAAGCCGAGGATCAGGACGAACTCGATGCCGTTGTAGAGGAGGTCGAGGGGCAGGGTGCCCCCGTTCGGCTGCCAGTTGATCCGGATCCAGCTGGAGGCGGTGCTGAGCCAGCCGCTCGCCGAACCGAAGAAGTTGGCGAAGATGGTCGGGAAGGCCATGATCGAGATCGCGAAGATGATCGGGATGACCCCGGCGGTGTTGACCCGGAGGGGGAGGAAGTTGCGCCGGCCGCCGGCCGACGCCATCCCGGTCCGCGGATTGAGCACTCTCTGGGCCGATTGCATCGGCACCTTCCGCTGGGCCTGCTGGACGTAGATGATGCCGGCGGTCGCCACCAGCGCGATCAGCGCCATCTCGAAGATGTGGAAGACGTTCTGGCCGCCCTCCGAGCCGTAGGTGAAGAGCGCACCCGGGAGCTGGGCGATGATCCCGGTGAAGATGATCAGCGAGACTCCGTTGCCCACCCCGTACTCGGTGATCAGCTCGCCCAGCCACATCGCCACGATGGTGCCGGCGGTGAGGGTGAGGATGACCGTGAGGGTCTCGGTGACGGTGGGGTTGGGGATGATCGCGCCCGCGCTGGTCGCGCTCGAGTTCGTGAAGAGGGCCATGAAGCCGTAGGCCTGGAGGGCCGCGAGCGGGACGGTCAGCCAGCGGGTGTAGCGGGTGATCCGCTTGCGTCCGAGCTCCCCCTCCTTGGACAGCTCCTTGAGCCGGACCGAGACCACGGTCATGAGCTGCATGATGATGGTGGCGTTGATGTACGGGTTCAGGCCGAGACCGACGATGGTGAAGTGGGCCAGCCCGTTGCCGCTGAAGAGGTTGAGCAGGCCCAGCAGGGTGTTGCCCGTGAAGAGATCGTTGAGCGCGGTGGGGTTGGCCCCCGGGATCGAGATGGAGGCCAGCACCCGGAAGGCGAGCAGGAGCAGCAGGGTGAAGACGAGCTTCTTGCGCAGCTCCGGGATCCTGAGCGCCTGAGCGAGGGCCTGGAGTAGGTTCACCCCTCGGGCTCCGCCTCCGCGTCATCCCCGCGCTTGGTGGCTGCGCCGGCGGTGGCGCCGGCCTCGTCCGGCGCGGCCGGCTCGGTCTTCTCGGTCTTCTCGGTCTTCTCCGGCCGGGTCTCGAGCAGCTCCACCCGCCCTCCGGCGGCCTCCACGGCGAGGATGGCGGCGGCGGAGGCGCGCTGCACCCGGACGGTCAGAGCCACCTTGAGCTTGCCGGCGGCGAGCAGCTTGACCCGCTCACCGGGACGGGTCACCAGGCCCGCCTGGGCGAGGGCGGCACCGTCCACGATCCCGGCGCTCGGGAAGCGATTGAGCTTGCTCACGTTGATCGCGGTGTACTCCGCCCGCCAGCGGTTGGTGAAGCCACGCAGCTTGGGCAGCCGCATGTTCAACTTCATCTGGCCACCCTCGAAGCCACGGGGCGTCTTGGCCCCCTCGCGAGCTCCGGCCCCCTTCTGACCCCGGCCCGAGGTCTTGCCCTGACCGGCGGAGATCCCCCGGCCGATGCGCTTGCGCGACCGCCGGCTTCCCGGGGCCGGGCGCAGCTCGTGCAGCTTCATGACTCCCTCCGGCTCGACGCGTCCTGGACCGCGCCCGCGGCCGCCGCGGCGGCGAACTCGGGGCTGTCGGCGGGGACGCCGTCCACGCTGACCAGGTGCCGCACCTTCTGCACCATCCCCCTGACCGCCGGGGTGTCGGCGTGCACCACGGTCTGGTGGAGGCGGCGCAGGCCCAGCGCGGCCACGGTCGCCTTCTGGTCGTGGGCGTAGCCGATCGCGCTCTTCCGGTAGGTGACGCGGATGGTGGCGGCCGGAGCGGCCTCCGCCACCCCCTCCTCCGCCGCGCTCGGGGCCGTCTCGGTGGTGCGGGTCCCGCTCATACCGCCTCCGCCACGGCGGCGCTCTCGCCGAGGATCTGGGCCGCGCGCTTGCGGCCGACGATCTCCTCGGGGGTCTTGCCCCGAAGCGCCGCGACATCGGCGAGGGTGCGCATGCTGGCCAGCGCAGCGACCGTCGCCCGGACCACGTTGATCGGGTTGTTGCTGCCCAGCGACTTGGTCAGGATGTCGTGGATGCCGGCGGCCTCGACGACCGCGCGCATCGCCCCACCCGAGATGACCCCGGTGCCGGGGACCGCGGGGCGGAGCAGGACTCGGGCCGCGCCCAGCTTGTAGCGCAGGTCGTGGGGGATGGTCCGACCCACCAGGGGGACGGTGATCATGTGCTTCTTGGCGTCCTCGACACCCTTGCGGATGGCGTCGGGCACCTCTCCCGCCTTGCCCAGCCCGGCGCCGACCCGGCCCTGGCCGTCACCGACCACGACCAGGGCGCTGAAGGAGAAGCGGCGGCCACCCTTCACCACCTTCGCCACCCGGTTGAGCGAGACGATCTTCTCGGTGAGCTCGCTGCCGCGATCGCCCCCGCGGTCGTCGCGTCGATCCATGCGCATCGCCATCACACTCAGAGCTCCAATCCGGCCTTGCGGGCGGCCTCGGCGAGAGCCGCCACGCGGCCGTGATAGAGGTAGCCACCCCGGTCGAAGACGACCTTCGACACTCCCTGGGCGAGGGCGCGGGCGGCAACCAGCTCGCCGACCACCGCGGCGGCCCCCGAGGTGGCGCGGCTCCCGGTGATCCGGCTCACCGCCTCCGCGTCCAGGGTGGAGGCGGCCGCCAGGGTGCGGCCCTCGGTGTCATCGATGACCTGGGCGGTGATGTGCCGGAGGCTGCGGTGGACGCAGAGCCGCGGGCGCGCCGCGGTGCCCTCGACCCGGCGACGGACCCGCTGGTGGCGGCGCGTGCGCGCCGCCTCTCGATCGTGCTTGGTGTACATCTCGTCCTCGCCTACTTGCCCTTGCCTGCCTTGCCGGACTTGCCGGCCTTCCGGCGCAGCCGCTCACCCCGGTAGAGGATGCCCTTGCCCTTGTACGGCTCGGGCTTGCGGAACGAGCGGATCTTGGCGGCCACCTGGCCCACCATCTCCTTGTTGGCCCCGCTGATCACGATCTGGGTCGGGGCCGGGACCTCGATGGTCACCCCCTCGGGGGGCGTGTAGCGGATGGGGTGGGAGTACCCCACGGTCAGCACCAGGTCGGCGCCCTGCTTGCTGGCGCGGAAGCCGACGCCGACCAGGTCGAGGTTGCGGGTGAAGCCGTTGCTCACCCCCTCCACCATGTTGGCGATCAGGGTCCGGGTCAGCCCGTGCAGGGAGCGGTGGACGGCGCTGTCGGTGGGGCGCTGGACCTCGACGACGCCGTCCCCGACCACGACGGTCATGGCCGGGGGCACCAGGCGCTCCAGGGTCCCGCGCGCGCCGGTGACGGAGACGTGGGCGCCGGTGGCGGCCACCTGTACGCCGGCGGGAAGGGGGATGGGTCGACGGCCGATGCGGGACATCAGCTCACCACACGAAGGCGACGACTTCGCCGCCGAGCCCGAGGCGCTGGGCCCTCTGACCGGTCATCAGCCCCTGGCTGGTGGAGATCACCGCGACCCCCAGCCCACCGAGCACCCGGGGGAGCTCCGACTTCCGTGCGTAGACGCGCAGGCCCGGCCGGCTGATCCGGCGCAACCCGCTGAGGGCGCGGCCCCGCGCGGTCCGCGGCTTGAAGGTGATGGTGATCACCTCGTCGGGGACCTCGCCGCTCACCGTGAAGTCGGCGATGAAGCCCTCCTCCTTGAGCACGCGGGCGATCTCCGCCTTCATCCGGCTGGCGGGGATGACCACGCTCCGGTGGTTGGCCGCGTTGGCGTTCCGGACCCGGGTCAGCATGTCGGCGATGGTGTCGCTGGTCATGCTCTCACCACGAGCTCTTCTTGACCCCCGGGATCTGGCCCATGCTGGCCAGCCCCCGGAAGCAGATGCGGCACATCCCGAACTTGCGCATGTAGGCCCGCGGACGCCCGCAGAGCGCGCACCGATGGCGCTGCTGAGTGGAGAACCGGGGTGCTCGCAGCGACTTTGCGATCAGCGACTTCTTGGCCATCAGAAACCTCGTCGCGCCGTATCGGCGGGAGCCGACGCACGCGAACCATGAATCAACATCAACTCTTCCGGAAAGGCATGCCGAAGTGGGTGAGCAGAGCCCGCCCCTCGTCGTCGGTCTTGGCGCTCGACACGATGCAGATCTCGAGCCCGCGCAGCTTGTCGATCTTGTCGTAATCGATCTCCGGGAAGACCAGCTGCTCGCGGAGGCCGAGGGTGTAGTTGCCGTGCCCGTCGAAGGCCTTCGGGTCGACCCCGCGGAAGTCGCGAATCCGAGGCAGGGCAACGTTGATCAGCTTGTCGAGGAAGTACCACATCCGATCGGAGCGGAGGGTCACCTTGACTCCGATCGGCATCCCGGCGCGCAGCTTGAAGGCGGCCACCGACTTCCTGGCCTTGATCACGATGGGGGCCTGGCCGGTCATGGTCTTGATGTCGGCGACCGCGGCGTCGATGGCGCGCGCGTTCTGGATCGCCTCGCCCAGACCGATGTTGACCACGATCTTCTCGAGCCGCGGCACCTCCATCGCATTGGTGTAGCGGAACTCCCGGACCATCTCGGGAACGACCCGATCCTGGTAATCGCGGCGGAGGCGCGGAGCCTCGGCGAGGGCGACAGCCATCAGCCGTTCACCCGCTCGTAGCGTTCGCCGCACTTCTTGCAGACGATCATGTTCACGCCCTCCTCGGTCACCTGGCGGGCGATCCGGGTGCGCTTCTCACAGCGGTTGCAGACCAGCTGGACCTTGCTGTAGGCGATCGGGCCGTTGAAGTCGACGATCCCACCCTGGACATTGCCCTGGGTGTTGGCCTTGGTGTGGCGCTTCATCAGGTTGGCACCGCGCACCACGATGCGCTGGCGCTCGGTCACCACCCTCTCGACCACCCCGCGCTTGCCCTTGTCCTTGCCCGCGATGATCTCGACGGTGTCACCGCTGCGGATGTCGAGGGGGCGGATCCGGCCGCCGGCCCATCCCTCGTGCTCGACCTCCACCCGGCGATGCCTGGCCAGGCCGGCCAGGCGCTTGGCCACCGTGCCCATCTAGCCCACCTCCAACCGACGTCCCGAGGTCACCTAGATCACCTCCGGGGCGAGCGACACGATCTTCATGAAGTTGCGTTCCCGGAGCTCCCGGGCGACCGGCCCGAAGATGCGGGTGCCGCGCGGGTTGTTCTGGGGGTTGATCAGCACCGCCGCGTTCTCGTCGAAGCGGATCTGGCTGCCGTCGGGGCGATGGAAGGGCTGGACGGTGCGCACGATCACCGCCCGGACCACATCGCCCTTCTTGACCTGGGCATTGGGCTGGGCGACCTTGACGGTCCCGATGATCACGTCACCCACCGAGCCGTACTTGCGCCGGCTGCCGCCGAGCACGCGGATGCAGAGCAGCTCGCGCGCCCCGCTGTTGTCCGCCACCTTGACGATGCTCTCCTGCTGGATCACCGGCTACTTCGCCTTCTCGAGGATCTCGGCAACCCGCCACCGCTTCTCCTTGGAGATCGGGCGGGTCTCGGTGATCCGGACCCGGTCTCCCACCGCGCAGGTCCCCTCCTCGTCATGGACCTTGAGGCGCCGGTTGTGGGTGACCACCTTCTTGTAGAGGCGATGCTGCTTCTTCTCTTCGACCAGGACCACCACGGTCTGCTGCATCTTGTCGCTGACCACGACGCCGTCCCGGACCTTGCGGCGGCCCCGCTCGGCCGGCTGCTCACTCATCTGTCTGCTCCTCGTCGGGCTCGGCGGCCCCTTCGTCAGCGATCTCGGCGACGTCCTGGCCAACCCCTGCGGGGTCAGCCGCCTCGCCCTCCGCGGCGGGTGGCTCCTCGGCCGCGGCCTCCGGCGCCTCCAGGGCCTCCGGCTCCTCGGCGGCGGTGGCCGCGCTGTCGCGGCGCCGGCGCGCACGGCGCGGCGCCGGGCTCACATCGACCGGCTCGGCGTCGACGGCGTCGACCGGCTCCTCCTCGACGGCGGTGGCCGCGGTCGAGCGGCGCCGGAGCAGGCCGCGCGGGCGGGGCTGCTCCTCGGGCTCCTCCTCGACCTCGAGGTCGGAGACCAGGTGGTGGCCGCGCTCGAGCTCGAGCTGGAGGGTCATGGTGCGGGCGATCTCCCGCCGCAGCTCGCGCACCTGGCGATGGTTTTCGACCTGACCGGCCGCCTGCTGAAACCTGACCTCGAAGAGCTTGCGGCGCTGCTGGCGCAGGTGCTCGGCGAGATCCTCCGCGGTCATGCTGCGGAGCAGGTTCACGGCCTCGACCTGCTTGCTCACGCCAGCGCCTCCGCCCCGGCCTCGGCCTCGGCCTCGTCACCGGTTCCCTGCCGGAGGACGAAGCGGGTGGCGATCGGCAGCTTGTGGCCGGCGAGGCGCATCGCCTCGCGGGCGGTCTCCTCGGTGACACCGCTCATCTCGAAGAGGACACGGCCCGGCTTGACCACCGCCACCCATCCCTCGGGCTGGCCCTTGCCCGAACCCATCCGGGTCTCGGCAGGCTTCTTGGTGAACGCGTGGTCGGGGAAGATCCGGATCCAGATCTGCCCGCCGCGACGGACATGCCGGGTCATGGCGCGCCGGGCGGCCTCGATCTGGCGGTTGGTCATCCAGCAGGGCTCGAGTGCCTGGAGCCCGTACGGCCCGAAGCTCAGGGTGCTGCCGCGCTGGGCGGCGCCCTGGCGCCGGCCCCGGTGGAGCTTGCGGAACTTGGTCCGCTTCGGCATCAGCACCGTCAGTCCTCCTCAGCCTCGGTCTCGGGCCCGACGCCCGGGGCCGGCTTCTTCGCGGGGGCCGGCCGGCGGCGTGCCGCCGGCTTCTTGGCGGGGAGCTTCTCCACCTTGGTGCCGGCCTCGGGTACGACGCCGAGCCCGGGGACCTCCTCGTCGAGCTCCGAGATCTCCGCCTCGGCGGCGTCCACATCGACGTCAGCCTCGGCCTCGGCGAGCACCACCACCACGGCGTCGGTGGCTTCGGGGCTCTCGACGAGGCCGATCTCCGCGCCGCCATCCGCCTCAGCGGCGGCCTCGGTCAGCGCCGCCGGCGCCACCTCCTCGCGGTCGGGAGCGGCCGGAGCGGCCATCGGACGCCGCTCGCGCTCGGGTGCGGCGAGCGGCCGGGCGAGCTCGACGACCTCGCGTCCCGGCCCCCCGGTCATCACCGGCTCCCCGGTCGCGGTGACGTAGTCGCCCTTGTAGATCCAGCAGGTGACCCCGATCCGGCCGAAGGTCGTGCGGGCCTCGGCCCGCCCGAAGTCGATGTTGGCCCGGAGGGTGTGGAGCGGCACCCGGCCGTCGCGGTCCCACTCACGCCGGGACATCTCGGCGCCACCGAGGCGGCCGCTGACCTCCAGCTTCACGCCCTTGGCGCCGGCCCGCATGCTCCGCATGACGGTCTGCTTGAGGGCCCGGCGGAAGGCGATCCGCTTCTCCAGCTGGGAGGCGACGTTCTCGGCGACCAGCCGGGCGTCGAGCTCGGGGGTCTTGATCTCGTGGATGGTCACCCGGACCTTCTTGCCGCTGATCCGCTCCAACTCGTCGCGGAGCGCGTCCACCGAGGCGCCCTGCTTGCCGATCACGATGCCCGGCTTGGCCGTCTGGATGATCACCGTCAACTGGTTGGCGCTGCGCTCGGTCTCGATCCGGGCCACGCCGGCGTTGCGCAGCCGGCTCGCGATCAGCCGGCGCATCGCCAGGTCCTCGTGGAGGAGCTTGGTGTACTCCTTCTCCGCGAACCAGCGCGCGTCCCACTGCCGGTAGACCCCGAGGCGAAAGCCGATAGGGTTCACCTTCTGTCCCATCAGTCCTTCTCCTCGTCGTCCGGTGCCGTCTCGGCCTGGGGCTCTTCATCGCCCGGCCCGCCGGCTTCAATGTCGGGGTCCTCGGTGTCGTCCGGCTCGGCCTCGCCGGCCTCGTCGACCACGTCGCCCTCGTCGTCGGGCTCCAGCTCGACATCCTCCACGGGCTCGGCCTCGGCGGTGCCCTCGACCGGTGCGCTGGCGGCCTCGGCCTCGGCCAGGGCTGCCTCCTGGGCGCGCCGGATCTGGGCGGGACGGCGGCGCCGGGCGGACGCGGGCTTGGTGGACGGGTGCGCGGCGCGCCCGGCCATCGCCACCACCGAGCGGCGGCGCCGCTCCGGCTCGGGCTCCTCGTCGGTCACGTAGCAGCGCAGGTGGCTCATCCGCTTGAAGATGCTGCCGGCCATCCCGCGCGGCTTGGCGATGTAGCGCTTCATCATCCCGGCCTGGTCGACGTCGATGCGGTCGACGCGCAGCGACGACTGCTCCAGGTTGAAGTTGTGCTCCGCGTTGGCGGCCGCCGACTTGATGACCTTGGCCACCTCCTTGGCGGCATGCCGCGGGGTGAAGCTGAGCAGGGCAAGAGCCTCGGCGACCGGCAGGCCGACGACGCTGTTGGCGACCACCCGCGCCTTGCGCGAGGTGATCCGCACGTCCTTGGCGGTGGCGACGACTTTCACTTCAGCGCGGTGCTCCGCTCGGTGTGGTGGCCGTGGCCGCGGTATTTGCGGGTCGCGGCGAACTCGCCCAGCTTGTGGCCGACCATGGCCTCGGTGATGAACACCGGGTTGTGCTTGCGGCCGTCGTGGACGGCGATGGTGTGCCCGACCATCTCCGGGAAGATGTCGCTGCGCCGCGACCAGGTCTTGATGACCCGCTTCTCCCGGCTCTGATTCAGTCGCTGAATCTTGGCCAGCAGGTGGTCGTCGCAGAACGGCCCTTTCTTGAGGGAACGGCTCATGGTCTCACTTCTTCCGGCGACGCACGATCATGCGGTCGGTCTTCTTGTTGCGACGGGTGCGGTAGCCGAGCGCCGGCTTGCCCCA
>Ga0187875_10000435_pt1 | contig 35490 bp, 34 predicted proteins | sample June2016WEW_17_1_2_FD_132978 | JGI IMG/M metagenome (GOLD analysis project Ga0187875, IMG submission 132978) | Peatland microbial communities from SPRUCE experiment site at the Marcell Experimental Forest, Minnesota, USA - June2016WEW_17_10 | ecosystem: Environmental > Terrestrial > Soil >...
CAAGGGCTTTGCGAACGGAGATGGAAGCTACTCCAGGGTCTTGGCCGTTTCAAAAGGCTGTGGCGTCCGATCGATTCTCACCATTCCTTTTAAAACATGACCTCTGAGGATGCTGCCAGAGTTTGATTTCCGGGCGTTTGACAGGCTACCGCGCCAGTCCTCGACCCGACCAGCCAGTGTTTACATATCCGATCCATCTGGACGAAAAACCGGCTTTTCGGCCAAATGCACCAGACACTTGAATCCCGCCTCGCGCCCAACTTTCTGCGTGATAAAGGACGTTATGAACCGCAAAAGGACGGTCCCGGAGAACCTCTCGTTCCGCCGTTCAGGAGCCTGAAAGCCCGCTTTGCTTCTTCGCGGGGATTGTCGCGACTGTTGACTGACATTCGATAACGTCTTTTTCCGGCAAGTCAGGAAGCTGGACGGGGCAAATGGAGCGGGCGGTGGGATTCGAACTCACGCAATGCCAGGTTGGAAGCCTGGTGCCTTTCCGCTTGGCGACGCCCGCACAAAAGTGGTCCAGGGAGTGGGAGTTGAACCCACGACCTCGCGATTATCGATCGCGCGCTCTGCCAGTTGAGCTATCCCTGGATACAAATATTCAAACTGGTGCCGGGTGCAGGAGTCGAACCCGCGTAGCTTGCTTGTAAGACAAGCGTTCTACCGTTGAACTAACCCGGCCCTTGGTTCCATAGATGGAGCGCGTGATGGGGCTCGAACCCACAGCCTTCGGCTTCGGACGCCGACGCTCAATCCAATTGAGCTTCACGCGCGAGAACTGCAACATTGGAACCGTCCGCGGGACTCCAACCCGCATCTCCATCATTAGGACCGATGCGCTCTCTGCATTGAGCTAGGACGGCATCGAGAATCTGGAGCGCCAGGCAGGACTCGAACCTGCGTGTGACGGCATTAGAAGTGCCGTGCCTGATCCATCTCGGCCACTGACGCCCTTTGGTGGAGCCGGTGGGACTTGAACCCACATTGGGATTTCTCCCTCTGATTAAAAGTCAGGTCTCTGCATCCATTTCGAGTACGACTCCAAATTTGGTGGGTCACCGGGAAGTCGAATCCCGTCCGAGCGGTTAAGAGCCGCCTATGCTGCCGTCAACACCTGTGACCCATGGTGGAGGTACCGGGAGTCGAACCCGGAGACGCGCGCTTATAGGGCGCGGGCTACATGCCGATAGCAGCTATACCTCCAAAGCTTGGTGGCTGCGGCCAGATTCGAACTGACTACCTTGCGCTTATGAGACGCCTGCTCATCCGCATGAGCTTCGCAGCCGATGGCGAGGGTGGGAGGACTCGAACCTCCGGGTCCGGTTTTGGAGACCGGCAGTGTAGCCACTTCGCTTACACCCTCATTTTCAAAGACCAATAAAAAACCCCGACCTAGGTCGGGGTCTGGTGCTCGCCGCACGTATGCACTCAGACCCTCAAGACACGACTCCCCAAATGACCCGCTTGCCAGTCATTCTGACTATGTCGTGTTTGAAGGTCCTAAGCATCGCGTCGATTGATTCCTAACTTCGACTTACCACTATAACACAACTTATGGAGCGCCCGGCAGGATTCGAACCTGCGTTCACTTCGTTCGTAGCGAAGGCCATCAATCCCCTCTGGCACGAGCGCTCAAATCTGGTCAGGGTAGAAGGATTTCAACCTTCGATGCCGCGTCCCAGGCGCGGAGTGTTAGCAAGCTACACCATACCCTGCTGTTGGTCGGGGAACTCAGAATTCAACTGAGGCCACGTGCGCCCGAAGCACGGATGCAACGCACTACACTATTCCCCGATGGTGCCAGCCCAGCGAGTTGAACGCTGCTCTCTCCGTCTTCAGCGGAGCGTATCGACCGCGCATACGCGACTGGCAAAAACTGGTGGAGCGTGTCGGTTCTGCCCCGACCGCCTCCTGCTTGCAAGGCAGGCGCTCTCCTAAATGAGCTAACGCCCCAGGGTGGCCGGTGGGAGTTGAACCCACAAGAGACATGAGTCACAGTCATGCCCGACGTTCCGATAGTCGGCACGGCCACAGTTGGAGCACCCGGGGTTACTCGAAAACCCACACTGCTGATCACAAATCAGCCGCTCTGCCGCTTGAGCTACAGGTGCAAACGTTGTGGAGCCGGCAACAGGGATCTAACCTGCATCCTTCGCCATACCGAGGCGACGCTCTCACATTGAGCTATGCCGGCCCAACTTTAGTAGTACAAATACTTCCTCCATTTCTCCTCATCGACTCCGGTTTGGCGCATAAGAGCGCGTGAGGTATGAATCGTCACACGCCGCGGTTGACGGAGCAGCTTCATGCCTGCTTCCGTCGGTATCCGGTCAGCCTTGCGTGCATTGCAGTCCCGGCATGCGGCTACAAGGTTCTCCCAGGTACTTTGTCCGCCGCGAGCACGCGGAATCACGTGCTCGAGTTCCAATTCGCTGCTCAGGAACTTCTCCCCGCAATACTGGCACGTGTAACCGTCGCGAATGAGGATGTTCTTCCTCGATAGCGTCTGAATCCGTGATGGCAATCGCCGATACTGGCAAAGACGAATGACGCAGGGCAATTGCAGACCAATATGCACGAACCGGTCGTGCGCCTCTTCTATTACGGCAACTCCCTTGATCAACAACACGAGAGCGCGGCGAGCACGAGTGATGTTCACGGGCTCGTAGCTCGCATTGAGCACCAACACCGGCATTGTCATTGCACTCGTCATACGGCCTCTTTCATTTCCTGGAGCTGGCGGTCGGAATCGAACCGGCATTATCCTCGTTACGGGTGAGGTGCATTGCCATCTCTGCCACACCAGCTTGAAACACATCACAACTTGCTTGGAGCGGCTGGCCGGAGTTGAACCGGCGATCTCCGCGCTGGCGACGCAGCGTCTTACCGCTCGACTACAGCCGCTCATCTTCTGGCTCCGGGAGGGGGATTCGAACCCGATCCGTCTGTGGTGTCAAAGACCACCGTCCTGCCGCTAGACGATCCCGGAACACTTCCCCCCCGCAGCTTGGATACACGTCACTTATCCATGTCAGATCATCCACTGACATAGCTACTAACTGGCTGGCGAGCAAGGTTTCGAACCTTGAGTTTCCGCGTTCAGAGCGCGGCGTGTTCCCAGTTACACTACTCGCCACTGATTTTGGCTGCGCAGGCGGGAGTCGAACCCGCATAACCCTGATTAACAGTCAGGTTCTCTGCCAGTTGAGATACCGCGCAGTATTGCCCAGAAACTAAAAAGCCCCCGACCTTGTTGAAGGCCGGGGGCTTAGTCTCCTGAATTGGAGCTAATCTTGCTAGTCCGGCCTAAACACGGTAATACCCCGATGCGTCGGTTGTGCCGCCGCTGGTGTAAATTCGTGATTGGCTCGGAACATCATCCTATGTACATTAACCCGACTTACTCCGAAAAGTCAACTGTAAATGCACTTTGTTCCTTCTAACTTTGGTCACGCCGACCAGAGTTGAACTGGCATCCGCGCCTTGAAGGGGCGCTGGCCTAACCGTTAGCCTACGGCGTGATGAAGTTTTGGCGCAGCCGACCGGATTCGAACCGGCATCTGCTCGATCGACAATCGAGAGCTCTCGCCCTTTAAGCTACGGCTGCACAACACGACGTTCTGATTTCGCATACACAATCCTGGTGGGTGTGGAAGGATTCGAACCCTCAATGCTCCAAAGAGCTCCGGGTTTACGGCCCGGTAGGGCAAGCCAGTCGCCCCAACACACCCAACACTTTGGCGGAGAGGGCGCGAGTCGAACGCGCAAGCCCCGAAGGCACGCCCCGCTTCAAACGGGATCGGCTTGCCACATGCCGAACCTCTCCATCACTCATTGCGCGCCAATGGGACGGGCCCTCACAAAGGTTCCGTCCGCCACCGCCTTGCGGATATATCGCATCAGAGTGATCGCCTTGAACTCAGCCGTCAATGTCGCTCCTCCGATGTCTTCAAGAGATACCGGAAACAGGTAGGTCTCACCGCTCACTTCGACGGTGTAGAAGATATTGCCCGAGCGATAAAACGAAAAGCTGGCTGTGTTGTTCTTTACGATCTCCTTAATGCTTGGCACCATCTGATTCACTCCTCTTTGGGCTAAACCTGCACAATACCGATAGACAAGGCACACACTTCAGTTGGCGGTAGCGGCGCGAGTCGAACGCGCAAGCCCCGAAGGTACGTCCCGCTTCGAACGGGATGGGCTTTCCAATGCCCAACGCTACCCCACCCCAGCGACGAAGACCTGTCGCCGGAGATCCCGATCCGTGGCGGTAGGAGCAGGACTTGAACCTGCACACGCCTTGCGGCGTGAGCCTCGCCTCCGACGAGGTGCGATACCGTTCCGCTCACCCTACCGACTAAACAACCTGGCGGAGACGATCCGATTCGAACGGATGGTGCCCTTCGAGGGCACTCCGCGTTAGCAGTGCGGCGCCTTAGACCACTCGGCCACGTCTCCATTGATCTCTTGGTGGGGATGGAGAGATTTGAACTCTCATGCTCGAAGGCGCTGGTTTCTAAGACCAGTGTGTCTCCCATTTCCACCACATCCCCACTACTTACTGACTCCCGACATCCTGAACACACTTCAAGGGAACAGGTTCATAAGGGCATACCCGTCGACAATTGGTGGGCTTCCAGGGACTCGAACCCTGACAATGTCACAGCTCTTGAGGCTGCCGCGTCTCCCTATTCCGCCAGAAGCCCACAAAATGAAAAGCCCCTCGATTTCTCGAGGGGCTTCGGCGATTCTGTTGATTCTGCCTAAATCAGCCGCACCCCTCCATGCCCAGCGAATCGCTGAGGTTTTCGGACAGATACGAGTTGAATAGGTTATTCACGAAAATGAGAATAACTCAGTTATTCACAAAAATCAACTAACTTTCGGGTTACTGCCGGAAATTATGTATGCATTTACCCAGAATTCGTATTGCTTCTTTTTGAAAAGTCGGTCATGATAACAACGATGCTGAATCGACCCACATTGACGTTACAACACCGAGCGAAGGGCCTCCGGCCGTACTCGCAAGGTGACGTTCTGTCCATGCCAGGGCTCGATTGGACAAGCGCGTAGCGCGCTTTCCCGAAGCAGACTTTCGAGCCCCTGGCCTGATGGTCAGGGGCTTTTTCGTTGGGTTGTGAACACTGTTGTCGCGATCCGCCTACAGACGATGCAAGCAAGTGAGGATGACTCCCGTGATACGTATGGAGATTTTCGATAACCAGATTCCGGTGTTCGGTCAAGCCGATGATCGTACGCTGAACCAGATTCGTGTTTGCGCACGCACCGCCGATAGGGTCGCGCTTATGCCCGACAACCATGTCGGCTACGGAGTTCCGATCGGCGGTGTAGTGGCGTACAAGAACGCGATCAGCCCTACCGGTGTCGGATATGACATTGGCTGCGGAAACAAGGCAGTTCGCTTGGATATGCCGGGTTTGGAGCTGCGGGCACGTATTGCCAAGATCATGGATGATGTGTGGTCCACGATCAGCTTCGGCATTGGCCAAAGAAACAACGAGCAGGTAGATCATGTCCTTTTTGACGATGAGGCGTGGAGACTCAAGGCTCTTGCTCCGCTTAAGCAGATGGCGCGTAACCAGCTTGGCACCGTGGGTAGCGGCAATCACTACGTGGATCTGTTCACGGACGAAGAGGACCGTGTGTGGATTGGTGTGCACTTTGGATCGCGTGGATTGGGTCACAGGACAGCGACATACTTTCTGAAGGCCGCCGGCGCTTCGGACGGGATGGATGTCGAGCCTTGTGTTCTCTCAACCCAAGGCGATCTCGGTGCCGAGTACCTCGAAGCTATGCGTTTGGCCGGCGAGTATGCATACGCAGGCCGCGATTGGGTTTGCGCACGCGTGGCGGAGATCCTGGGAGCGCCGATTGTCGAGGAGGTGCATAATCATCACAACTACGCCTGGCGCGAAGAGCACAATGGCGAGCAGTTGTGGGTTGTGCGCAAGGGTGCGACACCTGCCTTCCCGGGTCAGCGCGGATTTGTCGGCGGCACGATGGGTGAGCAGTCGGTCATTCTCGAAGGAGTCGAAAACGATCATGCCCACTGGTCTCTCTACTCGACGGTTCACGGTGCAGGCCGCGCCATGGGCCGCCGCGAGGCTACCGGAATCACTGATCGCAAGACCGGAGAGGTAAAGCGTGCCGGCAAGGTCACGCCGGAAATGATGCGCGCATGGGTAGATCGCGCCGGAATCGAATTGCGTGGCGCCGGACTTGACGAGTCGCCCGACTGCTACAAGCGCCTGGATGAGGTGCTTGAAGCGGTCAGTGACACAGTGCGCATTCTGCACCGTCTCACCCCGGTTGGAGTTGCAATGGCCGGAGCAAACGAGTTCGATCCGTATAAGGACTGAACCACTAACAAGGTTGGTCACGCAGGCTGCAGGCTGCGCCTGTGTGACCAACCCTGCATCGGACAAAATGGCAAATCTTCACAGAAGGAGCTTGAAAGGAGGGCTTCATGAAGCTAGCGGAAGCACTGGCAGAGCGCAGCGATTGCCAGAACAGAATTGAAGAGTTGAAAAAGCGTCTGATTCGGTCAGCTCGCGTGCAGGAGGGCGAGCAGCCGGCTGAAGACACGACGGATCTTCTAGCGGAGACCGATCGCATCTTTGCGCGCCTGTTGGAACTCGTCAGCGCAATCAATCGCACGAATTCGAAGACCGCATTCGACGAAGAACGGACGATTTCGGACGCGATTGCCGAACGGGACGTGGTCGGTAAGCGCCGCGATTTCCTGGCTGGCATCGCAGAGGCAGGAAGTACTCGGCAGGACCGCTACTCGAAGTCGGAGGTGCGATTTGTCGCGACTCTGTCTGTCGGAAAATTGCAGACCGAAGTGGACCAGCTAGCAAAGAAGTACCGCGAACTGGACACTAGGCTGCAGGAACTGAATTGGAAGTCTGAATTGATCTGAGCAGTTGGTAACCTTTGTTTGCGGCGAGCACAAGCCCAGCCGGGGGCAAAGCCGGTACTTGGTGGCTCTGTTGAGCCAGAGTCGAGGGGTTCGACTCCCACAACGTACTTCGCATGCTCCGTACAGTCACAATCGCACGGCGTATCGATCACAAGTTACTACCGAGTGCTGGGCAATCAAGGGTGAGGGTGGGACAGGGGACACTCAGATCAGAAAATTAACGCGGGCCGGTCGGCAACAGGTTCACCGACTCATCGGTCGGCTCTGCTTCGGGGAAGCCGCGGCGTCGAGCGCCAGATGATGAGCAACCACAAAGTAAAATAGCATATCGAGCCCCACGTTGGGCTCGACGAATTTGGCTCGGAGACAGTCGTGTCGAAGAAACCGAGGATGACAATCACGGCTCGTTTTCTGGATGAGAAGGGTTCAATTGCGCAAAAAGGCGTCTCGGACCCGTACCCGAACCCACCAGCAGGGCGCGCTGCGATCGGTAGGCTCACGTTTAAAGGTCCATCGGCCAAACTAGAGAGCAATCCGGCGGAACTCGTTGCGATGATCGAAGCAAGCCTACCGGATGCTCAATTCTTTCTCGATACGAATATTTTTACGACAGAACACCTCGACGAGTCGGTTTGGGGCGCTCTCTCCAAGCGGCGGATCACGATCGTCCCTGCCGTCTTCAATGAGCTGAATCCGTGGCTCAAAACGCCATTCTGCAATCAGGTTGTGCGAGACCGGGTCCTCGCGTCCCTGAATCGCCAAAGCGGCAAGTCCGTAACCGATGACAGCGAAGAGTCGGCCGACATTAGAGTCTTGCTCGATGAGGATGTCGAAGACTTTGCGAGCCATGGCTGGGAATACTATTTGACGCTTCTTGGGCTGCGGAAAGCAATGGGGCCAGCGGCAAAGTCTATCCTGGCCAAACAACTCGGCCGAGCGCCGACTCAAGACGAGCTAAATGCTGAAGCGCATCAGCATTTCGGAGAGAGAGGCGCCCTTCTAGCGCGAAAGGGCCTATCGGTCGAAGACCCTTCGAATGCATTGACCGACGAGAAACTGATACTGGCTGCCGTTTTTACGGCTATTCTTCGCGGAACCGAAACCTTTGTCGTGACCCGAGATCCGGATTTGCTCGAACAATATTATAAAGTTCTTTGCCTGATGAAAGAGCATTACCGGTCGATGCTTGTCGCTGAAAAGTACGCTAGCGACAGCTACGTCATGGAGTTTTACGAAGTGCCGGCCGAAGAGGACGGCTTATTCACCGGTTCATCCTACCTCCGCTATGAAACCACCGATGTCGAGTTCAACCCCCTGGGGCCGCACTTTCATTTCGTGAACATCTATTGCCTTTTGCTCGGCGGCGATGCTTCCGATCTAAAACTTACGTCATGCGTGTTCTGCGCGGAGACCGAAATGTCCGCGGCACTCAAAATGAAAGCGGCAACGGGCGGGCTATCGACTGACAAATTTGATGGACGGAATTGCTTGATTCATACGGCAGCCTTGCTACCAGATCGCCATAGGGTAGTCGTATCGATCGGGAACGAAAGAAGGGTACGTTTCGGGCCGGTAAGGTCCCTCGGGCTCGACGATCTAACAAACGTATTGACCTGCAATGAGCTCAGTACATCGCTCCGCTACGAATCAGCCTCCCGACCGTTTGCATGATTCTCGCGGCCGACCTCGCTCTGCCGTCAAGCGGGGTGCCGTGCAAGCGAGCAACATTGCTTCTTCGCTGGTAATCTGAACCCCCGTCAGCGTCCACTCTCGCGAATCACCAGAGGGCGCAATCCTTCGGCACAATCAGGTGTGCCACACGAGCAGCGCATTTTCATCCTCACAAGGTAGTCGAGATTTTGCTGCAACTTCATCTGCTGGAACTCGTCCCGCTGGCGGAGGCCATCGAGTTCTGCCACACCTGAGCGAAGCTCAAAAAGTTTCTGGCCGTGCGCAGTCTGAAGGTGAGCGGCCGGAAACCCTTTCGCCACTTGCCACTTGTTACCGCATCCGATGCGAATGGTCGTAAAATGGAACTGATATGGCTCGCCCGGTCAAAATCACGACCCCCATCCCAACACTGGAAGAGTTCGGGAATAGGCTTGGTCTCAGCAAAGCCAGGCGCAGGTCCCTTGGTCCAATTTTTGTTGAGCGCCGCACTGATGGGGACTATGCGGTGCGGAGGCCAGGCGCCGAAAGAGCCAGTATAGTGGTGGCAACACAGAGAGAAGCCGTCGAGCGCGCGCGCCAGATTAGCCCACAAAGCACCATCCTCGTAGAGCGCGTTCGATCGAATTCGGGTAAAGGTCGGGACCAGTGGCGTAAACCTTGAACTTGTCAAGATTCTGCCTTCGAGGCAAGGAGATGTGGTGGCGCGACGGGTCGTGCATGTTGCCCAGGACGCGGTTTTCCTCAACGTCCCATACGACCATCGATTTCGCACTCTTTACTTGGCCTACATCGCGGGCCTCGTACACTTGGGGCTCGAGCCGCGGGTGACACTTGGTCTGCCCAGCGGAACGCGCCGGCTCGATAAAATTGCAGGATTGATCGCGAGCTGCCGGTACTCGATTCACGACTTGTCGTATGTCCGCCTTGATCGCAACCCACCTTATGCGACACCACGTTTCAATATGCCCTTCGAGCTTGGGCTAGCAGTCGAATGGCAGCGACTGAATCCGCCTCGGCATACCTGGTTTGTCTTTGAAGGGAAACCTTATCGAATCCTCAAGTCGCTGAGCGATCTCAACGGCAGCGACCCGCAGATTCATGCAGGTAAAGTTTCGGGCGTCCTGCGGGAACTGAGGAACATCTTCCGGCGTACGCGCAACCAGCCGACCGTGCCGGAGATGATGAGCACCTTCCAGACCATCTCACGACGTTCCGGTTCGATCTTAGCGGCGGCCGGAGCGACCGACTTGTTTGAAGCGCGTGTCTTTGAGGACCTCTGCTACGAGGCCCGCGGCGCTGTTGAGAGCGCGGCCCTTCTGAAGAAATAGCACTGCTTGGTTGCGCGCAATCAGATCGCAGTCACGCCCAAAGCCCCGCGATCATCTCATCGAAGCCATCGGTCAAAAGGTGCTCGGCCAATGTTCTGCAGCCCCGCCGGCAGTTGGGCCTTTGCAAGAGCGCAAGCCCGACCAGGAAGGCAAGAAGACCGAGAAGAAATTTGTCATCGGTGCTCATTCGAATTCCTCCGAATTCTTACGGCCTGCGCCACTTGTCGCGCCCGCCGCGGTGCGTATCGCGCACGCGCTCGACCAGGATGGTCGCGTTCGGTGCCATTTCCCCGGCACGCTCGATGGCTTCGGCCTGGGTGGGCTCGACTCCGCTTGCCCGATCCGATCCCGGCCGGCGAATCGCATAGTCACCTTGCGAGCGACGCTCAACGAATATTTCCTTCCTTGCCATTACGACCTCCAATCAAAGCTTCCAAGTTCGCTAACCCACACATTCCTTGAGCGCCAGCAAATTGTCAGTCCAAGTGTTGTCCGCATAGGTCTGGACGAACATTGTGCCATTGGCGTGCTCGCGTGGGTAGACATAGGCGGTATTGCCGCGTCCATCCTTGACATAGGCCTTGTTGTTTTTGTTCTCTTTCAGCCAGTTGTAAACCTCCAAGCGCGTCGATTTGCCGGCGTTACCAGTGACATCGTTGGTCCAGCCGAGATGGGAGATGGCATGATGAGGATCTTCGTGCCAGCCCCCTGATTTGTTGATACAGGTGATTCTGATCGCCATCTTCTGCTCTCCCATGTAGCTGACCAAAGGAAATGTTCGATATTTGAAGCGCTGGCCCGTCGGCCGCCGATGCTCTTATCTCTTGCTCGACAACTTGCCCGCTAAAATCGATGCCACTGGTCAGGCGGCAGGTCGTATACGAGTATTTCTCGTACACGAGAATTCTAAGAATATTACTTTGATTCTGTCAAGAGGAATTTCTTGTCTGCGAGAATCCCCCCGTGATATACCCTCAGGTACGGAGGGTGATCAATGGCGGAACCCGTGGACGTGGAGCGCTTGGGTCAGCGCCTTCGTCGCGTCCGCGCACAGCGCGGCCTCACCTTGGAAAAGCTGTTCAGCGAGACGGGCGTGAGCGTCGCGACCATTTCGCGAATTGAGCGCGGCGGTTCGAAAGAGATCGACGCCGGGACGCTTGTCAGCTTATGCAAATGGATGGGGGTGCGGCCAGAGGAATTCCGGCCGGGCGCGGAGCCCCCAAAACCGCCAGGCCGCAAGGCGGCCGCCAGTACGCCGGAGGCGGTTGAGCTCTATCTGCGTGCGGATAAGAATCTCGAACCCCGCACTGCGGCCCTGCTGGCCGAAATGTTCCGGGCGGCCTACGAGAAGCTGGCGAAAGCGTGAGGACCGAGCAAAACCGATGCCATTTCTTCCCTTCAGTGAGCGCGCCAAATCCTGGGAGCGGATCGCGCTTGAGCTGCGTCGGCTCGCACAACTGAGGAATGGGGAGGGAGCAGATCCCGAGATCCTTGCGGACAAAGTCGGCCTGTATCTCGTAGATGCGCATTGGGCGATGGAGGATTTTTCGGCAGCGGACTGCGAGCACCTGATGGTCACGAAGTGCGAGGCGTGGTCCGGCGGCGTTCTCCCCAAGGCTCTCCCGAATGGAAAGTATATTTGCATCCTCAACCCCAACCACCTGCGCCGCCGCAACAGGATCACGTTGATGGAAGAGGTGGTGCATATTTACCGCAGTCACATTCCGACGGGGCTACGCGAATTTCTGCCCGGACTGCGGGTTCGAGATTACGACAAGAATCAGGAAGCCGAGGCCTACGGCGTAGGAGCTGCCGTTCTTTTGCCATGGAGCCAGTTTTTTGGCGAGATCAACGCTGGGAAATCGGTGTATGAACTGAGTGAAGCGTTTGATGTTACCGAAGCATTGATTGAATACCGAATCAAAGTGACCGGTGCCACTAATCTCTACCGCAATCGGGTTGCTCGGGTGGGAGCGAAGCGGGAGGCAATGAGTGTAAGCGCGTCCGAAGATTCGCTATCGGAGAGAGAACTCGGTTGATGATATCGGGGCTTCCAATGTGTGCCCGAACGCAATCTCCCTCCCCGCCCGGCACCGTTACCCGGTGGAATAAACCAAACCGTGAAGTTGGGCTTGCTAGCCCCAGCCTCGCTTCATATTGCAACTCGGACCAGGCCTAGTGGCCGCCCCGCGCCGGCAGAAAAGGGGCGGGATAGCGCAACTTGCCATTCCAACCGCTCCAGCTTGTCTCCCCGTCAGAGGCAGCACGCGCATGCTGATGCCAAGGGGCGGCGGCTTATGTCCAATGCAATGACCTGCTGACTGGCCATCAGCAGATTCAGTCCGGCTATAGCACGAGAGTGCTGCGGCGGCCGGTTCCGGTGTGCGAGAAGTGTGCCGGAGCTAGGAAGTCGCGCTGCGGTATGGCCGGTTATCCGTGCCCACTAGCGCGACTGAAACACCGTCAGTCCCCCCTTTCCTGATATACCGATAAAAACCGACCTTAGGTAGCGCCATGTGTGCCACCTTTCGCGTATTAGGGGGCAAAATGTCCGGAACGCAGTACACGATTGCGCACCCGATTGGGGTTTGATGAGTTCGATTGAGGTCGCCCTGCATATTGATATTGCTCTTGTAGTGAAGCAGCAATCCTGAATCAAACCACCCTCACCTGTCTGCCCGATGCAGTTCTGCTGAGAGCCCGATAAAATGGTGCTCCTCGATTGCATCGATGAGATCAAGACATTGAGCGCGCACTTGCGGGTCCTCTGTCTGAACCAAAAGTCGAACAATGATCTTGGATAATTCCATTGACGCGCCGTGACGACGTCCCTGGTCGCCATCGTCATCGTTCCCCGCAACACAAAGCTTGGCTAGATTAAGGATCAGATCAGGCAGTTGCACCGGAGAATCTTGCAGGAAGCGCAGGACTAACCACAGCTCGCCAACCTTCGGTTTCGATTCGAGGAACGACTGCAGCAAATCGGCTTGCTCTTCCGTGGTTAGTTCAGACAGATGCTGAAACGCGGACACAGCCTTGAGCCTCACCGAATCAACCGGGTCAAAGAAAAATTGCTTCAGACTGGCACGGCAGGCAGACCCGACTTCTTTGTGCGCGACATCGCGAGCATAGACTCCAGCTGCGCCTTCTCGCAACGAAGTTGTGCCACAACCTGCGTACAACGCATCTTCCGCGGCTTCAGATAGGGTAAGACCATGTAGACACGCTTGGCGTGCTCCTGCGATAGCTACCGCCGGTATTGTCGATTCCATCATTAAACGAATCACGGGGCGAATCAGTTTGTAATCGCGGAATCCCGCATAATAAACGAACCTCTCAAACAACAACGTATTCAAGAGTTCAGGAGCTCCGTCGATTGCCTCGTTGAACCATCGGATCGCTTTTGTAGGATCGATGTTCATCAGAGCTAAGAGGGCCTGGACGCCAACAGCGCGGACCGAAGTGACCTGGTCATGACTGACGGCATAAAGAGCTGCCTCCAATCGCCCAAGACTGGCAGGATTGGAAAATAGAATCGTCGCAATCGCTTCGGCTGCGGCGCCTCGCGTCGAGTTCATCCCCGCAGTGAATGCATCGCCCCCAAAGTAAGGAGTACCTCCATTGGGACCCGTTCGCCAGGTATCACTCTCAGGATCAGGATCATTCAGCGCGTACCAAACGACAATGTCGATTACTTCATCGCTCCACTGGATATTTTCCCAACGCTGAATCAGCCATGCGATGGTCCTTCCACAGGGGCGCGATGGGAGAGAATGAACGCGCCGAATGAGTGCTGTTGCCAATTCTGGTTCTCGAAGCGAGGCCTCCTTGTGGCCGCTCTCGGCGACGCCGCGCAGGATAGATTCAAAGTAGCTTGCTGGTAAATCATCGGGCATTAGCTCTGCCAATGCTGCGAATCTCTTGGGCGACTCAAAAGTGCGCCGTTCCAGCGACCGGGCGAGTTCAAGTTCACCTCCCGCTAAGTGATGGCGAGTCCGGAAGTCTGTTCCTTGGTATTTCAGCATAGCGCCAAGCCATTGATCGTCGGTCATCTTCGATTGTGCGTTTTCCGAAATTGGTGGACCGACCCAGGATGGTTGTGAACCCATCGAAACAGGAGGCTGATCGTCGGCCTCGGGGAATTTTCTCTGTAGCTCTGCCAGCTTCGCTCGCGCGGCCATGCTTAGTCGAGACTGATCTAAAGCTCGCAACAGGCGCATTTGTCTCCAGCCGCGGGACGGTGGGTGGCTCGATTCCCAACGATCCTGAAACGCGAGGATCACTCGTTCCAACGCAATGAACTTTTCTGCCGAACACCGCGGCGAACAAACCCGCACCGCCTGGAGTGAGATATAGTCCTGTGCTGAACCGCCGCCTCCCCAAGCGGAATACCCGATCTTCAATCTGCGCGGATCCTCGATAAGAAAATCGCATAGCCGTTGGGCGTACAAATCTGGATTTGCCGACCATGCTCTCAATACCAAATAAGCAATTGCATTGTGCGGCCGCTGAGAATACGGCGTAAGAAGAAAGTCAAGTTGCTCTGGAGAATCGACAGCCAGCCGTTCGAGCGATTGTGCCAGACAGGAAAATAGCACGTCGTCATTTTGATGAAGGTCATCGCCGTAGGAACGGAATGTCCAGATCGGATCGCTGTCCAGACCGCCCTCTAGTGCCATCGCAGTTGTCCGGATGATTTCGGCAACTACGGGCAACAGGCTTGTGGCATATGCCGAAAAAGCGTGCGCTGCATCCCGGATAACAATAGTGCCATCGCCTCCGTAATTGAGCTGATCGGAAAGCAAGTGATGGCCTATCCGTTGAACAGTCGACTGCTCGGCAGACTCGCCTGAAGCTGCGAGCCATCGCAGATAAAGAGAGTTGACCCAGACCCCGATGGCTTCTGAAGCTAACCCCGGCTGCTCCTTGGACACGGAATACATCAGGTGCCACCAGTCGGCTCTTGCCGCTCCATTTGATGCGGGAACACCGATGAGCCTTTTTCTGAGGAGATCAAGAAACAGATCGAACATCCGCCGGTCTCTATAAAACTCGCCGGAACGGCACACTGTCTCGATATATTCATTCCATCGGTCGTCACTGGTACGGTATTGCTCCAGGAGTTCCGCGATGCGCCTGGATCGTTGTTTCAACACCGGAGAGAAGCTAAAGCATCCGATGACCTCTTGCTCTCTTTCCGTATCTCCACTAGAGAGCGCTTCGCTAAAAAAGTTTGCCGCATCCAGCGCATCAAACCAACCCGGACTTCCCAGAACAGTCCCTCGAATGTGTGAATGAAGTCTTGGACACGCCTCTCTCGCGCTTTTCAGGATCACCCACTCATCAACCGTTGGCTGAGGCAGCGAAGAAAGCCATTGCAGCACCAGGCTTTTGATGTGGAAACGAATCCGATCATCAAGGAGAATGCTTCTGAGTTCACGCAAATAATAAGGTCGATTATGGGAGCGAACATAAGAGAGAATCTGACGAACCTGGGCGCGTCGAAATAGGTCTTGTTCGCCTGCAAGTAGAAAGTCGATCAGCCCTCTGCCTTGCGATGCAAACCGCCTGGCAAACGCATAATCAAAGAAGGCTTCGTGGAAAAATCGATATTGGCCGTCCGACAGAATGAGCACCCGTTCGGATGTCAACACCGCTGCATCGGCAGAGAAGTCGTCAAGAACGTCTCTTGGCGCAGAAAGTCGCTGGTTCGCACTGAGCCACGACGTCAATTCATCGATGATGGGGGTCCAGGCGATCGTTCGTTCGGCGCGACGATTTGCTCTGCGCTCAACCTCAGTCCAGAAACTATCGAAAAGGCCATCACGGTCGTGAAAAGCGAATTGAGCCTCCGGTGACAAATGCAGGAACATCGACATATGGAGCGGAAGCGCTAATACTGCCCTGATGTCCGGCTGAATGCGTGCGATATCCAACCCCGCCTTTTGCAAAATCGCATCGACATTTTCCGGGGACAGCGCCGCTAAAGTAATCAGCGAAAAGCCTAACTGCGATGACTTCATCGTTCGCATTCGCTGGTCATGTTCCAAATCGAATTCCCGGCATCCGACGAGGAGCGACATCTTCGGAAACCGTTCGGCTTCGCGTCGCAAACTGTCGAATAAGGACCACAGTTCAACCCGTCGTCCGGACGCCATGCTGATGGCATCCAGTTGGTCGACAACGAGCACACATGGAGCTCCAGCCGCAACACCCGCAAGAACGAGCACCGGGGATTCCGGCAACACGAGTTTCCGACCTAATTCACTGGTCGTGAGGATTCCGTCTGGCAACTGATCGAACCGAACTGGCACAACAGGAATCTTCGAGCGTTGCAGCGATTCGACTAGATGGCCAAGTGTGGTGCTCTTGCCACCTCCGGCTCCGCTCACAATTAAGGTTTTCCGGCTCTTAGGAGTGCCATCCGCTGCCAGAATCTCGTCCAACCCGCCTAAAGCCAAAAAGGTGCCGTTAATCAGTTCCTGTCTGATCGGCGTTACGTAGGATTCACAAAGCTGCTCAATCTGCGCGCGAACGGTCTTCTCAATTGCCCAATCACGAAGCCGGACTCTGTGACCCTCAAGCTCGGCCAAAATTATTGGCCGGTCAATGGGGGTGTGGATCTTTCTGAGGAGAAGGTTTTCGAGAAGCGCCAAGATCTTGCCCACCTCCAGCTGTGCACCAGAAGCCTCATATAGCAGCCTCCGAATCATGTCCTGCACTCGATCTCTGAGCTGAGCTTCATCTGCCGCATGGCTGCGGATTCGTGCAAGGAGTTGACGGGCCAGTTCTTCGTTGCCTCCGCATAGTGGGAGAATAGAGGCACGAAATTTTCCACCCAAGGCAGCGGATTGCTCTAAACGGTCTTTGAATAGGGTCTCGTCAGTAATATACAGACGTAGTTCTTCGAGGTCGCCGGCACCCAGAGTTGACGCGAACACACCGTGATTGACCTCTGAACGCTGAACATGTCCAATCAGGTCCCCAAGAATCGACCGACCAGTATCACCGTTTGCCGTCAGGAGTGCCAAAGTCCATCCAGCTTGAGTTGTCTGACGTTTGACCGACCAATAGTCCACCGTTCCATCTGCATTGGTAACCTTGAATTCGATACCCTTGGATTCTTCTTGGTTTATCGGTTCGAGGGTGAAGTCAATGGCCTTACCCTCAAGAATCCTGAGCAACTGGTCAGAAGCCCACAGAAATTCGTAGCGGTTTCCAAACTTATCCGAGGTGCCACCGCGTGTAGGCATACATTGATTCCAAAGGGACTTTAGGTAATCGAGGGCGTCCCGTCATTACAACCCTCGCTCTTCTTCCTCTAGCTTGAACTTCGGAACGTACTCGTCCGCATATTGGACTTGGCCACTCGCCCACCGTCGAACAGCTTCAATCGGGAAGCTCAGAAAGGGCTCTGCCATAGCAGCACGACGCGCAGTGTAATCTGCGATCGACCCCGCAAAAGCTTGGCCGTTATACATGCCTGCGACCCAGCTCGAAAAGACCTGTTCATCGTCGCCGTACCTTTCCAAGATGAATCGAGTGATGGGGTTCAAATCTGGTCCATTGTTGCCCATAAAGGGCCCGGGCACATGACGAGCCAGCAAGCGAGCGCCCGCCAAGCCATGCTTCTCCAGCCATCCAATGACCACGTCTTCAGGCAGCGAGACGATAGGATACTTCCGGAACAGGAAGCTCACATTGCGTTCCCCAGACAACAAAAATCGACCGATACCATCCATCAATTCCTGCGGACGTTGCGCCGCTACGGTCGAAAATAGTCCAATGGCAGCTTCGGAGGTCTCGTAAGAGTCGCTCTGCATCATGCCAAGCAGGATTGAAGTAGCGCGATCAGGGTTCGCCGGCATCACACGCGCAAATATCTGCGAAAACCAGTGAGAGCCCTTTTGGGTTGCCAAAGAGGCCTGTTCCAGCAATCCGAAAACTACATCCAGCGATTTGTCATGAAAAACTGCCTGCAGCCATTCCAGCTTGTCCTCGGATTCAGTAGCACGCATCAAGACAAAGACAATAAACTCAATGCCGGTGTTCGCCGCAGTTTCATCTCCGCTTCGAGCTGCTTCAAGTAGCGTCTCCGCGGCGGTACGAGCTTCCTTCGGCCAAGTGTGCCGCGAGCCATTCCAGGCAACAAATGTGTGCAAGAACCCAGCTCGAATTTTCTTTGCACGCACAGCGGCGATAGCTCGGTCGAAAGAATCAACGAAGTCGCCCGCAAGCGTCATAACATGAAAAGCGAGAACCGGATCGTCTTCCCAGAGCTCATCCAAAGACGCGTTCAGCTTATCGTGGACCTGCTCGGCTGGCTCAGACGGCAATTTGGGCCGAGTGCTTTCGCTAACACCAGCGAAATATCCGCGTGCCAGATTCGGATTGCGACTTTCACGGCAGGCCGTAAGAATGCCATCTAACAGCCCTAAGTTTTCGTCCAGTCGTCCCAGTTGCATGCCTAACTCAACAGAGGAGCGGGCCTTGTCACTATTCAGCCACGCCAACTCTTGCTCGAAGTCTGTCGGATCCTGTAATAAACGCGCAGCCAGCTCTCGAATGCGGCTTTCCCAAGCCTCCTGCTCAAGGTTGTGTTCCCACGACTCCGTGCCCACGTCCTCAATCAGACGATCATGGAGGTTTGTTGAAGCCAGTTCTGCTACCCATTCCGCCACGAAATCTGCGCGTTGCTTCTTTTCCTCTTCAGAATTTGGGCTATGCTCTGAATTATTCAGCAATATGAACTCACGCAATTCGGCCCGAAGAACTGGGCGCACGTGGGGAGGTAAGGTTCCAGCGCCCTCCTTAGCTTGCTGCGTAAATCCTCGAAAAACCAAACTGCGAATGGAGCTAATCAAAGCAGTCGTGGCCTTCTCTCGCACAACTTCGTCCACATCGGAACTAAGCAGATTCAACTCGACCAGACATTCTTTCATGTACTCGTAGAGATCACCATACGTCTTCGGGCGCCAAGGGGTTGGAGCAATCCGGTTTCCATATGGCTGGCCGCTTACGAGGTAAATCGAACGATCGTCGAGCGCATTCTGCAGCGCCGCGATGCAGAGGAGTCTTGTTGTCCTATCGCCACCGCCCAAACGATTACGGAGCAAGTTCAAGCGCTCATTAAAAGGCGTTGCCACGAAGCACATAATGGGAAACAATGCGGCCCAGACCTTCGTAGCATTATTGCCTAGGTGAGGTTCCGACTCGTCGCGCGCCAATGTGAACAGGATCTCTTCCGCGAAGAAAAACCACTGCGGGAACGACGCGATCTCAAGAGCATCTGTAACAAGATTGCGACGACCGCCACCATACCGTTTGCCAAGCTGTTCTGGCGTAGCTGCCATCACGAGTTGATGGAGCCGGGGGACCATCACGTCAGGCGACGATCGCACTAGAAGAAGGAGCTGTTCAGTCTCATGGGCATCGGTAAAGATGTCTCCTCCTCGGGAAAGTGCCCAGTTGCGAAAGTACGCACTGACGACGCTGCCGACCTCCTCGGAAGCGCGCGCCATGCGTGCGAGAAATAATGGGACCATATCCGTCGGGAAACCTGCAAGAAACGGCTTCGGATCAGTCTCCGCCCATTTTGACCAGGCTGCATGAAAGCACACCATCGCAACCGGTGTTGGGGTGACGTAGAAATACCGCCCAGCCCGAGCCACAAGTCCGTTTGTCTTTTGCATCCGATGGAGGCGTTCCCGCACGTCCTTGGGATCGAGCTTCACCAGACCACAAAGCTGCTCGAGCTCTGCATAAACGTTGTCCATGACACCGCATCGCTGCACCAGCGAGATCACCATCAGGGCAGTGAAATCGGCCTCCTCGAAGGGGCCATCTCGCCCGAAAAGCGTTCCGAGATAGCTCTTGGTGTCGCTTAGCAGCGTTCCCAAGTGCCCCTGCTGCACGATCAGACTGTCGTTGTCGGACAGGAAAATAGCGAAGCGAAGGTAGCCCTCTGCCAGCTGGCAATAGCGGTAGCGGCGACTGGGGTCGATATTCGGGAAATTGGCCTCTACGATCTTCTCCACGGTTGAAGTAGCAATTCGACTGAGCCGCAACTCGGTTCTATCCATACGCTCTAAAGCGTTGTCAATGGTAATCAGGCGCACTCGATGTTGCGTCCCCTGCAAGATCTTCGCCAGTTGGAACGCGGTCGCGTCCAGGCATTCGTCAGCAACAAGAACTGCATACAAATTCTGATCGTTGGCTATTGCGCGGGCAACATCGAGAGCGTGGTCTTCGTCATCCGTATAAAGGGTCAGTGGGGCAACTTCAGGAAGCGCCGCGATTGCTTCAAACGCTGTACGGCTCTTGCCCACGCCCGCATCGCCCGAAATCGTAAGTCGTGGACTGGCCGGTTTGTTCGACCAGTCAAGGTGCTGCCGAACATTATCGAAAATGACATCCGTTTCGGGCGTCGTCACGAAATACTTTGTCACCGCTCGTTCTCGGTTTTGCCATGTCGCAAAGTGAAAAAACTCCGTCAGGGTCGAGCCCAACATCTCCGCAGCAATAGCGGGAAATGCGTTGACCCAATCGACCAAATTGGACGCAAACAGCACGACGGCCTCTGGCGCTGTGGAGTTGACCTTTTTGATCTCCGCATCCAGAAGGCCCTTAATCTCGGTCTTCTTTTCAGCAGGCCCATCGTCCGCGATGCATAAGCGGTACCCATACCCCTGTTGAAGCAGGCTACGAACATAGTCCTTACTGGCTCCGTTGATTTCATCCTTCACCCTGCTTTCGGTGAGATCCTTCAGCGCAACAGCCTTGTACTGCCACGTGGTGGGTCCAGCGAAGTAGCCCTTGGGATCGCCAGAGCTGCCCTCCGTTACCTATGTGTCCACACCTCCGTCTGGGTAGTTGACTCTGGGGTTGTCGAGGACTGCGGTAGCTGGAATTCCAAGGATCGCCGCGGAACTGCGGATTAACCGATCCAGCAGATCGGTAAAGGGTTTCCCCGTCGAATTCCGCAAAACGTAGATATTTTCAGCTGCAATCCGAATCATGGCGCGTCCACCAGTCCATTGAAACCATTGTAGTTCTCGCTTCTAAGTTGCGGCGAGGAGTGTTCCTCCCTGTCTCCAGCCGCTCACGCGTCTACCGCCACCGATCTCTGCGGGGCCTGTGTCCTGCCCCGCACCCCCCGGGCCCCCTCTTGCCAAGGCGATATCGAATGTTGACTAATCTTTCTCTTTCGACGCGCGCCCTCTCTTTATGCGGCGTGATAGCAGGTCCGGAGCGCCGTCGAGACCAAGTTTGTCACCAAGCAAGCGAAGGCAGAGGAGAAGGGGAATCAAGAAAAACGTTCGTTGCGCGAACCGGGGAGATCGTTTTCGAATCGAACCCGACCAATTTGGGGGCGATATCCTTTAACTCGCGGAAGCGGCCAGAGACGCGGCACTGGCGCCGGTGCTCGGAAGGACCGAAGGAAACTCCGATCGTGCATGCCAGAATTGCGCGTATGGCTGATCCGGCATCAGCCTACCCGGGCCGCGTGATTGCGAGTTTCACGATCTCTCCTGTCTTCCGCGGTGTGCCAGAGCTGTGCCGCAAAAGTGCAAAAGCGGAGAGTTTCTCAGCTAGTGAGCGGCAGAGAACTTCGCCGCGCCTGCCAGTGGCGCTATAGGCTAGGTCAGCCAGCGAAGATCGTGACTACGCCGATTATCAGGCAAGTCAAATGCTGACAAGGTGCGTCGGCGGTGATTGCAAGAAACATCGCATTCCCGCCTGGCAAAAACTTTTGTCGCCCTCCCGAAATTACCCCTATTTGCCAACATCTTCAACAGCGTCTTTGAGTAAGCGTTCCTTGATGTGAATCGCCGCGAGCGCGGCACCGAGGTTATAACCTAAGGTGTTAGCCCCTTCCCCGCCCTCCCGAGTCGTGATCGAGCGCCAACGCTGTGAAATCAAAGCGCCGTTTTGCATGTAAACATTTGCATACAGCGTCGACGTTGTGTCCGTGTACGGCAAATTCTCCGGGGTTGTTGTCGTTGTCGTGGTCGTTTCGGTGCCTTCGTAGGTGTAGTTCCACATACTCCCTGAATTGCTGGTGATGGTGCCGTTCCCGGAGACGGGTGATGAATTGGTCCTCGTGGAGGTAACGACCGTCGGGAAGATCCCATTGAATGATGACCGCGAAGTCGAGAAAACCAAAACGTAGTTGGTGGCTTGGGGATTGGGGGTCTGAGAAAAGCAAAGGCCGGAATACTTCTTTTGATTCTTCTGAATCCATTTCTGGGTAAATTGTGGAACTCTTGATACGATCTGCCCGCCTTCGGCAACCGCGAAGGATATGTTTTTCGCACACCCTCCAGAGTCTTCGTTCATCGGGTGGTTGGATACTGTTGAAACCGCAGGACCGGTCTCAGGACGGAAAACCGTTTTCGCGAAGGAACTGGGAGAAGGACCAGCAGCGGTGGGCTCGCTTGCTTGTGTCGCATTCTGCACCGACGACGTCGACGAGTTTGCCAAGTCTAGCAAGGTGCAGCCAAGCCCGCTGCCGCCATCGCACGCCTTTTTGAATAGCACCATAGCTTGTGATAAATCCTTTATTACACCCCACCCCATCCTGTAATAGGTTCCTAGGTTGGCGCAGGCATTCATGTCTCCCTTACTGCATCCACAGGTAAAGAATGCCAACCGATCCGCATCATCCAAACCGGTAGAACTGCAATTCCCAGACGATTGTTCGACCGGGACACTGCTACTACTCATCGTGTCAGGAGTGGCAAGTTCCGACCGGTGGGAAGCGAACCACTGTTTAGCCCGCTCTTGAGTCTCCAACAAAACCGTGGTGGTTAGGTAGGTCCCAACCTCATCTCTCGCCTTACTCGCGGCGTCATCTTGAGCAGAATCATTCGTGATGTTCGATGCGGCGAGATCAAGCCAAAAATAGGATTCTGCGTAGTCCTGCGGAACGCCATGACCATTTCGATACGCCGATCCGAGATCGAACTCTGCTTTTGCATCACCGTTCTCGGCTTGTCTTTGAAGGGTTGCGATGCTCCCGACATCCACCCGATCGATGGCCGGAGCTGGTTGTGCCCATGCCCCTGAAACCATCACCAGCGCCAGGAGTACCCAGCTGGGAAAAAGCCGTGCCCTCATTGCCTCTCCTTTTCTGTCCCACACGGAGCCGCCGAGATTCTAACGCGGGGCGAGTAGCCCCGAAATTGACTTGCGCAAATGATACGCCTCCCGAGAAGAGAACAAATGACACAATAGAGGCACGAATTGCTGGCGCTTAGCTGTGCCGCAAGACAGCGGGTCTTTTCCTGAGCCAAACGAGCATTCCTGCCCGGTTGACCCCGCGCCGATTTTCTCGCGTAATGTTCCTGTCCCCGAATTAAATGCTCGATGCGCGGCCGCAGAGTCCACTCATATATGAGCGAAGTCGCTGATAAGTTTGCCTTATCGGTTCCTCTAAACGCTCTCCTCGCGTGTCTCCGATCAAATGAGTTGAATGGGCCCGCGCCGCGAGCTGTGAGTCAATCTCCGTGGGCTTCGACTCCGCCGCGCTTCTCCTTCGCGCGGCATCCCATTCCCTTCCTCCCACCCGACTCATAACCCAAAAAACATTCAGCCGCATCCCGCGTGTTGATGGATCTCCTTTGCCGGCGCGACCGGTGATCGGAGCAATACCCGCTTCAAGTGCGGCTTAAATTAAAGGAGCACCCCTTGACTATCGATATAGGCCTTGATTCCATCCGCTGTCCGTTTTGCGGTCTCATGCAATTCTGCACCTTCTCCACGATCTGCAAGCGCTGCCAGAGATCGCTTCGAATCCGTTATGCAGCTCTCACCCTCTCCCCGAAAATTCTCGAGAAAGAGAACAGCTCCGAGGAACTCACTCGCGCATTCGGGCGCATGATGCGCGGCATTAGACTCGGTCGTGGAATGACTCAGGCAGAATGCGCCATTCTTCTCCAAACAAGCAGGTCCCATGTGTCTCGTCTCGAGTCCGGCCGCCTCAGTCCATCATTCTCGATGTTGTTTCGCGCAGCTCGCGCGTTTTCTGTTGACCGGGTGATTCTTCGGATCCAGATTCCCAGGACACCGAGATCATGATCTGAATGTGCCGAGTCAGGCACATCGATCACTCGATTCACTGTTGTAGGAACCTGAATCTGTGAAATTCTTATCTTCCGCGGCTGAGTAAGGAACGCAACCGCGGATGGACCTATGTTTGCACGAGCACACAGGAATCTATAGGCCGCAAGATGGCAGACTCGAATTGCAATCAGAAAGCAGACGATTAGGCCCGGAAAGCCATGGCCCGGGCCCGCAAGCTCCTTGCCGAAAGCGGAATTGATTGTGCTTCTCCGATCCATCGTGAGGATGCCGCTTGCTTCATGGTGGAATTTGCAATGCTCGAAAAGGAACTCTCGGAGCAGATGAGGGCGGCACGGAAAGTGATCGAGGACAATCATGACGCGCTACGAACACTCGCGGGACGCTAGCGCCTCCAGCCCTTTTCTGACTGCGTTTCTAAGAACGGACAGGGTTTGGGATGAATCCGCAAAGAAGGAGTGGGCCGATGATGTCGAACGTCGGCTGCGCGATGTCAAGGCTCGAATCGACCCGCGGCCGCAGATACTCGGCTACTCCGTCCAGCGGTTCTACAACTGCGTTGCGATCTTAACCGTCTCACCAAACGAACAGAGCGAAGAGGAGATGGTCGCACTCGCTCGAGGGCAATGGCCGTGCTGGGACGAGATCGTGAAGGCCGTGCCGGAGTTTATTCACTCGAAGGTAGGGTTTGACGCATGTAGGAGCTTCGAATGGTGGCGGAAATGGGATGTTGAAGTTGAGATGTCGCGGCTCCGTTTAGAGGACGGCATGGTTGGGTAAGCAGCTATGAGCAATGAAATGAAAGTCCGGCTCGGTCACCCAATTCTGATCTTCATTCACAGTGTTGCCCTCCTGCTGATCGGATGTGCGATTGGAATGCATTGGCATCAGTCGCACTCGGCCGCAATCTGGGCGGCGGTGTCAGGCGCGGTGCTAATCGTCATCAACGAAATGATCTCTGGGTTTTGGTGGGTCTCGCTCACGGCCTGGTGGATTCACAAGAGCCGGCACTCTGGAGGAAGCTAATGGGAATGTTTGACGAGGTGCTCCGCAATCACGAACTCTTCGGAGAGCACAAGGGCGAGACACATCAGACCAAAGATCTGCACTGGCTTGGCGGCCTTCTCGAAAAATACGAAATCACTCCCTCAGGCCGTCTGGAGTTTCTGGAGTACACAATCGAAGATCGCAGCGACCCCACCCTCAAGGGAATTGCTCGATTGGGCGGCTCGATGACCATGGTTTTCACAGGTGGTCGTCGCGATCTGGATTATCACGGGTGGCTCTATCTCTCATGCTTTGGTCGTGCGAAGTTCACCGACGGTACGATGATTGCATTTGAATCTGAGCCCGATCAGCCAGGAGAGTCGGAGGACCCTGATGAAATCAATCCATCCAAGCCCGTTCCTGATTCTGCCAACGAAGCCCAGGAGCGTGCTTTCCGGGGTGAACGCTCGCTCACTGCTGCGACGTTCAAAGTCTGAATGAGGATCGCCGAATGCGCCTGGTTGTGATTTCCGATACGCATGGTCTCCACGACAGAATTGTCAGTCTTCCCGATGGAGACATCCTGGTCCACGCCGGTGACTTCATGGGTTCCGGAATCGATCTGAAGGAGATTCTGTCCTTCAACCAATGGTTGCGAGAGCAGCCTTTCAAGCAGCGCGTTGTCTGCGCCGGAAACCATGATCGATCTTTCAAGAACATGCCAGAGGTAGCACGTGGTCTTCTCACCAATGCAATTTATCTCGAAAACGACGGCGTCACAATTGACGGCATATCGTTCTGGGGATCACCTTACACGCTCGAATACATGAACTGGGCATTCATGTATCCTCGCGGCGGAGCCGCGAAGCGCTATTGGGACCAGATTCCAAACGGGCTTGACGTGCTCATCACGCACGGGCCGCCTCGCGGCATTCTGGACCAGATTGCTCCAGGGGGCGAGCATCTCGGATGCGAAGAGCTGCGCAAGGCAGTCGAAGCAAAGAAGCCCAGGATTCACATCTTCGGTCATATTCATGGCGGAGCGGGGACGTTTGAGAACGGAACCACAGGGTTTGTGAATGCCGCGTACCTCAACGAAACGTATAAGCCGTCGGAACCAGCGGGCAAGGTGCGAATCATCGATCTATAGCGACTGGCAGGCTTCATGCGCTGGATGGCATGAGTTGCAGCGCGCGGGAGAATCAACTGCTTTTACGTTTGGAGGTCCCAGATGAGCACGGATGATCGCCAGGAAAAGCTCGAACAATTCTTCACAGAAGTCGCAAATCTGACCGTCGACCACGAAGTCATTGCAGGTGAGGCTGTCGTGTACCCGTCCGCTCTGGGCAAAGCCCTCAGCCGGGTCGATCCTGACTGGCACCACAAATCATTTCGCCCGGGAAAGGCGACTAAACTCGGGAGGCGGCTATTGACGGCAAGTGAAAGTCGAAAATTCGTTGTTGGTTTTCGCAAGTATTACGAGAAAGAGATCGAGATGATGATTCGCCAGATGAAGATCCAGGGCGGAACCCTCGATGATTGCATAGCAGAGTTGAGAATACTAGCCGAATTTGTCCAATCCCAGGCGGATGCATTAACAGATGCCTGGCCAGATCTGCTGAAGGATACTGTTTACGCGCGGACCCCGGTCCCTGATGACGATCGTAAGGAAGATCGCTGACTCCTGCGGTCGACGGCGCTAGCCAGTTTGCCTGAGGGACAGCTCCCTCAGTGCCGGAATGATCGACAATTTCGCAATGATTCGCATTTTACTTCTGCTTTTGCAACGACTCTCCATGAGAAAAATGCAAGTCATCGAAGCTCAAGTATTCTGGCGGCACTGCATCCACGAGCCAGACCCTGTTTGGCGTGAGGTAGAAGGGGATTCCTGACGCGTGCATTCCCTTGGCGTCAACCCGGATGACCAGAGGCTTGCCGTGGCGTTTACCGACCTTGAATGCAGTTTCCAGATCGGGTGAAAGATGTACTTGCTGCCGAGAGCCCTTAATCAATCCCAACTTCTTTATGGAGTCGAGAAACCGTATCGCTGTTCCATGGTAAAGGTCTGCTGGCGGCTGTTTCGGTATGTACCGAAGGTTTACTTCAATGCTGTGACCTTGGGATGCCCGGATTCGCGTGCCATCGTCGGAGAACTCAAAGCGCTTCTTATCATTCTCAGCCACGACTGTATTAAGTTCTTCACGGGAAATCCCGTATCCCCCGGCGGCGCAACCTCGCAGCAGCTCATCTACGCTGCACCAGCCAGAATCATCAAGAGTGAGCTTAGCTTTTTCAGGCTTGTGCCGGAGTATAAGACTGAGAAACTTACTCGTTCGAACTTGATCGTTGTTCATATCTTCAAATGTAGATGCGCCAGCCTTAGAGGATCGAGAAAAGGTGGCCCGTTCGCTAGGCTCGGTTATATGCCTCCCTACTGTTTCATCTCACTATTCAGATTCTCAACGTTCAATTCTTCCGTCAAGGCGGAGATGCCGGATCACATTCGTGCGTTTTTCACCTTGAAGGAATATGAGGTTTTCGGGCGGTTGGCGATATACCCCGATGACAATCAGAGCGGCGCGGGCAGCCGGATCAACCCCACATTTTCACTTGATATGCGATCCAGACGCTTAGGAACGCAATACCGGTTGTGAAGAGGACTGTACCGATATAGCCGGACAAGGAGGCCGGCGCCAGCTGGGATTGTGTCGGCGGCTTGATGTGCAATTCGCGAAGCCAATCGCCGTCGCACTCGGTCCAGGGTGCTTGGCCTGACAAATCGCATGACTCTTTCGGCATGCTCCGCATTATCTCCATGTCCTCGCCAGCATCTCTCATCCGCTTCGCACACGACCACGCGTCATCAGGCGCCTGCCCTGTAACGCCTCGTCCATCAATATATATACCCAACCTTAAAGCACTCCTCACGCCCCTCTAACCACTAACGACATCCACTTTCCCATTCCTGAACGCATTTCTCTTGGAGTCCCACCATGCACGAAACCAGACTCTCGCTGGTCGCGCCCTCGCGCGATCTTAAAACCCTTATTGAAAAAACTAAAGCCTATATTCGAGGTGCCAAGGCGCCCGCCACCCTGCTCGCGTACCGGTCCGATTTTCGGGACTTTACCCGCTTCTGCCGTGAGCACAACCTTTCTTTCCTTCCGTCTACTCCCGAGACCGTCGCTCTTTACATCACCGATTGTGCGAGCCGTCTCGCTTCGGCGACCATCACGCGCCGCCTGACTTCGATCACCAAAGCGCATCAGTCCGCGGGCTTGAAGGATTCGCCGGCATCGACGCATCACTTCATCGTGAGCGAAACGTTGAAAGGAATCCGCCGCGCGATCGGCACAGCACAGCACGGCAAGAAGCCTCTGCTCACGGCCGATATCCGGCGCATCATCGCTCGTTGCCCGAAGACGCTGCGAGGTTGGCGTGATCGCGCGCTTCTTCTGATTGGCTTCGCCGGCGCCTTTCGCCGGTCCGAGCTTGCGGCAATCGATGTCTCCGACGTCGCGTATTCGAAAGACGGCCTGGTTATCGACCTGCGCCGCTCGAAGACCGATCAGCAAGCGCGTGGCCGACAGGTCGGTATTCCCTTCGGACGGGATGCCGCGACATGTCCGGTCAGCGCGGTGCGCCGCTGGCTCAAGGAATCGCGGGTCAAGCACGGGCCCCTGTTCCGCGCGATCAACCGTCATGGCTGCGTCGCTCAACGCGGTCTCAATCGCGCCTCGGTCAGCTGGATTCTGAAGCGAGCGGCGCGGAGGGCGGGCATGAAGACGCGCCCCTTGGGCGGTCATTCACTCCGCGCTGGCTGCGTGACGCAGGCGGCCATGAACGGAGCGAACGAACGGGACATCATGCGCCAGACTGGGCACAAGTCGGCGGAGACTTTGGCCAAATACATCCGGATCGGGCAGATGTTCACGCACAATGCGGCGGCGAGCCTCGGAATTTAAGGTTCGCACTCACAATGCGACGGCGAGCCTCGGGATTTGAGGCCCGCCACCGCACAACTCCAAAACTAAGAGAAGGTCCAAAACCAGGAAAAAGTCCAAGACAAGGAAAAACCTGACTTGCCGGAAAAAGGCCTTCTCGCAAGTTAAGGCTCATTCACATCATTGATTCCGAAATTCCTCAAACAACTGTGGCCCAAAGTCCGTCGATTACACGCAGGTGTTGACAGGCTGCTTTCTTCGCAGTTTGCCGGTCGCTTCAAGGCGAATCCGGCATCAGCAGGGAGTCGCAGTGCGCTTCCTGCGAATCGCTTATATATACCTAAACCTATAAAAATTACACCTCAAATCAAACTGGGATGCGGAACCGAAATGCTCTGCAGCCGGCATCGACAATGTGAATCCGTCCAATAAAGTTTTGCTGGACCGGACGATCACGGGCCGGACTCGATGGAAACGAACGATCCTCCCATCGTCAATCTCCTGGTTCGCGCTGACCAGCGAACACTCTATATTTTGCTGGATCAGCTGAACTACATTACTTCCATTCAGATCAACCCGAGCCCACCGCTCGTGCCTTCAAAGGTCACGGCGGTGGGCTTTTCTGTGTTTGGAGGATATATATGAAATCTATAGAAATATTTCTCTCTGAATTGGCCCGCCAGAACTCGCTGTCGGGGGCTTCCACTTCCTGTGACAACATCTCCCGATCAAGGCTGCCCGAAGAAGTGCGCCAGGCGGCGCGGCGCGGGTGGTACGTGTTCCCGATGAGCCCGCTCGCGAAATTCAGCGGAAACCCTGATCTTCTGATCGCCGAGGCGACCAGCGAGGTTTCCCGCCTTGAAGAACTCGCAGTGGAGTATCCGATGTGCCGCTGGCGCGTCGCGCTGGGGCCGTCCTCGCTCTGCGCTCTCGAACTGGAGGGACAGGCGGGGAAGGAATCCTTCACCGCTCTCGCCGGCGACCAGGGAGAATGCCTGACCCTTCAGGCACGTCGCGGGGACGAGGCTTTGGCCTTTTTTCAGTTGCCGAAAGGGTCGGTGCTGCGCACTTCCGCGAAAAAGCTGGCGAGTGGCTTGAAGATTCTGGGCGAAAGCTGCGTCATTCCACCCACCGGGGGTTATGTCTGGATGAACCCGTGGGCCGAAGTCGAGGCGGTGCCCTACTCCCTACGGGAGCTCGCATTTGAGCCACCAGATATCCCTCGTGGTCGCACTGTACCTTTGCCGCAATCCTCGACTCGCCATGCGTTTTGTCGATCGACTTCGAATGCTGCGAAGCCGCGGAGAAGCGAATGGAAGGGTTACCGGGTTTGCCGGCAATCAGGGTCAGGGCAGGGCTTCCGCATTTCCCGCCGCAGCTAGTTGCCTCAGTAAAACTCGCCCGAAAGAAGCGCGCCCAGATCCGGATCTTGGCGCGCTATCCCCCACAAACACGACTGCTTTTTCCGCTCGGAAAAGAAAGAAGGCTATATGCACGACAAAGCGTGTCAGTTTTATATGAATCGAATAATGGCATCCTTTCGAGCTTCAAAGGCAAAACGCCCATGGCAAACGGACAAGGCGCGTTGCTGCCGTTCATACTCCCATGAGACGCACCGTGTCTTCATGTCGTTTGCCTTCAGGAATGGATGGCATTGTCGATTTCACGAACGAGAATTATCGAAGACGTCCATATCGAGGCAATTCCTCTTCCGTGATAACGGCAAGGTGTACGAGGCTGCTCGGCGCGGCCACGGGCTAACCGACGCGACGTGTGTTTCGGAACTAAACCAGGCAATCGCCGCCGGACGCGGTGGGATTTGGTTGCGCCTCACCGATGAACAGTATTCGACACTTACCTCGTCCGGACGCAGAAGCTCTTAGAGAAAATCAGAACAACTTGATCCGGAGGCGGCCTCACAAGCCTAGACCGCGAGCAGCAAACGATTGTGAATCCGCTTCGCAACCGAGGCCGGCACACTGTAGGTGGTATGCGCCTTCTTGCGCCCCAGCCGAAGCTTCAAGACCCCCGGTTCATCCTTAATCATGAGACGTACTTTCTCGCGCCCAATGGCCCAAAGGGCCGCGAGATCGGCGATTCGATAGTGCTGCTCATCGAACGCAGATTCCAAGCCCCAGAAGTGAGAGTGGATCCTGCACGCGACGGAGTCCGGAATGCTGTAGACCGTATGCGCCCTTTTTCGGCCACTTCTGATCTTCGCAACCCCGGGATCGTCCTTGACCATTTGCCTGACGGTTTCGCGACTGAGCGCCCAGGATTCAGATAGATGACGGATGCGGCAGTGTCTCTCTGCGAAAGAACGGTCGGTCGTCGGGCCTTCTATGGAAACAGATGCGCTTGCCGAAACTGCACTTGCTGAAAGTGCACGATGATCGTTGTACAAGGCACTGCCCCATACGCCAATCAAGAAGCCGATCAAAGCAAAGAGAATGCAGTATTCGGCCGTTACATTGCTCGTTTCATCGCGAAACACTCTACAGCGGAACACATTAATAACTGCGGGCCTGATCCTTGCACCGATGGCTCTCATGGGGTCTCCCACAATCTGAGAGTAGTTGCCCCAATGTACAGAGGCAACGCTTGGAAGGCACTTTCTTTGCCAATTTGCGGATGATTGAATTCTGGCGGTGACTGAATGTGCGGTCCGGCTACTGCACTGCCTGGCGGACAATCCTCTAGACCAGTCGACTATTGGATCCTCCCAATCGTGGTTCTACTCAACGGGCTGGCGCGCTGGATTGCATTCGGCATCTGGGGCCGGTATCGATCTACGAGCGAGCCATATTGACGTCCTCATCAGAAGAAAACGAATGCCTCCGTAGGCCTTCCGCCAGAGGCATTTTTGTGCTGTAAGCCCCAAATGCCACTTGCATCTACCACAAGGGCGAAACTAATTCAATTCCAGGAAGACAAAAAGACTAGTGGGTCACTAGCACCAAAGTTTTTGAATATAAAAGAGAAACTGTCCTCGTAGGCATTACGCAACAGGGAGTAGCGAGCCTAAGTTTGGTCTCAGAAAGGCCAACTCTATGTCTCCTACTCCTACGCCCGAACAGCGGTACCCTCGGCTCTCCGAAATCCTTCAATATCGAGAGCTCCATTTCCAGCCCATGTACACGGTCACCGAGACAGCCGCCATTTTCGGTGTCAACCGGCGAACCGTGTTGAAGATGATCGCGGCCGGCAGAATCCAACCGCGCGATCTCCCCGGCCGTGCCAGATTCTTGGCTGCCGACTTGGAGGCCTATCTCAACAACCGCAGCAACAACCACGACAACAACAACCAGAAACATGAGGGCCGCTAAATGCCCTCCTGCTTTCATCACCGCCAGTGCTTCGCCGCAGCCGGATATCGAGCCCATTTATGCCCGCCGATTCCCGGCTGTGTGCGGCGGGGCTCGATCGTGCGCAGAGGTGCCCAAGAGGGCTCAGTTTCTCTGCATTTTCAAAAGAACGTTCCGTGGACGTAAAGAAAGGAATACAGATAAAGTGAAATCCACAGTTACATTTGGTTCTCAAATTGCCTTGGAAGGGCCGATTTCCCCTGAATTCGGCCATGTTGAACAACCACTCATAACCGTCGCGGATCTGATGCAGATATTGTCAAAGAATCCTCCGCGCCAATGGGGAACGATTCAGTCGGCGGCCAACGCGTGGTCGCGTTATCTCCAAAAGCCCCTTACTGAAATCCCCGTAACTGACCTCTTCGACCAGGAGACCCGGAAGGGCTTTCGCCCGTTCCTGGCAAAAGGAAAGAGCCCCCACGCCGAAAACACGATCCGGACCTACGTCGACAACATCCGATTCCTGGCCAAAAGGACCAAGGAAATCACCCGGGCACAGGAAACGGCGCCGTCGCCGGCGTGGCTGGATGTTTTGGCTCGGGCGAAGGCCAACGGCTGCTTCGACGTTGCGCTGCACTTTCAGCCGCTCATGGAGCCCCAGCAGGTGACCGTAAAGGACACAGACGACCTCCTGAAGAGGTTCGTGGATGACGGTGCCTATTATCGGGCCGCATTGGATAAGACAATCCGCTTTTGGCGAGTCTTGCGTGATGCTGGCCTCAACGGGCAGTCGCCCAGCTTTCTGGAAGAGAAGCCTCACTATGGGGTTCCCTTCAAGAAACTACCGATGGACTTCAAGGAGAGTCTCATCGCGTTGCTTGCATGGCTCGTCGCGGACTGGGCCATGGATCGTCCCGATAAGAAACATCTTCGCCTGGTCACGGCAAAGGGGATTCAGGCCACCGTATGTATGCTGTTCGGATTTGCCCTGGTGAAATTTCCGACCTTGACGATCATGACCGTCCCCGCGCTGCTTGTGAAGTCAATCATCCAAGCATACGTGGAGTATGCCAGAAACGAACGCCACGTGGACGGGTTTTATCTGCGCAAGCGTCTCGAGGCGCTCTGCTCAGCGATCCGGTGGCATAAGAAGATACCAAAGGAAGATCTCGCTTGGTTTAAAGAACTGATGGAGACACTCCCTTCGAAGAAGGATGACGACAAAATCAAAGAGCGGAAAAGGCGTACGAGGGTCGACCATAAGGACGTGCGTAAAATCCCCGCCATCATCCGCGCGGCAAGGAATAAATCAATCCGCGTGGGGACCATCCATTATGCGTTATCGGTTAGGAACGAGTTGATCATCATGTGGCTCCTATTCCTGCCCTGGCGCCAGAGAAACATCAGGGAAATGAAGTTAGGAGTGAACCTGTTTTATGGTCCTCTCGAGGACGTCTACGAGATCCCCGCTTGGGTCATTGCGGAACGTAAGCGGAACCCGGAGGCTGAATTTTGGCAGATTCGTTTTGGGAAGAAAGAAACCAAAATGAAGCATGGGGTTGTAGCTGTGTTGCCCCGTCCGCTTTTAGGAATTCTCGAAGACTACCTGTCGGTTCGCCACCTGCTGGTCGAAGCCAATAAAAATGGGATTGATCTTGGGATCCTGCTGCTCAACGAAAAAGGCCGTGCAATCACGAGCAACGGAATGACAGATCTGGTCCAGACTCTGACGTTCCGTCATCTAGTCGCGGCTAAGGCGATCAATCCGCATCGCTTTCGTGATCTGTTCGCGTACGCGTGGTTGAAGGACAATCCCAAGGATTTTCTCACGCTTTCGAAAATCCTTTGGCACAAGAGCGTGCAGGTCACAATCGACATCTACGGCGCCGAGTTCGATGTGGCGAGCGGTGTCTTCGCCACAGAGGTATGGTCAGAGACCTGGGACAAATAGCAGTGGCCGCAGGAAGCAACATAAATCGCGGGGCGCTTCGGCGCCCCAATTCTTTTGAAAGGAGAAAACCGACCACCGTGAGATTCACCCCATTCCGCCGAATGGGCTGCCCTGGGTTACTTCAATTCACAACTAACTGCGGCGCGCCGCTCGTTACCGCAAAGGCCGCGAGCGGCGGGCCTTTTGTTCCAGCGAATCAATATGTGAAATCCAAAGAAGTGTTTTTAGCAAGTCGCCGGAGTTCACCGTCCGCGGCTTTAACCTCGCGCCAACACCTACACCGCGCGGATCTGCACGATAACGTGCGCCAAGCGGCGTGCCGACCGACTGGATCATGGAAGCTCTTCGATGAGACCCACAATGGAATTCGCGATCTCGCTAAACCATGCACCTAATGAAGAGAGAAAGTTCGGCTCCTGGTAAAGGACGAACCAGGATTTATGAACTTCACGCAAGGTCGAAAAAAGGTGCATACGATGTACAGCGTCCCGGAATGGGTCGCTCAGGGATACACACCCTTTTCGCAGAAGCTGCATAAGCGATCTTCGGCTACCGGCCACGTCGACGTTTCGCATTCTCTCGCCATCAGTTTCACGTCGATCTCCCCCGCACACGGCGCACGACTCGCGGCTTCGGCTGGTTCTTGAATGCCTCCTTAAGGATTCGAGACAATCTGACCTGGCGAGACTTGATCCACTTTGCGTAGTAGAGCCGCACCACTTCCTCCGTATCGCCGATCAGTTCGGCTACATCCGGCACCGGTACGCCTCTTTCGAGCAGGATGCGGGCAAACGTGTGCCGGAACCGGTGGGGCGTAGGCTTCTCCTCGAACGGACCGGCGAGCTTGAACACCAGCTTGAGCCTTTTGTTCCGCCAGATATCACACAACTGCTTGGCATTTCCCGTCTCACCGCACCTGAAAATCAGAGGGCCATGGATCTTTTCGCGCGCCCGGAGGCGGGCGACGAGCCAATTCGGAATCCAGGTACTGAGAGGCTTTCCGGTCTTATGCATGCGCAGGAAAACGTCATTGCCCGTAAGCCTCTTCGAAATGTCGAACAGGGCCACGTCGGAGATACGGAGGCCAGTGTAGACGGATAGATAGACAAAATCCTTGGCGTCCTCACCGCTCCAGTTGCGGCATCCGGGACCGGGCTTTGTCTGAGAGCCTATCTTGTCGCAAGCAGCGTATATTCCTTCGAGTTCGCGATCTTCAAAAGGTGTCTTGGGATTAGGCACTGACGCGTTTGGCGGCGCCTTCAAATCTTCGGCAATA
>Ga0187875_10000436_pt1 | contig 35442 bp, 33 predicted proteins | sample June2016WEW_17_1_2_FD_132978 | JGI IMG/M metagenome (GOLD analysis project Ga0187875, IMG submission 132978) | Peatland microbial communities from SPRUCE experiment site at the Marcell Experimental Forest, Minnesota, USA - June2016WEW_17_10 | ecosystem: Environmental > Terrestrial > Soil >...
AATTACTTACCTCCCACCAGGCATTTCCGGATTCTGATATGTGGACTGCCGTTGCTCACCGGCAGCGGTGATTGTCCGCCCTTGCCGCAGCCGCCGCCCTGGTTCATGTCCAGGTCGTCGCCGATGACATCAATGTTCATCAGGGTATTAAAAACATTGCCGCTGAGCATTACCGGCCGTACCATTTCCGCGATTTTGCCATTACGTATCCGGTAGGTTTCGCCGGAAGAAAAAGTGAACATTTCCATGCTGGTCTGTCCGCCGTACCAGTTTTTAGCATAAACGCCGTCTTTGATATCGGCAATCATATCTTCGAAAGAGCATTCTCCTGGCTCGATGTAGGTATTGGTCATCCGCACAATCGGCGGGTGCCGGTAATTTATCGCCCTGGCATTGCCGGTTGGCTTTTCATTCATCTTCGCCGCGGTTTCGCGGGAATGCAGACGTCCGGTCAGCTTGCCTTCCCGGATAAGATAGGTTTTCGTGGAACGGGTGCCCTCGTCGTCATACTTAAAGCTGCCGCGCAAGCCCGGTTTGGAAGCTGAATCGATGATATTCAAATGCGGCCCGCCGAACACCTTGCCGAGGGCCATCAGTTCCTTCAATTGCGCGTTTTCGTAGACAAAATCGGATTCGGACAGATGCCCGAAGGCCTCATGCACAAAGACGCCGGCCAGTATCGGGTCGAGTACCACGGTATATTCGCCGCCTTTTAATGTCGGCACTGTCAGCATGTCAACGGCACGCTGCGCCAGTTGCTTGATATCTTTCTGGAGCTTCCGGATGGGCCGGAAATCATCCCGGCTGCCCTCGCTCAAACCGGCCTGTTGGACTTCGCCGTCTTTGGAAGCGATTGCCACTGCCCGGATAGTAACGTCCGCTCTTTCCTGGGTAATAAAACTGCCCGCGGAATTTAAAAAGATGGTCTTTTTGTTCGCGTCGCCGTAACCCAGGTTAGAAGTCTGGATGCCGGATGTGCTCCAGATCGCTTCGTTATATTCATCTAAAAGCTGCTTCTTCTCGGAAAGAGGAATGAGCGCCGGATTTTCCTTGATTTTGGCGATGACATTTTCCACCACCGGTTTGGATTCATAGAAAAGGCTCTTTTCTTTCCCGATAAAACGCGCCTGTTTTACCGCCATCGCCACTTTTTCCTGCAAACCGCTCAGGTCGTTAAAACTGACAAAGCCCCAACCGCCTTTTACCAGTGCGCGGACATTCCCTCCGACGGAAGTGGTTTTACTGATGGATTCAAGCTGTTTGCCCCGGTAAGCAATGCTGCTGAACTGGCTCTCCTCAAGATGAGCTTCAATATAATCGACGTTTTGCTTGTTGAGGATTTCCGCCAGTTGCTGGCCGATGTTCTGTAAATCTGTCATAAGTAATTTCAGTTTACCTTTCACAAACCGGGTTGTCAATCATATCAAAAAGGAAATGATTCTAAATAAGCCAATACTATTTTATATCAAATGCACCGCTGCAGGCAGAAAACTGAGGTAAACCTGTTGTCCGTGACGCAGCAGTATTTTTTCAAAATGCTGCCGCGGTAACAGGCATTCGAACTGCGGTGGACAATCCAGTGTTATCAAGATATTCGCGCCTTTATCGGTAATGGATTTAACTGTACCGCGAAACACATTAGGCAGAGAAACCGGTTGCTCCGGCGTCAAATTAACCATTTCGGCCCGGATTACCGCATATTGCGCCGTATTTTTTTCCGATTCGGCATAAATTTCCTGACCGGCGGTTTTAAATATTTTCTCTTTCCCGACCTGTCCGCTGATTTTGCCTTCGAAGATGTTGCGCGCCATCGTAAAACGAGCCACAAAATCTGATGCCGGTCGATAGAAAATGTCAGCCGGTCTGCCCACCTGCACGATTTTTCCCTGATTCAGTACCACGATATTATCCGCCAGCGACATCGCTTCTTCAAAATCGTGGGTAACATGTAAGGTCGTAATATTTAACTTCCGGTGCGTATCCTGCAGCTGCGCGTGCATTTCTTCCCGGCTTTCCGCATCGAGAGCACTTAAAGGCTCATCCAGCAGCAGTATTTCCGGTTTTGTGATTAAAGCCCGCGCCAGCGCCGCCCGCTGCCGTTCCCCGCCGCTCAGCGTTGCCGGCTGCCGGTTTAGAAGCGGTTCAACATCGAATATACCGCAAATCCACTCCAATTCTTCGGCAATCTTGGATTTAGTTACATGCCTTACCTTCAACCCGAAAACAATATTTTCTTTTACGGAGAGATGCGGGAAAAGGGTGTAATCCTGATAAACGATGCTCACTCCGCGTGTTTCAGGCACCGTATTGGTAACATCCTTACCGTCCAGCAGAACTTCGCCTTCATTGACCGCGTGCAGACCGGCAATCGATTCCAGCAACACTGTCTTGCCCGCCCCGGTGGGACCGAGAATGACAGTATATGTACCTTTGGCCACAGAGAGGTTAATCTGCTGCAGACTGAAATCTGCCACCGTCACCTGAACGTTTTTTAACTCAATCACGTTTCTTTTCCCGCTGCAAAATATACCGGAAACCGATGAAAATCAGCGCACACACGATTACCAGTATTGCCGCCACCGGCACCGCCTGGGTCAACCCGTAGCTTTCAAACCGCTGGTAAATTAATATCGAGGTTACCATCGGGAAATAAGTCAGGATTATCACTGCGCCGAATTCGCTGATACCGCGTGCCCACATCATCAAAGTACCGGTAAAGATACTGCGCCGCGCCAACGGGAATGTAACCCGCCGGAAGACCTGCCATGGCGAAGCACCCAGCGTCCGGGCGACATTTTCCAGCCGCACGTCCACTTTGCGGAACCCGTCTTTGGCGGAGTTAATCAGAAACGGCACGCTGACAAAAAGCATTGCGATAATAATACCGGCTAAAGAATCCACAAAATTAATGCCGATAGCGTTGAACCATTTTCCCAGTAAATAATTGCGCCCGAAGACAAATAGCAGTGCGATGCCCGCCGCGGTGTGTGGCACGACAATCGGCAGGTCGATAAGTCCTTCAACAACACCCTTCAGCGGGAAATTATGTCTCGCCAGGATATACGCCAGCGGCACCCCCAGCACAAACCCGATTGCGGTTGTTATCAACGCGGCGTAAAGTGTGAGCCAGATTGATTCCAGGACGGTGGTATCCCGCAGCGCCTGCCATAATGCTTCTTTATTCGATAAAAAAACCATTTTAAACAATGGAATGAGAATAAAGAGCAGAATCACCAGGCTGAATAGGCTGAATATGATCAACAGACGGTGTCGTTTGAAATAGCTGCCTGCGGTGCGGGCAAATTTCCGCCAAACTTCCAACCTTTTCTCCTAATGGAACAGCGTTTTCAGCGCATTCGGTAATGCACTAACATTATCGCATATTGGAGGCACCATTTCCGGTTGGCTGCAATTTTTGAAGATTTCCTGTCCTTTGGTTCCCAGCACGAATTGGATAAATTTGACGGCATCAGCGGAATTTTGTGCGTTATTCGGGATTGTCATCCCGTAAATAATCGGCGTGCCGCCGAATACCGGGTTGAGCGTCGCAAAACGCTGGTAATTCATATTCACTGTGACTTTTTGATAGGCCTGGGCTTCGTTGATATCGCCAAGATTAATTTCCGGCGGCAATTCCAGATATTTCAGACCGTCCTGCATCACCACGCTCTTATAATCGATGGTATAGTCCACATTACCGGACTGCAGCAAAGCCAGCAGTTCCATGTCCGCATTGCGCAGCACCAGATGGCTGTCTGTAGGTTCCAGCAGTTCCGGTACGGAAACAGTGGTGATGCCGTTTACCGTATCGGCGGTAATCGGCATGGAGAAATGATTGCCCACCGCGTCTTGAACCAGTGTAGAGTCATCGTAATACGCTGCGGCCAGCCCCAACGTCATCAGCGTGCGGTACCCGACGGCATCGATCCGGGGGTCGGTCAGACCCAAGGCGACATCCGGACGGGAGATAATCTGGTACCAGTTAGAAGAATTGATTTCATCGGCATATTTGCTGGTCGGCGTATAAGCTAAAACTAATTGGTTAGTGTTGGATTCGATATCCCAGCCGGCATAGGGTTGGCCGTTTGCCATCTTGGTTTGGTACATCATCATCGGGACGAGTGTCTCATCCGCTACTGCCACGAGGTCGGCTTGCTGACCGAGTTCGGTAACCTGCCGGATGGCCTGGATGCTACCGTAGGACTGCAGTTCGACATTAATATCGGGATTGGCCTGTTCGAAAGCTGTTTGAATTTGCGCGAAAGGAGCCATGAGACTATCCGCCTCGAGCACGACTAGAGTCGATTTTTTCGGCCCTGTCCCGCCGCAGCCGCAGCAGATTATTGCGCCGGCCAGCAGCAGTGCGGTTATGCCCCGGCGGATCCGTCTCATTTTTCCCATTTTTTAATTTACTATTGAGCGGCGATTATCGTAATCGTCACTACATTTTTAATCCATAGCGAACTTTGCGTGTACTGATTTAAAGCAATGCCCGAAGAGAAAGCCAGATATAACGGACCGGTGGAACTGTCAAGTGCAGCACCATTCTTGGAGTAGGCGATAAAAGGAATAATCGCCTGGGGAGAAGTCACGGTGTTGCCGTTATTGTCCAGAACGGTAAACCCGGTCCCGTTGACAATCATCGCGTAAGTAAATGTCTTTGAATATCCGGTGGGGTCCGAGATTGTCACACTGTTGCTCGAAGAAAATCCGGGGATTGCCGCCAGTATGGTTTTTACGGGCACGCCGACATATGAATCGATTGAACCTACCGTAGTTCCTTTAATATAACCTGTGCTGACGAATAGTGGCTGTAATTGCTGCAGCTGTGCCAGCGAAAAAGTTGTTGAGGTGCTGCCGTTAATCACCGTCAGTACTACCGGTGTGGTCGCTACCGGGGTGGTGGAAACAACGACAGGTACAGTGGTGGTCATGACCGGAGTAGTAGTGGTAGTAGTTGTTGTTGAAGTGACTGCCGTTGTAGTGGTAGCCATTGACATCGTAGTGGTCGTGACCGTACCGGAAGTAACACTGATAGAAACCACCATTTTAGCCCATAACGAGCCGTCAGTCAGCACATTCGGGCTGGAGAGTGCCAGGGCACCTAATTCGATAGGTCCATGCGAACTGTCCAGGGCCGCGCCGTTCTCCGAATAAATAACGGTGAGGGTCGGTAATGGTGACGGTGTAATCGAGTTACCGGTGGTATCATAATAATTTAACATACTACCTTTAGTAATCTGGTCGTAGGTCAGTTGCTGCGTATAATTATCCGAAGATGTTAAAGTTACAATCTCTCCCTCGGAAATACCGCCAACCGCATTGAGCAGGGTTGTTAAAGCGACTCCCTGATAAGGGAATGGACCGGTAATCGCCCCGCCCTTGCCCATATACCCGCCGTTGCCGGATACGGACGGTAATGCCTGTAAGGCGGCCATTGTGTAGGTCTTGGACTGACTTCCTTCAGTCACCTTCAATACGGTCGCGCCGGTGTCGGTTGTTGTTACAACCGCACTTGTTGTTGCTGATGTAGTCGTTGTTGTCGTCGTCGAAGTTGTTGAGCCGCATGATGCCAGCAGCACCGCCGCTCCTACTAACAAACTTAAACCCGACCAGATAACCTTTTTATTCATCTTTCCTCCATTTTTTGTTTTTATTCTTGGTTAACTTTTAAAACGCATCTTTATTTATTCCAATGAAACATTGCTAATGGGTTGTCGTTGGCAATATTACCTTGATACTGGTGATGGCGCCAATTTGGTGCTGTGCATCGACTCCGCTTCCCTCCAGTGCCAGCGGCCACTGCTTTCCCGTGAGTGGCTTGCCGTCTTCCTGATTCGCCACGATAATATTGTTATTGTTATTAATATCGGCCGAATTATACGTCACCACGGTTCCGTCAGACGAAATTACTTCTAACTGAAAACCCTGATTCCAGAGCGCAGTATTCAATTGCCCCATCGGGTTGGATGGGTCAGTCGGTGTGACATAAGCCGCCAGCAGCCACAGCGCTTCGCCCGACCATACATGCCCCTGGGCATCCGTCCATGTAACACCGTGACAGTTAGGGGCCGTCCCTGCCTCGAAATCCGATTTCGCGATGTTTTCGGTTATCGTACCCACGTCGTTCAGCGTCCACGTTGCCTGTAAGGGAACCACAGTGATTGTCTGCACCCATTTTACCCACCACTGCCCGTCGGTAAGTTGACCCGGCGCCATAATGCACATTCTTAACGGGCCGATATCCGTACTGATGGCCTGGCCGTCCTGTTCATAGGCGATGAAAACAACCACTTTTCCTGCGGCGGGCTCTTCTTTGCCGGTAGTTGCGTTATAGATAGGAAACTCGGTACCGTTCATTACCTGATTGTAGGACAAAGTCATCGAATAGCCGTCTTTCGCTGAGATTTTTACGGCATCATTTGCGGTGATACCGCCCACCTTGTTCAGGATATCGGTTAATGCCGCGCCTTGTAAATCATAAGGAAAATCAATTTTCCCGCTGCTCTCGATAAAACCCGTTGAACCGGTGACCGGCGTCAACGCCTGAATATCCGCCATGGTCATCGTTTTAGTCTGGGTGCCGTTAACGATTGTAAGCGCGACAGCATTCGCAGTGTTCGTGGTCGTGGGCGTAACCGTGACCGTCGTTGTCGCACCGCAGCCGGTTAATCCTGAGGCAGCTATCACCAATATCAACATAATACTAACAGGCAATAACACTTTTTTAAGTAAATTTTTCATTCAGTGACTCCTTTCATGTTCCTAAACCAATAACTTTTTCCCCAATAAAAAAGGCACTTCGAAAAGAAGTGCCCAAACACCAAAGTAAATGAGCCTTCTCTCCTTTCCAAACATGGGAGGCGCAGGGGTTTTCCCCTGTACCCTTGGTCCCGGTTGAATCGGGACACCGGTCATCATCCCATGGCATAGCACTTTAGGGATGACAACTCGAAGAGCTGAATACCACGACAATTCAAGATTCTAACAAACTAGCGGTAATCGTGTCAAATGAAAATCAATATTATTAACAAATGTTTATTATTATCTCATATATTACACATTTGCAGGGCTCAATTTATACTGATTTCTCTAAGATTTTGCGGCCGCACCGGGGGAATTCGTTTTGTGCTTACCTTTTATATGTAGTTCCTGGCTTAATTGCAGATAATTAATGACGTCCGCCCGTGTCAGCATTCCCACGAGCTTTCCTTGGTTGAGCACCGGTATCTGGTTGAGGTCATACTGCGCCATCAGTTTCATTGCCGTGTTCAGGTCGTCTTCCGGCTTCACCGTATGGATGGGCTCGCGGTGCATCACCTGCAAAACCGGCGTCAACGTCCATCTTTCCTGCGGCAGTGCCTTGATATCACTGATGGTCACTACACCTACCAGATTATCCCCTTCTGCCACCGGCACCGCCCGTTTGCGTTTTTGCACAAAAATCGTCTGCACCAGATAATCAATGGTGGTATCAGGCCGGACCGATTCAATATCTTTTTCCATAATCTGCTCGACCGGGACGCCGGATAAATGCTCTTTCAATGTCACTTCCAGACTGCTGTTATCGGCGGCGCTGTTCAGGAACCAGCCCAGGAAAACAAACCACAGGCCATTGAGGAACCCGAATTGGGTAAATATTGCCAATACCACGCCCAGCGCGATGAATCCCCAGCCGAATACCCGCCCGATTACTGAAGCGATATTCGTCGCCCGGTAAAGATTGCCGGTGGCGCGCCAGAGTATGGAGCGGAATACCCGGCCGCCGTCCAACGGGAAACCGGGCAGCAAATTGAATATCGCCAGTGCGATATTGGTATAGGCAAGGAATCCTGTGATTGCCAGACCTAATGACTGTTTATTTGCCGGGATATTTACGCTGAATACCGGCAGCACCCAGGTTTTGGTAATGAAATACCAGATTACCCAGAATATAAAACCTAAAGCCAAACTGGTCAGCGGACCGACTATCGCCATGTAAAATTCGACGCCCGGATTTTCCGGTTCCTGTGCCAGGTTACTGACACCGCCGAGGATAAAAAGCGTGATACTGGAAACCGCCAGCCCCCGCGACCGCGCCACCAGCGAATGCGCCAGTTCGTGGATCAGCACCGAAAGAAACAGCGTGAAAGTCGCCAGAAAACCCGCAATCCAATAAAAATAAGTATACCAGCCGGGATACGTGGTGCTGAATCCCTGCCCCAGCAGCCATGTAAAAATAAACAATGCCAGCAGCCAAGTATAGTGAATGCCTACTTCAATTCCGGCAATTCGCCCGACACGCCACGAACCTCTCATTTCACGTCTCCCGTGGTAATCAGGAATTTCAAGGTAATTCTAGCTCATTGTACCTGCATTAACAAGCACGGAAAATTGATTACCGGTTTCTCATCGCAACTTGCCAGGTGTGTTTGTCATCGGAACAGATGCCTGCGACGGCGCAAACCCGGATGTCGTCGCCGTTATAGGCCGCCTTTGAAATTTCAAAAAGATGCTCCGCCAGCTCGATGGCAGTCTTGCCTTTAAATTCGATTTTCGGTAAACCGGCCGCAGGGTCGAATCCTTCCGGATTTTCCAGACCGCCCTTATATACGGATACACCGGTCAGCGTACCTGAAGCAGGTTCAATCCGAAACGCCTTCGCCGGCATATCGTGCCTTTTAATCCCGACAATGAATATCGGCTGTTGCGCTGCAGTACCTGTAATGATTCCTGCGATGCGTGGGGTATGCATGCTGTCCGGTTCTGCCTGCGCGCCGTCCAGCAATTTTTCCATGAAATCCCCGGAGGGTGCGGAATTCGTATTGAAAAGCAGTTTATAAGTTTCAAAAATAGCCTCGGTCTGAATGCCGTTACTCACCGCCAGGATACCGGAAACATTATCGTATTTTACGGCGGTGTAATGTCGCAGCGGGTCGTAAGGCTGATTCCCGAGGGGTCCGATAATGACGCCGTTATCCAGCGAAGACGCTTTTCTCTCCCGGCTAGCCGGGCTGCGCCCGGTCACCAAATAAACGACCGCCGGATTGCCGTTCATCGTCATGCCGACAAATAATTGCCTGCCCGGATAAGGTCCGTTGGGATTCATAATTTACCCTCCACTAAATAATCCTGATAGGTTAATTCTAACAGACTTCTGATTATGCCCGTATTTCTATTTCTTTCCGGTTTTAGCTTTACTGCCCGTTATATTCTGTAAAAGTTCTTCCGCTTTACTCCCGGCTTCAGCGATTGTTTCGCCGCAAATAATCACGCCGTAATTCTTCAATATCAGCGCCGGGCTGTTATTGTTGATTTTCATCAGATTCACAACTTCCTGGGCAAATGCCTGTGACCTGCCCGACTGCGCAGCGTCTACTGCGGGTGTGCCTGTTTTCTCCATCGCGGCCAAAATATCCGGGGACGTTATGAAGAAAATAGCGTTTGTTTCCGGAAAAGATTCATAAATCACAGAATGCATTAATGTCTCTTCCGCAGGCGCTGCCGCGCCTTTTACATATATCGAAGGCCGGTTCAGTCCGAACACCACGCCTCTCACTTCGGCCGCCTTGTCTTTGGTCATGTTTGCCAATGGGGTTTCGCTGCCGGTAATAATGAAACCCATTTTAGTTCGAAAACTAATATTGCCTGTGACGGCATTCGTTCCGGCAATTTTTTTACACCACTGTATCAGCGCATCGTTTTGCGCATCTACAGGCGGATTTTTATCCAGAAAGACAGAACTGAACGCGGTAACGGGATTTTCGAACACAATTATCCTCCTGTTTTGACGTAATAATGTAGATTATTTGTTGAGAGTCAAAGAGAAATATTATTTTCCCTGGTAATGCGGCGGACGTTTCTCCGAGAAAGCTTTAGCCCCTTCCACAAAGTCTTCCGTCACCCGCAATCTCGCCGATAACGCCTTCTCCAGTTCCAAACCTTCATCCAGCGTCATGTCGTATCCGCGCACCATCGATTCTTTAACGGCTCTTACGCCGAGCGGGCCACGGGTAATTATCGTATTCGCGATTGTTTTTGCGGTTTCCAGCAATTTATCATTAGGCACTACGTGGCTCACCAGCCCAATCCGCAATGCATCCTGCGCATTTATCCGCTTGCCGGTCAGCAGCATTTCCGCCGCGATGGCGCGGGGAAGAAAACGCGGGATTCGTACTGTGCCGCCCATCGCCGGCATAAATCCGATGTTTACTTCAGGCTGTCCGAATTGCGCATTTTCCGAGGCAATCCGGATATCGCACATTAACGCCAGTTCACAACCTCCGCCCAGGCAATAACCGTTGATGGCGGCGATAAACGGTTTCCATATATTATCGGGCCGCACCGGTACATCATCCCCTTCCGGGGAGAAACCGCTTACCAGACCTTTGATATCCGCACCCGCACAGAAGGCCCGTTCGCCGGCGCCGGTAAGAATCGCCACCCACAGTTCGTCATCATCCCTGAAATTTTCAAAAGCGTGCCACAATCCTCTGAAGACTTCGGAATTTAAAGCATTCATTGCCTCGGGACGGTTAATTATGATATGGGCAATCCTGCCCTCGTTTTTATATTCAACGACAGACATCAGAATCTCTTCTTGTTTTTGTTCCACTAAAGCTCACTGGCGAATGAATTTTAACAAACAATTTCATTTCACGTCAAATCCCTAATAATGTTAGAATGGAACCACCGGCGTGGAACACCCTTGGAGACTGGAATTGGACAGGATAACACATAAACAATCCGTTAATTGCAAGTACTGCGATTCAATGAATATCGTCCGATATGGTACTTTTCAGGGCATGCAGCGCTACTTTTGCAAAGATTGCCGCCGTAAATTTGCTGATAACGATGCCTTGCCCGGTATGAAAACTCCTGTCTGGATAATTTCGTTAGCCCTTAATTGTTATTATGGCGGCATGTCGCTGAGGAACATCCAGCAGGAAATTAACAAGCGGCACGGCGCCTACTATGCTCAATCCAGCATTTACAATTGGATTATCCGTTTTTCCACTGCTGCCGCCAGACAGGCACAGTTTATTCATCTTGCCGCAGGAGAAGTGTTATTCATCGCCACGGCACCGGCTGCCTTCGGCAAAAATCCACTTTATTCCCTGGATGTCTTTGATGTTCACAGTAAATATTTATTAGCATCATGGTTGCTGGAAAATATCACTGAGGACGGCGTCACCAAATCAATCCGCACAATTAAATTTGCTGCGCCAGTGACATCCCAATACCCGACTACAGTTATGGTTATGCTGGCTTGTAATAATAAATTGGGAAACTCCGCCAATATTATTTTTCAGGATGCTGATGCGTCCATGGTCAAAGAATTTAACTCAATACTGAAAAAACGGAATCGCGTGGTGCGCAATTTCCGGGATATCGACCGGGCGCAAATCTTACTTGACGCCTGGCGCATGCATTATAATTTCCTTATTGATGCCGGGAAACCGAAATTCAATAAGACCGGCGGTGAATCCGCCAGCTCGCATCCCCGCAGTTGGGACGATATAATCAGCCAATCCCGGTGAATTATCATAAGATATTAGCGGTAATCAGGTAAATATCTGTTGCCATCAACCAGGATTGTAATTATTAGGCTTGGCGTAAGGCTTGACAATGAATACCGCAGATGTTACAATGACTCGCTAATGGTAGGTATTGTAATTGAATAAAAGCATTACAATAAAGGAGGAAAAGCTCAGGCAACAACTGGAATCAGCATCGTAGTGCGTTAATCGTTGCAATGCTGATAATAGAAACACTGAGTTTGCTCTAAGAGATGACGACGGTAGTAAAAAATGAAAAAGTTCTCGAAGTCAAAAATCTGCGAACCTATTTCTACATCCAGGAAGGGGAACTAAAAGCCAACGACGATTTAAATTATTATGTCAATAAGGGTGAAAGCGTCGCCCTGGTGGGAGAGAGTGCCTGCGGTAAAAGCGTCAGCGCCCTTTCCATCATGCGGCTTATCCCCTATCCCCCCGGCATTATCGTCGGCGGGCAAATTCTCTTCCAGGGAAAAGACCTGATGCTGGCCACCGAGGCAGAGATGCGGCACATTCGCGGTAACAGTATCGCGATGGTCTTCCAGGAACCGACTACATCGTTGAACCCAGTGCTGACCGTCAAACGCCAGATATCGGAAAGTCTGGAACTGCACCGCGGTATGGATAAAAATGAATCTTTCCAGGAAACAGTCCGGCTGTTAAAGCTTGTCGGTATCCCGGATGCCGAAAAGAGGGCTAACGACTATCCGTTCCAGTTCTCCGGCGGTATGCAGCAGAGAATCATGATTGCTATGGCATTAAGTTGCAATCCGTCACTGCTTATCTGCGACGAACCGACCACTTCCCTGGATGTGACCGTGCAAGCGCAATTACTTGAAATTATTGACGGCCTGCGGGAACGGTTTGGCACATCCGTAGTCACCATCACTCATAATTTGGGCATCGTCGCCCGTTATGTTGACCGCGTCAATGTCATGTACGCTGGTAAAATCGTGGAAACCGCCCCGACAGAAGAACTCTATGAGCGCCCATGCCATCCCTATACCATCGGGCTGCTGGCTTCAGTGCCTCGTCTCGATGTCAGTAAGAAGAAATCACTCCGGATGATCAAAGGGTTGCCGCCGAATCTGGCACATTTACCCGGCGGTTGTCCTTTCCATCCCCGCTGCGATTGGGCGATGCCCAAATGCCGGGTCGAATACCCACCCGTGGAAAAGGTCGGAGAAAATCATTATCGTGCCTGCTTTGCTGAGCTCAGCAAATTAAAGAAACAGTAAAACAAGTGAGGGTTTTCGTATAATGAAAGATAATACTCATCTGATTGAAGTTGAAAACCTGTACATGTACTTCCCGGTGACTGCCGGCGTTTTCCAGAAAAGAATCGCTGACGTCAAAGCCGTGGACGGAGTCTCTTTCTACATTAAGAAAGGCGAGACTTTGGGTCTGGTGGGAGAAAGCGGCTGCGGCAAAACCACGACCGGGCGTTGCATCCTCCAGTTGTACGAGGGTATCAAAGGTAACGTTTACTTTGAAGGCGTCAACCTGGCCAATCTGAAGAAAGAACAGATGCGCAAAATGCGCCGTAATATGCAGCTGATATTCCAGGACCCTTATGCTTCGCTGGACCCGCGCATGACCGCCGGCGATATTATCGGTGAGCCGATTAAAGTGCACCACCTCGCTCAGGGTAAAGAATATCGTGAGCAGGTCGAAGAGCTCTTCCGGATGGTAGAGTTGGAGCCTTCCATGGCCGGCCGTTATCCCCATGAATTCAGCGGTGGTCAACGCCAGCGTATCGGTATTGCCCGTGCCTTAGCCGTCCGCCCGAAATTCATCGTCTGCGATGAGCCGGTCTCCGCTTTGGACGTGTCCATCCAGGCTCAAATCATTATCCTGCTGGAAAAGCTGCGCGAAGAAATGGGCCTTACCTACCTCTTCATCGCCCACGACCTCTCCGTGGTACGCAACATCAGCGACCGCGTCGCCGTCATGTACCTGGGTAAAGTTGTTGAAATTACCAACAGCGACGAGCTCTATGCCAACCCGCTGCATCCTTATACCATCGCACTGCTGTCTGCGGTACCTATTCCTGACCCCAAGGTTGACCGCACACGAAAGCGTATTATCCTCAAAGGCGATGTGCCCAGCCCTGTCAATCCCCCGAAGGGTTGCCGTTTCAATCCCCGGTGTCAGATGGCAATTGATATCTGCCGTGAACAGGAACCTCAATTGAAACTGGTTGGAGAGGAACACTGGGTTTCATGCCACCTGGTTAAGGCTTCCGGTGGCTCTGCCAATCCTGCACCGCGTCAGTAATGGGTTTAAGGCGAACTGCGTTTATTATTTGAATATTATTCTCTAATATCGCAGTTCGCTTGTATTTTGTGTGATATTTTTCGTTTTAGTGTAATATAGAAAGTATATCCTGGAAATAGAGAGGGCCTGAAAGAAAATCATGCCTAAACAGAACAAACCGGCAAACTCCAAAAAACCGGCGGATGAAAAAGAACTTCCTAAAAAATTACCGGAAACCAAGGAAGCCAGACAGCGCAGGAGAAGAACCAACGCGATTATTACCGCTTCGGCCATTTTAGCGTTTATTATCATTTTTTCCGTTGGCGGCTGGTATTGGGTTTATCAGGTGCCGCTTAAAGCGCCTATCATTCGGGTTAACAACCAGACTGTTTCAGTAGAATATCTGCTGAATCTTTGTCTGATGAACAGCTCCGCCCCCACCGATACGATGAGTATGATTCAAAGCATTATAGATGATTTGGTTGTGGAACAGGTCGCGTCCCAGCCGCCGTATAACATTCATATTACCGAAGCTCAAATCGACCAGGGATTGCGAGACGAAGCGAATTCATACTATTACGGGACCGATACGATTGATACCACCACAACGACCACCGCCGCGCCGTCAGACACCACTGCTGCCACGGCAACAATGACGACTACTACCACTACCACCCAGAGTGTCACCAATGCCGAATTTGATGAATGGTACCGCCAGCAGTTGAATAAATCTCAACTGTCCGCAGCCCAATTCCGAGATTTGGAAAAAGTTACTTTAATCGAGGACCAGTTAAACGCTTACCTCCAGGCCAGAATGCCCACCACTGCGGACCAGGTGCATCTGTACGATATCGTTTGCCCCGACCTGACCACTGCCCAGGATGTGCAAACCAGAATTAATAACGGCGAAGATTTCCAGACAATTGCAAAGGAACAATCTCAAGACTCGGATACCGCTGCCAAAGGCGGGGATATGGGTTGGATGCCTCTGGACGCTTTGGATACAAATTTGTCCACTACTGCCCAAAACTTACCCATCGGCCAGGTCAGCGCCCCGGTGCAGACCAGTACGGACGCGCAAGCTGCAGAATCATCTTCCGATGGTTCTGACACCGAACCTTATTACCTCTTAATGGTCACCGCCAAAGCTGCCGGGAGGGAAATCGACGCCCAGTATGTCAGCTACCTGCAGCAAAATCTGTTGCAGAACTGGATCAGCACTGAATCGGGTATTCAAAAAGTACACCTCTACGGTAAAGGCGCTAACGGCGGTTACGATTCGGAAACTTCAGCTTTCTTACAGTATGAAATCCAAAAACTGGCCGCTTCCCGCGGGATTACTTTAACCACCACCACTACAACGAATGATCTGTTAGGGGAATAGTTTCGAAAAAGATGGAACAGATAAAAACGGCTGACAAAAAATCCTTGATAAAAGTCCGTCATTTAACCAAGTATTACGGTAAGCGCTTGGCAGTGGATAACATCAGCTTTGATATCGGTAAAGGCGAAATCGTCGGGCTTTTAGGGCCGAACGCCGCCGGGAAAAGCACTACCATGCGCATCCTGACCGGATTTTTAATGCCCACTAAGGGCGATACTTTTATCGCAGATTGCAACATGGTGACCGATTCGCTGGCAGGCAGAAAGCACATCGGGTACATGCCCGAATCTGTGCCGCTTTACACCGATATGACCGTGCGCGATTATCTGGATTTTTTTGCCCGTCTCCGCGGTGTGCCGCGAGACCGCGCGCGCAAACGGGTCAATGAAGTCGTGACCCTCTGCAACCTCGAAGAATATGTCGATACCATTATCGGTAAACTCTCCCGTGGTTACAAGCAGCGCGTCGGTTTAGCCCAGGCTATTGTGCACGAACCGGAAGTTTTAATTCTGGATGAACCCACCGTCGGTATTGACCCGATTCAGGTTTCCCAAACACGGAACCTGATTAAAGAACTGGGTAAAGAACACACGATTCTTTTATCCACGCATATCCTTCCCGAAGTTACGATGACCTGTAACCGCGTTATTATTATAGCCAAGGGTAAAATTGTGGCCGAAGACCGCATGGAAAATCTCTCGGCCGTCACCAAAGGCTCCAGGCGTTTACGTCTGGAAGTCAAAGGCCCATCCGACCAGATTATCCGGCGCCTGCAAAGAATTGACGGCGTCAGAAAAGTTTCCCGCGAAGGCAATTATCTTATTGTCGAAAGCCCGATTAATATAGACCCGAGAGGCCAGATTACCGAAACAATTGTCAAGAGCGGCTGGACTCTGCTTTCCATTGAATCGGTAGAAATGAGTCTGGAAGATATCTTCCTGCAGCTCACCACCAAAGAGGAGAACCCGGAATGAAAAATATCAGCACCATTGCCGGCAAAGAGTTGCGGGGATACTTAAACTCACCCATCGCCTACATCATCTTCAGCGTTTTTCTTGTGATTACCGGCTGGTATTTCGGTTCCTATTTGCGCCAAATTAATTATGACGATACGACGATTCAGGGCTTTCTAATTGTTTCCGTACCCTGTGTTTTAGCCTTTGCCGCGGTGATAACCATGCGTTCCCTTTCGGAAGAAAAAAAGATGGGGACATGGGAATTACTTTTAACCTCTCCCGTCAGCGATACCGAGGTGGTTTTAGGTAAATTCCTCGCCTGCTTCGGCCTGCTTCTGGTTTTACTGCTACTGACGCTGTTTTACACGCTTCTCCTGTTTATCCTAGGCGGCGCGCCGGATACCGGCCCCATCTGGGCCAGTTACCTGGGACTTGTCATGGTCGGCAGTTCTGCCCTCGCCATCGGCATTTTCGTGTCATCGTTAACCAATAACCAGATTATTTCCGTGGTGGTTTCCGGCGGCATCCTGGCCGCTTTATGGGGCATCGGCTTTGCAGTGACTTACGTGCCCAAGGGTTTTCAGCAGTTACTCAGCTATATTTCGTATAAATCTAATTTCAACACTTTTGACATCGGTATCATTGATACGCGGACCATTGTCTTTTTCTTGAGCCTCACCGTATTATTTCTTTATTTGGCCGTCAGGTCGTTAGAAACCGGCAGGTGGAATTAAATGCAGACACTCATTTTTGCGATTCTCGGTTTAGTCTCCATTGTGGTGGGTTTCCTCATCACGTTAATCCTGCCCGAAATCCGGATTATCGGTTGGTTTCTTATCGGTTTCGGCGTTATCCTGGTCGGTTCTGCCGCTGTTATTGATTTCCGCCGTGTCCGCGGTGCCGTCAGCAGCAAGCGCGGTAAATTCGGCACCGGCACCAGCGTGATGGTGATTGTTTTTGTCGGCATTATCATCTTTGTCAATGCCATTAGCGTCGGCGTCTATCATCAGTTCGATTTATCGGAACTTTCCCAATTTACCCTCAGCTCGCAGACGAAAGACGCTCTGGCAAAAGTAAAAACAAACATTGACGTCCTTTGTTTCTTTTTACCTACCGATGATGCCGCTCATACTGAAACTTACGCCTTGAACATGCTGGACGAATATCAGAATTACACTAATGACCTGAACATCAAGATTATCGACCCGGATAAAAACCCGGAAGAAGCTAGAGAATATAATATTACCGACTCATCGTTGTACGAATCGGTCGTTTTTAAAACGGATTTAGGCACGGTGCTGGTATCGCCGACACAAATCGTTGACCCGAATACCGGTTACGTGTATGCCGAAAATAACTTTACCAGCGCCATCCTGCAAGTCACCGGGCAGCAGGAAAAAAAGGTCTATTTTGTAGTGGGTGACGGCGAAGCCAGCCCGGATTCTTCCGGCACACTGAGCGCCTTGGCTGCCAGCCTGAACACCGACCTGCTGCAGGTGGAAACAATTGACCTGCAGGTTGCCACCAGTATCCCTTCCGACTGTGCGGTGCTGGTCATTGCCGGTCCGACCACTCCCATGACCGATAGCGAACGGCAGATTATTTCCGGTTATTTTGCCAACGACGGCGTCGGCATCGTCATGACCAACCCGGATTCGCCCAATGATGTCGCGCAAATTCTGAAGCCGTGGGGTGTCAACGTCCAATCTGCCACCCTGGTTGACCCTTCATCTTATGTCGCGCCGAATATGAATATCGTCTCGGTTCCCATCAGCCGTGATAATTACGGGGATTATAACGTCTATTTCCCCGGTGTCACGGCTATCGTCGCCCAGCCTACGCCGCCCAGTAACATGGAAGTCAACGCCGAGCTCTGGACGACTTCCAACAGTTACCTGGATAAAAACTACGACCCGTCGGTGACCCCGACATTTGACCCCACCACGGAACTTCAACAGTCTTATGCTGTCAGCGTCCTGATTCAGCCCACGGACATTAAGAACGCGGACGGCACGGATAGCGGCGTCCCGAATGCCGGCCCGTACATCGTCGTTTTCGGTGATTCCGATTTTATTACCAATACCAATTTTTACAGCGCCAACAACGGCGACCTGTTCCTGAAACTGGTCAGTGAACTGGGCGTCGGATCTGAACTAACCCAGATTCCCAACAAAGGTCTGGCGCAGCGGATGTTGATTCTTACGCCGGAAAAGAAAAATTTCCTGAATATTTCCAGCGTTGCCCTACTGCCGGCATTAATCCTCATCATCGGTGTGTTGATGTGGTGGCGCCGCAGATAATGAATCCCATTCCCTGACAGGAGACGGACTTTGAAATTAAGAGTTATTTTAATCCTTGTGGCTATTCTAGCTGTAGCGGGTACAACCTATTATTTTGTCTCCCGTCCTAAGACGCCCCCTGCGCCGGATGCCAAACATTTTGTCTGGAACTTCGATATGGACAACCTGCAAAACGTGACGATGTCCATGCCGAAAGCCAATGTCAGCGAATCATTCGTTAAACACCTGGATAACCAGGAATTTTATTTTGATGTCGCGAACGGGCCGGAAGTGGACAACCAGCGGTGGGGCGGCGGTATCCCGGCGCTGCTAAGCGGCCCTGAAGCCAGCCGTATGATTCAGGCGAGCGCCACCACCGCCGAACTGCAGCAGTATGGTCTTGACCCTACTGTAACGCCCACCACTTTAAACATGGATATTAAACTGACCATTCTCTTGAGCGGAACCCCGGTCAATTATGAAATTTATGTCGGCGCCAGTAACCCCGGCGGCACCACCTATTACGTCCGGCTGGCCGGCAATACCGATGTCTATACTGTTGATAAATCCTGGTACGACGTGCTGGCCGATATCGTTACCGACCCGCCGTACATCCCCGCCGCCCTGGCCATTGATACCCCGACGGTCTCGTCGCCTACCGTTGCCGTCGGCGCCACCGAAATCGTCAGCGATAATATCACCAACAACGGTGACGTCACGGGCAGCTTTACGCTTAACCTGCTCATCGGCGGGAATATCGTGGACTCCAAAGCTGTTACCCTGGGCCCGCGGGCCAGTCAGGTGGTCAGTTTCCAGATCGTTGAAAGTTCCCCCGGTCAATATGTTGCCTCAATCAACACCCAGCATAACGTCACCTTCACCGTGAAGTAACAACCGGGAAGTGAAAATGCAGCATATCGGCGTTGATATTATCGAAATAGGCCGGATTGAAACGGTCACCAAACGGTGGGGACAGACCTTTCTGGCGCGGGTTTTCACTCCGGCCGAACTGAAACTGTACAGCAATACTGCGTCGTTAGCGGCGCGTTTTGCCGCCAAAGAAGCGGTATTAAAAGCACTCGGTGCCTGCGACAAGGGCATCAGCTGGCAGGATATCGAAATCCTGGCCGAAGACAGCGGCAAACCCATAGTGAATTTATCCGGTAAAGCTAAATATCATGCCGGGGCGTGTGCCATTTCACGCTTGGATGTCAGTCTCTCGCATTCCAGAGATTACGCGGTGGCTTTTGTCATCGGCGAGACTCTCTGATTCTGGTTGGGGCGATTATTTTTCCAGCAATTCCGCAATAACCGGCCGTCAATGGGAATCACCCGGTCGGCCACATCCCGCAGCGTTCTGGAGCCGTTCTCTTTGCCGAACAGCGCCACTTCCACGTTCTGTCCGTTGTTTTTCACCGCTTGAATCGCTCCCACGTAATCGGTATCCCCGGCCACCAGGATGGCCACGTCATAATTTTTTTTGAAACTGTGCGTCAGCAAATCCGTGGTCAGCATGATGTCAATGCCTTTCTCATAAGGCGCCGTCGCCGGCCAGTTGTTGTAAACTAGGCGTCCCAGCCGTAGCTCGGTATAAGGCGTAGCCTGCACACTGGATAAAAAAGCCTGCTGGCGGTGATAACGGTCCGGTTCCTGCTTCATCCCCACAGTTGCGTTGTAATAATAACAGCGGATCAGACGCTTTTTCTCGATTAGCTTCTGACAGAATTTGCCGATGTCCAGGTCGGTGCGCTGAAAGACCTCTTTGAGGGAATGGTAAAGATTACTGCCGTCGATGAAAACCATGACACGGTCATCTCTGTCCACTAATCACCATCCTTCGGTTATTATTATGTTAAGTGTTATCCTAGCATTTCGTATAACCGCAGTTCGGGCAGACAAAGCACCCTTCCTGGTAAGCCAGCAAACCGCCGCAATCCGGACACTGCCCGGCAATATTGCGCACCAGCCCGAAATCTTCCGTCTTGGTGGCGGCTTTACCCTGTGGGATTTCTTTTTCCTTCACATTCTCCGTCTCGGTTTCGCCGCTGATATGCTTTTCCAGCACCGCGCCGATGGCGTCCGCGCAGGACAGTACCGACTTGCCGCTTTCCCAGGCGATTGACGGGCAGCGGATGCCGCGTAACTGTTTCACTACTGACGCCGGGTCAACCCCCGACCGTAAAGCGACGGTAATCAACCGGCAGACCGCCTCCAGTTGGGCGGAAGCGCAGCCGCCGGCTTTACCTAACGTCGAAAAAACTTCGCATAATCCGTCTTCATCGGAGTTGATGGTCACGTACAACGACCCGCAGCCGGTATTAACCCTCTCGGTGATGCCTGTAGTCCGCTTGGCCCGTTTGCGCGGTTGAATTTTGCTCTCAGGCTTCTTCTCGACCGCTGCGGCTTGCGGCGCGGCCTGGCCGGTGCTCATCGGCTGCCCTTCACGGCTCCGGTCGCGGTAAATCGTAATCCCCTTCAGGTTTTTCTCGTAAGCCAGCATGTAAACATTGGCCACGTCTTCCTTGGCGGCCTCGTGCGAGAAGTTCACGGTTTTAGACACGGCGTTATCGGTATATTTCTGGAAAGCCGCCTGCATTTCCACATGCCATTCCGGGCTGATTTCATGCGCGGTCACGAAAACCTTCTTAACTTCGGTCGGCACGCCGGGAATATCGCTAAGATGGGCGCCTTCCGCCAGCTGCTTCATTAATTCCTCGCTGTAGAACCCGCCTTTGCGGGCGATATCTTCAAAACAGGGATTGGCTTCAATCATCTTGGTGCCGTCCAGTATATTGCGGGTATAGACCAGGGCAAACAGCGGCTCGATGCCGCCGGAACAACCCGCAATGATGGACAAAGTGCCGGTGGGAGCAATCGTCGTGCGGGTAGCATTCCTCACCCGGATACCGTTCGGCACGTCATATTTGCTGCCTTTGAAAGCCGGAAAAACGCCGCGCTCAATCGCCAGCTCCGCTGAAGCTTTAGTGGACTCTGCCTGGATAAAGCCCATCACGTCTTCCACCACTTCCAGCGCCCTTTCGGAATCATAGGGGATGCCCAGCATCAGCAGCATATCTGCAAAACCCATCACCCCGAGGCCGATTTTCCGGGTCTTTTTCGTCATTTCTTCGATGGACGGCAGCGGGAATTTGTTGATATCAATCACGTTATCCAGGAACCTCACGCCGGTTTTCACCGTGCGTGCCAGTTTGGGATAATCCACCTGGTACCGGCTGCCGGTTTTTACCAGCATTCTGCTCAGATTAATCGAGCCCAAATTACAGGATTCATAAGGCAGCAGCGGCTGTTCGCCGCAGGGGTTCGTGCTCTCAATTTTCCCCAGGTTGGGCGTGGGATTTTCTTTGTTTATCCGGTCGATGAAGACGATGCCGGGGTCGCCGGTTTTCCAGGCCATTTCCACCATCTTGTCGAAAACTTCTTTGGCGTTTAATTGGCCGAATATTTCTTTATTGTGCGGATTAATCAGGTTATAGTTGCTGCCGGATTTTACGGCCTCCATGAATTCGGCAGTAACGGCCACCGAGATGTTGAAGTTGGTCAGCACGTTTGCTTCGGTTTTGGCATTGATGAATTTCATGATGTCCGGGTGGTCGACGCTCAAAATGGCCATGTTTGCCCCGCGCCGCATCCCGCCCTGCTTGATAACATCGGTCGCGGTATCAAAAGCCCGCATGAAGGACACCGGGCCGCTGGCTACCCCGCCGGTGGAACCGACGCGGTCGCTTTCCGGGCGCAGCCGTGAGAATGAAAAACCGGTGCCGCCGCCGCTCTTGTGAATCAGCGCGGTATATTTTACGGCATCGAAAATAGATTCCATCGAATCGTCAATCGGCAGCACGAAACAGGCGGAAAGCTGCCCCAGTTCCCGGCCGGCGTTCATTAACGTCGGCGAGTTCGGCAGGAAATTAAGGTTCACCATCGCGCTGTAAAATTCATTTTCCCGCCCGGCGATATCCGCCCTGGCGTCGTAAATCAGGTCTGCCGCGGCAATCGCCCGCGCTACCCGGTGGAACAGTTCCTCCGGCGTTTCCGTCGGTTTCCCGCTTTTATCCTTCTTCAAATAACGTTTTTCCAGAACTTTTAAAGCGTTCTCGGTCAACTTTAAATCGTCATTTTGTTTGTTTTCCATGTCTTCTGCCTTTATTATCTTCATCGGTGCTGCTTCCTCCCGCGTTTTTGTTGGTTCTTCCGCGTCTAAAAATTCTTTGACCAGTGCCAGTATCTCGGTTTCGTTGGTCGGTACCCGTTTTTCTTGATTGCCGGGATGGGAAACCATGTCCTCCATCCCCGGTAGCGGCTGCGCCGGATTAATCTTTTCCGGCGCCAATTTTTTCTCCAGCCGTTCAATCACTTGCTGTGTCAGATTTTCGATGTACTCCCGGTCGGAAATCCCCATTCGTTCCGCCGCCGCAAAAGTCGCCTTGGCTATCTGCTGCCGTGTGAACTGGCCCAACTGTGTCTGCCGGTTTGGCTTTTTACCGTTCATTTCTGTTTGCCTCGGCTTCCCGTTTCCACCACAGCCACGGGCTCGTTGTCCGGTATCAGCGGCAATTGCGCCGCCGGTACGGGCCGTCCGGTTCCCCTCGCCAGGTTATCCACTTCCTGTTTCAGTTTGGTAATGTCGGCAAAATCACGGTAAACGCTGGCAAAACGGATATAAGCTATCTGGTCGATTTGTTTCAGATTTGCCATTACCATGTCGCCGATTATGGCGCTGTGGACTTCCTGCTTGCCCTGCTTGTATAACTCCGCTTCGATGTCATCCGCTACTTTATCAATTGTGCCGGCGGCAACAGGTCGCTTCTCGAAAGCCTTACGGATTCCGTTTAACAGCTTGCCTTTGTCAAACAATTCTCTTCTTTTGTCTTTTTTGATGACAAACAAGCCGGTGCGCTGCACGCGTTCGTAGGTGGTAAACCGGCTATCACACCCAAGACATTGCCGTCTCCGGCGGACACCGTCATCTACATCGCGTGAATCCAGAACCTTCGAATCGTTATAACCGCAATGGGGACATTTCATATCCCACACTCAATTTATCAATACCGCCTACCCCACATCTGGTGGTAGGAATCGTATTAAACCACAAGATGTTGTGGTTTGTCAAGCGTTTTTCGAGCGTGAGAAAGAAATATTTTCATATGAATAACGTTAACTTGTTGTGGATTTTAGCAGATACTGAAGGAGTGTAGAAATTGGCTAGAAACAAATCGGGGTGCTATCGGGTAGACCGGTGGTTTGGTCTACCCTATAACACCCAGCTAAAGAGTTCGGGCTGTCAGGCTTTTGACCCTAGCCCTCTCACAGTCTCAAGATTTGATGATTACCGGGTCCATGAATTGTAGGACGGGGCTTTCGGTGCCTGTTTCTGTGGCATAGGCGCGGGGGTGGGCACATGATGCTGTGTATACTGGGCGCGGCGCAGGAAGGCCGGGACATCCAGCTGTTCTTCACTGCCCTTTATTGTTTCCATGTAGCCGCTGATTTCAGCTTCATCGACTTTATTGCCGCTCAGGGATGAAGTTTCAAAACCTGTAGCGATTAAGGTAATCTTGATATCTTTGTCCATGCGGCTGTCGCGGACGACGCCGAAGATGATGTTGGCATCCGGATCAACGGCCTGTTTGATAATTTCGGCTGCTTCGTTGACTTCGAACAGGGAAAGGTTGTCGCCGCCGACAACGTTAAAGAGCACGCCCTTGGCTCCGGAGACGGATACATCCAGCAGCGGGCTGGCCAACGCGGCTTTCGCAGCATCCACGGCGCGGTTCTGGCCGCTGCCTTTACCAATGGACATCCATGCCGGCCCAGCATCTTTCATGATGGCGCGGACATCGGCGAAGTCCAGGTTAATCATGCCGGGAACGGTAATGACCTGAGCGATAGCCTGTACACCATTTGCGAGAACTTCATCGGCCAGTCTGAACGCGGCATCGACGCCGGTCTTCTGGTCGCACATCGTGAACAGCCGATCGTTCGGGATAATAATGAGGGTATCAACTAACGGCATTAATGTTTTGATGCCGTCTTCGGCTACTGCCATGCGGTGTGAACCTTCAAATCCGAATGGTTTGGTAACCACAGCGATGGTTAATGCGCCGCTCTGTTTGGCAACTTCTGCCACCACGGATGCGGAACCGGTGCCCGTGCCGCCGCCCATACCGGCGGTAATAAATACCATTTCTGCACCGTTTACTACTTCTTTAATTTCATCGCGGTTCTCTTCGGCCGCTTTCTGACCGACATGATGGTCGCCGCCGGCGCCTAACCCGCGTACCAGCTTTTCTCCAAGCTGGATTCTGGTCGGTGCTTCGGTGATTGCCAGGGATTGAGCATCTGTATTCATCGCGATAAAATCCACGCCGTCAACTCCGTCTCTAACCATACGGGTTACGGCATTAGACCCACCGCCGCCAAGACCTACAACTTTAATTCTTACGGGACTAGCGGAAAAACTTGACCTTGCCATTTATGTAAATCCTCCTATTCAGATTGTTATAAAATTATTTTATTTTTTTATTTTAGCTTTGTGCCGGTTTAGCGAATAAACCCTTGATACGGGACATGAGGTTGAAAATACCGTCGCCGAAAAGATTCTGTTTGGTTTTTAAATTGCTCTTCGGCTTCATACCCCAGAGTAAAAGTCCGACTGCGGTTGCGTAAGCCGGGTCGCTCAGCTGGTCGCTGATGCCGTAAACATTCAGCGGCGCGCCGACTCTGACCGGCATCTTCAGGACTTCTCTACCGAGTGCATCTATGCCCGCCAGGTTGGAGCTTCCACCTGTAAGCACCAGTCCGCCAGGCACTAACGCATCCTGTTCACCGTGCGGCAATTCCAGGACGATGAGCCTTAAAATCTCTTCCATTCTGGCGCGGATAATGTCGCACAACCCTTGATATGAAATGTTATGCCCGTTTTGCGCGATGGAATCATTCTCTGCCTTCCCTTCATAAACCGGGAGAGCGGTGCCGTATTTCTTCTTCATTTCTTCGGCAACTTCGAAAGGCAGACCTAAACCGATGGCGATATCCCGCGTCATCTGATAACCGGCCACCGGAACCACTGCGGTTTGCCAGATAGTTCCATCTTTAAATACGGAAATATCCGTCGTGCCGCCGCCGATGTCCGCCAGGATTGTCCCGGCCATCTTGTCATCTTCGGTCAGGCAGGCTTCGCTGCTGGCTAATGCTTCGAAAACGAGGTCCTCAACATCCACACCCACCCCGCGGACGCATTTTACCAGGTTCTGGACAGAAGCTACGCCTGTAGTAATCACGTGAGTTTCTGCATCCAGTTTGAAACCGTGCATCCCGATTGGATTCTGAACGCCGTCCTGTCCGTCCAGTCCGTAGTGGCGCGGAATCATGTGCAGGATTTTTTGGTCGGCGCCCATTTTCACGCTCTGGGCATTCTGTAAAACCCGGCGTAAATCATCTGGGCGTACCAGACGGTCATTGCGCGTCACCGCAACGACACCTTTGTTGTTCTGCCCGGTCACGCTTCTTCCGGTGACACCGATGTAGGCAGATTCAACCTTGTAGCCCGAGGATTGCTCCGCTCTTTTTACGGAATCGCGGATTGTCTCCTTGGCTTCGTTGATGTTGACTACCATCCCCTTGTGCATTCCTTTGGAGGGCACATTCCCCACCCCGGCGATGCGCATCTGCCCGTTATCGCCCACTTCAGCAATGAGAGTGCACACCTTGGTTGTTCCAACATCGATTGCTGAGATTGTTCTCCGTTTTGCCATTATGTTTTCCTCCTTGGTAAATTTTGGTATCCTAACTTTCGATAATTTTCTTATTAATTGAGAGAAAATCCCCGCCGCAGTTCTTTAAAACTGAGCTTGCTGCTTACCGCTTTCACCGGCGCTTCACTGCTGCCGATTCGTTCCGCCACCCGCATCCGGGCGCTGCGGCTGCGCGGGTTTTCGTCCAGTTCTGTTTCTGACGGCGTGATAACCTTCTTATTAATCAGCCGGAAGCTGGCGGTATGTTTGCACTGGCACACCGGCACACTGGGCGGGCAAATGCAGTCTTTGGATTCCCGCTGCAGGAATTGTTTTACAATCCGGTCTTCCAGTGAATGGTAACTGATTACCACCAACCGTCCGCCGGCGCCTAACAGGTCAATTGTTTTTCCCAGCGTTTCTTCCAGGTGTTCCAGTTCCTCATTTACGGCAATGCGGAGCGCCTGGAAAGTCCGGGTGGCGGGATGAATCCTGCCGTGGCGGCCGCCGACCGCGTCTGCCACGATGTCGGCCAGTTGGGTTGTGGTGTTGACCGGTCTGGACTGCACGATGCGGCGGGCAATTTTAAAACTATGCGGTTCTTCACCATATTTCCGGATAAGTTGGGCTAAATCCACTTCCGGATAATTGTTGACGATATCCGCCGCCGTGATTTTCTGTTTTGGATTAAAGCGCATATCCAGCGCCGCTTCATATTGAAAACTGAAACCGCGCGGGTCATCTAAAAGCTGCATCGAAGACAGGCCGAGGTCTAATAAAATCCCGTGAACGGGATAAAAATCATAATGATGACAGATTGCGTCAATGTTTACGAAATTATCGTTGACCAGTAAAACGGAATCAGTGTAACGGGAAAGGTTTATTGCCGCTGCCCGGATGGCCTCCGGGTCGGCGTCAATCCCCAACAGTTGCCCGCCGGGAGCGCTGTTTTGAATAATCGCCATCGCGTGGCCGCCGCCGCCGAGGGTACAATCTACGTACCGTCCTCCGGGCTGAATCGAAAGTGCGGACAACACTTCCTTGAGTAATACGGGCTTGTGGGCGACCGTTAACACCTTAGGCTCCTTAATATTGTTACAAAGTTTCGATTATTTGCCAGGCTTGTGCCAGACTATTGGTTTTTTCTTCTTCCCACAACGTTTTGTCCCATATCTCAAGGTAGGTATTAGCCCCCGTGATTACAACTTCCTCACCAATTCCGGCAAATGTTCTGAGCGGAACAGGCAGGGCAATCCTGCCCTGGCCGTCAAGGTTCAAATGAAAGGCGGTTGAGAACAGCGCTCTGTTTAATTTCCGCATTTTATTCGATGCCAGTGTGCCGGTATGCATATTTTCGGAGATTTTTTTCCATTCTTCCGGCGTAAAGGCGATGATACATTTTTCCGGACCGGGCACCAGAATAATGCCATCCCTCAATTCCCCCCGGAACTTCGGCGGGACAGGCACCCGGCCCTTCTCATCCAGCTTATAATTGTATTCACCCAGAAACATCGAAAGCCCTTATTCCACACCATTTCCCACTAGTTCCCAACATCTACCATTTTCGCATATAACATAATGTTTGTCAATAGTTTTAGCCTCGTTTTGGAAATATATTTAGGCGTGCTTATATCACAGCTGACGGTTCGTCCGCAGGACTCAAATTCAATACTTCGGATTTGATAAATCGGGGTTTAAGCAAATTCATGGGCATAAAAAAAGACGTGGTAAGTATTATTTCCTTACCACGTCTTTAAAAAAGATTTATTGATTGATTATTAGTTGGTTTTTCTCCCGCCGGTACCTGCTGCCGCTTTTTCGGTGGAAGCTTTTCCCTGCCGCTGCGGCCGTAATGCCCGGGTGGCTTTACCTGCCTGCCACATTTCGGAATTGCCCATCTTCGAAAGTTCTTTACCCAGCTGGACTTTATAATTCGGTCCGCCGCAGGCGCGGATAACGCGCGCGGTTTCGGCGCCGGAAGCGACCCTTTCATAAAGCTCTTTGAAAACCGGTAAAACGGCTTTCTTGAATTTCGGTTTCCAGTCCAGCGCGCCGCGCTGCGCGGTCGCGGAACAGTTGGAATACATCCAGTCCATGCCGTTTTCACTGACCAGCCTAATCAGGCTTTCGGTTAATTCTTCTACCGTTTCATTAAAAGCTTCGCTGGGGCTGTGCCCGTGTTTGCGCAACGTATCGTACTGTGCTTCCATGATACCGGCCAGTGCGCCCATCAATACACCGCGTTCCCCGACCAGGTCGCTGAAGACCTCTTTTTCAAATGTCGTCGGGAACAGATAACCGGCCCCGATGCCGACGCCGAGTGCCAGCGTGCGGTCCTTGGCTTTACCGGAAGCGTCCTGGAATACCGCGAAACTGGCGTTGATGCCTTCACCGGACAGGAAGTTGCGCCGCAGCGAAGTCCCTGAGCCTTTCGGCGCCACCATGATGACATCCACATTTTTCGGCGGGATAATCTTAGTCTGGTCTTTGTAAACAATCGAGAAACCGTGCGAGAAATAAATCGCATCACCTGGTTTCAGATATTTCTTAATCAGCGGCCAGACCTGCTTGTGCGCCGCGTCTGAGACCAGCAGTTCAAAAATCGTGCCGCGTTTCAGTGCATCTTCGATTTCAAACAAATCAACTCCCGGCTTCCAGCCGTCGGCCACTGCCCGTTTCCAGTCCTCGGGGAATTGCTTGGACTGCCCGATAATAACATTGAATCCGTTATCTTTCAGGTTTAGCGCCTGGCCCGGCCCCTGCACGCCGTAACCGATCACGGCAATCGTTTCGTTCTTTAAAACTTCACGCGCTTTCTTGAGCGGAAATTCTTCCCGCGTGACGACCTCTTCTTTGGTACCGCCAAAATCAATAATTGCCATTATGTGAGTCCTCCTTCTTTACTGCTGTCCCTGTGTCATTATGTCAATTCCATTCAAAATAAAATCGCAGGGTTATTGTTAATCATACCAGATTTCAAATGCGGCGTGAAGCTTTGCACCTGAGTGCGAAAATCTCGAACTTGCTTATTCGGGTTTGTTCTCTTTGTTAGTGTCTGCCGCTTCGCCCGGTTTCGGCGGCGGTTCCAGTTTCCGGAATTTGTTCTGACTCTCCAGATGGTCGATATAAAGTATGCCGTTCAAATGGTCGATTTCGTGCTCCAGCACCTCGGCTAACAACCCCTCTGCTTTGATTTTTACTTCCTGCCCGCGGCCGTTCAGTCCTTTGACCCGCACCAATTCGCTGCGTTTGATTTCCCCTATATAGCCGGGGATACTCAAGCAGCCTTCGTTTACTACCCGCGTCCCGATGCGCCGCGTTACCTCGGGGTTGATTAACACTTTACAATCCGCGCCGGGCACGTTTAAAACAATCAGCCGAACGGTCTCCCCAACTTGATTTGCCGCTAAGCCCACGCCGGTCGCAGTTTGCAGTGTTTCCTGCATGTCGCTGATTAGCTTGCGCACAGATTTATCAATCGCTTTGACCCGTTTTGCTTTCTGCCGTAAAACCGGGTCCGGTACTGTTCTTATCGGTAGGAGTGCCATTTTAATTCACCTTTCCTATATATAATAGTAAGTCTTACAGCCCGACAGGGTCAATATCAATCGTCCACCCCTGCGCTAGCGTGATGTTTTTCAGAAAAGCAGACAGCTCTTCTCCTCGTACGATTATCTGCCAGCGGTACCTGCCGCGCAGCCGGTGCATAAACGCCGGCGCCGGCCCGATTAAATTAAGGTCGGGAATGCCCCTGGCGTCACGCTCTTCCGTAATCTTTTTCGCTGTCTTTTCCGCTTCTTCCCGGCAGCGGTTGTCATTGGGATGCACAAAGGTCAATGTGGCCAGCTGCACAAATGGCGGTTCTTTTAATTCTTTTCTGAAATTAATTTCCTGTTCGTAGAAACTTTTGTAATCATGTTTTGCCGCGGCCTGTATTGCGTAATGCTCCGGATTGTAAGTCTGAATCACTACCTCGCCGCCGGATTCGCCCCGCCCGGCCCTTCCTGCCACCTGGCAGAGCAGTTGAAACGTCCTTTCCCCCGCCCTGAAATCGGGCAAATTCAACGATGTATCAGCCAGAACGACTCCCACCAGCGTTACCAGCGGCAGGTCCAGTCCCTTCACCACCATCTGCGTCCCGATTAAAATATCCGCTTCGTGGTTCCGGAATTTATTCAGGATATCCCGGTGCGCATCTTTCTTTTGCGTCGCGTCGCTATCCCAGCGTAATAATCGCGCCTGCGGGAACATCGCCTGTACTTCCTGAATCAGTTTTTCCGTCCCGATTCCCAGATATCGTATCCTCGGACTCAAACAATTGGGACAGGTCTTCGGCGGCTTCATTTTATTATTACAGCGGTGGCAGACCAGCAAATCGGAGTCCAGGTGATAGGTCATCGGGATGTCGCAGCGTTTGCATTTGACTACGAAACCGCAGTTCCGGCATTCGATGGTCGTGGCCGAACCGCGCCGGTTGAGAAACAGTATTGCCTGCTCTTTCTTCGCCAGCACCTTCTCCAGTCCCTGCGTCAGAACCCGGCTGAACATACTCCGGTTACCGGCTTTCAACTCTTCCCGCATGTCCGCCACTGTCACTTCCGGCAAAGGCGCGTTTACCTGCGGCACTACCCTGTCCGGTAGTTCCAGCAGCTGGTAATCGCCTCGTAATGCGCGGTAGTAAGTCTCCACCGACGGCGTAGCGCTGCCCATCACCACGGTGGCGCCGGTCAGTTGCGCCAGTTTTATTGCGGCGTCTCTCGCGTGGTACCGCGGCGACTGTTCCTCTTGTTTATAAGTCCATTCGTGCTCTTCGTCGATGATAATCAGCCCTAAATCCGGCTGCGGCGCAAAAAGCGCGCTCCGCGGCCCGATGACTACATCCACTTCACCCTTTTTAATGCGCTGCCACTCATCGAACTGTTCGCCTAAGGTTAACTGGCTGTGTAAAACTGCTACGCTGCCCGGAAACCGTGCGGCAAAACGCTCTATGGTTTGCGGCGTCAGTGCGATTTCCGGCACCAGCGCGATTCCTTTTTTCCCCAGCTTCACCGCTTCCGCCAGCGCCTGCAGGTATATTTCCGTTTTGCCGCTGGCCGTTACCCCGTGCAGCAGAAATACCGCGGATTTAATTCCACCATTATGTAAACTTGATTTTATCGGTTTAAAAACCGCTTCCTGCGCGTCCGTAAGGTTTAATGGCTGGGATAATTGTATCTGGTAGCGTGACAGCGGTTCCCGGCGCACTTCTTGAGTTTCCAGGGCAATCAGTTCCTGCCGGACCAGCGTCTCAATCACAGTTTTATCACAATTCGTTTTTAGTTTGACTTCTGCGGCAGATACTGTTCCGTTATTGGCCGCCAGGTATTTCAACAGCGCAGCCTGTTTGGGCGCTCTCCTAACTGATTTTTCGGCTGCTTCAACAGCAGCAGCCGCATCAATTTTCAAACGGAGATATGGGACGAGTTTGGTCTTAACTTTGATGCTTTCCAGCTGATATTGCCTTTCCGCCAGTCCCCGTTCCACCATCTGCCCGATGGTAGCCGCGCTGCGCCGCTTCCCCAGCAGTGTCTCCACTTCATTGAGGCGTACGGTGTTTTTCTGTTGCATGAGTTCCAGCAGCTTTAGCTGAGTTTCGTTGAGTGCAGTTACGTCAAACTCTTTTTTCGCCAATGAAATGGTCGTCAGGACGCGACGTTCAAACCCGGGTGGCAGCATCAACGCCAGCGCATCGAAAAGCGGCGCAAGATAATAATCGCTGAGCCATTTGGCCAGTAGTATCTGCCTGAGGGAAAGCAATGGTTCCGATTCGATAACGCCGGTAATATCACGCGTCGGTTCAAAGGCCGGGACATCGGCTAGTTCCATTACGATTCCCTGCACGGTTTTCTGCCCGAACGGCACATAAACCGCCTGACCGGCGTCAACAGTCAATTCAGATGGAATAGAATAACTGAAGGTCTGTCGTTGTGCCGCGGGTGCATTAACACTGACCTCAGCATATTTCAAATTCAGCGCTCCCCGGCGGTTTGGCTCTATTCAGCCTTGGGTGTTTCGGTCGGCGGCTCCGGTGCGACTTCCGGTTCGGGGGTCGCAATCAGTTCTTTGGGGAACCGTTTCTCTTTAATACGGGCTTTCTTGGCGCTCAATCCGCGCAGATAATAGAGTTTGGCGCGGCGGACTTTGCCGTGTCTGATTACTTCAACTTTATCCAGCAGCGGCGAAGCCATCGGGAAGGTTCTCTCGATGCCAATACCGTAAGCTACCCGTCTTACTGTGAAACTCCCGCCGGCATCGCCCTTTCTGATGCGGATAATCACACCCTGGAAAGGTTGCACGCGTTCTTTATCGCCTTCCTTGATTTTAATACCGACTTTTACGGTATCGCCAGGTGTAATCGCGGGAAACTTTGCGTTTGCTTTCAAGCCGGTTAGTTCAGTGATTTTCATTTCTGCCAGACTCCTATTATCGTGGTTGTAAAACCATTATTTTTGCCGTTTGATTAACTTGCTCTCTCTATCATATCAGGTCTGCGCTGCTTTGTGCGAATTATTGACTGATTTTTTCGCCATTTTGCAATTTGTGCGTGATTTCCCGATAGTAAAACCTCCGGGACTACCCAGTTCCGGAATTCCGGTGGACGGGTATATTGCGGGTATTCCAGCAAACCGTCCGTGTGCGATTCGGTGATTAACGATTCCGGCGAACCCAGGAATCCGGGCAGCAGCCGCACCACTGTATTTACCACCACCATCGCCGCCAGTTCGCCGCCGCTCAGTACATAATCGCCGATGCTGATTTCTTCTGTCACCAGGTGTTCCCTTACCCGCTCGTCCACCCCTTCATATTGTCCGCAAATGATGATCATATTTTGATATTGTGTCAATCTTTGCGCCACCGCCTGGGTCAATAATTGCCCTTGTGGCGTCATCAGTATCACCGGCACATCGCTAATTTCTTGCTGCGCCAGTTCCGCTTTGATCGTTTCCACCGCTTCGAAAATGGGCTCCGGTTTCATCACCATGCCGGCGCCGCCGCCGTAAGGCGTGTCGTCTGTCGTGTGATGTTTATCATGGGTATAATCCCGGATGTTGCGAATGTCCACTTTCACCACGCCCTTATCCACGGCCTTCTGAAAGAGTCCGCAGTTGAACGGTCCTTGAAACATCTCCGGGGAAATTGTCAGAATAAATATTTGAATCACAAAACATACTCAACTACCCGGCGATATTTGCTTTCACCGGACATATTATTTTAACATAGACAGGCATGCTTGTGAAGTAATATGGGCATAATACAGCTACACCCCGTTTCCCCGTGCTCTGGCATTCCATTCCGCCTCTCCCGTGATACGGGAGAGGATTGAGGCCGTAGGCCGTAGGTACTTACGCAGTAACGTATACTGAGCGTAGCGAATGTATTAGGGAAGAACGTATCTGCACCACTGTCTTTATCAATTCCGGTTGAATCAGAACGATTCGTGGTAAATTTTTTTAATCGCCTCGGTACCGATTGGCACCGGCGCCCCGGCCAGCATTACCGGCGGCGAAGACCGCAGCACCAGGTCGGCTATTAACTCTGTTTTCTCCAATTCACAACCGATGTCTCCTAACCGCACCCGGAACCCGATACTCCGCAGCCACTCTTCCAGTGCTGTCGCGCCGTCATTTTTTCCGAAAACATTTGCCCCCATGGATTTAATCCGTTCCTGCCGGAAAGGCCGGTGATATTCCATCCAGGCCGGGAAAAGCGCCGCCAGCCCTGCGCCGTGCGTTACGTCGTAATAACCGCTCAATGCGTGTTCGATTGAATGGCAGGTCATCGCGCCGCCACCGCCGCCCAGTCTAGAAAGATAGGACATTGCCATCGTACTGGCCCAGGTCAGCCGGCTGCGGGCTTTGATATCGTCCGGCTTGGCAATCGCAATCGGTAGGTTCTGTACCACGATTTTCATAATCGTCTCGCGGATGCCGTCGGTTAAAGGTTCCGGCGCCGGGTCGCTGATGTACTGTTCCGCCACGTGGGTGAAAATATCGAATCCGCCGGCTTTAATCTGGTTCATCGGCACGGTCAGTGTATTTTCCGGGTCGATAATCGCCACCCGGGCTAGTGTCGTATATAGTGGGCTCTTGACGTGGGTTTCCCAGTTGGTGATGACTGAACCGGCGTTAATTTCCGAGCCGGTGCCTGCCATCGTCGGTATTTGGATAATCGGCAGCAAGGGCAAATTGATTTTAGCCTTGCCTTCCACATAATCCCAGACGGGGACGGTGCCGTTCATCGCCGCCGCAATCCCTTTCGCCGAATCCATGGCGCTGCCGCCGCCCAACCCGATAATCAGATCTATGTTCTGTTCCCGCGCAAACGCCGCCCCTTTATCTATCGTGGCGCTGCGCGGATTGGGCTGGACTTTATCGAACACCACAAATTGGACGCCGTTGGCCGTTAACTCCGCAATCACTTTGTCCAGCATTCCGGCACGCTTTATCTCCGGATAAGTAACGATGACTGCCTTCTTCCCCAGTTTGGCCGCCTCCGGTCCCAGTCGTTTGAGAACTCCAACACCGATGATGATATTAGTGGGTAAACTGAATGACATCGTTTCCATCTGTTCTCCTTATCGGGTATTATCCGTTTTATTCAATCTAATTTATTTAGTAAATCTTGTCTCTTTTATACTCCTAAATACCAATGCTGTCAATTTTCCGGCAAGTTATCCGTTAGCAGAGCAGAAGGGAAAACTTATTACAAATGTGAATTTAAAAACGATGAAAAGCAGCGCAGACAAAGCGGCAATGGAAACCATGCCGCAACACTGTATGAATCAGTGATTAATTTTTTCTTTTTCCAGACATTCCATGAGGTTGGCCAGTACTACCTCTGCTTCGCGTTCATTTCGCCGGTGACTGAATGCGTCAACCGCCCGGTTGAACAGGCTTAAGTAGTCCTGATAATCCAGAGTGACGCTTATCTTCGTGTTGATATTATCTTCAGTTTGCAGACTGAAGGTCATGATACAATTTATCGCACCCTCGTACTTGACGGAAAATCTTTGATTTGGCACAACATTGATGCATTCGGATTTACCGCCGAAATAAACCCCGGCGATTTTGTATACCCATTCGGTCCGGTATCCGCCGTTAGGTAATAATTCTTCATTCTTTATTGTTCCTTACTTAATACCCCGACCGTAAGGTCGAGGGATGGAGTTCTCCCTGTATCTTTCGAGTAGGAGTATAATATGCGATATGGAATTTATAAATCTAGCTCACTGTGTTTATA
>Ga0187875_10000437_pt1 | contig 35376 bp, 30 predicted proteins | sample June2016WEW_17_1_2_FD_132978 | JGI IMG/M metagenome (GOLD analysis project Ga0187875, IMG submission 132978) | Peatland microbial communities from SPRUCE experiment site at the Marcell Experimental Forest, Minnesota, USA - June2016WEW_17_10 | ecosystem: Environmental > Terrestrial > Soil >...
GTTCGCGGACCCACTCCCCGGCACCGTCAGCGATCAGCCGCTGGCACATTGGCGTGGTGCGACGGTCCTGCCACACGATCGCGTTCGACGCGGGACGACCCGTCGATCGTTCCCACAAGACGACGGTCTCGCGCTGGTTCGCGATGCCGATCGCGGCGAGGTCGAGGACCGAACGCCCGGAATCTGAGAGCGACTCCCCGATGAGCGAACACGTGTCGGCCCAGATGCTCTCGGGATCTTGCTCGACCCACCCCGGGCGTGGACAAAGGAGCGGCAGCTCGCGCGCGGCGCGGGCGACGACCCGACCGTGGTCGTCGACGACGAGCACGCGCGTGTTCGTTGTGCCCTGATCGATCGCGACCACACACGACGCCGTCATCTCATCATCTTTCCGTCGCGGAAAAGGACCGATCCGCCAGAACGCAGCACCCCGCCCGCGTCGCCGGGTTCGGCGTCGGCACGAGACTCCGTCCCGACGCGGCGGCAGCACGAAAGGATTCCATCGCGTTCCGGTTCCACTGGATTGGACTGACCCATGACTATCGCGCCGCCGACGGATGGGCGTTCGTGCCCGGTTCCGGCCTTCGTGGCTCCGCCCGGATACCACCTCCGGCACGCGCCACGTCACCCGGCGGATTCTCACCGCACCGTCCGACCTCGCCGATCGGGAGCTCCCATCCAGGAGTCGCTCCGCAACCTGGGTGCATGTTCCCTAGTCTGAACGAAACAAGGACGGAGACGGGAGGCGGAATGCGGCAACGGTCGTTGGGCCAGGGACTGCGGGTTTCAGCTCTCGGGCTCGGGTGCATGGGGATGAGTCAGTCCTACGGCCCGGGAGACGACGAGGAGTCGATCGCGACAATCCGTCGGGCGCTCGAGCTGGGCGTGACGCTCATCGACACCGCCGACATGTACGGTCCCTTCACGAACGAGCAGCTGGTCGGAAGGGCGATCGCCGGACGGCGGGACGAGGTCGTGCTGGCCACGAAGTTCGGCAACGAGCGTCGCCCGGACGGCAGCTTCGTCAGCGTCAACGGCAAGCCTGACTACGTGCGACGGGCCTGCGACGCGTCTCTCGCGCGCCTCGGCGTCAATCACATCGACCTCTACTACCAGCACCGCATCGACACCACCGTCCCGATCGAGGACACCTGGGGAGCGATGCACGAGCTCGTTCGAGCCGGCAAGGTGCGGTATCTGGGCATTTCCGAGGCGGCGCCGGCGACCGTGCGACGCGCCCACGTCGTACATCCCATCGCCGCGTCCCAGAACGAGTACTCGCTTTTCACCCGGGACCCGGAAGACGGTCTGCTCGCCACCTTGCGCGAGCTCGGCATCGGGATGGTTGCCTACAGCCCGCTGGCGAGAGGCTTCGCCTCCGGACAGTTCGTCGACCCGGGCCAGTTCGGCGAGGCCGACTTCCGACGTCATAACCCGCGCTTCCAGGGCGAGAACTTTGCGGCCAACCTGGCACTCGTCAAGAGACTCGCGGCGTTGGCCGAGACCAAGGGCGTCTCCCCCACCCAGTTGGCGCTCGCCTGGGTTCTCGCCCAGGGCGACGACGTGGTGCCGATCCCCGGGACGAAGCGGCGAACCTACCTGGACCAGAACGTCAGGACCCTGGAGATCGAGCTCACCCCGGAGGATCTCGCCACCATCGAAAAAGCCGTTCCGCGGGGATCCGTGGCAGGCGACCGCTACGCCGCGGAGCAGATGTCCCGCATCAACCTCTGACTCCCCACCGCGCAGCGCGCGCCACGACGCGATCCGCGTCGATCCGTCATCATCATGCTCATCAGGAAAGACACGCGCGCTTCCCGGGCTGGCGACTCCCCCGCCGGCAGCCTGAATCTGGCTGCGCGGCACAACTTGCGAGTAGTTATCATCGCCAGACATGCGAAATGAATCAGTGAATCGTCCCGTGACAGTCGGTCTTGTGGTCGGAAACCGCGGCTTTTTCCCCAGCGAGCTGTGTCGCGAAGGTCGTGCCGAGATGCTCGAGGTGCTCGGAGCCGCCGGGCTTGAGGTTGTCGCTCTCGGACCGGACGACACCGAGTACGGCTCGGTGGAGTCGTTGGACGATGCGGCGAGGTGCGCGCGCCTTTTCCGCGACCATGGCGAGGAGATCGACGGGATCGTCGTCACGCTTCCGAACTTCGGAGATGAGCGGGCGGTCGCGAACACGATCCGCGGTTCGCGGCTCGGAGTCCCCGTGCTCGTGCACGCCTTTCCCGATGAGACGGAGAAGCTCCAGATCACGCATCGGCGGGACAGCTTCTGCGGGAAGCTCTCGGTCTGCAACAACCTGACGCAGTACGGAATCCCGTTCTCGCTCACCTCGCTCCACACCTGCGGACCACGTTCGGCGGAGTTCGCGGCCGATCTCGATCGCTTCGTCCGTGTCTGCCGGGTGGTGAGGTCCGTGAAGGGGATGCGGGTGGGGGCGATCGGTGCCCGACCGACGAACTTCAACACCGTCCGCTTCAGCGAGAAGCTGCTCGAGCAGGCGGGGATCTCGACCATCACGCTCGACCTCTCCGACGTGCTGGGACGGATCGGGCGTCTGGCGGACGACGACCCGGCCGTGACGTCGAAGGGCGAGGCGATCGCCGCCTACACCTCGACGACCGGAGTGCCCGATGCGGCGCTGCTGAAGATGGCGAAGCTCGGCGCGGTCATCGACGACTGGATGGAATCGGAGCAGCTCGACGGCACCGCGATCCAGTGCTGGACCGCGCTCCAGGAGTTCTACGGCATCGTCCCGTGCACCGTCATGAGCATGATGAGCAACAGTCTGAAACCGAGCGCCTGCGAGGCGGACGTCACCGGCGTCGTCTCGATGTTGTTGCTCCAGGCGGCCGCGGGGACGCCGAGCGCCATTCTGGACTGGAACAACAACTTCAGCGGCGAGCCGGACAAGGCGGTCGTCTTCCACTGCAGCAACCTGCCGAGCGAGTTCCTGGAGTCGACCAGCATGAACTTCCAGGAGATCATCGCTGGCACCGTCGGGAAGGAACGAACGTACGGCACCCTCTACGGGCGGATCAGGAGCGGTCCGGCGACCTACCTGCGCGTCAGCACGGACGACGCCTCAGGGCGGATCCGGGCGTATGTCGGCGAAGGACGGTTCACCGACGACCCGATGCAGACCTTCGGCGCCTACGGCGTCATCGAGATCCCGCGCCTCCAGGCACTTCTCGAGCACATGTGCCGGAACGGCTTCGAGCACCACGTCGTGATGAGCCACTCGCAGACCGCGTCGGCCCTGCAAGAGGCGCTGGAGACGTACTTGGGCTGGAACGTCTATCTCCACCGGTAGACGGACCCCCTGGCCCTTGGATCGAGACCGCCACGTGGCAACCACCGAGGAGGCCGCCGCCTTGTCTCGGGACGGCCGACTCCGCCCGCCAAAGGTCGCCGGGACCCGACCGAGCCAATCGGGACGGCCGAAGTCGGCCCCGCCGCGTCTGCGAGGCTGTCCGCATGGACGGTCTCACCTGGGATCGGTCCCCAGCGGCGTTACCTGCAGGGCGTCGAACGCCCCGGATCCCGGGCAGCCTTCGGTGCCGCCTCGCGGCGTTGAGTTAGGTGGCGCTCGCCGTGGGTGAGGGTTGCCTGGTCGGCATCGACGTCGGCTCGACCCGTGTGAAAGCGCTCGTCGTGGACCTCGCCGGGCGAGAGCTGGCCGTCGGCCGTGCCGAAACTCCCTGGCGGTTCACCCCGTCGGGCGCCGAGGCGGCGCCGGAGGACCTGTACGCAGCAGCGCTGGCGGCGACGGTGACGGCGCTCGCCACGGCACCCGCTGGGCCCGTCGCCGGCGTCGGCGTGACGGGAATGGCGGAGGCCCTCGCGCTCCTCGGAGCGAAGGGCGAGGCCGTGGCGCCGGCGATCGCCTGGTACGACGCGCGAGGCGCACAGGAGCAGGCAGAGCTCGAAGGGCAGTTCGGCGCGGCGCTCTTCACGGGGCTCACCGGCCTGCCGGCCTCGACGACGGCCTCGATCGTGAAACTGCACTGGATCCTCCGGCACGTGCCCGGGGCGGCCGCCGCCCGCTGCGCCTTGAGCATTCCCGAGTACGTCGCGCACCGACTCGGTGGGATGCGGGCCGCCGAGTGGTCGCTCGCCTCCCGCACCGGGCTGTTCGACGTGGGCCGGGCGAACTGGTCGACCGAGCTGCTCGAGTGGGCAGCTCTCCCGGAAGGCCTCTTCCCTGAGGCACTCTCCGCCGGCAGCCTGCTCGGCAGGGTCGTCGATCCACCCGCCGGGCTCGAACGTCTGACCGGGGCGGCGATCGCGCTCGGGGGTCACGACCACATCTGCGCGGCCCTCGGCGCCGGGGTCGTCACCCCGCGGGAAATGCTGAACTCCTGCGGCACCGCCGAGGCCTACGTGCGCAGCGTCGTCCCCTTGGGCCCGGCGGATCTCGTCGCCGCGGTCGCGACCGGCGTCGGCGTCGGCCGCCACGTCGTTCCCGGCTATCAAGCGATCCTCGCCGGCCGACCCTATGGGCTCGTGCTCGGACCGGTCTACGACCTTCTCGGCTGGGACGACGAGGCGGAAGCGGGAGCGAGCGGACCGGTCGGCGACGCACCCGGGGCCGACCCCGCGATCGCCGGGACGACAGGGGGTGGAACTCGTCGGCCACCTGGCATCACGCTTGCCTTCGATTTCGACGAAGCGACCGGCCACTCGTCGTTCTCGGGCATCGGACCCGGCGTCAGCGCCGCGCAGGCCAAGGCCCTGGCGGTCGAGGAGATGCTGCGGCGCTCGTTCCGGCAATACGCCGCGGTCGAACGACTGGGTGGCCCCGTGGATCGGGTCGTCATGACCGGGGGCTGGATCCGTACCGCGCACCTTCAGAGAAGGAAGATGGCACGGTTCCCCGGTGCGTGCCTCGTCGCGGTGCGGGAGCCGGGCGCCCGCGGCGCCGCGCTCTTCGCCGGTTGCGCGGCGGGGCTCCTGCCCGGTCCGGACGCGTTCCCCGCTCCACCGCTCGAGCCACCTGAAAGCGGGTGACGGCGCCGGTCAGTCGTGGACGAGTGAGTACAGCTCGGTGAGGAGGCCGGCCGTCTCCTCGGGCGGTCGTCCCCAGACCTTGCGCCCGATCACAATCCCGCTCGCTCCGGCCGCGATCGCCCGCTTCACGAGCGAAACGAGCTCGGCGCGGGTCGTCGAACCGCCGCCGCCGAGCAGTACGACGGGCACGCCGAGCTCGGCGCACCAGGACCGCAGCACGCTGTCGGCACCAGGATGGGCGACTTTCAGGATATCTGCGCCGATCTCGGCCGCAACCCGACAGCCGTGGGCCGCCACCTCGAGCGCCACCTCACCCGTCGCCTCGAGCGCCACGGGCTCGACCATGACCGGGAGACCGAACCGGTCCGCCTCCTCCACGACGCGGGCGACGAGCGCCGCCGTGCTCGCCCGCTCCACGGCGGGCACGTCCCACGGCATGAGCAGCTTGACGCCGTCGACACCGAGGGCGGCGGCGGTTTCGACGCTCGTCGCCAGGCGATGACCGCCACCAGACGCCTCCCGCCAGTGCACGTCGATCGTCAAGATCCGCGCCGGAGCCGCGCGACGCCCGAAGAGCCCGGCCGATCGACGCAGCATCCCCGGTCCGAGCAGGAAGCCATCGCACGGCGCTTCAATCAGGCGCTGCAGGACGGCCATGGGGTCTTCCAACCCGGGGACACGGCCGAGGATCGTGCCGTGGTCGAGCGGCACCACGACACAACGCCCGTCGTCGCCGAAGATGCGACCCAGACGGGTCGCCTTGCCCGCCTGGCGTGACGAAGGAACAGAGGCGATATCACTCATCCCGGCGATTATCACACGTGCAGCCGACCGGCCGTCTCCCGAACCGCCGATTCGATGAGCTCGCATGCAGGTCCCCGATCCGGGACCGGGCACCGGAGCCTTCGGCCGCATCCGGCGCGACGGGCGGTCGCCCGGGACCCACGGCCATGCGGTGGGAGGCGGGTTCGTTCTGTGGATCCAAGCGGCGCCATCGGGACCTGGGATCCCGCGATCCCCTTCAGGTGCCGAACTGAGGTGGGTCCAGAACGCGAAAAGAGAGGCCATGGTCCAGGTCGAACGAGTCGCGTTCGGCCCTGGTCGCGCGCTCACTCGATTGGCTGACGGGCAATCACCGGCGGCTCGCGCCCCGCCAAGAGCCAACCGACGACAGCGGCAGCGAGCGGCATCGCGACGAGGATCTCCAGCAGACTTGTGGTGGGGACGTTCCCGAGCGCCGAGATCCCGCCGTTCGACGAGTTCGTTCGGATGAAACCGATCATCGCGACGTACCCGGCGGCCGTCCCGAGAAGCGCGCCGAGGAATCCGAGCGACCCGGCGGTCGCGGCCGTGATCGTGCGCCTCGTCCTGGTGCTCGCCCCAGTCGCGGCGAGAGTCCGGAGGTCGCCCGCCGTCTCGCTTCGGATGAGTCCGACGCTCATCGCGAGGATCGCAAGCGCGAGCACGATCCCGGCAAGCGTCGCCGAGTCGATGACCTCCATGCCCGACGGCGCGCTGTTCTTGGTCTCGATGGACATGCCGGACACTTTCGAGGCGAGGAGCCGGGCATCCCTGATCTGTGGGGCCGTCGGCGCACGCACGGTTGTGACGAACCAGCCGGCTAGCGACGTTTGCAGCCCAAGTGAGTGAATGGCGTGCTCGGTGATGACGGTGTTCGGCGCCGACGTCCCGGAGGGGAGCCCGCTCAACTCTTCAATCTTCGGGTTCGAACGACACGAGATCTTCGGACAGGGATTGGGATTCGAGTTGTTCGAAACACCCGGGAAAGACCCTGGCTTTGACGGCAGCGACCAAGTGAACTGCATATTCGAGACGCCCGATAGACCAGGTCGCGTGGTAAGGAGGAGGGCGCTCGGATCGATCTCCGACGACGTGATTCCGAACGCCTTCAACAGTTGAGGTGTCGCCACGTAAATAGGGCCATTCCAGTTCCGTCCGGACCCCAGGTGGTTCAGGTTGGCGTTCGTCTGCTCGAGCGGAATCACCGAATTCGCCCCGAGCGCTTCGGCGATCTCGTGGACACGCTCATTGATCACTGCCATCGGCGGCGGTTTCGGAGCAGTGCTCGACCCATTCGGTCCGAACAACGGCGTGCCGGCGGGCAGTGGCGCGTAGACGACAACCTGATTCGACGCGAGATTCGGTCCCGCGTAGTCGAGGACGTTGCCGTACCGAGCAGCAGCGGCGACCGCGACGATCACCGTGATCAGCACGGCGATGCTGACAGCGGCCAGTGACGGTCCTGACCTGGCCCGATAGCGCGCGAGGTCGCGCAAGGCGAGGCGCGTGGCGATGGGCGCGTGTCGACCGATGCCAGCAGCGAAGGAAAGAAAGAACGGCGCGAGAAGGATCACGCCGGGAACGAGTGCAATAAGCCCGCCAATGAGGAACGGAACGTGCGGCTTCGCGCTGTTGGACGTCGTGGAGTACCCGAGCAACACGAAGGCCAGGCCTAGCAGCACGACGCCAGGAACCGCCGAGCGGTGAACCCTCTTCGGTTCGACAGGTCGGCCAGAGAGCGCCGCGACGATCGGCACTTTCGCCACGGTCCGAGCCGGATGTCGCGCGGCGACGTACGCCGCGATGATGGCGAGGCCCATCGCCGGTCCGATCACAACCCATGGCAACGCGAACGTGCCGATGACGTGGAAGGAACTCGTCTCGAGCGTTGGCCTGTAGATGAGCCACACGATGAAGCCGAACAGCGCTCCAAGTAGCGTTCCAGCGATCCCGACAACCGCGCCGTTCATCCGGACGACCGCTCGCACCTGCTTTTCGGTCGCGCCGATCGAAGAGAGCATGCCGAGCGAGCGCAGCCGCCGCTGCGCCAACACCGTGAAACCTCCGGCCGCGATCAGTGTGACCAGGAGCATTCCGATTACCGCGACCGCAAGAATGATCGTTTCCGGATTGGCCGCGCCGAGCGCCACTGACCCGACTTCCGCGACGTTCGGTCCGATCTTGGAGGGGATCACCCCAGGTGCATCGAACAGCAGATCGATTTCGCTCGGGGTGCGCACCTGTCCGGGCACGACGAGGGCAAAGTTGTCAAGGGTGTCCAGCGGGTCTTCGACGATGCCGACCACACGCCGTTGCGTCCCACCCTCGACCCACAGCTGCCCGATGCGTACGTTGAATGCTGAAGCGACGCCCTTGGTGATGGCGACCTCGCCAATACCAGTCGGGTATTTCCCCGAGACGAGCGAGAGCATCGGACTACTGAACGGCCCGCGCGCACTTTCGGCCCGGAGCTGGTAGGTGTCGACGGAACCGGGGATCGAGAGGGTCTCGTTCTCGATGATTTGAACGCGCCCGAAGCGATGCTCGAGCGCCGCAACCTTCGTCGAAAGATGTGGAACGGTCCCCTGATAGGAGGCGAGGTCATTCGCCGTCCCGAAACCCAGGTTTGCCGGCGTCGGGTTGTTCGTCGCCACAGCCGCGGCGACGAAGATTGCGCCGACTACGACGACGATCAGTGTGAGAACGAGGAGCTGCTGGCGCCACTCGCGCCGGAATAGCCTCCACGCCCAACGCATCACCGCGCGACGAGCGGACAGCGAACTAGTGCCCCCGCCCCGAAGATCGAGGGCGGCATCCGGAGCCGGTGTCATGACTGCGGCCCGGTCTGAAGTAGGGATTCTGCGCTCGGCGGTGGAACCGTCTGGTCGACGATTCGGCCGTCACGCAGGAAGACCACCCGATCCGCCCACGAGGCGAGCTGGGCGTCGTGGGTCACGACCACCGCTGCAACGCCCGTCTTGCAGGCGGAGAGAAGCATCCGCATCACTGCCTCCCCGTTCGCCTGATCGAGCGCGCCAGAGGGTTCGTCCGCAAGCAGAAGATGACGCCCACCGATGACGGCCCGCGCGATTGCGACGCGTTGGCGCTCTCCGCCGGAAAGCTCGTCAGGGTAACGGGTCGCCCGGTCCGCAAGGTTGAGTTGTTCCAGCACCGCCATTCCGGCCAAACGCGACTTCTTCGCGCTGACGCCGTCGAGCTCGAGCGGAAGCGAGACATTCTCGACGGCGGTGAGACCCGCGAGGAGGTTGAACTCCTGGAAGACGTAGCCAACCGTGCGTCGCCGAAGCCGCGCCTTTCCGTTGTGCGACATCTCTTGAAGCGATTCGCCATCGATGAAGACCTCACCGCTCGTCGGCTCCTCAAGGCTGCCGGCGATCGTGAGCAAGGTCGACTTGCCTGACCCGCTCGGGCCCATGACGGCGATAAGCGAGCCACGATCGACTTCCAGATCGATGTCGGCCACCGCGTGCACTTCGTTCGGACCCGTGCCATAGGTCTTTGAGATCTGGCGAAGTTCGAGAAGACTCATTTGCGAACCGCCAATCTCCGTCTGAGTATCGGAATCTCCGTGCTCGCAGCGCGCGGCTCTGACGCCTCACGCTTCAACCGGCCGTCGACGGCATCGAGCCATCGGATCACCGAGTCGAGACGAAACAGCTCGGCGTCGACGACGAGCGCCAGCCGGAAGTCGTGCTGACCCTCGTCGTCCTTCAGCCGGGTCCACTGCTGCATCAGCTCGACGACGTACCGCCTGTGGATCTGCAACACGCTCTGCACTTCGACGCCGGGTACATCGAGCGCAACGAGCACCTTGATCACGAGCTCGTCACGAGGAGGGACGGTGAGGTCGATCGGGGTCATGAGCCACTCAGTGAGCTCCTGTTCGCCGGCGGCAGTGATCCGGAACCGCTTCTGTGGCCCCTCGGAGTCCGCTCGATCAGATTCGACCAGCCCGTCTCGCTCGAGGCGCTGGAGGGTCGTGTACACCTGGCCGACATTGAGCGGCCAGACGTCACCGGTCTTCTCCTCGAACTCCTGCCGGAGCTGGTGGCCGTACTTGGGCTGCTCGCTCAGCAGCCCGAGCAACGCGTACTTGACGGTCATCTGCGATTGCCTGGGAGTTGCATACCCAGTATGTTACCGAGCTACATCAGCTCTGGCAAGTCCCTCTCAGATGGCATGTCGACGGCAGGAACCTGCTAGCGGGCGCCTTCCTCCCAGCAGAGCTGAGCACGGTGGTGACTCGGACGAAGTCATCTCCAGACGGTTCCCATCCTTCTTGTCAGACTCATTGCGTTCGGCGTGCTTGCGAATCGCTTCATCCAAGTCGCCTCTGGGTTCAGATTTCCCGCCAGAGGCGTGCCATGCGGTGGCGACGCCGGCTACTCGCGGCCAGACATCCTCGTTGCTCACCAACTCATGTGAGTCAGGTCGCGACGCGTGAGATTGCGATCAGATGGCAGGTGAACGCCGCAATCGTGCACGCGTGGAACAGCTCGTGGTAGCCGAAGATGCGCGCCGACAACCCCGGACGGCGCAGCGCGTAGATGACGGCACCAGCGGTGTAGAAGAGCCCCCCGAAGACGACGAGCAGCATCGTGATCGCACCCGCGAGATGCCACAGCTCAGGGAGCCAGAAGATCGCCGCCCAGCCAAGACCGACGTACATCGCCGTGTAGAGCCACCGTGGTGCAGACAGCCAAGTGACACGAAGCAGAACGATCGCCAGCGCGGTGGCCCAGACGATGCACAGCATCACGGTGGACTGAGAGGAAGGCAGTACGGCGATCCCGAGGGGCGTGTACGTGCCCGCGGTGATCAGCGCGATGTTCGAGTGGTCGAAACGCCGCAGTAGGCCCGCCGTGCGTGGACTCCAATTGCCGCGGTGGTAGACGGCGGACGTACCGAAGAGCATGCATGCCGTGAGCGCGAACACCGCGCACGCGACGCGGTCTGCATGCGTCGTCCCATCGGCAGCGAGCCAGAGGCCCGACACGAGCGCGTACGGGAATGCCCCGACGTGGAGCCACCCGCGAAGGCGCGGTTTTCGAGGTGCAATCGCGACGTTCACATCCTCAACCTAGAACCTCTCGATATTCAGCGGGCTCGGGCACGACTCTCGTTCGGGTTCCGTCGAAGCCAGGCACCTTGGCTTGCCCGATCATTCGTCAGCCAATCGAAGAGTGCGATGCGCGCAAGCATGCTCGTCTCTCCATCGATGAGAAAGACCACACGTCGTCGGGAGAGAAGGACAGGCGAAGCAAGAGGCGCGAAAGACCGCGGACAAGGGACCGGGGTGAGGCAGGAAGCAGAGGAGACGGCTCGCCAGGAGATCCGCGATTACCTGGCGACAATTCCTCCTTACGATCTTCAGGAGCTGGTTGCAGCGCTGCTGCGGGCGATGGGATAGCACGTCGCCTGGGTGGCACCCCCCAGGCCCGACAGGGGCATTGACATCGTCGCCTTCACCGATCCGCTCGGTGCCTCCGGTCCGCGGATCAAGGCACAGGTCAAGCGACGTGCTGACAAGATTCCGTTCCAGGAGGTGCGCTCCTTCATCGCCGTGCTCAGGCCTACCGATGTCGGCATCTTCGTAGCCAACGGAGGCTTCACTCCCGAAGGCATTAAGGAAGCTCGCCTTCAGGAAAGTCGCCGAGTGTCGCTGTTAGCCGTGGATGACCTGCTCGATCTCTGGGTCGAGTACTACGGGAGGATCCCCGAAGCGTCGAGGGCACTCTTGCCGCTTCGGCCGATCTTCTACTTGGCGCCGAGCTGACAATGGAGTTCAGCCGAGGCAGATACCCCTTTGACGTAGCGGCTGGTAGCAGCTTCGGGGCCCCCTCACCGAGCGGCGGTGGTGCGCGGTAAGCGCACCCATCTCACTACGTGGCCGCCGGCCCTGAAGCTTCCCGCCCTAAGCGCTCCGCTCTCCCCGCCGCCCGTGCGCTTCGGGTGCTCGCCCCTTTGCGGGGCGCCGCCCGGCCGAAACAGCCCTGACTGCACTATGCCTGCGTTCCGGCCACGGGCAGGCCTTGTAGCTATCTGGCCCCACGAGAAAAGGACCTGGTCACTGGATTGCAAAAGCGACTCAAGGGCGCGATCCCAGGCCGGCAACCGAGCCTCCAGCGCGCGACCCTCTGGCACCGACAGAAGAGCTATCAGGCCGAGTAGAAGTTCCTCACCCAGCGGTGGCGGCGAAGGATTTCGAGCTCTTCGGCCGACAACGGGCCAAGCTCGGCCGCACGGACGTTGGCGTCGACGTTGCGCAGCGAACGCATGCCCGCAATGACCGTCGAGGTCGCAGACTGCGAAAGGCAGAAGCGCAACGCTATTTCAGGGAGGCGGTCGACTGAGACATCGAGGTCTCGCGCGATAGCCTGGACGCGTTCCCAGACATGCTCCTTGCGATTGCCACCGAAATAGTTGTTGCGCCAGTCACCTTCGGGGAACCTCGTCTTAGGGTTAATCTTGCCGGTCAAGGCTCCTTCGTCAAACGGCACCCGTACGATGACACCGACATTCCTGGCAAGTACTGCCGGGAACAGCTCGTCCTCGGGGCTCTGGTCGAAGAGATTGTAAATGACCTGCACAGTGTCGGCGGTCCCTGAGTTCACAAGTGCCAACGCGTTGGCTGGTTCATGGTCGTTTACGGAGACGCCGAAATAGCGGATCTTGCCCTGCGAACGGAGGTGCTCGATCGCGTCCATCCAGTCGCCTTGGCCGACCCATTCGTCGGACCAAACGTGGAATTGCTGCACGTCGATCGTTTCAAGCCCGAGGTTCACCAGGCTTTGTTCGGTGCACTCCACGACCCACTCCGCAGGGAAGGCCTCGCTCGCGGATACTCCTCGGGGGGCGGGCCACTTCAGGTTCTTTGGGGGCACCTTCGAGGAAACATAAACAATCCCCGCTGCCTCTCGCACTGCCCGGCCGACTAGCTGTTCGCTGTGACCGTCCCCGTAGCCGAGGGCAGTGTCGACGAAGTTCACACCTAGGTCGAAGGCTCTGTGCAGCGACCGCAACGACTCGTCGTCGTCGGCGCCCAGCCACATCGTCTTTCCGATCCCCCAGGCTCCGTAACCGAGTTCGGATACCTGCAAACCCGTCTTGCCAAGGCTTCGATAGTTCATGGTCAACCCTCCTTGGGCACTCTACGTCGCGCATTTCAAATTGCAACAAGCGCGATCGACTGGCATCACATCGAGCCCTGGGCACGACGGTAGGTTCTCCGCTGCGGCATCGCAGCTTCGGTGGCAAATCGACGCCACAGTTCCAGCGAGCGAGCGCGTGCCACGCCGGTAGCGACCGCTCGACTGCGCTTATCGCAATGAAACCGGGATGCTTGATCTCGCGAGTGACCGTCTGCTGATCTCGTGGCCGCCTGTTTCAGCCCTCGGCGGACCCGGACGAGGTGGAACGTCGAGCGAACGAGCGCGCGTTCTGCGGTTCTCGGCCGCCGTCGTGGCCTTCTTCGGCCTCGTCGTCCTCGTCACCGTTCTGCACATCGTCGTCATCTGACGCGCGGCTTACTGCCCGAGAGCGGTCGCTTTCGCGGCCAGCTCTTGGATCGCGGGCGACCGTTCGGCTGGTCACCGATTGAACGCCAGAGACTAAGGTCGAAAGCAGTGGGATCCGAAGCGCGTCGAGCAGTGCGCTGCAGGCTTTCGTCGCTTCGCTGACCAACCCGTGTTGCCTTTGAGGAGGCCCACCATGACCGATACGGCCCTGCAAGAGTCCGAATCACGGCTCTCGCCCGAGACAGCTGACAGGCACCGTGCGATCGCGTCCCTCCAGGAGGAGCTCGAGGCGATCGACCGGTACGACCAGAGAATCGACGCCACGAACGACTCCGGACTGGCCTCGGTGTTGGCAAACAACCGTGACGAGGAGAAGGAGCACGCTGCGATGCTCATCGAGTGGCTGCGCCGCCACGACGCGGTATTGGAAGGCAAACTGCGCACGTACCTGTTCACGAGCGCTCCTGTGACCGAGATCGAAGCCGGAGTCGAGGCGAATACCGGCGCCGGCGCCAGTCCTGCCGGCGCGTCCGGCACCTTCGGCGTCGGCAGCCTCAAAGGAGAGTCGTTGTGAACCACCTTCTTCGCTCCCATGCCCCGATCACCGACATCGCCTGGAGCCGTCTCGATGCCGAAGGCCGCGAGCGGCTCGTGCCTGCGCTCGGCGCCCGCAAGTTGGTGGACTTCTCCGGCCCACTGGGCTGGGGGCATTCGGCCACGAACCTGGGTCGGGTGTCCAACGTCAAGGCTCCTGGCGAAGACTTGCAGGCCCGCCAACGACGAGTGCTGCCGCTTGTCGAGCTTCGGGCTCCTTTCGTGATCTCGCGTCATGAACTGATGGATGCCGACCGCGGAGCCACCGATCTCGACCTGGCCGAACTTGACGCGGCGGCGCGGCGGATCGCCGTGGCCGAGAACATCGCGGTCTTCCACGGGTGGCCCGAGGCCGGCATCGTCGGAATAGCCGGAGCGACGGCTCACGAGCCCATCACGCTGGGGACCGCCTACGCCGGCTACCCGGGACACGTGGCCAAGGCGGTCGAAACGCTGCTTGAGGCCGGTGTGAGCGGCCCCTACGGCCTGGCCCTCGGCCCGCAGGAGTACACCGGTGTCGTGGAGACGACCGAGCACGGTGGACTGGTCGTGCTCGACCACCTGCGCCAGATCCTCGGGGGTCCGATCGTGTGGGCCCCGGGAGTCGACGGTGCCGTTGTCGTCAGTCTGCGAGGTGGAGACTTCCTCTTCGAGTCGGGGGAAGACCTGTCCCTCGGCTACAGCCACCACGACGCCGACAGCGCATACCTATATCTCGAGGAGAGCTTTAGCTTTCGGGTCGCGACGCCCGAAGCCGCGGTGGCGCTGACCGCCTGAGCCCGGCGCGGCTCGGTCTGCTTCTGCGCACCTCACGCTCGCTTCACAGCCCGACCGCGCTGGCGGCGTTCTCACGGAACAGCGTGCCGTCGGATGTAACGGCGAAGCATCGCCGTGCCCTTGTGGCCCGTCCGCTCGGCCGGCTGCTCCGCGCCCGTCGCCGCCCGACCGCCCGGCCCGATCGCGGCCCAGGGCTGCCTCAACTTCTGCATCGAGGCCGAACCCGTCATTCGGCTTTGCGCTCAGCACGGCATCGGCTCACGGAGCTCATCCCGTGGGTGAATCTTGCAACGGGCAAGAAGGTCGCTGGACAACGCCTGCCGTACAAGGGTTGAGGGACTTGGACGAGGCGACCTGGTCGTCCCTTCACTCCATCGCGTCCCGAACCCCCCGCCCGTCCCCTCGCCGCCGCGTGGGCGAACGTGGGTGCCTTTGTGCCAAACCCCTGCGGGGGGCGACACGTCGGTGAACGACGGACTGCCCTCTAACGCAGTTCTAAGCGGATATCCTGGGATCGTGCTGCGACCTCTGAGGTTCCCCATTGCCGAAGGCTCGTCGTCGTTCGTACGAGTTCTCACCGGTGCCTCGCCGAGGCGGTGACCCCGGTCGGCACCCCCCTGGGGCAAGACGGTGGCCGAGGCCCAGAAGGCATACGAGAAGGCGAAGTGAAGATGAGCACCGACCAGCCCACTGAGGGCAGGAATGCCTACCGAAAGGTGGTGGACCAGGCCCAGAAGGCCTACGACGAGGCGATGGCCCCGGCCAAGAAGGCCTACGACGAAGCGCTGGACCTGGCCGAGAAGGCCTACGACGAGGCGATGGCCCCGGCCAAGAAGGCCTACGACGAGATAGTGGCCCCGGCCGAGAAGGCCTACGACGAGGCGGTGGCCCCGGCCGAGAAGGCCTACGACGAGGCGATGGCCCCGGCCGAGAAGGCCTACAACGAGGCGGTTGCGCCGGCCAGCAAGGCCTACAACGAAGCGCTGGCCTCGGCCAGCAAGGCCTACGACGAGGCGCTGGTCCCGGCCCAGAAGGCCTACGACGAGGCGGGGTCCGCGGCCGAGAAGGCCCACGACGAGGCGATGGCTCCAGGCGTGCAAGGCCTGCCGTGATCCGGTTCCGACCGTCCCGCCAGACCGAACCTCGCCGTCCCACCTCGTCCTGACAGACCGCACCGGCGGCGATGCCTCGGCGCCCCCGCCCGCTGGGCCGGTTCGGGGGTCAATTTTCAACCGGTGCTAGGGGTCAACTTTCCACCGGTGTTGACACCCTCGCCCTCAAAGGTCCCTAAGAGGGTCCCCCTTATCCAGGAGGCTTCTGAGCTGGTCTTTGTCCCGTAACGACCTCAGTACCTCGGGCCCCCGTAGAGGCCCGTAGCCCTCAAGACTCTCGGTGGCTCCCCCTCGCCTGTCCCTTCCGTGCGTTGGCGTGGCCTCCCTTGGCGCGGCCCTTCGTCCCCGTCCCGCCGCCCGTGCGCTCCTGGCGCTCGCCCTTGCCGGACGCCGCCCGGCCGCCCGGTCGGCTCCCCGCGCCTCTCGCCGCCCCCGCCCGCTACCGGCCCTCGCTCCCGGCCGTCTTTGCCCTCGGCCCTTCCCCCTGCTCCTGCCTCGCCCCGGTCCCTTGTCCCCGGTCTTTCGCGCCTCTTCTTGCGCCTGTCCTTCTCTCCCAGGAACCTGTTGTGGGCGCTGACGGACTCGAACCGCCGACCTGCTCGTTGTAAGCGAGCTGCTCTAGCCACCTGAGCTAAGCGCCCGTCACTCCTCCGAAGACGCCGGGACGCGGTATCCGCTTCCGGCGCACTGGCTCGACCGGCAATCTTTGCACCCTGGGGGTACCGCTCGGTCCCGAGGGTCTTTCTACGGGCTCTCCGAGTCGGCCGGACCGAACGCGTAGACCGTGACGGATCCACCACACGACCGAAGCGTGATCGGAACGGCGAGCGCCTCGCTCGTTCCGGGGATCGCCACGTCGACGGAAGCGACGGTTGAGCACCCCACCCCCCCGATGGGGAAGTCGTTCACAATGATGATGAACTCCGCGGTCCCACCGCTCGACAGCGTGACCGGCACCGGGGCCGGGCCGCCGTCGATCGCCGTGATCGGAAGCTTCAATCCCGCGCCGGCCCCGGAAGCACCGGACGGGCCGAAGAACTCGAGCGAGGGGTAGCCGTCGAGCTCGCAGCGCGTCGGACCCTGGTTCGTCAGGATGAACACCGTGTACGACGTCCCGGCGGCGGCACCGCCCGCCGAGGTCGTGATCCCGAGCACGCCGGTCGAGCAGGCCGCGAGGCCCGGGACCGTCGGAGTCGTCCCCGTTGAGCCCTTCGGCTTCGAGGTGGGCGTCGTCTGGTGATGATGGTGGTGCGTCGTCGGCTTGGGTGTTGACGCGCAAGCCCCGAGGACGGCTCCCGCCCCCAGGACGGCGACCAAGATCAGTGCCCTTCGGGCCCGGTGTCCCATGAGAGGCGCCTCACCCTTCGGTTACGGGAACAGCCCGCGCAGCCGCGTCGCCTCGGCGACCCGGTCGAGACCGAGCGCCACGGCGGCCCGCCGCAGGGGCACCTTCAGTATGGCCGACTTCTGCCAGGTCGCGTCGAACGCCCGCTCCATCGTCTCGCGGTGCCGCGTCGAGAACAGTCCTGACTCCCAGGCGTAGCCCTGGCGGGCCTGGGCCCATTCGAAATACGACGCGACGACCCCGCCGGCGTTCGCGAGCACGTCGGGCACGACGGTGACCCCGCGCTCTTCGAGGATGGGATCGGCCTCGGGGGTCGTCGGCCCGTTCGCCGCCTCGACGAGCACCCTGCCCCCGAACGACGCGGCCACGTCGGCAGTGATCACACCCTCGAGCGCCGCCGGAATGGTGAGCTCGCACTCGATCGAGAAGAGCGACCCCGGGTCGATCGCGTCGGCGTCCGGGAAGCCGGCGACCGTGCCGACACGTCCGAAGTGCTCGGCGAGAGCCGCCGGATCGATCCCGCCCGGGTTGTGGATCGCGCCGCCCACATCGGCGACGGCGACGACACGCACGCCGAGCGACGAGAGGAGGAAGACCAGCGGCGCGCCGACCTTGCCGTAGCCCTGCACGACGGCGCGCGCTCCCGACAAGGGCATACCGAGCTCCCGGAAGGTCGCCCGGGCGCAGAGCACCACGCCCGACGACGTGGCGCCGACGTGGCCCGCGATCCCACCGATGGCGATCGGTTTGCCGGTGACGACGCCGGGGGTGACGTCTCCCCGCATCATCGAGACGGTGTCCATGATCCAGGACATGATCCGGGCGTCGGTGTTCACGTCCGGAGCAGGGACGTCACGATCGGCCCCGAGCAGCGACGCGATGTCGAAGGCGTACCGCCGCGTGAGCCGCTCCAGCTCCGCCTCCGACAGCGAGGCCGGGTCGACGACGACCCCACCCTTCGCGCCGCCGAACGGGATGTCGACGACGGCGCACTTGATCGTCATATCCGCGGCGAGCGCCATCACCTCGCGCACGTCGACCGCGGGGTGGAACCGGATTCCGCCCTTGCCGGGTCCGCGCGCCGTGCTGTGCTGCACCCGCCAACCGGTGAACACCTCGACGCGCCCGTCGTCGCGGCGGATCGGGATCGCGACCTCGAGAATCCGCTCCGGCGTGACGATGAGCTGGGTGAACCAGTCCTCGAGCCCGAGCAGGTTCGCCGCATCCTCGATCCGAGCGCGAATGGCGTCCCAGGAATCCCCACGCTCGTCGGTCATACGTTCACCTCGTCAGACTGCCACTCCTGCGAGCGTAACGCCGACGCCGCTAGGCGACGGACCCGTCGGCTTGCACCTTGGACAATGATCGCCGATCCGACAGCTTCTCGGCCTCGCGGGTCGACGAAATGAGCGGCGACTGGCTGAGCAGCAGCAAGGAGTAGAACATCAGGCCGAGGAAGAGCCCTTCGATGATCGCCCGTGAACCCGTCGCGTGGACGTGGTCTTTGAACAGCCAGATTCCCATGACGATGCTCGAGAACGGGTTGACGATGAGGAGCGCGGCCTGCGAAGCCGCCACCGGACCGGCGTCGAGGGCGTGCTGACTGATGACGAGCCCGATCAACCCGGCGGCGGCGACGGAGTATGCGGCGGGATGAGAGAAGACGTACACGACGCCGTGCGGCCACTCGTTGGCGACGGTCTTGATGAACGCGGCGGTCAACGCGAAACAGATCGCGGCGCTCACGCCGTAACTCAGGGCCCGCCAGGAACGGGGACCCCGCTGCGCGGCGACGATGCCCAGCGCGATGGCGCCGATCGAGGCGATGAGCAACAGCATCCAGTCGTACTTCGACGGCGAGCCGTGCCCTTCCTTGGAGTAGCTGAGGGCCAGGAACACGGCGAGGCCGACCGCCGTCCCGAAGACGGCTGCCCAGTCGATCCACCGCATCTGGTGGTGGAACCAGGTGCCGAGGATGATGGCGAGGAAGACGATCTCGGTGACCATGATCGGCTGCACGGTCGACAGGTTCCCGAAGCTCAGGGCGAGCGCCTGGAGGATGAAGCTCCCCGTCGTCAGGGCGAGACCCACGAACCAGATCGGTCGCTTCAGGATGCTCGCCATCAAGTGACGGCTCTTCTTGCCCTCGGGATGAGCCTTCTCGACGCCGAGGCGCTGGAGGACGGTCGCGAAGGCGTTCGCGACCGCAGCGAGAACCGCCAGGACAAAAACCATTCGGCCCGTTATAGCCGCTGGCGGCGGAGAGACGCCTGCGACGTCACGGGGCAGCTCACCTGGCCGTCCACTTCGACGGGGGTAACGGACCAGCTCAGCCGGTGAATCGGCGTGGTGCCGAGTTTCGCCACCGCGAGCCGGTGCTCGAACGACGCATACCCCTTGTTGCGCTCGAACCCGTAGCCGGGATGGACGCTCGCCGCCGCGATCATCATCCGGTCCCGGGTGACTTTGGCGATGATCGAGGCTGCCGCGACGACCGCGCAGAGGCGGTCCGCCTTCACCAGGCAGATCGCGCCAGCCAATCCCGAGAAATCCCGCGGTCCGTCGACGATCATTCCGTCCGGAACGACCCCGAGCGCCGCGAGCGCCCGGGCCGCAGCGAGGCGTTGTGCCGCGGTCATGCCGAGCCGGTCGCACTCCTTGGCGCTGGCGTGTCCGACGGCGCGGCGACAGGCGTCGCGCGTGAGGGCCGAGAAGAGTTGCTCGCGCCGGCGCGGCGACAACAGTTTCGAGTCGCGCAGCCCGACCGGGAGCGTGCCGATCTGGGACCCGGTCACGACCACCACCCCGACGGTCAGCGGGCCCGCCCAGGCGCCGCGACCCACCTCGTCGATCCCGGCGACGGTTCGGCATCCCGCCGCGACGAGCTCGGACTCCACCTCGTATCCGGCGTCCCGATACGTTCCGGCCGCGACCGGACGGCCGGTCGGCCCGTCACGTGCCGCGACGCTCGTCACGAATCCTGCCGCCCAGGTTGACGAGGTCCTCAACCTCGGATCTCGGCGCGCGCCGCATGAGCAGTGGGATCGCCTCCGAAGGGGGACGGTTCTCGTAGCACACCGCGACGACCTGTTCCGCCACCGGGACCTCGACGCCGAGGTGGCCCGCGAGATCGACGACGGGCCGGCAGGTCTTCACCCCCTCGGCGACCGTGCGAGCCCGGCTGACCACGTCCTCGAGCGACTCACCCCGCCCGAGCGCGACGCCGACCGAGAAGTTCCTGCTCTTCACGCTGGTACACGTCGCGATCAGATCGCCCAGACCGGCCAGTCCCGCGAACGTGGCTGGCTCCCCTCCTATGGCGACTCCGAGACGGGTGAGCTCGGCGAGCGAGCGAGTGATGAGGGCGGCCCTCGTGTTGTCGCCAAACCCGAGGCCTACCGACATCCCGCTCGCGATCGCGAGCACGTTCTTCACGGCGCCAGCGATCTCACAGCCGGTCACGTCGGGGTTTGTGTAGAGGCGGAGGGTCTCGGTCGCGAAGAGGTCCCGGATCTCGGCGGCCAGGTCCTCGTCAGCGAACGCGATAACCGACGCCGTGGGTTGCCCCTCGCACACCTCCGCGGCGAGGTTCGGGCCCGTGAGGACACCGACGGGATGCCCCGGCCAGCACGCGTCGACGATCTGCGAGATGCGGGCCATAGTCCCCTGCTCGAGGCCCTTCGACAGGCTGAGAACGGGCACGCCCTCCGGCACCACCCGCGCTGTCTCGCTGAGTACCGCGCGCACCCCATGGCTCGGGAGCGCGATCACGATGAGCTCGGCGCCGTTCAGGGCGTCGTCGAGCGACGACGTCGCGCGCAGTCGATCCGACAGCGGGAAGTCCCCCAGATACGAGGTGTTCGTCCGGCGATCGCGTATTTCGGCGGCAACCGACTCCGACCGTGCCCAGAGCGTCGTCGGTGTGCGCGCCGAAACGAGCGTAGCGATTGTCGTGCCCCAGGAACCCGCACCGAGTACGACGAGGCTCATCGACGCCTCACGGACCGCACATCCCGCGGGGACGTGGGTTGCCGATCACGCACCACACGCTAATGCCCGGTCTGTTTCGGAGGGCGACTACAACCGCTGGATGCGACGAGATCCGCGAACATCTCCAGTGGCGTCAGATGGCCAGGCGTTCTGCGAGGACGTCTGTTGAGACTTCACAGGATGCGCCGGAGCCCGGCGGCGCTCACTTCTCAGGGGTCGGTTCCTTTGAGCAGGTACTGACGAAAAAGACGGTTGGTCTTCTCGTTCGATCCGCGCTGGCACGGTGAGTGAGATTCGCAGAAGTCGATGGGAATGTCGATTGCGGGCGTGAAGTCGGCGTAGTCGGCCATCTCGGCACCGTGGTCCCAGGCAATCGAGCAGCGGAACCTAAACGACAGGGAAGCGACGGACCTTCGCATTGCGGTCGCGCCGCTCTGTACGAGCTCGTGACCGGATCAGCCAAGGGCTCTACTTGTCCCCTCCTGGATCGTCGAGGTGAAGTACACGCTGCCTCGTCTGCACCTCAAGGGCGTGTCGCACAGCGTCGGATCCTGGCCCTCCAGACGAGGTCGCTTCGGCGGCGAATGGCGACCCAAGCACCGCCGCGAGGGTCGCCCCCACCGAAAGCCGCAAAGCGTCGAGGTCGTAGCCGCCCTCAAGCACGAACACGAGTCGACCCGTGCTAGGGGCAAACTCGCGCGCGCGCCGCGCGAGGTTGGCGAAATCGCCCGAAGTGAGCGAGAGATTAGCGAGCGGGTCGGCTCGGTGTGCGTCGAAGCCGGCCGAGACGAGGACCCAGGAGGGCGAAAAGCTGTCGACTGCTGGGGCGACGATCTCGTCGAACGCCTTCAGGGCGACGTCTCCTGTTGCGCCCGGCGGAAGCGGAACGTTGAGATTCAAGCCGAGCGCGTTCGGTCCGCCTATTTCCTCCGCTCTTCCGGTCCCTGGGAACAAGGGCCATTGATGTGTTGAGACGAACAGTACGCGTGGATCGTCCCAGAAGGTCGACTGAGTTCCATTTCCGTGATGGACGTCCCAGTCGAGGATGAAGACGCGCTCGCCCCTATCGGCCAGTTCCGCGGCGGCGATAGCGATGTTGTTCAGGAAGCAAAAGCCCATTGCCTTGCTTGCTTGGGCGTGATGTCCTGGGGGTCTGGCCGCGACGAACGCGACGTCGCCGATCCCACTCGCGAGTGCGTCGACCGCGCCGAGCACGCCGCCTGCGGCGAGTAACGCGGTATCCCAGGTGCCCTCGCTCGCGTGGGTGTCGAAGTCGATGGCGCCACCACCACTCGCGCAGAACTCTCGGAGCCAGCTCAGGTACAACGGGCTGTGGACTCGGGTGATCTCGGCCTCGGTGGCGCGGCGCGCCTCTAAGAAGATGGCGACCTCTGACAGACCGGCGATGCTGATCCCATCGAGCGCGGCCTGTACGCGGGCAGGGCGCTCGGGGTTTCCGTAGGGGACTTGGTGCCGATCGAGTTCGGATGAGCCTGCGACGACGAGCACGACGTCACTTTAGGTCGGGCGTCCTTTGGCGAGTCCGGCGAACACAAACGCGGCTGAGGGAGCCGATCGAGTAGTGGCGCCTGCACGGGATGTGGAGGGCCTCGATCCACCCGAAGGCCGCCGGGGAGGATCCGGCGTTCGTTTCCCAGCGTCGGCGGCTGACGAGTTCGAGCTGGCACGTTCCGGACGAGCTCTCGGCCATCACATTGTCGAGCGCGTCACCGACAGCCCACATCGAGCCGAGAATTCCGGCTGTTCGGGGCCTTCTCGCGAACGTCCACGACGCGAGCTGACTGGGATCAACCTGATGCCTGGCATAATCTCTAGATGTGAGCGTCCACAACCTTGAAAACATGTTCAACCCCCACCGCGTAGCTGTCGTTGGTGCCGGCCGTGAGCCTTCGCAGCTCGGTCACATCGTGCTGCGAAACCTGGTCGATGCGGGCTTTGACGGAGTGGTCTATCCGATCAATCCGGGCCGCGAATCGGTCAGCGGCATTCAGGCCTACCCGAGCATCGCCGAGACACCGGCCAAGCCAGACCTGGCCATCGTTTGTACACCCGCCGCCTCGGTGCCCGACGTCGTGAGCGCCTGCGGCGAGAGGGGCGTGCCCGCCGTCGCGGTGCTCTCGGCTGGTTTCCGGGAAGCCGGCGCCGAGGGATCTGAGCTCGAACAACGCGTCCGTGAGGAGTTGAGACGTCATGAAGGCATGCGGCTGCTGGGGCCCAACTGTCTTGGACTCATCGTGCCGCGTTTCCAACTCAACGCCAGCTTCGCCAAAACGATGCCGATCGATGGCCATATCGCGTTCGTCTCGCAATCAGGAGCACTCGTAACATCGGTCATCGACTGGGCAGCCGCTCAGCAGATCGGCTTTTCTCAGGTCGTCTCCGTCGGCAATATGGTCGACGTCGACCTCGGCGACTTGATCGACTTTCTCGCGCAAGATGCGCACACGCGCGCGATCTTCCTCTACATAGAGACGGTGACTCAGCCGCGCAAGTTCATGTCCGCTGCGCGCGCTTTCTCCCGTACCAAACCGATCATCGTCTACAAAGCGGGGCGCTTTGCCGCGTCGGCTCAGGCCGCGGTGTCCCACACCGGCGCGATGGTCGGTGAGGACGCTGTCTATGACGCCGCGTTGCGCCGCGCAGGCGCGGTGCGCGTCGGCCGGATCGAGGACGTGTTTGATGCAGCTGAGCTACTCGCGCGTGAACGCCCCATTCACCGCTCACGCCTCGCGGTTGTGACGAACGCGGGCGGACCTGGGGTCATGGCGGCGGACGCCTTGCTCGCACGTGACGGCGTTTTGGCGGAGCTCCAGCCGGTGACGCTCAAAGCGCTCGACGAGGTGCTGCCTGAGGCCTGGTCGCACGGTAATCCGGTCGACGTGCTCGGCGACGCGTCCGCCAAGCGCTACGGAGAGGCGGTGCAGGCCGTACTGGCTGACGAGGACGTTGACGCCGTGCTGACGATCCTCACGCCACAGGCGATGACCGATGCCAGCGCGACCGCCGACGCCGTGCTCGCGGCACGGCATGGGTCGTCCAAGCCGGTCCTGGCCGCCTGGATGGGCGGGCAGTCGGTGCGCGAGGGGCGCCAGCGCCTCGGTGTTGGTGGGGTGGCCGCGTACACCTATCCCGAGCAGGCGATCGGCGCGCTGATGGATCTCGTGTCGTACGGCCGGAACCTCGAAACACTGCACGAGACGCCGCGCAGCATTCCCGTTGGTTTCGCGATCGACCGCCAGCGCGCCAAGGAGCTGATGAGCGCGGTGCTCGCCGAAGGGACTGGCGTCCTCTCGGAGACCTCCTCGAAGGCCCTGCTCGACGCGTACGAGATCCCCTTCACCAAGCCGCTGCCGGCGTTGACCGCTGATGACGCCGTCGTGGCCGCCGAGCAGATGGGCTATCCGGTCGTACTGAAGGTCCGCTCGCCCGATGTCACGCACAAGACCGACGTTGGCGGGGTCGAACTCAGGTTGACAGACGCGGCCGCAGTGCGGGCGGCATTCGACCGTATCGTCGCGTCCGTCCAGAAGCGCCTCCCGGAGGCGACGATACAGGGCGTGACGGTTCAGCCGATGGTGCGGACCTCGGGTGGTTACGAGCTCCTGCTCGGTGCTCGCAAGGACCCAATCTTCGGTGCCGTTCTTCTGCTCGGCGCCGGCGGCGTAGCTGCGGAGGTTCTGCGCGACCAGGCCCTCGAGTTGCCGCCGCTCAACGAGCGCCTAGCGCTGGGGATGCTCCAGTCGCTTCGGATCTGGCCGCTGCTCGACGGGCACAGGGGGCGGCGGGCCGTCGACCTCGACGCGCTGTTGGAAGTCGTTATGCGCTTCTCGTACCTGGTCGCTGACTATCCCGAACTCAGTGAGATCGAAATCAACCCGCTGCTCGTCAGCGCGGACGGGGCGATCGCTCTTGACGCGAGAGCCGTAGTGGACCAGTCGCTCGTCGGGCGCGAGATGCCGCCGTTCTCGCACCTCGCCATACTCCCGTACCCAGAGGAATACGAGCGGGAGGCGACAACCTCGGGCGGGCTCAAGGTGACGTTGCGCCCGATCAGGCCCGAGGACGAGCCGGCTTGGCATGAGATGCTCGATGCCTGCTCGGACCAGACGATCTCCCAGCGCTTCAGCTCGATGGTGAGGCACACTCACGAGTTCGCGACGCGCTTCTGTTTCATCGACTACGACCGCGAGCTCGCGATCGTCGCCGAAGTCGAGGACGGGGACGGCTCAACAAAGCTCGCTGGCATCGGCCGGCTCGTCGCCGACGCCGCCCATCTGCGCGCCGAGTACGCCGTGCTCGTGGCGGACCCCTGGCAGAGGCGCGGCCTCGGCAATCTGCTGACCAGCTACTGCCTCGAGAATGCACCTTCGTGGGGACACTTATGGGGAATTCGCAGCGTTTGCGCGGAAACGGCCATTGGCAACGCGCACATGATCGCCGTGTTCCAGAAACAAGGCTTCAAGCTGACTCGCCGGGCCAACGAAGGGATCGTTTTTGTCGAGCGTCGATTGAAGGCCCGGTGATCGAGTAGTTCGAGATTCACCCAGGCTCGTGGCATCGGCCGCACTCAACGTCGCGTCACGTCCCCGGGGTACGCGCGCTACGAGCCCAGGTTCCCTCAAGAGCACCAACTCACGATGGTGGACGCCCACCCGAGGCACCGCGAGAGTCCCCGAGAGAGCGCGTCCGCTTGAACCCGACGACATCGGACCGACGCGCTCCGCGATCGCCGCCTCGCCGCGGCGGCCGCCGCCGAGGCCCGCATGCGCTCCTTCCGTACAATGACTCGGTGCGCGTCGTCCTCATCCCGGTGAAATCCTTCCGGCTGGCCAAACTGCGGCTCGCTCCGGCGCTCGACGACTCGGCGAGGCGCCGGCTCGCTCGCGATCTCGCCGATATCGCGGTGTCGGCCGCGAACGGAGCGCCTGTCTACGTCGTCTGCGACGACGGCGACGTCGCGGACTGGGCGATCGGCCGGAGAGCGACCGTCCTGTATGCACCAGGACTGGGCCTCTCGGCGGCGGTCGAGGCTGGAGTCCGCTACCTCGCGGAACAGGGCTTCTCCCTCGCCGTCGTCGCCCACGCCGATCTTCCCTTCGTGAGCGACCTCTCCGGATTCGGAGTGCCCTCCGAGGTGACCCTCGCCCCGGATCGCGAACACGACGGCACGAACGTCGCCGCGGTGCCGACGGCAAGGGGATTCCGATTCTCGTACGGGCCGGGATCCTTCGACCGCCACCGGGCGGAGGCAGAACGGCTCGGGCTGCGCCTCACCGTCATCGACGACTGGCGGCTGTCCACGGACATCGACGTGCCCGCCGACCTCGCGCTCGTCGCCCGCGTCGACTCGCCTGGCGCGAAGGGCCCGGCGACCGCCGCCGGCGAAACGAGAAGATGATCTCACCACGGCAAGCCGCGAGCCGCATCGCTCCCCAAGTCGCGCCGCCGAGATGACGACGAACCTGCCGACGCCGAGACGCGCGCTTGCGATCGCCGCTCACCCGGACGACATCGAATTCGGCTGCGGTGGCACGTTCGCCAAGTGGACGCGCGACGGGTGCGAGATCTTCCACCTCGTCTGCATCGATGGTTCGAAGGGGAGCTGGGACGCCGCGCAGGACCCGACCGAGCTCGTCGCGACGCGACAAGCAGAACAACGCGCCGCGGCACGCGTCCTCGGCGGCACCACGGAGATCGTCTTCCTCGGATGGCCCGACGGAGAGCTCGAAGCCAGCAGAGACCATCAGCGCGAGATCGCCCGATGGATCCGAACGATCGCACCAGACGTCCTGCTCGGTCACGACCCGTGGAAGCGTCACCGCCTGCACCCCGACCATCGCAACGCCGGATTCCTTCTCACCGACGGGGTCGTCGCGGCACGCGATCCGCTGTTCTTCCCCGGTCTTGGACTGCCCCCGCACCGGCCGAGCACGATCCTGTTGTTCGAAGCCGACACCGTCGATCACGTGGAGGACATCACCGATTCGCTGGAGACCAAGATCGAGGCGCTGCTGGAACACCGCAGTCAGCTGCGTTCGACGATGGGAATCCCGGACCAGGACACGCAGGGAGGCCCCGGTCTCGACGCGTTCCGCGAGCGGATCAGGACCGAGGCTGCGAAGGTCGCCGTACCTTACGGGTTCGCGGCAGCAGAAGGATTCAAGCTGCTCGAGGCATAAAAACACCACTCTGAGCCCTGGCCCGCGGGCCAGGGCTCAGAGTGGACTCGCTACCTGTCGCTTTCAGTGCCGTACGGTGCGACGGGCGGTGGCCTTCTTGGCCGCTGCCTTCTTCGCTGGCCGCTTCTTGGCTGGGGCCTTCTTGGCCGGAGCCCGCTTCACGACCTTCTTCGCTGGCCGCTTCTTGGCTGGGGCCTTCTTGGCCGGAGCCCGCTTCACGACCTTCTTCGCCGCGGCCTTCTTCACTACCCTCTTGGCCGGAGCGCGTTTTACGACCTTCTTCGCTGCAGCCTTCCTCACGACCTTCTTTGCTGCAGCCTTTTTCACCATTCTTCTACCTCCAGCTTTCCTCGCCGCCTTCTTGGGAGCGGCTCGACGTGCGGGAGCGGCCTTCTTCACGACCGGCGCGGGCGCCGGCTTCTGAAGGACGGCGGTCGAGTTCAGATCCGACTTCAACTGGACGCCGGGGGTGAAACCAATACCCTTCGAAGCCCTGATGAAGACGGGAGCACCCGTTTGCGGATTCCGTCCGCTACGCGCCTTGCGTTCCCGAAGTTTGAATGTGCCAAAACCAGTGATACGAATCGGAACCCCCGTCCGCACGCCCTTGGTGATCTCGTAAACAAGCGAATCGAGCGCGGACTCCGATTGCTGACGGGTCAATCCTGTGTCACCACTGATTGCCCCAATCAGTTCGGTTCTATTCACGGCCACCTCCTGTACGTGTGGTGTAGCCAATGCAATACAAGGCGATTTGGCCGCGAAATGCAAGCACTCTCTTCTCTGATGCACGCGTTCGAGGCGGATGCGCGCACGTGCCGCGGGGACGGCAACTTGCGGTTTGAAGGTAATGATTCGATATCCCTTACAATTCAAGCCCTCTGAGCGCTCAGGAATTCTGCGAGTCCGGAACCGCGATCCTGACTCACCGGTAGGCGTTTCGTGAACTCGTGCGCGCGACGATGCGCCCACGACCTCGTTCGCTAATCCTCAGCACGCTTCGGGCGCGGACGCCCTGGCGCGCGTGGTCGCCGCTTCGATCGCGAATCGACACGGCGTGTACCTCGGCGCCTCGAACGGGGCACCAGTATTTGCACCACACGAGCATGGAGTGCTCGTGCTCGGCCCACCGCGTTCCGGCAAGACATCGAGCGTCGTCGTGCCAAATGTTTTCGCAGCGGCGGGACCAGTCGTCGCGGTGTCGACGAAGCGCGACGTGATGAATGAGACGTCGTCCGCACGCGCCCTCCTCGGTGAATGCCTGCTGTTCGACCCCAGCGGAACGGTCGAGGTCCCCCGGGGCGTGCGCCCCATCGGCTGGTCGCCACTGACAGCCTCGCTGACGTGGGACGGCGCCGTGCTCATGGCCGAGTCGATGGTCGGAGCGAGTCGCGAAAGCCGTGACCGGATCGACGGCTCGCACTGGACCGAGAGAGCGGCCGCACTTCTCGCCTCCGTCTTCCACGGCGCCGCCCTCGAAGACTGCCCACTCGACGACGTCGTCTCGGCGGTGAACCGGAGGGCCCCCGAACGTTTCGCCTCGGCGCTCGCCCGCCATGACGCGGATCTCGCCCTCGATCTTCTCTTCGGGATCACCGAGACCGAGGAGCGAGAACAGAGCGCGATCTGGTCGACCGCGTCCGGAGTGCTCGCCGGCTACCGCACGGGCGCGGCCCTGGCGAGCGCGGGCCTCGAGCGCCTCGATCCCGGGCGCTTCGTGGGGAGCCGATCCACGTTGTTCGTCGCCGCGCCCGCCGAGTATCAGCAACACCTCGCGCCGCTGGTCGCCGGAGTCATCCGGGACGTGCGGACCGCCGCCTACCGGCGCAACGCCGCGGCCCCGCCAGTGCCCGGGCCACCCGTGCTCCTCGTCCTCGACGAACTCGCCAACATCGCCCCCTTGCACGACCTCCCGTCGCTCGTCGCCGAAGGGGCGAGCCAAGGCGTCGTCACACTCGCCAGTCTCCAGGACCTCTCCCAGGCTCGGGCGCGTTTCGGAACGGCCGCCGACGGATTCCTCACGTTGTTCGGCGTCAAGCTGGTGCTCGCGGGGATGAGCGACGTCCGGACCCTCGAGGCGCTCTCGGCACTCGCGGGTCGACGCGACGAGATCGTCCCGTCCACGACGGCGGCCCGGGCGCCCGGGCGCTGGCGGCGCCACATCTCGCGGACGGTGACCACGCGACGCGAGCCGCGTCTCCCGGTGGACGCCATCGCCCGCCCGCCGGAGGGAACCGCCATCGCCTTCCTCGGTGCCCAGCCGTTGAGGGTCGGACTGACGCCGCACCACTCCTCGTCTCCGTGGCGCGAGATCTCCGGACGGCCCTCAACCGAGTCGAGAGACGTGATTCGGCCCTCGAGCAGGGACCGTCGCAGAGTCGGATCGCGCGGTCGGAACCTCACCGACTGAGCGTCGGTTCCCGGGCGCGCGACCATTCGCGGACGCGGGTCCTTTCCGCGGGGAGGATCTCGTCCCGGACGGAACCCCTCTCGACCGTGCGGGCCCGGTCCCGACGCTCCCACTCTCTCGCCCTCGCCCTCCAGACGTCACGCCCGCGGCGGGTGTCGGGGGATCGACCGATCTGCCGGCGCAGACCTGCCGGCTCGGCGATCTCCAATACCGTCGACCGCTCGGCGCCGAGTCCCCGGCCCACCGGAACGACGGCGACGTGGGCGCGGTCGCCGTCGCGTACCTGGGTGAGCCCGGACCCGAGGATCCGGGCCCCGCCGAAGACGACGAGGGCGAGGTCCCCGGCGCGGTGGCGGCGCAGGGCGGCGGTGGGGATCGCGACTTCGAACCCGAGGTCACCGAGCTCACGCGGCGCGACGGTCACGACGAGCGGTCGGCGTCCCATCGACCGGTGTTCGTCGCACAGCAGCCGGATCCCCCCGATCGCCGCGGCGAGATCGGCGGCGAGAACGACCTCGACACCGGCGACGGCGCACCGCGTGAGGGCCCCGCTTCGTGCGAGGCGATCGCTTGCCTCCCGTACCGGCACCTCTTCGGGCCGCGACGACAGCCGATCGGGCCGGTGGCCGCGGACGAGCAGCGCCGTCATCGCTCCGGCTCGGGCTTCTTCGGCGAGCGCGACGACGTCGCGTACGGGACAGCGATCCGGGTGCGCGACGACGACAAGGCAATCACCGCTGAGCCCCTCGCGCCGATCGAACGGGAAGGTCGCGATCCCGGTCGTCGCCTCGAGATGGGCCGCTCTGCGTCGGTCCGGCGCCAGCCCGACGACTCGACGCCCACGCTCGTTGGCGACGAGCGCCGCGGCACGCACCATCGTCAGAGCACGGAGCGGATCCGTCTCGGGATCCGTCGCGACGACACCAGAAAGCGCGACACCCGGTCCGTCGAGGGCCGGAGCCGAGTCCATCAGCGTCGCGAGATACTCCGTGAGCGCCGCGACCTCTTTCGTCTCGAATCGGGTTTCGACCAGGCCGCCGGGGATGCGCCCGCCTCCGGCGGCACGCAGCCGGAGGGATCGCTCGCCGCAGGCGACGACCTCGCCCGAGCTCAGATGGGCGTCGATGGCGGCCTCGACGCGCTCGGCCGGGGCGCCGTCGACGAGGCGCGAACAAGTTGCTCGGATCAGCTCGCGCCGGTCGAACGCCCGGCCGAGGGAATCAGCGGCGATCCCGACATGTGTCTCGACCTCCTGGTCACGATCGGCCCCGGCCCCCGCGAGGCGGTCGAGGCCCTTGTCGAGCCTTGCGACTGCCGTGCGCGACACGCCGAACGAGAACGCTCGTTCGCGCCAGGCGGCGACGAGCGTCGGGTAGTCGCCTCCGAGATCCTTGGGCGCGCGGGTACGGTTCGCGGCAAGACGCGCCGAGTACGGCCCTGACCGCCCCGTCCGGGCGAGCTCGGCGGCGATCTCCGCGCTCCGGCGGGAGAACCCCCGCAGCGCGGCAGCCGGGATCCCGATGAGGTCCGCGAAGCCCTCGGCGCGTGTCTGCCAGTCGACCGAAAGCCGCCGCGAGACCTCGTGCCGCAGCTCAGCGCGGTAGAGCGCGCCGGCGGCCGCAGCGTGCACGAACAGCGGGCGGGCGTCGATCGCCGACCATCGCCCGTCCGTGTCCGGTGCGAGGTTGGCGACGACGAGATGCGTATGGAGGTGCGGGGATAGGTGATAGCGCGCGCCAAAACGTCCGCAAGCGCCCGCTGATGCGAGCTATACTCGTCACCGTGACAAGTAAGGAACTCATCTGCCGTTGGTGCGGGCAGCGGTTCAAGAAGCCCAACAACCGTGGCCCTGACCCTCTCTACTGCTCTCGCGCACACCGCCAAAGAGCGCATGAGGGACGACAAGTGTTGCGCGTCGCAACCGACGTGAATCAAATGCTCGCCAAGGCAAACATTTTCTCTGTTCCCAACCCGATGAACGACCTTCTCAAGTCCATGGGTGTCGTTCGGGGCAACGCGGATCCTCTCAGCGCCACAATCGCGAAGGGTGGCGCTGCCTCGGTTCCCAACCCGATGAACGACCTTCTCAAGTCCATGGGCGCCGTTCGGGCTGACAGGAACCTCCTCAGCGAGACGCTCGCCAAGGTTGGCGCTGTCTCGGTTCCCCTCCGGATGAACGACCTGCTGAAGTCCATGGGCGGCATTCAGGCCGGCACGGACCAACTCAGCGCGACGCTCACCAAGGTTGGTGCGGGCTCTGTCCCCATGAACGACCTGCTGAAGTCCATGGGCGGCATTCAGGCCGGCACGGACCAACTCAGCGCGACGCTCACCAAGGTTGGCGCGGTCTCGGTCCCCATGAGCGACCTGCTGAAGTCCATGGGCGCCATGGGAGTTGGCGCTTACGCGAACTCTGCCGCGAGAGCGATTGAGTCAGCAGCACTGGTTACCTCTGCATTGCCGTCACGCAAGTGGCTTGAAGCGGCCCAGAGTGCTGGACGAGGTGTCGCAGTACCGCATCTCGAGGATCTAGCAAAGCGAATTGCGGTTGGTGCAACGTCGCTTGCAGTCTTGCATCCGGAATCGACCGTTGTGCGGCGATCGACACAAAGCAGTCTTCGTGCGTGGGAATCACAGGTAGACAGAACAGCATTTCAACCAAGCCCGCAGGATCTTCAGACTCTGACGCTTGAAGGTGCGGCGACTCTGTCGGTCGTCGACACCGCGGTTGCCATGACCAGTGATTCAGAATTGTCAAGTGATGAGCCCGATGGTGACATAGTCGATCGAAGCAGGTTTCGTTCTTTTCTTGCAGAACTTGGCCCTGGAGTCGTTGGTAAGTGGGAAGGGGCCCTGGAGCGCATTCAACATCCGGGGCCTGATGCTGCATCGCAAGCGGCCCATTCGCTCGTCGAATTGGTGGATTGGTCCCTTCGCAAGAAGGCTCCCGACACGGTCGTGCTGGCATGGCACAAAGCTCAAGCCCGTCCCATTTCAGAACTTGCCAACGGAAGACCAACCCGTGATCTCCGTCTTAGGTACCTGCTGCGGAACAGGACAGCCGAGGCCGAAGGCGCCGAAGTTCACATCAGGAGCTTGGTCGCCTTCGTACGGATCCTTCAAAGGAACAAGCACGCTGAGAACGCGAGTGATCTTCTCGCTATCCGCCGATTAGTCCCAGGCATCGAATCGATGCTGTTCTTCGTGTTGGGCTACGAGTAGCCAAGCGGACAGTCGCTGGAAACCTCGAACGATCAGCCTCTTAGAGTAGGAATGGGAGCAATCATCGTCCCTGTCAATGGAGTCTGTTGAGCATTGAAGTTTGTACTTACGACGGAATTGTCCTCTGTCGTAATAAGATGAGGTTGAGAGAACATCAATGATGAATCAAGGACGGCTTCTACGGAGAAGTTCCGTCGTTCCACAAATACCCGAGCAGCTTCACGGTCATTTGGCGTGGGTAGGTCCGCATCAGATGGCATCTGGCAGTCTCGGGCGCAAAGCGCCTGCACAACCCTCCATCCTTCCCTGAATATCTGCATGAAACTCTGGTCGTGGGGCAAAGGGCAAACAATGAGGTTCTTCTGTTCGTAAAGGTAGATCCGATCCGACGAAAGCCCCGACCTGGCTGGAACGATGGCCACTCGTAGCCCATAGGCCGCCTCCAGTTGCTTGGGATTGATCTTGACGGTGGTACCGACCCAATGATCAGAGTCCGTAGATCCTAAGAACAGGTCAGCCTTCCACAAACCATTGATGCTTTGAGGAAGATTAAGTCCGGTTCCTGAACGACGAAAGGCGGCAGCGAGTGAAGTAAGATGTTTCTTTAACTTGACCGGCTGGCCCTGCTTCCCGGATAGCACGCGGGATTCGTCTGTGATGAGATCAAGTTGAGTGGCAATGAGCTGCTGTGAGCCCCGCTTTTCCATAGCAAAGAAGATAGACTTCGGGTCGTTCGTATAAATTCGACAAAGACCGAGCGCGTCAGATACCCGCTCAATGACGGCCGGGTCGTTGCGCAACACGGCATCGTGAATCGCGTACTCGAATGCATTGCCGCTATCTCCATCTCCACGACGACGCATCCTCATGATCGTCTTTAGCGGCAACTGAAAGCGATCAAGTCCAGCGTCCTCTACCACGTCGCGCCCAAGAGAATGGACGATGCTCGTGATCATCGGTCGCATGACCGCGACCAATGCTTCAACTGGGTCCGCGACAGGGTTCTCTTGGCGCTGTTCGAGTACTTCCATGAAATGGACCTCCCCCAATCTCAGAGCCAAGGCCCGGAATCTGGGCCTCTAGATGCAAGAACTCAGTTTGCCCCCTAAATCGGCGCTCCGTCCGGAGTTGTGATTCAAAGCCGTGGCTGAGTTCCTCCAACTGCGCTCGTCGTCGCGGGTGCGGCATCGCCCGCCCCTTCAAGATGTCCCTCGCTCGCCGCTCGCTGATCCCGATTGCCTCGGCGACCTTCTTGGATCCCATCGCCTGCAGCTTCGGCAGCGTGAACCTCCGCCACCCGTCGTCGTCGTGGTAAACGACCAAGCGCTCGTCGAGCTCATCGATCGTCAGAAGGCCCGCTGACCTTTCCTCGAGCCGGTTCGACTCCTTCCCGATGAGCTTGATCTCGCCCGCGATGACCGGCCGGCGCTGGAGCAAGCCAACGGTGCCCCGCCCACAGGGCTCGCCGTCGGGGCCGAGCGCCTTGGCCTCGGGATGGGCGGCGTACTTCTCGGCAACGTCGCCGTGGGTGTCCACCTTCGGCTGGCCGGGTCGGCCAGCGATCGTCGTGATCCGGTACGGACCCCGGTCGGGGTGGTGCACGTCGACCCACGAGAGCTCTGACCATCGTGCCGGGTCGGATTCCCACGGTGCGACGAGCCGGAAGCGGTCGCTGGGGTCGACACCCGCGGGAGGTGTGACACCGGCCGCGCTCAGCATGAAGTTGAACGGCTTGACTTGCTCCGCGTACGGCTTGCCCTCGTTGAGGTGCTCGAACGCCCGGAGCACCGCAGGCGAGGTGACAGTCGTGCGGATCATCGTCGGCCGTTCGAACCAGCTCGGCCGCTTGACCGGCAGCCCGCGCGCTTGGCGCAGGATGACGGACCACAGCTGGGGGATCCAGCGCCGGTCCTCATCTTCTGGATCGACGGGCTTCATCTGGATCGACGGGGTTCAGGAGCTGACCGAGGCCGTGCTCAGAGGGTGGGTGCTTCTTTGGAAAGACCGGCTCGCCAGCCTCGTCGAGGTCGTACAGCACGTAGCGCTTGGCCGAAATGGCGAAGCACGTCGCCGTCGCCTCGTCCTTGAGGATGCTCGGGACCGCCTCCTCGTCGTAGGGGTTGAGGGCCGCGAAGCGCCTCCGGATGGACTCGACCTTGCCGAAAGACAGGGCCCGGACAGCCTCTGAACCGTCGGGAAGGCGCTCGGGACTTCCGGGGCAGGCCACGAGGCCTCCTCGCGCGGAGCACACGATCGCCATCGAGTCGGTGTCGCAGAACGCCCAGCTGCCGCCCAGGTCGGTGACGCAGCGCTCCACTAGGGCGAGCATGAGCCGGGCAGCTCCGGTGACGCAGGTGGCGAGCGGCGGGAA
>Ga0187875_10000444_pt1 | contig 34906 bp, 33 predicted proteins | sample June2016WEW_17_1_2_FD_132978 | JGI IMG/M metagenome (GOLD analysis project Ga0187875, IMG submission 132978) | Peatland microbial communities from SPRUCE experiment site at the Marcell Experimental Forest, Minnesota, USA - June2016WEW_17_10 | ecosystem: Environmental > Terrestrial > Soil >...
CGGTCCCCGCCCAGGCCCCTATCGGCCGGGCCGGTGCCAGCCAGGCCCGCCGTGGCCAGAGTGGCGCGCAGCCGATCCGTGATCACGTCCGGGGTCACGGCCGGTGCCGGGGTCACGGTCGCCCCGCCCCAGGCTCGGCGGGGGGGTGCTGCCGGGCGAGCACGTCCAGGCCGTGCAGCAGCGCCTCCGGCCGGGGCGGGCAGCCCGGGACGTAGACGTCGACCGGGATGATCTGATCCACGCCCTTGGTCACGCAGTAGGAGTCCCAGTACGGGCCGCCGCTGTTGGAACACGCGCCGAAGGAGAGCACCCATTTGGGATCCGGCACCCGCTGGTAGGCGCGGAGCACCAGCGGCGCGAGCTTGTCCGTGACCGTGCCGGCCACGATGAACACGTTGGCGTGAACCGGCCCTGGGCCCGCGGCCCCACTCACCCGGCTCAGCGCGGCGGCACACTCGACCGCGCAGCAGGCCAGCCCGGCATCGAAGACCCACAACGCGTGGCCCCGGCCCGTGTCCAGGACGACTGTGCCCGCGCCAGCAGTTCCCGCGCCAGCAGTTCCCGTAGCAGCAGTACCTGCGGCAGCAGTACCCGTGCCGGCGGCCGCGCCGAGGTCGCGGGCCGCGCGCGGCGAGGGCAGGTCCACGGCAGACACCGGCTCAGACTACTCGGGCTGACCCATTCGGGCTCACCTGCGCGCGCCCGCTGAACCGGGACCCCCGTCCACGGCGTCATAGAGATAGCCCCGATCTTCACCGCGACGCCATGCGGGCTTTTATGCGTACCAGGCGAACCGAATTAGTGTGAGATAGGTCACTACTTATTCGTAGAGCCCCCGGGCGTCGCCGGAGCGGCACAACCCCGCTGTAACATTGAGTCAATCCCAAAACTCAGCCCCCGGACGTGGTGCGTGCCGGGTGCGGTGATCGCTGGCGTCGCTTCGCCCCAAGGCGCCGGCCAGCGGCGCGCCGAGGAGGTCCTCCGACTGTGACCAAGCAGGTCCAGCAGCTCGATCGCGTCATAATCCGTTTCGCGGGCGACTCCGGCGACGGCATGCAGCTTGCCGGTGACCGTTTCACCCAGGAGACGGCCGCGTTCGGCAACGATCTTTCGACCCTGCCGAACTTCCCCGCCGAGATCCGCGCTCCGGCCGGGACACTCCCCGGGGTATCCAGCTTCCAGCTGCACTTCGCCGACCACGACATCCTGACCCCGGGCGACGCGCCGGACGTGCTCGTCGCGATGAACCCGGCGGCACTCAAGGCCAACCTGGCCGACCTGCCGCGCGGCGCGGACATCATCGCCAACACCGACGAGTTCACCAAGCGCAACCTCACCCGGGTCGGCTACGCGGCTAGCCCGCTGGAGGATGGCTCGCTGTCCGGCTACAACGTGCACGCGGTGCCGGTCACCTCGATGACCGTCAAGGCCCTTGAGGAGATCGACGTCTCCCGCAAGGAAGCCGAGCGGGCCAAGAACATGTTCGCGCTCGGGCTGCTGTCCTGGCTGTACAACCGGCCGCTGGAGGGCACGCATAAGTTTCTGCGGTCGAAGTTCGCGAACAAGCCCGAGATCATGAAGGCGAACATCACCGCCTTCCAGGCCGGCTGGAACTACGGCGAGACCACCGAGGCCTTCTCGGTCCAGTATGAGGTCAAGCCCGCGACCCTGGCCCCGGGCATGTACCGGAACATCACCGGCAACAGCGCCCTGTCCTACGGCCTGGTCGCCGCGTCCCGCCGGTCCGGGCTGCCCTTGTTCCTCGGCGCCTACCCGATCACGCCAGCCTCGGACATTTTGCATGAGCTGTCCAGGCACAAGCGGTTCGGGGTCCGGACGTTCCAGGCGGAGGACGAGATCTCCGGGGTCGGGGCCGCGCTCGGCGCGTCCTTCGGCGGGGCGCTGGGGGTGACCAGCACCTCGGGCCCGGGCATGGCCCTCAAGGCCGAGACCATCGGCCTCGCGGTGTCCCTCGAGCTGCCGCTGATCGTCATCGACGTCCAGCGCGCCGGACCGTCCACCGGCATGCCGACCAAGACCGAGCAGGCGGACCTGCTGATGGCGCTGTATGGCCGGAACGGGGAGTCCCCGGTCGTGGTGCTGGCCCCGGCGACCCCGTCGGATTGCTTCGACGTCGCGCTGGAGGCAGTGCGGATCGCCACCAAGTACCGCACCCCCGTGATCATCTTGTCCGACGGTTACCTGGCCAACGGCTCCGAGCCCTGGCGCATCCCGGAGGTGGCCGGGCTGCCGAAGCTTCGTGACGAGTTCTCCTTCTCCAGTCCCGGCGACTGGGTCGGCCCGGACGGCAAGCCCGACTTCCGGCCCTACCAGCGGAACCCCGACACCCTGGCCCGGCCGTGGGCCATTCCGGGCACCCCCGGCCTGGAGCACCGGATCGGCGGGATCGAGAAGGCCGACGGTTCCGGCACCATCTCCTATGACCCCGCCAACCACGACCGGATGGTCCGGCTCCGTCAGGCGAAGGTCGACGGCGTCGCGGCCGACATCGGGCCGCTGGAGGTGGACGACCCGGACGGCCGGGCCAAGGTGCTGGTACTGGGCTGGGGATCCACCTTCGGGTCCATCGGGGCCGCGGTGCGCCAGGTCCGGCTGGCCGGCGGGCTAGTGGCCCAGGCCCACCTGCGCCACCTGTCCCCGTTCCCGGCCAACCTCGGCGATGTCCTGGCCAGCTACGACAGGGTGCTGGTCCCGGAGATCAACCTGGGTCAGCTCGCGCTCGTGCTCCGCGGGCGCTACCTGACCGATGTGATCTCCTACAACCGGGTGCGCGGGCTGCCCATCCGCGCCGCCGAACTGGCCGGCGTGATCCAGGATGTGATCGACAATGTCTGATACCGCGAACGGCGGGCCCGACAGCCCGGCCAACGACGGGGCCCTGGAGGCTGGCCGACGGCCCGCCTCGCTGACCCTGATACCGGTGGCCGACGAGAAGCTCGGCACCAAGGACTTCAAGTCCGACCAGGAGGTGCGCTGGTGTCCCGGGTGTGGCGACTACGCGATCCTGGCCGCGTTCCAGGCGTTCCTGCCCGAGCTGGAGATCCCCCGGGAGAACCTGGTGATGATCTCGGGCATCGGCTGCTCGTCCCGGCTGCCGTACTACGTGGACAGCTACGGGATGCACTCGATCCACGGGCGCGCGCCGGCCATCGCGACCGGGCTGGCCGCCTCCCGCCCGGACCTGTCGGTCTGGGTGATCACCGGGGATGGCGACGCGCTGTCGATCGGCGGCAATCACCTCATCCACGCGTTGCGGCGCAACGTGAACATCAAGATCCTGCTGTTCAACAACCGCATCTACGGGCTGACCAAGGGCCAGTACTCGCCCACGTCGGAGCAGGGCAAGGTGACCAAGTCGACACCGTTCGGGTCGCTGGACACCCCGTTCAACCCGGTCTCGCTCGCGCTGGGCGCAGAGGCCAGTTTCGTGGCCCGCACCATCGACTCCGACCGCAAGCACCTGACCAGCGTGCTGCGGACCGCCGCCGATCACCGCGGCGCCGCGTTTGTGGAGATCTACCAGAACTGCCCGATCTTCAACGACGACGCGTTCGCGCCGCTGACCAGCCCGGCGTCCCGGGATGAAACGCTGATCCGGCTGGAGCACGACGAGCCGGTCAGGTTCGGCGCCGACCGCGGCCGCGGGCTGCGGTTCGGCCGCAACGGCTCGCTGGAGGCCGTGGACGTGGCCGGGGCTGACCCGGATTCCCTGGTCGTGCACGATGCGCACGCCGCGGACCCGTCCTACGCGTTCGCCCTGTCCAGGCTGGACCGTGCGGACTTCGCGCACACCCCCATCGGCGTGTTCCGGCAGCACCCGCGGGCCAGCTACGACGACCTGATGGCCGAGCAGATCGCCGCGGCCCGGGCCCGGCAGGGTGAAGGTGACCTGTCCGAGCTGCTGGCCGGCTCGGACACCTGGCAGGTCGGCTGAGCAGCGCCGGGCCGGGCCGGAGGGCGCCCCAGCCTGACCGGAGCCGCCGCCCTGGATCACGGCAGGCGGAACCCGTACAATTACGAAAAGTGATACTCGCAGATCAACATGGTCACCGCGGGTCGCTTCGACGTTCGGGGGAACGCTATGACAGCACGCGCGCGGCAACAGGACCGCCCAGGACCGGCACACAGGACCGGACCGACGGGGCGGCGGCCATGACCGGGCGCGCGGGCAAGACCCGGAACATCTGGCTCACCTGGCTGGTCTGGCCCTTCCTCACACTCGGTATTTACCACTTCGTCTGGTGGTACAAGATCAACCGGGAGGCGCGCGACTTCGACGAGAACATCGCCGTGGAGCCGCTGCTCTCCCTGCTCGCGATCACTGTCGGCTGGATCATCATCGTCCCGCCGTACGTGTCCATCTACGGGACCGGGTCCCGGATCGGCCAGATGCAGGAGGACGCGGGCATGGAGCGCTCCTGCAACGGCTGGATCGGCCTGGTCCTCAGCTTCTTCTTCGGGCTGCACACGCTGTACTACCAGTACGAGCTCAACCGGATCTGGGCCGGGCTGGGGCACCCGCAGGAGGGCTCCCTGGTGGCCCTGCCCGTGGCCGGCATCCCGGGCGGCCCGCCCGGGATGCCGGAAGGGCCCGCCACGGAGCCTCAGGCGACGCGGTCCGGCGGTGCGCCGGGCCGCAGTTCCGACGGGACGTCCACCAGCAACGCCCCCGCGGACGGGGACTCCGCCACGGAGGGGTAACCGCCGGCCAGGCTGCCGATCAGTGGCTCGCCACCGGAGACCTCATCCAGGCTCCGGCCCGCGGGCTCGGGCAGGACCAGGGTCAGCGCCAGGCCGAGGACCGAGATCCCCGCGGTGAGCAGGAGCGTGCCGCGCAGCCCGAAGGATGACTGCAGCAGCGGGAAGAGGAACACGCCGATGAAGGCGCCGAGCTTGCCGATTCCCGCCGAGATGCCGTGCCCCGTGGCCCGCATGGTCACCGGGAACACCTCGCTGGGCATCACGAACGTGGTCATGTTCGGCCCGAACTCGGTGAAGAAGTAGCTGACCCCGTACACCAGCAGGAACGGCACCACCGCAGTGGTCAGCCCCGGCACCAGCCCGATGACCGCGAAACAGAGCGCCATCATGGTGAAGCCGATGAGCTGGAGCCGCCGGTGACCGATCTTGTCCATCCGGGCGATGCCGAGCAGGTAGCCCGGCACCGCGGCCACCACGAAGATGACGAGCTGGATGGCGATCGTCGTCGTGGTCGAGGAATTGGGCGTGATCAGCCCGATGATCTGCGGCGTGGAGATCGTGTTGCCGTAGTAGGCGTAGTCCAGCAGGAACCAGCAGCCGGCCGTGCCGGCCAGCGTCACCAGCCACCGGCGGTTGGTCAGGAACGACCGCAGGCCCATCCGGTGGGTGATGGCCGGGGTGGGTTCCGAAACCACCGCGCCCTCGCTGAACTCGGCCAGGCCGATGGCCGCCGTGCTGTGGAGACCCTGGACCTGGGCCTGGTAACGGGGCGATTCAGGCATCTGACGGCGCAGGTAGACCACGGCGGCCGCCGGGATCGCGCCGATGCCCAGCATGATCCGCCACGCCAGGCCGTCGCTGACGCCTCCGCCGAGCAGCACCAGGGCGATCAGGGGTCCCACGATGAGGCCGAGCGCCTGGGTGGAGAACACCATCCCGACCAGCTTGCCGCGGTCCCGGCGGTTGGCGTACTCGCTCATCAGCACGGCGCTGACCGGGTAGTCACCGCCCACGCCGAAGCCCAGCACGAAGCGGAACACGATCAGCACCCAGAAGGACGGGGACAGCGCCGAACCGAGCGCGCCGGCCACCATGATCGCCGCGACCAGCCAGTACACCCGCTTGCGGCCGAGGATGTCGGCGACCCGGCCGAACACGAACGCGCCCAGGAACGCCGCGAACAGCATGGTGCTGTTGAGCAGGGCCAGCCGGCCGGAGTCCAGGTGCCACTGCTGCTTGATCAGGGTGGCGGCGATCCCGATGACGAACAGGTCATAGGCATCGGTGAAGAACCCCATGCCGGAGACCAGGACCGCCCGGAGATGAAATCGGCTGATCGACGCCTCATCCAGGGCGGTCGCCAAGCCCTGGGATCGGGTTTTCGCCACCAACGACCCTTTCGTGCGCGCTGACCGGCCGCTTCCAGCCTTTTTCCGTGACGAACGTACGTCACACAAGCAACGCGATACCGACGTCAAGGTGAACGAAAGATGAACGAACGTTTCGGAGCCGCCCCATCCGGACGGCTCGGGACGTTGGCCGGGCAGGACACGACCATGGTCCCTCCCCGTGCGGCGGACCCGCGGAGACTATCGAAGTGGCGCAGTTCTTCGTCCGGAAGCACGGTGGTCCCGATGTCCACACCCCATCCGCACTCCCCCGCCGACCTGGCCCTCGCCCCGGTGCTGATCAGCATCGAGCGCAACCTGGCCCGGCTGCGCGACGGAGCGGACCTCGAGTTCACCCTCGGCCTGGCCCTGAACGACGAAAGCTCCTGGTACCACTCCGCCGGTGAGCGGGCGCACCGGATCCTGCAGGGCGCGATCCGCGACGTAGACCTGCACGGCTGGACCATCAACCCGACGGCAGACTGGCACGGGCTGGCGCTCTCGCATGGCGAGTACACCGTGCCGATCATGCTGGGCGAGCGCCTCACCGACTACATCAGGCACGGGGTCACCGCGGCCGGGCCCGTCGGGTGAGCGAGCCATGGCCACGTCAGCGAAAAACGCCCGGCGGATGCCTACGCCGGGCGACCCAGATGAGGAGGCACGACAATGAAGAAGTTCTGGATGCTGGCATCGGCCAGCGCGACCGTGTTCGTCTGCGCGGCCCTGATCGCCGGTAGCAGTGACATCCGCCGCTTCGTCCGCATGCACAACATGTGACAGGCCCGGACGCAGTCCCATAGCCGAGGGCCCGGGGCGGACCGCCGGCCCGGTGAGCGGCATGAACTCGCTGCTGCCGGGTAGCCGCGGAAAAGAGCCGCGACAACGGATCGAGGTGAGCCCCATGTGGTGGCAGTACCTGATCGGGGCCGTAGTAGTGATCGTTGTGGTCTACGGTTTCATCTCGCTGACCAGATTCCAGACGGGAAGGCTGTCCCGCAAGACGGACCGCACCGCGGAAGACATGTACGACAGCTACGCCGACCCGCTGCCCAAGCAGCGCCGGTACGCCCAGGAACGGGGCGGCGAATGGAAGAACGAGCAACCGGCGGCGGAACGAAATCCTGACGTTCCTACGTGACGGGGATGGTAAAGCGGCGCAACCTTGGTGCAAGCAGGCTCTCCACAGCCTGTGGGTAAATCAGCCTCGCCCCGTGCACGAACTGCGAGGTAGTATCCATAGCCTTGTGGAAACTCCTCGTTCCACCATCTGGCGCGGGGCCTGCGCTCGCCCGGCCCCGCGGATCGCGCGCCCGGCCCCGCGGATCGCGCGCCCGGGCCCCGCGGATCGCGCGCCCCGGCCCCCCTTCCGTAATGCCGTAGGCACTGCAATACTGCGTTTATGCCGGCTCTCAGCGTCGCCCTGCTCAACCTCAAGCCGGGCACGGGCAAGACCACCTCGGCGGTCTGGCTGGCGCACATCTTCGCCCAGGCCGGAAAGACCGTCCTGCTCGTGGACGCGGACCCATCGGGCAGCGCCCTGGAATGGTCCGACCTGGCCGCCATGGACCCGGGGCTCCCGCCGCGGATGGCCTTCCCGTTCCGGATGGTGGCCCTGCCGTCCCGCAGCCTGCACCAGCGCGTCGCCGAGATCGCCCACCCGGACGACGTGGTGATCATCGACGCCCCGCAGCTGGAGGACCATGCGGGCATCGCCCGGTCGGCGATGCGCTACGTCGACGAGATCCTGATTCCCTGCGCGCCGAGCCCCATCGAGATCAACCGAACCACCCCGGTGCGGGAGGAGATCAGCGAGGTCGAGGCGTTCCGGGAGCGGCCCGCACGTTCCTCGGTGCTGCTGAACCGCTGCATCACCCGGGCGCACTCCACCACCAGCGCCCGGGAAGTGCTGGAGGGCCTAGGCTATGACGTGCTGCGAACGGCCGTGCCGAGGCTCGAGGTGTACGCCCAGAGTTTCGGTGTGCCGATTCCCGAGATGGGCCGCACCGTGTGGCGCGGCGTGGCCCACGATCTCATCGAGCGATGCGTTCCCCTCGGGAAGGTGCCGTCATGACAACGGAGCGCGAGCGGCGCAAAGCGCAGATGGCGGCCGCCGCCACCAGGCGCACCGAACCCGGGGCCGCTCCGGCCGGCAAGACGGCGATCCGGTCGAAGCCGGTCAGGATCACGCTCGACCTGAGCCCGGAGCTTTACCGGGAGCTCACCCGCTGGGCCCACTCCGCCGCCATCGAACTGGATGTCCCGCGCATCGCCCTGGCGGACGCGGTGCGTGCCATGATCCGGGTCACCACGGAGTGCCCGGACGAGGTTCTGGAGCGCCTGCGCCGCGACCGGGGGCAATAGGCCGTCCGGCATCGCCGCGGGCGCCACCGGCTTGGCGACGGACTCCACGAGACCGCCGTTAGATGTGGTGAATTACGCGAAGCGCGCCAATCTGACGGAGGGGGCGCCGGGGCGCGCCGGCCACCGATGTACAGTTCAGGCCAGCACAGGTCCCTGCCAGGTATGCGGAGGGTGTCGTGGCCGGAAAACAGTGGAGCGATCTCAGCCAGCGCACCCGGCGGCTGATCATCGCCGGTGCGGCCGTGGAAACCAGCCTCAAGGCTGCGGCCCTCGTCGACATCAAGCGCCGTCCGGCGAGTGAGATCCGCGGCTCGAAATGGGTGTGGGTCCCGGCGGTGACGATCGTCAACTCGGCCGGCCTCGCGCCGCTGGCCTACTTCGTGTGGGGCCGCCGGCGCGGGTAGCGTGCCCGGTCAGGAGGTGGCCGGCAGCCAGCCGTCGACGTCCGTGGTGGACGCGAGATCCTGCTGGGCCTCGACGTCGGCGATCCGGCCGGCGAGAGCCGCATGGACCAGGCGGTACGCGTCCGACCCGAGCAGGAGCCGGCGCGGCGGATCCGGGGAGAGAGCAGCGTCGATCATGGCCGCGACGACCTTGACCTGATCACCGGGCATCTCCTCGGTAGGTAGCGCGTCCCGGTCGACCGGGGTGTCCTGGTACGCCGGGCCAGCCGGGACCCTCGTGGCCGCCTGATAGAAGGTGGTCCGGATCATGCCGGGCTCGACCAGCATGGTGCGGATCCCGAACGGCTCGACCTCCACGGCCAGCGCCTCATAGAAGCCCTCGATGCCCCACTTGGTGGCGTGGTACATCGAGAAGGCGGGGAACGCGATCTGCCCGCCCATGCTGGACATCTGCATCAGCAGGCCGCCGCCCTGGGCCCGCAGGTACGGGAGGACCGCGCGGGCGAGCTGGATCGAGGCGGTCAGGTTGGTGGAAATTACCGCCTCGACCTGGGCGTCGGTGAGGTCTTCGGCGGCACCGAACACGCCGTAGCCAGCATTGGAGACCACCACATCGACCCGCCCCAGATCGGCGAACGCCTCCCGGACGACGCGCCGCATCTGCCCGGTGTCGGTGACGTCGAGGGCCCGTACCCACAGCCGGTCCCCGTACTCGGCGGTCAGGTCGTCCAGCTGGCCAGGCCGGCGCAGCGTGGCGGCCACCCGGTCGCCCCGGGCGAGCAACTGCTCGGCCAGCTCGCGGCCGAACCCGCGGGAAGCTCCGGTGACAAACCAGGTGGTGGGCGAGTTGTTTCCGGGCTGGCTCATGGCACCATGATCCGCTATCCCGGTAACGCCCTGGAACGGTCCGGGCGCTACAGCCTTCCGGGCGGTGCACCGGCACCAGAGCATCCGTAATGGCCCGATTACGGACCTTGGTCAGCAGCGTCACGCAAGTGCTACCGTTCACCACGCCGCACCCACCACCGGACGCGTCGGTGATGAAGAGGAAATTTGTCCATTCCGTATCCGTATTGCGCATAGCCGTACGCCAAGCGCACACTAGGATCCGCGCTAGGCCCTTCCCCGGGGCTGGGCGCTGATGTTGAAGGTGGGCCTCTGACGCCGGTGTCTTGGACGCCGTGTGCGACGGGCGCTGACGTCGAGGAGACGGAATGGCGTCACTCTGCGATACGACCTCACAAGGAGATCGATGACAGATGAGTCACCAGACTGGGCAATCCGGCAGAACCAGCCAGGTCAGCAGCATCAGCAGGCGCGGCCTGCTGCGCGCGGCCGGCGCTGGTGCGGTCGTGGTGGGGGGCGGCGGGCTGCTGGAGGCGTGCAGTTCCGGCATCAAGGGGGCTAGCTCGGGCGGCACCAAAGGCATCACCATCGGCTGGATCCACCCGCTGACCGGTGACCTGGCCGGATTCGGTGCGCCGGACAACTGGGTGATCTCCAAGATCAAGCAGACCACCCCGTACAAGAGCGGGTTCAAGATCGGCAGCAAGACCTACCCCGTCACCATCAAGTCCTACGACACCCAGTCCAGCCCGACCCGGGCCGGGGACCTGGCCAAGACGGCCATCCTGAGCGACGGGGTGGATCTGCTGCTGGCGTCGTCCACGCCGGAGACCGTCAACGCGGTGGCCAGCCAGGCCGAAACGCTCGGCACGCCGCTGATCTGCTCGAACATCCCGTGGGAGGCCTGGTACATCAACCTCGGGGGCAACCCGCAGAAGCCGACGGTCACGCCCAAATACGTGGTGATGTACTTCCTGGGCGCCGAGCACCTGGCGAAGTGCTTCATCCCGATGTGGGACCGGATCCACGCCCAGCTGCACACCAACAAGATCGTCGCCGCCGCGTTCCCCAACGACTCGGACGGCAATGCGTTCCGCGCGGTGTTCCCGCCGATCGTCACGGCGGCGGGCTACAAGTTGGTCCTCTCCTCGGCCTACCCCGACGGGACCACGAACTACTCCTCGATGATCTCCCAGTTCAAGGCGGCCAACGCAGACTTCTTCACCAACGTCCCGCTGCCGCCCGACTTCGCCACCATGTGGAAGCAGTCGGCGCAGCAGGGCTTCAAGCCGAAGCTGGCGACGGTGGCCAAGGTGCTGCTGTTCCCCCCCGACGCCTACGCGCTCGGCGCTCTGGCATACAACGTGGCCACCGACGCCTGGTGGGCGCCGTCGCTGCCATGGAAGTCCTCGTTCACCGGGGAGACCTGCCAGCAGCTGGCCAATGAGTTCGAGGCCGACACCAAGGGGCAGTGGAACTCCAACATCAGCAACTACAGCCTCTTCGAGGTCGCCCACAAGGCCCTGACCTCGGTGAGCGACCCGCACGACAAGAAGGAGGTCGCCACCGCCATCCATCAGGTGAACCTCCCGCAGGCGGTGGCCGGGCCGCTGAACTTCGCCTCCGGGGGGCCCGCGCCGGGCGTGGCGATCACCCCGCCGGTTGGCATCCAGTGGCAGAAGGGCACCAAGTACCCGGTTGAGGCCCAGGTCGTGGACAACACGCTGCAGCCACGGGCGAAGATCACCGCCGACCTCTTGCCCACCAACCAGTGACCGGATGACCAACCCACTGCTCGAGCTCGACAATGTGACGAAGCGGTTCGGCCGGGTCGTCATTGCGGAGGACCTGTCGTTCGCCGTCGGCCCCGGGGAGGTGGTCGGGATCGTGGGGCCGAACGGCGCCGGCAAGACCAGCCTGTTCGGCCTTATCTCCGGCGACCTGGCCCCGGGGGCCGGTGAGATCCGCTTCGCCGCCCGCACGGTCACCAAGCTGGAGGCGGCGGCGCGGTGCAGGCTCGGCATCGGCCGCACGTACCAGGTGCCGCGGCCGTTCGGGGATATGACCGTGTTCGAGAACCTGCTCGTCGCCGCGCAGCAGGGCGGCGGGCTGCGGCGGCGGGCCAGTTACGCGGCAGCGGTCGGGGCGCTGGACCAGTGCGGCATGTCCGGCCAGGCGAACGTGCCCGCCGAACGGCTCGGCCTGCTGCAGCGCAAGCGGCTGGAACTCGCCCGCGCTCTGGCCACGCAGCCCACGCTGCTGCTGCTGGACGAGGTGGCAGGCGGCCTCACCGACCCTGAAGTCGCCCAGCTGGTTGAGATCGTCCGCGGCGTCAACGCCGAGGGCACCGCGGTGATCTGGATCGAGCACGTGGTGCGCGCGCTCACCCCGGTGGTGAGCCGGCTGATCTGCCTGGCCGGCGGCAGGTTCGTCGGCGACGGCGAGCCTGCCGCGGTGCTGGCCGACCCCGCGGTCCGCGAGGTGTTCCTCGGCACCGAGGTCACCGCGGCGCTGGCCGGCGGGTCCCTGGAAGCACCCCCGGCGGTGCCGGGGGATGGGGTGGCGGACGGGGAACGGAGCGAGCAGTGACGCTACCGGCAGTGAAGGGGGACGGGGAGGTGGGCGGGGAGCGGCCAGACAGCGGGACGCCGCTGCTGGACGTCCGTGACCTGGTCGTGCATCACGGGCAGCTCCGGGCTCTTGACGCAGTCTCGCTGCGGGTACTCCCTGGCGAGGTCTACGCGATCATCGGCGCGAACGGGGCGGGCAAGTCGACGCTGCTGCGCACGATCGCCGGCCTGCACCACCCGACGGCGGGCTCGGTCCTATTCGACGGCAAGGACGTGACCAGGCTGCGGCCCGAGCGCCGGGCCAGGCAGGGGATCGTCCTGGTACCGGAGGGCAGGCGGCTGTTCGGGTCGCTGTCCGTCGAGGAAAATCTGCGGGTCGGCGCGGCGTACGGGCGGCCGGGCCCCTGGACGATCGAGCGGGTGTACCAGATGTTCGGCTGGATGCAAGAGCGCCGCAGCCAGCCCACCGCCCAGCTTTCCGGCGGCGAGCAGCAGACGCTCGCCATCGGCCGGGCGCTCGTCGCCAACCCCCGCGTGCTGCTGCTCGACGAGCTGTCGCTCGGCCTGGCACCGGTGGTCGTCCAGCGCATCTACGGCATGCTGCCGCAGATCATGGCCACCGGCCTCACCGTGCTCCTCGTCGAGCAGGACGTGAGCCAGGCCCTGCGGGTGGCCTCGCACATCCAGTGCCTGCTGGAGGGCCGGACCACCTTGGAAGGCAGGCCCGCCGACGTCACCGCGGACCAGGTCGAGGCGGCCTACTTCGGCCTGGCCCCCGCTGCCTCGTCCGGCCAGACCGGCGAAGGGAGCGAACCGTAATGGCCTGGGTAAACGCCATCATCCAGGGGGTGCTGACGGGCGGACTGTATGCGCTGTTCGCCTGCGGGCTGTCGCTGATGTTCGGGGTGATGAAGGTCGTGAACCTCGCACACGGGGACCTCGCGGTGGTCGCCGGGTACATCGCGATCGGCGTCATCGCCGTCACCCACATCCCTGTGCTCTGGTCCTTCCTCATCGTGGTCCCGGTGATGGCGCTCCTCGGCTACGTGCTGCAGCGCACGATCTTCCAGGGCGCACTCGACCGCAGCGTGCTCACCACGCTGCTGGTCACCTTCGGCCTGTCGGTGGTGATCGAGAACGGCCTGCTCCAGTTCTTCACGGCCAACAGCCGCGCGATCGGCACCGGGCTGCCCCTGGTGACTGGCTCATTCAGCCTCGGCTCGCAGATCCAGATCGCCTACCTGCTCGTGGTCATCTTCGCCGTCGCCGTGGTCGTGCTGCTCGGGCTGCAGTATTTCCTGTCCGCATCCAAGTACGGCCGCCTGATCCGCGCCGTGGCCGACGACAAGGAGGCGGCGCAGCTGGCCGGGGCCGATTACCGGCACGTGTTCGGCATCGCGGCGGCCCTGGCGTTCGGCACCGTGGCGCTGGCCGGCATCGCCTACGGCATGTACTCCCAGCTCTCGCCGACCACGGGCACCGACACGATCCTGCTGTTCGCGTTCGCGGCGGTGGTGATCGGCGGGCTCGGCTCGCTGTGGGGAACCCTGGTCGGCGGCGTGGTGCTGGGCGTGGCCCAGCAGATCGGTGCCCAGATCAACATCTCCGACGAGGTCCTGGCCGGGTACCTCGTATTCCTCGCCGTGCTCGTGCTGCGCCCGCAGGGCCTTACCACCCGGAGGGCGCAGTCGTGAGCCTGGCCACGGAAACCACCACTCGCCCGGCGGAAGGCTTCCGGGTCACCCGGTCGCGGCGAAACATCGCCTGGACCGGGACGGGCGCGCTGATCGTCGTCGCCGTGCTCGCGATGCTTCCCTACATTGTGTACTCGGGCACCACCGCCATCTTGGTGCAGGGGTTCATCGTGCTCACGATGGCGAGCATGTGGAACCTGCTGGCGGGCTATGCGGGCCTGGTGTCGGTGGGGCAGCAGGCGTTCGTGGGCCTCGGCGCGTACTTCGTGCTCATCCTCGCCATCCACGGCACCTCGCCGTTCGCCGCGTTGCCCGTCGCCGCGATCGGCTGCGGCGTGGCGGCGCTGCCCCTGTGGTGGCTGGTCTCCCGGCTGCGCAGCGGGTATTTCGCGATCGCCACCTGGGTACTCGCCGCGACCGTCATGCTCATCATCGAGAAGTTCTCCTCGATCGGCGGCGGGACCGGCATGCCGCTGCCCGGCCTGTCCGGGTTCAGCCCGGCGCTGCTCACCGCGTACACCTACTGGGCCGGGCTGGCCGTCACGGTGGTCGCGCTGGCCGTCATCTACCTGCTGCTGCGCGGCAGGCTCGGCCTGGTGCTGACCGCCATCCGCGATGATGAGGTGGCCGCGCGCAGCTCCGGGGCCCGGGTCGGCCTGGCCAGGCTGCTGGTGTTCGTAGTGGCGGGTGCCGGCTGCGGCGCCGCGGGCGCCCTGCTGGCGATCAGCCAGCTCCAGGTGCAGCCAAGCGCGGTGTTCAGCGTGCAGTGGACCGCGGAGATGGCGTTCGCGACCATCATCGGCGGGCTGGGCACGATCGAGGGGCCGATCATCGGCACCATCGTGTACCTGGTGCTGCAGCAGACACTGGCCTCGTACAACGCGTGGTACCTGATCATCCTGGGCCTGGTCGCGATCCTCGTGGCCCTGTTCGCCCGCCGTGGGCTGTGGGGGCTGGTGGACGAGCACCTGCACGTGCGGCTGTTCCCCGTCGGGTACTGGCTCCGGCTCGCCGGCGAGGGGAGGCGCGGCGGAGCCGTGTCCTCGCCGAGGCGGCGAGCTCGGGGGGGCCGGGGGGTCGCCCCCCCGGGCTAACCAGTGCGCTCGACCACGTAGTCGCAGAGGCCCTCGAAGGCGGCGCGGGCCGGGACGTCAGGCAGGCCGGCGATCTGCTCGCGGGCCACCGCCGCCCAGTGCCGCAGGTCAGCCCGGGCTTCGGCCATCGCCGGATTGGCCCGCAGCAGGCCCAGGGCTTCCGCGTGCAGGCCCGGGTCGGTCAGATCCGCGGAAACCAGCAGGTCCTTCAGGCGCGCGTCGCCGGGGCGGCCGGAGCCGAGCGCGTGCAGCACGGGCAGGCTGCGCACGCCTTCCCGCAGGTCCGTGCCGGGCGTCTTGCCGGACTGGTCGGACTCGCTGGCCACGTCGAGGATGTCGTCGGACAGCTGCCAGGCCACCCCGATCGCCTCGCAGGCGGGCTCGATCCGGGCCACCACCCCGGCCGGGGCGCCGGAGTACATGGCCCCGAACCGGCCGGCCGTAGCCACCAGCGACGCTGTCTTGTCCTTCACCACGTGCAGGTAGTGCGGCAGCGGGTCCTCCCCGGGCCGGGGCCCGATGGTCTCCGCGATCTGCCCGCCAACCAGCCGGGCGAAGGTGTCCGCCTGGATCCCGACCGCCTCGTGGCCCAGCGCGGCCAGCATCTGCGAGGCCCGGGCGAACAGGAAATCGCCGGTCAGGATCGCGATGGTGTTGGTCCACCGGGAGTTGGCGCTCTCGTGGCCGCGGCGGATGACCGCCTCGTCCATCACGTCGTCGTGGTACAGGGTGGCCAGGTGGGTCAGCTCGACCGCGGTCGCGGCCGACACCACGCGCGGATCGCGGGGATTGCCGAAGTGCGAGGCGAGCAGGACCAGGGTGGCCCGGAATCGCTTCCCTCCGGCCTCGAGCAGGTGGGTGGACGCCTCGGCCAGCAGTTCCTCCTCGGACCGCGTGGCGTCGGCCAGCTGCTTCTCGACCAGGGCAAGGCCGTCAACAACCTCCGCGGCCAGCGCGGCGTCGGTCAGCTCCACAGGGACGGCGGCGATCAATCGGGCTCCCGGTCATCGGTCATCGCGTCGGTCACGGACCACCTCGGGCGGCCGTGACCAGGCGGGCGAGGCCATCCTCGCGCCAGGCCCAAGCTACCGCCGTCCCGGATATGCCCCCCGGAACGTCCCCGGACCCCCCGCCGGCCGGCCAGGAACGCGCGCGCGTCCCCGGCAGGTCAGCGGACGAACAAGTGAGAGGCCGCATGATTCGCCAGGCTGAGCAGAGGCTGGGGGACAATGCCGAACACCAGCGTGGTGATCACGCCGATGGCCACGGCCGCGCCGGTGAACAGCCCGGGGGTCGCCACCGTCACCACGGCGGCGCCGGCCGGCGCCGGGTCGCTGAAGAACATGAGCACGATGACCCGGACGTAGAAGAACGCCGCGATGGCACTGGCGATCACACCGACGATCACCAGCGGAACCGCCCCGCTGGCGATGGCGGCCTGGAACACCGCGAACTTCCCGGTGAACCCGCTGGTCAGCGGGATACCGGCGAACGCGAGCAGGAAGAACGCGAAGACCCCCGCCACGAGCGGCGAACGCCGTCCGAGGCCAGCCCAGCTGGACAGGTGCGCCGCCTCGCCCGCCTGATCACGGACCAGCGTGACGACCGCGAACGCACCGATCGTGGTGAACCCGTACACCGCCAGGTAGAACAGGCTGCTGGACAGGCCGGCCACGCTGGCCGCGATCACGCCGGTGAGGATAAAGCCGCCGTGGGCGATGGACGAGTAGGCGAGCAGCCGCTTCACATCGGTCTGGGTGATCGCGATGATGGCCCCGACCACCATGGTCAGGATGGCCACCCCCCACAGCACTGGCCGCCAGTCCCAGGTGAGCTGGCCGAACGCGACGTAGAAGACCCGCAGCAGCGCGCCGAAGGCGGAGACCAGCGTGCACGAGGCCATCAGGGCGGTGACCGGGGTCGGCGCGCCCTGGTAGACGTCAGGCTTCCAGCTCTGGAACGGGACCGCGCCGATCTTGAACAGCAGGCCGACGCCGAGCAGGCCCATCCCCGCGTAGAGCAGGGTCAGGCTGCCCAGGTTGCTGGCCGCGGCCGTCGCGATGGCCGACAGCGACACCGAGCCGGCGTAGCCGTACAGCATGGCCACGCCGAACAGGAAGAACGCCGAGGAGAACGCCCCGAGCAGGAAGTACTTCATAGATGCTTCCTGCGACAGCAGCCGGCGGCGCCGGGACAGCCCGCACAGCAGGTACAGCGGCAGGGAGAGCACTTCGAGCGCGACGAACATGGTGAGCAGGTCGTTGGACGCCGGGAACAGCAGCATGCCGGCCACCGCGAACAGGGTGAGCGGGTAGATCTCGGTGTGCACCACGCCGGCCAGCTGGGCGGCGCGCTCCTCGGCGCTGCCCGGGGTGGTGGCCGCCTGCGCGACGAACGTCTGGTCGTCGCGGGAGGAGTCCGCGATCAGCAGCACGCTGACGAACGCCAGCACGAGGATCGTGCCCCAGATGAAAAGCGTCGGGCCGTCGACCCCGACCGCTCCCATCGCCGCGGAGATTCCGTGGCCGCCGTGGGCGAACAGCGACGAGGTGGCGGCGACCACGATCGTGAGCACGAAGGCCACGGCCAGCCCGCCCAGCGTGATGACCAGCTGGGCGGGGCGGCGCAGCTCGCGGGGCGCGAATGCCTCGATCAGGACGCCGACCACGCCCAGGCCGAAGACCAGCAGCAGCGGCGACAGCTCGCCGTACTGGATATGCGGCGTGGGAATCGTCGCCAGTGCCAGGGACCCGGTCACGGGGTGCTTCCCTTCTGGATCTGCGCGCCGCCTGCGCTCACGAGGACCAGCCCGTTACCGAACCGGAAACTTGCCGTGCTCGCGCTGGCGGTGCTCGGGTGCTGAGGCTGCGGGTCAGTCACGTGCACCTGGGACAGCGTGTCGTGCACCGCCGGGTTGATGACGTCGAGCAGCGGCTTCGGGTACACGCCGAAGAAGATGAGCACGGCGATCAGCGGGCCCACGGCCCACAGCTCACGGGGCCGCAGGTCGGGCATGTCCGCGACCTCCGGGCGGACCGGCCCGGTCATCGTGCGCTGGTACATCCACAGGATGTAGATCGCGGCCAGGATGATGCCCGCGGTGGCGAACGAGGCGGCCACCTTGTACCGGCTGAACGTGCCGACCAGGACGAGGAACTCGCTGACGAACGTGGACAGCCCGGGCAGGGACAGCCCGGCCAGGCCGGCGACGAGGAACAGGCCCGCCATGACCGGGGCCACCTGATATACGCCGCCGTAGTCGGCGATCCGCTGCGACCGGCGGCGGGCGATCATGAAGCCGGCGACCAGGAACAGCGCCCCGGTGGAGAACGCGTGATTGACCATGTAGAGCGTGGCGCCGGTCTGGGCCTCGGTGGTGAGCGCGAAGATGCCGAGCACGATGAACCCGAAGTGCGAGATCGAGGTGTACGCGATCAGGCGCTTGAGGTCTCGCTGGCCGATGGCCACGATCGCCCCGTACAGGATCCCGATCACCGCCAGCACCAGGATCAGGGGCGTGAAGTAGCGGGAGGCGGCGGGGAACAGCTGGAGGCAGTACCGGATCATCCCGAACGTGCCGACCTTGTCCATGACCCCGACCAGCAGCACCGCGGTACCGGGCTGGGACGCGGTGGCGGCGTCCGGCAGCCAGGTGTGGAACGGCCACAGCGGGGCCTTGATGGCGAACGCGATGAAGAAGCCGAGGAACAGCCACTTCTGCACGGTGGGGCTGAACCTCACGTGGGTGAGCTCGGTGAACAGGAACGTGCCGGGGTGGCCGCCGTGGGCGGAGTAGACGTACAGCGCGATGACCGCGACCAGCATGAGCAGCCCGCCGAACAGGCTGTAGAGCAGGAACTTGACCGCGGCGTACTGGCGCTGGCCAGTCCCGAAGCTGCCGATCAGGAAGTACATCGGGATCAGCATGGCCTCGAAGAACACGTAGAACAGGAACACGTCGGTGGCCGCGAACACGCCGACCATCATCGTTTCCAGCACCAGCAGCAAGGCGAAGTACGTCTTCGCGCTGCGCCGGGGCCGGGCCACGGGGGCGTCCCCGGCGGCGGCCGCTGCCTCCTCGCCCTCCGCCGGGTCCGCGTCGTTCCACGAGGCCAGGATGATCACGGGCATCAGCACCGCGGTCATGGCGATGAGGACGAGCGCGATCCCGTCCACGCCGACCGCGTAGTGCACGCCGAACTGGGGGATCCACTGGTAGGTCTGGGTGAACTGGAACTCGCTGCCGTGGGGCGAGAAGGCGACCATCATGGCGATGGTCAGGCCCAGCGTGATCAGCGAGAACACCAGCGCCAGCCGCTTGACCAGCAGGCGCCGGGCAGCCCGGTCCGCCTCGCTGCCCGGCGCGGTCACGCCCGGCGTCACGGCGACCACCAGCGCGCCGGCCAGCGGCACCGCGCCGATCACGGTCAGCCAGGGAAACGTGCTCATGAGCCGTGGTCTCCTAGATTCTCGCCAGCAGGAGGGCGCCGACCAGCAGCACCCCGCCGAGGAACATGGACAGGGCGTAGGAGCGGACGAACCCGGTCTGGACCCGGCGCAGCCGCCCCGACGTGCCGCCGATGACCGCGGCCACGGTGTTGACCAGGCCGTCCACGCCGCGGTTGTCGAAGTACACGGACAGCCTGGTCAGCCACTGCCCGGGCCGCATCAGCAGGGACTCGTTGATCGCGTCCCCGTACAGGTCCCTGCGCGCGGCGGTGACCGGGAACCGGCCGGCCGGGGCGGTCCCCGGCACGGGCCGGCGGCCGTACATCGCCCAGGCGAGCCCGATCCCCGCCGCGATCAGGACCAGCGCCACGATGCCCGAGGTACTGAACACCGGCGGCTCGGGCGGAATGTAACCGGTGACGGGGCCGAGGAAGTCGGCGAGCCGGTCCCCCAGGATCTCCCAGGCTCCGAACCCCACGGCCCCGAGGGCCAGCACGATCACCGGCCAGGTCATCACCGGCGGCGCCTCGTGCGGGTGGGCCTTCTCATCCCAGCGGCGCTTCCCGGCGAACGTCATGAACATCACCCGGGTCATGTAGAACGCCGTGAGGCCCGCCCCGGCGACCGCGCAGATGCCCAGGATCCAGCCCGTGGTGCCGCCCTCGTGGAACGCGGCGTCGATCACGGTGTCCTTGGCGAAGAAGCCGGAGAACGGGGGAATGCCGATGATAGCCAGGTAACAGGCACCGAACGTGAGGAAGGTGATCCGCATGACCGCGGCCAGGCCGCCGTAGCGGCGCATGTCCACCTCGTCGTTCATCCCGTGCATGATCGACCCGGCGTCGAGGAACAGGCCGGCCTTGAAGAACCCGTGCGCGAGGAGCAGGGCGATGGCGAACGGGTAGCCCGCGGGCCCGATGCCGGCGGCCAGCATCATGTACCCGATCTGGCTCATGGTCGACCCGGCCAGCGCCTTCTTGATGTCATCCTTGGCGCAGCTGATGATCGCGCCGAACAGCAGCGTGGCCGCGCCCACGATGGTGACGGCCAGCCGGGCGTCCGCGCTCAGGTCGAAGAGGGGACCGGACCGGACGATCAGGTAAACGCCCGCGGTGACCATGGTGGCCGCGTGGATGAGCGCCGACACCGGGGTCGGGCCCTCCATCGCGTCCAGCAGCCAGGACTGCAGCGGCAGCTGGGCCGACTTGCCGCAGGCGCCGAGCAGGAGCAGCAGCCCCAGTGCGGTGAGGACGCCCGGGCTGGCCGCGCCCGGGTGGTGGAACACCCCGGCGAACGTCAGCGTGCCGAACGTGGTGAACATGAGCATGATGGCCAGGGACAGCCCGGCGTCACCGACCCGGTTGGCGATGAACGCCTTCTTGGCCGCCGCGGCCGCGGTCGGCTTGTACTGCCAGAACCCGATCAGCAGGTAGGAGGCCAGGCCGACGCCCTCCCACCCGGCGTACAGCACCAGGTAGTTGTCGGCCAGCACGAGCAGCAGCATGGCGGCCAGGAACAGGTTCATGTAGCCGAAGAACCGGCGCCGTCCCGGGTCGTGGGCCATGTAGCCGACCGAGAAGATGTGGATCAGCGAGCCGACCCCGGTGATGAGCAGCACGAAGCAGATCGACAGCTGGTCGAGCTGCAGGCCGACGTTGACCTTGAACGCCCCGGCCGTGATCCAGGAGTACACCTGCAGGTCCCGGCTGCGCTGGTCGTCCGGGTAGCCGAGCATGGCGGCGAACGCGATCAGCGCGTAGACGAACGCGGCCAGCGGCATGGCCACGCCCAGCACGTGCCCCCAGCGGTCGGTCCGCTTACCGCCGAGCAGCAGCACCACGGCGCCGATCAGCGGGAACACGAGCAGCAGCCACGCCGCCCGCTGCACGCCGACGGCGGGCAAGGTGGTCTCGGCGTGGGCCGCGGCCGTGGTCGCAACCGCAAGTGAGCCTGTCACTGCGCTACTCCTCGTGCTTCAGCAGCCGCTGACCAGGTCAGCGAGCCTGCTACGTCAGCCGGTCCTAGCTAGTACTTCAGCAGGCTCGCGTCGTCCACGGACGCGGACCTGCGGGTGCGGAAGATCGCCATCAGGATCGCGAGGCCGACGACGACCTCCGCGGCCGCGACCACCATCACGAAGAACGCGATGACCTGGCCGTCCAGGTTGCCGTGCATCCTGGCGAAGGCCACGAAGGCGAGGTTGACCGCGTTGAGCATGAGCTCGACGCACATGAATATCACCATCGCGTTGCGCCGTACCAGCACGCCCACCGCGCCGATCACGAACAGGACCACGGCGAGCGCCACGAAGTTCCCCGGGCTCATCAGGCGTCACCGTCCTGTCCGGCCTCGGTGCCGGAGTCACCGGGCATGGCGGCGCTGCGTACCACGGCGCTGCTGCCCAGCAGCGTGCGGCGCTGGTCGGGTGTCTCCGGCACCCCCCGGATCGCGGCCGGAACCGTGCTCTCAGCCGGGGTCCCGTCCGGCAGGAGGGCGGGCATGTCCACGGCGTTGTGCCGCGCGTACGTCCCGGGCCCGGCCAGCGGCGCGGGCCGGCCGCTGGCCACCCGGAGCCGGGACAGGTCACGCTGGGTCAGCTTGGGCGTGAGGCGCTCGCGGTGCGCGAGCACCATCGCCCCGAGCGCGGCGGTGATCAGCAGGGCGCTGGTCACCTCGAACGGGAACACGTAGGTGGTGAAGATCAGCTTGGCGATCGCGTACACGTTGTTCGCGCCGAAGGACGGCCCGGCCACCGGGGCGGTCCCGAGGACCGCGTGGCCCACGGTCAGGCTGAGCAGCACCAGCAGCCCGATCGCGGCCAGCCCGGCGGCCACCCGCTGCCCCTTGATGGTCTCCACGAGGGAGTCCTTCGCGCGGATGCCCACGATCATCAGGACGAACAGGAACAGCATGAGCACCGCGCCGGTGTAGACGATCACCTGGACGAAAGCCAGGAACGGCGCGTTCTGCAGGGCGTAGAGGACCGCCAGCGAGAGCATCACGACGGCCAGTAGCACCGCGCAGTACACGGCCCTGGGGACCAGGACCATGCCGAGCGCCGCGGTGACGGACACCACGGCGAGCAGCCAGAAGATGATCTGCTGCGTGGTGGACGCCACGTCGCTGATGGCCAGTACGCCGCCGTGCATCACTGCTGATCTCCTGGCTCGTCGCCGGCCGGGGCGGCCGGGGTCCACGCGGCAGCGGTCCCGCCTGACTGCGCCCCAGGTGACCCAGCCTCAGAGAATCCGGTCGCGGCCAGCGTCCAGACCGGCTCCCCGGCTTCGCCTTCGGGCCCCTCGGCCGGCGGGGGTCCGGCGACCACGCCGGCCGACCGGAGGTTGTAGTAGTCCCGCTCGGTCTGACCGAGGCGCATGTCGTGCGGGGGCTGCTCCATGCCGGGCAGCAGCGGCGCGAGCAGCTGCTCCTTGGTCCAGATCAGGGTTTCCCGGTTGTCGTCCGCGATCTCGTACGCGTTGGTCATGGTCAGCGCCCGGGTGGGGCAGGCCTCCACGCACAGCCCGCAGAGAATGCAGCGCAGGTAGTTGATCTGGTAGACGGCGCCGTAGCGCTCACCGGGGGAATACCGCTCCTCCGGCGTGTTGTCGCCGCCTTCCACGTAGATCGCGTCCGCCGGGCAGGCCCACGCGCACAGCTCGCAGCCGATGCACTTCTCCAGCCCGTCGGGCCAGCGGTTGAGCTGGTGACGGCCGTGGTAGCGGGGGGCGGTGGGCTTCTTCTCCTCGGGGTACTGGACCGTGTCGACCTTCCGGAACATCTGCCGGAAGGTGACCCCGAATCCCTTGACGGGGTCCAGGAACTCAGGCACCGGTCACCTCCTTCGTCGTGGCCCGGGGCTCGCCGGACTCCTCCGGGGTGATCTGCGAGGGGGATACGTCCACCCCGACCCCGTGGTAGTGCGGCAGGTCCATCGGCGGAATCGGGAAGGCCGGGCTGCCGTCGGCGGGCCCAGGCCCGCCTGCGCTTCCTTCCGCGCCCAGGGGCACGCCCGCCTGAGCGGCCGCCTCCTCGGCGGCCTGGGCGCGGCGCTGCGCGGCCGCGTCCCCCAGGAACAGCAGCGTGAGCAGCGCGACGACCAGCAGGCCGGCCACGGTGTAGACGGCCGGGCTGCCGCCGTGCGTGCGCCAGACGCGGATGGTGGCGATGACCAGGATCCAGACCAGCGAGACCGGGATGAGCACCTTCCAGCCGAACCGCATCAGCTGGTCGTAGCGGATCCGGGGCAGCGTGCCGCGCAGCCATATGAAGCAGAACAGCAGGATCACCACCTTGGCCACGAACCACAGCATGGGCCACCAGCCGGTGTTGGCGTCGGGCCACACGCTGATGGGCCATGGTGCCCGCCAGCCACCGAGGAACAGGGTGGTGGCCAGCCCGGCCACCGTGGTCATGTTGATGTACTCACCCAGGTAGAACAGGGCGAACTTGAGCGAGGAGTACTCGGTGTGGAACCCGCCGACCAGCTCGCCCTCGCCTTCGGGCAGGTCGAACGGCAGCCGGTTGGTCTCGCCGACCATGGTGATCAGGTAGATCACGAAGGACGGGAACAGCAGCACCGCAAACCAGGACGGCCAGTGCAGGACGGCGCCGAACAGGTGGAACGAGGTGTTGGCGCCCGACTGCTTCGAGACGATGGCCGTGGTGGACAGCGAGCCCGAGTACAGGAAGACCGCGACGAAGGACAGTCCCATCGCGATCTCGTAGCTGATCACCTGAGCCGACGAGCGCAGCCCGCCGAGCAGCGGGTACGGGGACCCGGACGCCCACCCGGCCAGCACGATCCCGTAGACCGCCATCGAGCTCATGGCCAGCACCAGCAGGACGGCTACGGGCAGGTCGGCGAGCTGCAGCGGGGTCCGCACGCCGAAGATCGAGACCTCAGGCCCGAACGGGATGATCGCGAAGCTGACGAACGCGGGGATCACCGAGATCGCGGGGGCCAGCCAGAACAGCAGCTTGTCCACGTGGCTCGGGATGATGTCTTCCTTCAGCGGCAGCTTGATGCCGTCCATCAGGGACTGGAGCAGGCCGAACGGCCCGGCCCGGTTCGGCCCCGGCCGCTGCTGCATCCGGCCGATGATCCGGCGCTCCGCCCAGATCGCCAGCAGCGTCACGACCATCAGGAACATGAAGACGAACAGAACCTTGATGACCACCAGCCACCAGGGCTGGTGATAGAAGCTGGCCAGGGTCGGATCGGCCGCCGCGAGCACGCCAGAATGGCCGGCTGCCGCCGCGCCTGTGTCGGCCACGCTGGCCAGGCCGCTCATTCCGCACTCCTCAGGGTCACCAGGCTGCCGTATCCGGCGGCGAGCTCGCGCCGGATCTCCGATCCCGCCGACCGGGTCGGCAGCCACACCACCCGGTCCGGCATGACGGCCACCTCGACAGGAAGGGTCAGCGAACCGCGCGTGGTGGCCACAGCGACCTTACCGCCGTCCGCGGTTCCGGCCTCCGCCGCGGTCGCGGCGGACATCCGCGCGACCACCGGCCGGGCCGTGCCGGCCAGGAACGGCTCGCCGTCCTGCATCCGTCCCGCGTCCAGCAGCTGGTGCCAGGTGACGAGGAGCGCCTCGCCGGGCCCAGCCTCGGGCGGAACTGTATCTGCCCGGGGGGACGACCCCCCGCTCTGCTTTCCCGGGGGACGCCCCCCGGAGCCCCCGGCCCCCGCAAGGCTCGGAGGGGACACGCCTTCGGCGCGCCCTGCCTCGCCAGTGCTCATCCCGGTGGCCGAAGGTGAGCCCCCGACGACACCCAGCGCGGCGAGCTCCCGGCGGGCCGCGGCGGCGTCGGGGAGCCCCAGGTGCACGTCCATCTCGTCGGCGACCCTGCGCAGCACGTGCAGGTCGGATTCGACGCCCGGGATGTCCAGCACCGCCTCGAACGAGCCGGGCCGGCCTTCCCAGTTCACGAACGTGCCCGGCTTCTCCGCGACCGCCGCCACCGGGAACACCACGTCGGCGCGGTCGGTGACCGGGCTCGGCCGCAGTTCCAGGCTGACCACGAACGGCGTGGCCTCCAGGGCCGCGCGCGCCGCCGCGGGGTCAGGCAGGTCGTCCAGGTCCACGCCGGCGATCAGGAGCGCGTCGATGTCGCCCCCGGCCGCGGCGGCCAGGATCTGCGCGGTGTCCCGGCCGGGAAGCGGGGGCAGGGACGCCACCCCCCAGGCCCGGGCCATCTCCACCCGGGCCTGTGAGCTGGCGGCCAGCCGGCCGCCGGGCAGCAGGTTCGGCAGCGCGCCCACCTCGATGGCGCCCCGCTCACCCGCCCGCCGTGGTATCCAGGCCAGCCGGGCTCCGGTCGCCCGGGCCAGCCGGTCGGCGGCGCTGAGCGCACCGGGCACTTCGGCGAGCCGCTCGCCGACCAGGATGATGGCGCCGTCGGCGGCCAGGGCCTCCTTGGCCGCGCGGCCGGTGTCATCCAGTCCGGTGCCGCTGATAAGGCTGCCCAGCGCGGCGGCCTCGCCGCCGGGAACGGTGGGCAGCAGGACCCCGGACATCCGGGTCAGCCCCCGGCTGGCCAGCGGCGCCACGGAGTACACGGTCAGGGTGCCCGCCCGGGCCGCCTTGCGCAGCCTGAGGAAGACGATGGGCGACTCGTCGTCGGGCTCGAACCCGGCGAGCAGGACTACCGGGGCCCGTTCCAGGTCGGCGTAGCTGACCTCGATATCCCGGCCGGCCACGTTGGCCGCGAGGAACCCGGCTTCCTCGGCCGAGTGCGGGCGGGCCCGCATGTCGACGTCGTTGGTGCCCAGTGCCACCCGGGCAAACTTGGCGTAGGCGTAGGCATCCTCGGCGGTGAGCCGGCCGCCGGCGAGCACGCCCGCCCGGCCGCGCGCGGCGGCCAGGCCGCGGGCGGCGGCCGCGAAGGCCTCGGGCCAGGAGGCGGGGGTGAGCACGCCGTCGTCGCCCCGCACCAGCGGGCCGGGGAGCCGGTCCGGCTGGGTGGCGTAGGTGAAAGCCCAGCGGCCCTTGTCGCAGTTCCATTCCTCGTTGACCTGCGGGTCGCTGCCGGCCAGCCGCCTGGTGATCGCGCCGCGCCGGTAGTCGGTGCGCTGCCGGCACCCTGCCGCGCAGTGCTCGCACACGCTCGGCACCGACACCAGGTCGAACGGCCGGGCGCGGAACCGGTAGGCGGCGCCGGTGAGTGCCCCGACCGGGCAGATCTGCACGGTGTTGCCGGAGAAGTAGGAGTCGAACGGGGCGCCCTCGCCCACGCCCACCTGCTCCTGCGGGCCGCGCTCGAACAGCTCGATCAGCGGGTCCCCGGCGATCTGGTCAGCGAACCTGGTGCACCGGGCGCACTGGATGCACCGCTCGCGGTCGAGCAGCACCTCGGTGGACAGCGCGATCGGCTTGGGGAAGGTCCGCTTGACCCCGTCGAACCTGGTCTCGCCCTGCCCGGTGGACATGGCCTGGTTCTGCAGCGGGCACTCGCCGCCCTTGTCGCACATGGGGCAGTCGAGCGGGTGGTTGACCAGCAGCAGCTCCATCATGCCGCGCTGCGCCTTCTCGGCCACGGGCGAGGTCAGCTGGGTGTGCACCACCATGCCATCGGTGCAAGCGGTGGTGCAGGAAGCTGGTGGCTTGGGCTGGCCCTCGATGTGCACCAGGCACTGCCGGCAGGCGCCAACCGGGTCGAGCAACGGGTGATCGCAGAACCGGGGGATCTGGATCCCGAGCTGTTCCGCGGCGCGGATCACCAGTGTCCCCTTCGGCACGGTGATCTCGAACCCGTCGATGGTGACGGTGACACCGTCCGCCGGCTTGGCCACGGCGGACGACCCGGTGGTGGCCGATCCAGTGGTGTTAGGCGCGGCGCTGGCCGGGGAGGGGCCGGCCGGCCCGGCGGGCTTGTTCGGCTGCACGGTCATCAGGCGGACTCCATGGCAAATAGCGTCGACGCGGCCGGGTCGAACGGGCAGCCGCCGCGCCGCTGGTGCTCGAGGTACTCGTCCTTGAAGTAGCGGATGGACGACTTGACCGGCGCCTCGATCGAGTCGCCCAGGGCGCAGAACGCGCGGCCGGTGATGTTGCTGCAGATGTCGAGGAGCTTGTCCAGGTCAGCCTCGCTGCCCTCGCCGTTTTCCAGCTTCTCGAGCAGCTGGACCACCCACCAGCTGCCCTCCCGGCACGGCGTGCACTTGCCACACGACTCGTGCTCGTAGAACTTGATCCAGCGCAGCACGACGCGGACCACGCAGGTGGTCTCGTCGAAGAGCTGGATGGACCGGGTGCCGAGCATCGACCCGGCCGCGGCCACCGACTCGTAGTCGAGCGGCACGTCCAGGTGCTCGTCGGTGAACAGCGGGGTGGACGAGCCGCCCGGGGTCCAGAACTTCAGGCGGTGCCCAGCCCGGATGCCGCCCGCCAGGTCCAGCAGTTCGCGCAGGGTGGTGCCGAGCGGCGCCTCGTACTGCCCCGGCGTGGTGACGTGGCCGGACAGCGAGAAGATCCCGAAGCCCTTGGACTTCTCGGTGCCGTAGGCCGCGAAGTCGGGGGCCCCGTAGCCGAGGATGTACGGCACGGTGGCGATCGACTCGACGTTGTTGACCACCGTGGGGCAGGCGTACAGGCCGGCCACCGCGGGGAACGGGGGCTTCAGCCGGGGCTGGCCGCGGTAGCCCTCGAGCGAGTCGAGCAGCGCGGTCTCCTCGCCGCAGATATAGGCGCCTGCCCCGGCATGCACCACCACCTCCAGGTCGAACCCGGAGCCGAGGATGTCGGCACCGAGGTAACCGGCCTCGCGCGCCTCGGCCAGGGCGAAGTGCAGCCGCCTGATCACGTGCAGCACCTCGCCGCGCGCGTAGATGAAGGCCTGGTGGGCGTCGATCGCGTAGGCGGCGATCACGATTCCCTCGATCAGCGCCTGCGGGTTGTTCAGCAGAGTCGGCATGTCCTTGCAGGCGCCGGGCTCCGACTCGTCGGCGTTCACCACCAGGTAGCGCGGCTTGTCGCCACCCTTGGGGATGAACCCCCACTTCAGGCCGGTGGGGAAGCCGGCCCCGCCGCGGCCGCGCAGTGCGGAATCCTTCATCGTCTGGACGACCTGGTCCGGCTGCATGGCCAGGGCCACCGACAGGGCACGGTAGCCGCCGTGGCGCTTGTAGGCCGCGATCGTGAACGAGTCGGGCTCGTCCCAGAACGCGGTGATCTCCGGTGTCAGCACAGTAGTCACTGCGCCCTCCCGTTCCCTGTTTTAGCCCGGGGGGACGCAGTGCCCCGTGGGGACGCCCCAGAGCCCGGTGACCCAGGGTCAGCCGGGGCAATGGGCTCTGGCGCCCAGCCGTGTTCCTTAGCGATCCGGAGGCCGGCCAGGGAGGGGGGACCCGACGTGTTCCCCTCGGCGGCCTGGTCGTCGGGGAACCCGGCCAGGATCCGGGACGCCTGCTTCCAGGTGCACAACCGCGGCGCGCCGCGGGTGGGGGCGATCCCCGCCGCGCCGGACCGCAGGCCGTCGACCAGGTCCCGGGCGGACTGCGGGGTCATGTTGTCGAAGAACTCCCAGTTGACCATCACCACCGGCGCGTAGTCGCAGGCGGCGTTGCATTCCAGGTGCTCCAGGCTGAGCTTGCCATCGGTCGTGGTCCCGTCGTCGCCGACGCCGAGGTGCTCCTGCAGGCCGGCGAGGATGGCATCGCCGCCCATCACCCCGCACAGGGAGTTGGTGCAGACGCCGACGTGGTAGTCGCCCACCGGATGGTGCTTGTACATGGTGTAAAAGGAGGCCACCGCGGTGACCTCCGCGATGGCCAGCCCCAGTTGCCCAGCGCAGAACTCGATGCCGTCCTCAGTGAGGTAACCCTCCTCCGCCTGCATGAGGTGGAGCAGCGGCAGCAGCGCCGAGCGCGGCACCGGGTAGCGGCTGATGATTTGCGCGGCGTCCGGCTCGAGCCGGGCCCGCACCTCCTGCGACAGCGCCATTACCGGTCTACGCCTCCCATAACAGGATCGATGCTGGCCACCGCGGCGATCACGTCGGCGACCATGCCACCCTCGGCCATGACCGTGACGGCTTGCAGGTTAGTGAATGACGGGTCGCGGAAGTGGGCCCGGTAGGGCCGGGTCCCGCCGTCGCTGACCGCGTGGCAGCCCAGTTCGCCGCGGGGCGACTCGACGGTCGCGTAGACCTGCCCGGACGGCACCCGGAAACCCTCCGTGACCAGCTTGAAGTGATGGATGAGGGCTTCCATGGACTGACCCATGATGTGGGCGATGTGGTCGGGCGAGTTACCCAGGCCATCCGAGCCGAGGGCCAGCCGGGCAGGCCAGCCGATCTTCGGATCGGTGATCATCACCGGGTCGTGGTCTGGGCGGGGGCGGGCCAGCCGGTCGATGCACTGCTCGACGATCCTGACTGACTGGTCGACCTCGGCCATGCGCACCAGGTAACGGCCGTAGGCGTCGCAGGTGTCCTGCGTGGGGACCTCGAAGTCATAGGTCTCGTAGCCGCAATAGGGCTGGCTCTTGCGCAGGTCCCAGGGCAGCCCGGTGCCGCGCAGCAGCGGGCCGGTCACGCCCAGCGACATGCAGCCCGTCAGGTCCAGGTAGGCGACGCGCTTGGTCCGGGCCAGGTAGAGCGGGTTGGCGTCGAGCAGGGCGCGCAGCTCGGCCATCTGCCCCGGCATCACGCCGACGAACTGGCGGAGGGCGTCAAGCCCTCCCTGCGGAAGATCCTCGGCCACCCCACCCGGGCGGACGTAGGCATGGTTCATCCGGAGCCCGCTGATCAGCTCGAACAGGTCGAGCACCTTCTCGCGCTCGCGCAGTCCGTACAGGAGCACCGTGGTGGCGCCCAGCTCCAGGCCGAAGGTGCCGATCGCCATCATGTGCGAGGAGATCCGGTTGAGCTCCATCATCAGCACCCGCAAGATGCTGGCCCGCTCCGGGATCTCCGCCTCGATCCCGAGCAGCTTCTCGACCGCGAGACAGTACACGGTCTCGTTGAAGAGGGGGGCGAGATAGTCCATCCGGGTGCAGAACGTGACGCCCTGCGTCCAGGTCCGGAACTCCATGCTCTTCTCGATACCGGTGTGCAGATACCCGATGACCGGCCGCAGCTCGATGACGGTCTCGCCGTCCAGCGTCAGGATCAGCCGCAGCACGCCGTGCGTCGAGGGGTGCTGCGGGCCCATGTTGACGACCAGGTGCTCATGGTCAGAGCCGTCACCACTCTCCCGGGCCGCCCGGACGATCTCGTCCCAGTCCTGGCCGCCGACGTTGTAGACCCGGCCTTCCGCGCCGATGTCCTCACCAGTACCCGTACCCGTGGTCACGTGTAGGACCTCCGCTCGTCCGGTGGCGGCACGGTGGCACCGCGGTACTCGACCGGGATGCCGCCCAGCGGGTAGTCCTTCCGCTGCGGGTGGCCCTTCCAGTCGTCCGGCATCTCGATCCTGGTCAGCGCGGGATGCCCGTCGAAGATGATGCCGAAGAAGTCCCAGGTCTCCCGCTCGTGCCAGTTACAGGCCGGGTAGACGCCCACCACGGACGGCACGTGCGGGTCGGCATCGGGCACGCTGACCTCGAGCCTCAGGCGGCGGTTGTGGGTAATTGACAGCAGATGGTAAACCGCGTGCAGCTCACGTCCGCTGTCGCCCGGGTAGTGCACGCCGGACACCCCGCTGGACAGCTCGAAGGCCAGCGTGGGCTCGTCGCGCAGCAGCCGAGCCACCTCGACCAGGTACTCCCGCCGCACGTGCAGGGTCAGCTCGCCGCGATCGACGACCACCCGCTCCACGGCCTCACCGAAGTCGGTGCCGTCGGCTTCCAGGCGGGTGCTCAGCGCATCCGCGACCTCATCGAAGTACAAGCCGTACGGCCGCGGCGTGGAAGGGGGTGGCGCCCGCCGGACCTGGAGGCCGCCGTAGCCGGAGGTGTCGCCGGTGGTGCCGGTGCCGAACATGCCGGTCCGCACCACCTGCTCGTTCAGGCGCTCCTGGCCCGCGAGTGCGGCCTCGTCAGGTTCGGCGTCGCCAGCGGCAGCCCCGGCCGGGGGGGTGTTCTCACTCACCGGCCGCGCCCGTCTCGGGCGACCGCGCGTCCGCACGCGCTGGCTCCGGCGGACCTGACGCGGGGAAGCCCAGGTTCTGGGCGCTCACCGTCGGGGAACCCAGGGCCGGCGTGCCCGCCACGGTGGGCCCGCCCACCCCGGCACGTGACTGGATGCCGGCCAGGTCGGCGGCCAGCGGGAGGCGGCGCAGCCGGGCCTGCTCCAGCTCGGTCACCTCGCGCTCGCGGTTCACGCCCAGCTTCATGTTCAGGATCTTGTCGTGCAGTTTCACGATCGCGTCCAGCAGCATTTCCGGCCGGGGCGGGCAGCCCGGCAGGTAGATGTCCACGGGGACGATGTGGTCCACGCCCTGCACGATCGCATAATTGTTGAACATGCCGCCGCTGGAAGCGCACACGCCCATCGAGATGACCCACTTCGGGTCGGCCATCTGGTCATAGATCTGCCGGAGCACGGGGGCCATCTTCTGGCTGACCCGGCCGGCCACGATCATCAGGTCGGCCTGGCGCGGGGTGTTGGACGCGCGCTCCATGCCGAACCGGGCCAGGTCGTGCCGGGGACCGCCGGTGGATATCAGTTCTATGGCGCAGCAGGCCAGGCCGAACGTGGCCGGCCAGACGGAGCTCTTGCGCGCGTAGCCGGCCAGCTTCTCGACCGAGGTGAGCAGGATCCCGCTCGGCAGCTTTTCTTCGACACCCATTAGCTAGTCCCACTCCAGACCGCCGCGCCGCCAGACGTAGGCGTACGCGACCAGAACGGTGACGATGAACAGCACCATCTCGACGAGCCCGAAGGCGCCGAGGTTGTCGTACGCCACGGCCCACGGGTAGAGGAAAACGATCTCGATGTCGAAGAGGATGAACAGCATCGCCGTCAGGTAGTACTTCACCGGGAACCGGCTGCCGCTCGGCTGCTGGGTCGGCTCGATCCCGCACTCGTAAGCCTCGAGTTTCGCCCGGTTCCAGCGCTTCGGGCCGGTGAAGGCCCCCAACCCGAGCGAGAAGATCGCGAAGACGGCAGCCAGCCCGCCGAGCACCAGGATCGGAACATACAAGCTCAGCATGACGCGCCTCCTTTCCCCTTCTCCTATTGCGGCTACGAGGCAGAACGCCTACGCCGCCGGCGTCATCTTAGACAGTGCGTGAATCACCCGGTCAGTCGCATGGCCGCCCCGCGGCTCAGTGAGGTTGGCCAGCACCTTCAGGGTGATCCTCATCAGCGCGGGGCGCGGCATCCCGTGCCTGGTGGCGAACTGCATGACCTTCGGGTTGCCGATCGCCTGAACGAACTTGCGCCCGAGAGTGTAGTAGCCCCCGTAGGCCGCCTTCAGCGCCTGCGGGTAGGCCGTCAGCGCCCGCTCGGCGCCAGCCGCGTCCGGCCGGGCGAGCGCCTGCACGATGACCTCGGCGGCGAGCTCACCCGATTCCATGGCGTAGGCGATGCCCTCGCCGTTGAAGGGGTTGATCATGCCGCCCGCGTCCCCGGTGAGCAGCAGCCCCCGGGTGTAGTGCGGGGTCCGGTTGAAACCCATCGGCAGCGCGGCCCCGCGGATGGGCTGGGTGCGGTTCTCCTCCAGGTAGCCCCACTCGGCCGGCATCCCGGCCAGCCAGCGGCGCAGCAGGTCCCGGTAGTCGACGTTCCCGAACGAGGAGGAGGTGTTGAGCATGCCGAGGCCCACGTTGCTGGTCCCGTCACCCATGCCGAAGATCCAGCCGTAGCCCGGCAGCAGGTTCTCCCCGTCCCACAGGTCCAGCCACGACTCGAGGTAATCGTCGTCGTGCCGGGGACTGGTGTAGTAAGTGCGCACCGCCACCCCGAGCGGCCGGTCGTCGCGCTTGCTCAGTCCCATGGCCAGGGACAGCCGGGAAGAATTTCCATCCGCCGCAACGACAACCCGGGCGCGGTAGCTGCGTTCCGGCTGGCCGGCGTCGCCGGTGGAGCGGGCGGTTACCCCCGTGATGCGCCCCGAGTCATCGAGCACCGGGCCGGTCACGGTCACGCCTTCGAGGAGCCGCGCACCGGCCTTCCGCGCTGTGCGGGCGAGGATCTCGTCGAAGTCGAGCCGGGTCCGGACCACGCCGTACCCGGGATAGCTGGACAGGTCGGGCCAGGGCAGCTCGAGCCGGAACCCGCCGCCGATGATGCGCAGGCCCTTGTTCCGGACCCAGCCGTCCTGCTCGTCAAGCGGCACGCCCATGCCGACCAGGGCCCTGACCCCGCGGGGGGTGAGGCCGTCGCCGCAGACCTTCTCCCGGGGGAAGGTGGCCTTCTCCAGCACCAGCACGTCGACTCCGGCCCGGGCCAGGTAGGCGGCGGTCGCCGAGCCAGCCGGCCCGGCACCGACCACGATGACGTCGGCGCTCTCGGCGACCGCGGGCCCGGTGCTGGCGGTCGCGGTGGTGGCGCCCGCTGAGGGCGCCGTAGCCGCGGCCGCCGGCTGCGCGGGGACAGCGGGGGCGGGCCCAGGCGTGCGCGGGGCGCCGCCGCGCGGCGCGACCGCGTCAGCGGGCGGGAGATCGGGGGGGACTTCGTGGGTCACGGAAGGTGTCCTGACTATCTTGTGAACCGCTTCACAAGTACTCATTCCGGAGTCTAGACCTTGTCTTGCAGCGCCCGCGAACCCGGCCCGCGGTGGCTGCGGCCGGCCTGGCCGGCTGGACCGGCCCGGCGGCCGTCAACGCGGGCGGCGCGCCAGGTGCACGGCCACCACGCCCAGGGTGAGATTCCGCCAGCGTACTGCCGACCACCCGGCTGCGGCCATCCTGCGCGCCAGCTCAGCCTGAGCGGGCCAGTCCCTGATGGACTCGGCCAGGTAGTCGTAGGCTTCCGGGCTGCCGGAGAGCCGCCGCGCGACCGCCGGCAGCGCGGTGGCCAGGTACGACTCGTACAGCGTGTTGAGCCGGGGCCACGGCAGATGGCCGAACTCGCAGATGACCAGCCGGCCCCCGGGCCGGGTGACCCGGAGCATCTCGCCGAGCGCGGCGCCGGGATCGGCCACGTTGCGCAGTCCGAACGAGATCGTCACCGCGTCGAAGGCCTCGTCGCGGAAGGGCAGCTGGAGGGCGTCGCCCGCGACGAACCGCACCTGCCCGGGGCGCCCGGCCGCCTCCCCGGCGCGCCCGGCCGCCTCCCCGGCGCGCCCGGCCGCCTCTCCGGCCGGGCGGCCCGGCGGGGCCGACCGAAGCTGGGCTGACCGCATCCGGCGCGCCCCGACCTGGAGCATGCCGAGGGAAAAGTCACACGCCACGCACGAGGCGCCGCCGGCAGTGAAGGTCCGGGACGAGGTCCCGGTGCCCGCGGCGAGATCGAGGACCAGCTCACCCGGCTGGGCCCCGACCGCCC
>Ga0187875_10000446_pt1 | contig 34822 bp, 24 predicted proteins | sample June2016WEW_17_1_2_FD_132978 | JGI IMG/M metagenome (GOLD analysis project Ga0187875, IMG submission 132978) | Peatland microbial communities from SPRUCE experiment site at the Marcell Experimental Forest, Minnesota, USA - June2016WEW_17_10 | ecosystem: Environmental > Terrestrial > Soil >...
CAGCGGAGACTCACCCTTTTGCAAACCGCCGCGGCCCATCATGCGCCACAGATACTGATTCCCGGGCCAACCACGCGCGTCATAGATGGAAAGCACATCTTCCGACGGACGACTCATCACCATTAGCACGATATCGGCTTGATTCGGCTCGTAGACCAGCGTGAATTTTCCCCATTTCTGCATGGCGTCCTGCACCGTGGCAATCGCTTGCCGGTCTTCGGGAAGCAAATTGATATTGAACTGGTCGCCATCGTAGCTGGTGACGTAAACAAAGCGCGCGTTGACCAGTGTTCCGGGAAATGCCGGCACACTTTGCGGCGTCTTCGACGGTTTCGGGGAAGCCCAAGTCAGACTAGCAACCAACAGGAAAGCAGCAAGCAATGCAAGCGCGGATTTCGTCGGGCTCTTCATAAGAGACAGGCTCCCAGGCCTGTCAGTCATTTAGATGGTCGCGTCCGGGTACAAGATGCCCACACGCCGGAATGTGGCGCGATCTAAGTTACTGAATCTATAGTAGCTGTGAGAGATTGGCGAAGAAGAGCACGAAAGTGTCAGGCGCCGAATCGAATCGCGGAGCGGGCTTTTGCCTTTGCAGCCTCTTCCTCTCGATTCTTCTTGGGCGCAGCGGTTTCAATCGACTGCAGAAGCCGCGCAGAAACGGCCGCGATTTCCTCGACGGCAGCCAGAAATGGCGCTGCATTGGTCTTCGAAGGACTGTTGAATCCCGTGATCTTTCTCACAAACTGCAGCGCAGCAGCCCGGATTTCTTCTTCATTCACTGGTGGATCGAAGTTGAAAAGAGTTTTGATATTTCTGCACATCCGCATGACCTCCAGCGGGTTTCGGTCCCCGTTGACGATTATTTTGCCATAGCCGCAGGGGCTACAACCGACATCGGGTGCTTCCAAGAAATTTTCCCTTTGCTATCTATGGTTTTGCAGGCTGCCCGGACTGAAGCTGGCGGGCCTGATCCACAACTTTGTGAAGCGCTTCGACGACCAGTTCCGGGTGGTCGAGTTGGATGTAATGTCCGCTGTCCTTTGCGATCGTTCGCGTGCCTCGGGTTGAAAGGCGAGTTAACTCGTTTTGCATTTGGTCCCAGGCGTCGTCAAGAGGCTTGACGAGATCCTCGGGCACGTCCGGTTGCGGCTTTTCCGGATCGTGAGAGAGCACGGCAAGAGGCAGATCACCGAGAGAGCCTGCGCGAGCGGCCTCCACGGCACTTTGGGGAAAGGCCTTCAATACCGCAAGGCCCTCGCGATAGCTGTGAAAATTGCAATCGGCGGCGCGCACCTCGGCATCGTTGCCGCAGAAGCCCAGCAGTCGAGGAATGCCGAAAGGCATCGAGAAGGTCAGAAATTCCTGCTCTCTGACCCACGTCTTGTCCAGATCGTTCAACGCCTGCGGAAAACGCCTTTGCTGATCGGGGTGGGAAGAATCCACCAAAACCATGCCGGCAACTTCGCTGCGATAAAAGCTGGCAAAGAGACGAACGTGGTATCCGCCCATGGAGTGGCCTGCCAGAACGTACAGCGGCGGAATTCCGGCATTTTGCAAGAGCGTGTGCAACTCCTCGGCCATCACTTTGCTGGTTCGCGAGTGGGGACTGGAATCGCTGTAGCCGAGGCCGGCGCGATCGTAAGAGCAGACGCGCGTGAATTGGGAAATTTGGGGCTGCACCTTATGCCAGGAAATGTAAGAGTCACCGAGACCCGAATCTAAGATCACCACGGGGGTTCCCTGGCCGGTACAGTCGATATGCATCTTGTAGCCACCGACGTCGACGAACTGGCCGGGCATGGGGTGAAAACGGCGGTCGCGCGCCTCCGAAAGGTTTTCGTAGAGAAATCCAGAGAACGCGAGCAAGGCGACAAGGATTAGCACGCTTCGGACGATGATGCGCAGCCAGCGGTGACCTGCGGTGGACGGCTTCGCGGTAAGTGACCTTGCTTTCGTGAAATCTTCCGGAGGCACGGAGGCTCGCGTCAAAGGGTCTACTTTCTTTTACATGACTGGCGGTGCGGTAACCCCCATCACTTCCAAAGTGCGAAGCAATTCTCGGCGGACCACGGCAACGGTCGCGAGCAAGAACTGCTTCCGCTTTTCATCCGGCTCGCTCAGGATAGGATGGCGATGGTAGAACATGTTGAAAAGCTGGGCCAGTTGAAAAGCGTGCTTCGCAACGTATGCCGGCTCGGTGGTTGTGATGCATTGGTCCACGATGTAAGCGGTTTTCGACGCAGCGAGCCAGAGCGCCCAGATTTCGGTACCAGGCTCGCCCTTCCGAAACTCAGAAAAGTCTTGGTGGGAGATTTTTCCGGCGAGATGCTGGGAGAAAGCCTCGGGATCGATGGCGGCTTTCTTGAAGATGCTGGTGGCACGCACGACGGCGTATTGCGCGTAGGGCCCGGTCTCACCCTCGAAGCTAAGAGCTTCTTTGAAATCAAAGGCGATCACCGATTGTTTCGTGAACTTCAGCATGAAATAGCGCAGGGCGCCGATGGCGATTTGTGTGGCGATCGCGAGGCGCTCAGTCTCGGAGAGTTGCGGATGGCGGGAATCGACCTCGCTTTTGGCAGAGACGATGAGCTGGTCGAGCAGATCGTCGGCCTTCACACCGAAACCTTTGCGCCCCGAGACCTCAATGTAGGAGCGGGCTTTGTCTTCTTCACTAAGCGTATATCCCAGTTCGGCGGCGCAGCGCGGGGTTAGTGCCACCATCTCGTACGAAAAATGTGTGTAGTGGTCGGCAGCCTCGTTGTGGCCGAGTCCACGCAAGGCTTCGATGACGGTGTTTTGAGCCTCGGCCTGTCGGGCGTCGATGACGTTGTAGATTTCCGCGACGTCGCCAAAGTGCGGATGATTTTTCTCGCCCTCCATGGCGGAGATCCAGCACTCATGCTGATTCGGATAGCGATAGAATCTGCGGTAGCCGAAGTCGCGGCCGAGCAGGCCGAACTTCCACATGTGATACGCGATGTCTTTGCCGACGTAGCCGACGGTGCCGTTGGAGCGGACGATTACTTTCTGATCGTCTTCGGAAATTGAGGATGGACGGACAGCTGGGCCGCCCGAAGTTCCCATGGAGGTGAAAATGTCGTCGAGTTCCGCTTCTTCTTCCGATCCATGGGTCTTCTTATCTTGCGTCGCCCTCCCGGCGATTGCGGTTGCTGCCGTTCCGGCGCGACGCATTACCCAACAGCCTTTGTTCTTGCCTTCACTTTCGTACGTAAGCACGCCCGATTCTTTCAGCTTGGCGAAGGCCGCATCCCAGAAGTGCAGGTGCAGAATTTCGCTCTCGCGCGGAAGAAAATCGTATTCGATGTCCACACGGTCCATGGTTTCGAGATGGCGGCGCAAGACTGCCCGTGAGATCAGTTCAGCGAGGGCTGAGGTATTACTTGAAGCATCTTCGATGGCGTGAAGAGTTTCGCGGCGCGCCTGCAGATTTTCCTTGTCCTGTGCGTACCATTGCGAGACGCGGGCGTAGAGATCCCAGCAGTAATAATCAAAGAGCGGCTGGCCGGCCAGCGCTTCGACCTCAGTGCGCGACTTTTTCTCGAGGTGGGTGAAGCCCACGACTACATCGGCAACTTGTACGCCCGTATTGTCAATGTAGTTCTGGATATCGACTTCCCGGCCTGCGTAGCGCAGCAGGCGCACAAAAGTATCCCCGAGAATGGCGTTGCGGAGATGTCCAATGTGCGCGGCCTTGTTGGGGTTGATGCTGGTGTGCTCGACCAGAATCTTGCCGCTGGAACTTTCTTCGGGCGGCCTCTGATCGGCAGCCAGAGCACTGGCCATCCAGCCACGATCGATTTTCACGTTCAGATATCCCGGAGGAGCCACCTGCATCTCAGCGATGCCGTCGATGCGTCCGATCTCAGCGCGGATGGCTTCGGCGATCTTGAGCGGCGCTGTGCGCAACGGCTTGGCCAAGGGAAAGACGGGAATGGCAAAATCCCCGAGTTCAACTTTTGGAGGCTGCTCGATCACCACTCTGGGCAAGCTTGCGCCCGGGTAACGTCGTAAAAGAAAATCCGAGACGTTCTGGGCGAGGCGGCGTTCGAGATGACGATACAAGGCTACCCTCAGCTGTTAAGGAGATAGTGATTCTAGCAGAGCGCACAGTGGACGCTGGATTGACGCAAGGTGCACCGTTCCCTATCATGAGAATTTCCGTCGTTGGCCGCTCGTCATTCGTCATTTGCGACTCCGATTCGAAGCGTAGCGATGAATTTCGCCAACGGCCATCGACCAACCACCGACGGCGTGTTTTCTATGCGCGTAGCCTATCTTGAATGTTTTTCTGGCGTGAGCGGCGACATGTTTATGGGCGCTCTGGTAGACGCCGGAGTTTCGCCGCGGCTCCTCGAGGAGGCCGTGGCGGCACTCAGGATTGGGGCGCGACTGGAAATTTCCCGGGTGGTGCGCAGTGGGATCTCAGCCACGAAGGTGGATGTGTGGGTTGATGGCCAAAAGGATCAGCCCCGAGAGGTATTTTGGGAGCGGCAGCATGAGCATGACGACCATCATGACCATGGGCATCATGAGCATTCGCATGATGAGCAACACACTCATGAGCATCGTGGGCATTCCCATTCAACTCCTGGTGGAATTTCGCGGGCAGTGGCGCCCGCGCCACATGAACACAGGCATTCTCACGAACGCTCTCCGTCGCACGAGCAGGGGCGCGGCTTGACGGAGATTCGCCGAATTATATCGGCAGCGTCGATTTCAGCCGCTGCGAAGACGACTGCGATGACTATCTTTGAAGCTCTGGGACGGGCGGAAGCCAAAATCCACAATACGTCTCTCGAAGAAGTGCATTTTCATGAAGTCGGCTCTGCTGATGCGATGGTTGATATCGTCTGCGCGGCTGTGGGGGTGGAAGCGTTGGGCGTGGATGAAGTCATCTGTTCGCCATTGAATGTTGGAGGGGGAATGGTGAAGTGCGCCCACGGCACGATCCCGGTGCCGGCTCCCGCAACGGTGGAGTTGCTGGCGGGTGCTCCGGTGTATTCCTCGGGCGTGATGAAGGAGCTAGTCACCCCAACCGGCGCGGCGATTGTGAAAACGTTGGTTTCTCGCTTCGCGGCATTTCCGCAGATCAAGATCGAGAAGTCAGGGTATGGAGCGGGAACCCGTGATTTCCCCGGACATCCGAACGTGCTGCGGTTGACGGTGGGAGAGAGCGTCTGCAACGTAGCTGCGAATACTGCGTCTGACACAATCACGGTGCTGGAAGCCAATCTCGACGATCTGAATCCCCAGGTATTTGGTTACGTGATGGAGCGATTGTTGGAAGAAGGCGCGCTGGATGCGTTTGGTGTGCCTGTGCAGATGAAAAAGAACCGTCCGGGCACGGTGCTCACAGTGCTGTGCAAACCTGAGGACGCCGGCAAACTGTCGCAGATCATATTCACGGAGACGACTACTCTGGGCCTCCGGCGTCGCGATGAAGCGCGGCAGACTTTGGCGCGGCGGTGGGAGATTGTGAGCACATCCTGGGGCGAGGTGAGGATCAAGATTGCGAGCATAAACGGTAGCGACACGAATTATGCTCCGGAGTATGAGGATTGCCGACGGATTGCAGCAGAGCACCATATTCCGCTGAAAACGGTGATACAGGAGGCCGCGCGGGCTTATCTTGGCGCTGGCCAAAAGCTTTAAACCCAGAGGACTGTGAGGTGCGCGGGGGTATGCCTCTCTTCTCCTGATTTTGACAAGCTATGAGCAAGAAGTTTTACATTACGACGCCAATTTATTACGTAAATGCGCGCCCGCACATTGGGCACGCTTATACGACGATTGCCTGCGACACCATTGCGCGGCGGCAACGATTGCTGGGAGCGGAAACGTTCTTTCTTACGGGCACGGACGAGCACGGACAGAAGATCGAGCGGGCGGCGCAAGCTGCGGGAAAAACTCCGCAACAGTACGCCGACGAAATTTCCGCCGAGTTCCGCCAGTTATGGAAGCGGATGGGAATTTCGAACGATGATTTCATTCGCACCACGGAAGAGCGGCACACAAAGCGCGTTCAGGAACTGTTTCGACGCCTGCGTGACAACGGTTTCATTTATAAGGGGACCTACACCGGCCAGTATTGCGTCTCGGATGAACTTTACGTGGATGGCGCGCAGCCTGGCGATGCTTGCCCTACCTGCGGACGCATCACCGAGACGGTACACGAGGAAAATTATTTTTTTAGGCTATCGGCCTTCCAGGACAAGCTGCTCGCGGTCTATGCAAATCCGGAGTTTATTCGTCCGGAGACGCGGCGCAATGAAGTGATTTCGTTCGTGAAGTCAGGGCTGCGCGATTTGTCGATCAGCCGTTCGACCTTTACGTGGGGCATTCCTGTCCCCGACGATCCCAAACATGTGATCTACGTGTGGCTGGATGCGCTCGCGAACTACATTACGGCGATCGGATATGGCTCATCCCATGCAGGAGCGCAGGAGGCATTCAAGAAATTCTGGCCGGCCGATGTGCAGATGATTGGAAAGGAAATCGTGCGCTTTCATTGTGTCTACTGGCCGGCATTTCTGATGGCAGCCGGGCTCGCCTTGCCGAAAGCGATCGTGGCGCACGGGTGGCTGCTATTTGAAGAGAGCAAGATGTCGAAGTCGCGCGGCAACATCGTGCGCACGGAAACGATTCTCGACGTGCTCGGAGCAGACGCGTTGCGATATTTTCTGTTGCGGGAAGTTGTGTTTGGGCAGGATGGATCGTTTTCCTTCGATGCGCTGGTGCAGCGCTACAACTCCGATCTGGCAAATGGATTGGGGAACCTGGCGAGCCGCACGCTGACCATGATCAACCGTTATTTTAAGGGCGAGGTACCGTATCCCTCGCATACGGCATCGACAACCACGGCGGACGCGGCAATTGCTGAAACAGCGCGCAAGACGATTCGTGAATTTGGAACGCTCTTCGACCAGTTCCAGTTTTCCCGTGCGCTGGAAGCTGCCTGGGCCTTGGTAGCCGCGGTCGATAAGTACATTGTTGAAAATGAGCCGTGGGCATTGGGTGAAAGGCAGGACGAAGACAGCCGCTCGCGTTTGGCGACGGTGCTCTATACCGCGGCAGAAGCGCTACGCATCGCAACCGCATTGGCTTATCCCGTGATGCCGGATGCGACCGCCAGGATCTGGACGCAATTAGGTCTGGGCGATATCAAGAAACTGGCTTTGAACGAACTGACCTGGGGACAACTCCCGTTAGCCACGAAGCTGGGCGATGTCCAGCCGGTATTCCCGCGCGCCGACAAGAGCGCGATTGAAAGGATGCAGAAGATGGAAGAGGAGCAACGAAGTATCCCGGTGGCGGACGCTGCAGTCGAAGCACCTGCGCCCCCGAAGCCCGCGCCGGCACCGCCCCCGCCGGCGGCAGGTTCTGCGACAGAAAAGATTTCCATTGATGACTTTTCCAAGATCGAGCTGCGCGTGGGTCTGGTAAAAGTCGCGGAGAGAGTTCCTAAGGCTGACAAGCTGTTGAGGCTGGAGGTGGATATTGGAACGGAAGTCCGGCAAGTGCTGGCCGGGATCGCCGAGGCATATGCGCCAGAAGCTCTGGTAGGACGCAAAGTGGTGATCGTTGCTAATCTTGCCCCGCGCAAATTGCGAGGAATGGAATCGAATGGCATGATCGTGGCGGCTTCGCCTGACGGCGGGAAACCTGTTCTGGCAAGCTTTTTGGAGGAGGTACCGGTAGGGGCGAGGTTGAAGTGAGCGGCGAACGTCATGGTCCTTTATAGCGAAGTCAAAGCAAAACCGAGCCCTCGCTCGGCGTGGACAGCCGAGAGCATGCTCTGAGCTTGCCGAAGGGGCGGCTGTCCCTAGATCGTCATCCTCAATGTTTGTAGATTCCCACGCACATCTTGACGGCGAGCGCTTCGACTCCGATCGGGAGCTAGTGATATCTCGTGCGCGCGAGGCCGGAGTGCAAGCCATCGTAGCGATCGGGAACGGCGATGGTCCCGCGCAACTCGATTGCGGAATTCGATTGGCGGAGAAATACGACTTGCTTTACGCGACTCTCGGTATTCATCCCCATGAAGCCAGCCTTGCCGATGAAGCCGCCTACCAGAAGATGGAGAGCCTGGCGAGGCATCCCAAAGTAATTGCATGGGGTGAGATCGGACTCGATTATTACTACGATCATTCGCCGCGCGAAATCCAGAGAGAAGTTTTTGGGCAGCAGATGAAGATGGCCGCGGCGGCAAGATTGCCGATTGTGATTCACTGCCGTCCGTCGGAAGGCAGCGACGATGCGTGGAAAGATTGTTTCGAACTCCTGCGCGAGCACTGGTGTTCGCATGGTTTAGGCGGAATTCTGCACTGCTTCACGGGGACTTGGGGGCAGGCCAAGGCGGCACTCGACATGGGATTTATGATTTCTTTCGCGGGCAACCTGACCTTTCCGAAAGCGCAGCAGATTCGCGACGCCGCCCGGGAAGTCCCGCTGGACCGCGTGTTGATCGAAACGGACTCGCCTTTTCTTGCGCCGCTTCCGTATCGCGGAAGTCGCAACGAGCCAGCGTTCGTAAAGGAGACGGCGCGAAAGCTGGGCGAGATCCGAGGGTTGACAGCCGACGACATCGGCCAGCAAACCTCCAGTAACTTCTACAAATTTTTCAAATTGGATGAAATGGCTGAAAGCAAAATTTCAGCAATCTAGTCGTGCCCCGCACGGACATCTTCTGTTAACCTCAAGAGTCAGATTCCATCATTTCAGAAAGAATTGAAATCCGATGCCCGACAACAGTTTTGACATCGTGAGCAAGATTGACCTGCAAGAGGTTTCCAACGCCCTCCAACAGGCGTTGAAGGAGATTCACACGCGCTTCGACCTGAAAGATTCAAAATCGAATATCGAATTGGAAACAGACGCGATCGTGCTCCATTCCGCCGACGAATACAAGCTCAAGGCCGTGAATGACATCCTGCAGCAAAAGCTGGTGAAACGCGGGGTCTCGCTGAAAGGACTCACCTACGGAGCCGTGGAACCTGCGGCCGGCGGAACTTCAAAGCGCAAGGTCACGATGCAGCAAGGCATTGCGATCGAAAAGGCGCGCGAGATCGTGAAGCTGGTGAAGGATTCGAAGAAAAAGGCTCAGGCTTCCATCCAGGGAGATTTAGTGCGGATCAGCAGCAAGGACCGGGACACGCTGCAGGATGTGATCGCCATGCTGCGGCAGCACGATTTTGGGATCGATTTGCAGTTCACGAATTACCGTACGAACTAAGTACCAGACCTTCAAAGCAGAGCACGCTGAGAACTGCCGCGGAGGATGAAAGAAAAAAAGATAAGGGCCATCATTGAGCGCACCGCCGATCATCAACGGAAAAGAAATCTTCGACTTGCTGCATGATGACCTGACCGCGCTGGAAGACGAGTTTGGAGAGGATACCGTCTCGAGCGTACAGGCAATCACGGAGATCGGGGAATACCTGCGGAATGGTGGTGGCAAGAGGATCCGTCCGGCGCTGCTTTTTCTATCTTCCAAGCTGTTCGGTTATCGAGGGCGGGGGGCGGTGAGACTGGGGGCGGTGGTTGAGATCATTCACACGGCCACACTGGTTCATGACGACATCATTGATGAGGCCAAGACGCGGCGGGGTCGGCCGGCGGCCAACACACAGTGGGGCAACTCGAAGTGTGTGCTGGCGGGCGATTGGCTTTACATGCAGGCTTTCAAGATTGCGGTGCAGGAGCGAAACTTCCGCATTCTGGATACTTTGATCGAGTTGACGCAGCAGATGGTGGAGGGCGAACTGCTGCAGATGGAGAGGTTGGGGCAGTTGATCACGATCGAGGAGCACTTCGACTTGATCTGCCGCAAAACGGCGTGCCTGTTCTCTGTTTGCATGCGCCTGGGAGCGATTCTGGGCGGAGCGACGGAGGCAGAGCAAGAAGCTCTGGGCCAGTACGGGCATGACCTTGGCATGGCCTTTCAGATCGTGGATGATGTTCTCGATCTTACCGCGTCTGAAGATGTGCTGGGGAAGCCTGTGGCCAGCGATCTGCGCGAGGGCAAAGTAACCATGGCCGTAATTCACGCGCTGGAGCGCTGCACCGCGGAGGAACGCGCCAAGATTGAAACCATTCTGCGTGATCGCGCCTTCAATGGAGTGACGCATGCACACATTATGGAAATCCTGCAGCGGTACGGTTCGCTCGAAGCGGCGGCTTTTCGGGCCGCTCGGTACGCGGAGTCGGCAGCGAATGCGCTCGGCATTTTTGCGGATTCCGAGATCAAGCGGGCTCTGTTGTGGGCGCCGGAGTTCGTGGTGGCGCGAGAGAAATGAAGGAGTCAAAGCTTGAACCACGGAGGGCGCCGAGAAATGCCGCAGAGTTCGCGGAGGTTCCCCAGCATCTGGGTTCGTCTAGGTGATATCGATCACTGACTGCGCTATGCCCCTGCGTGACCTGCCACCGTTCTGCGTCTCCTTGTGACCTCTTCTAGAATCAATCAGATCTCTGGGCGTATCATCGGACACCTGGCGAGGTAGTTGTAGAGCCGAAGACCAAGAATCCCCGTACCCCGTGGACACGCGCAACGGCAGTCTCACCTGCGGCTTCTCAAAGTGGCCGTGGGACTTCCTGAACTTCACCTAACGGTCGTAAAGGATGGGATCCGGCGGGATTGGCAAACGACTTTCAAGAAGACATCGTCAACGGGGGGGGTGACTGTTCGGTTCAGCGGCCTCCGCGGCCGTTCTCGGCGAGTGAGCTTTCGCCGCAATTTTCCTGAGCTTACGGCAACCTCCTGGCTCTCCCCAGCAACCAAACGCCAACCCATTTCAGGGGCTGCACCAATCCAATGGGGGGCCAAAGACCGTTCGTAAGACAGCGGTACGAATCTGGCCGGGTTTCCAAACCCACACAAGGAGATTTCCATGATGAAGTTGATGGTTTGTCTGCTGGCAGTGACTTTCGCGATGAGCTTGATGGCCTTCGCGCAACAGGACAACAACATGTCGCAAGACCACAACATGGGCCAAGATCAATCCGGTGCCAAAGCGCCGTTGATGACGTTGCGGGGCACCGTTAAAAGCGAAGGCGATAAGGTCGTTTTCGTCAACGACAAAGACGGCAAGAGCTGGGACGTGATGAATCCCGAGGAACTGAAGGGTCATGAGGGGCATCATGTGCAACTCAGCGCTCATGTCTATGCAGATAAGAATTCCATTCACGTCATGAGTGTAAAAATGATGAAGGGTGGAGACAAAATGGGCGGCCCGATGAGCCAATAGTTACCAGTTGGGAATCGTCGGGGCGGCGGCTTAATTCCGCCCCGTTTTTTTGGGAAAGCAGCTTCCCCCCGCGCGTCGGACAAACTTGTCATCCAACGAATTCACCTCCTTCCGAGCGAGCATTCCACAGGACTCGTTTGATTTTGATCACGCCAAGCTGTGATTGAAACCACAGATTTTTTCTCGCGGCAGAGACATAATCCCGGCAGTTGGTAAAGGTGTCCGGTAAAGCGGAAGGCTAACGAGACGCATTTGGCATGCGCTGGATCACAGAAGGGTGATCCACCGGATCTCTCTCCCGCCCTTGTGAAAGGCAAGGCGCTGGAGTGCCTGTTCCGTTGCCGACCCACTGCCAACGAAAGGCAGCGGCTTCAGTCGAAGCTTTACGAAAAAAGGCGCCTGGGTTTCCAATCAGCGCGCCGACCCGTATCGGGCCGAGAAACTCCGAGTGAAAGCCGCTGTCCCTTACTCACCCCTGCGCGGGGAGAGCCCTCCGCGAAACAAGCACTCCCCGCAACCGAGCCGGACGCTGCCTATCGGACAAACGTCCGGCTTTGTTTTATAGTAGAACCCTTTCCCGGTTTTCCTGATCCAACACATTCGATGAATCTGATCACGCTGATGACGCGCCACGGATATGCCTTGACCTTTGGACTGTTACTGGCGGAAGCGATGGGCCTTCCCTTTCCCGCGGCGATCGCGCTGGTGGCGGCAGGGGCGGCCGTGGCAGCGCATGCTCTGTGGGGTCCGTACATCGTGGCGGCAGCGATCGCGGCTTTGCTGCTGGGAGATACGGCGGAGTTCTGGCTCGGCAGATACATGGGCTGGGCATTGCTGGGCTTTCTGTGCCGAGTTTCCATCAATCCGGAGACCTGCATTCTGCGCTCCGCCGAATCATTCTACAAACGCGGCAAAATCACGCTGGTCATCGCCAAGTTCATCCCGGGCGTAAACACCATGGCGGCGCCGCTTGCGGGTAGCATGAAGATGCGCTTCTGGCAATTCCTGCAGTTGGACTTCGTGGGCGCTTTGCTCTACTCCCTGACCTACCTGTTGGTGGGTTATGTTTCACGGGATTTTCTGGCCGCGATCTTGCGTGGCTTTCATGCCGCCGGTCGGGCCATGGAAGCAGTGATTATCGCCGCACTGCTGGTCTATGCGATTTACCGGGTGCGCCAATACTTAAAGAACAAAACCTACCGCGTGGTTCCACGAGTGCAGGTGGAAGAGCTGGCACGACGGCTGGCTTCCGAAGACGCGAGCCGGGTGCAGATAGTCGATGTCCGCAGCCACGGCTACTACGATTCCGGCGCAGCGCGGATCAAGAGTTCCATCCGCATCGAACCCAATAATCTTGAGGAGGAGATCAAGGGCCTTTCCAAAGATAAGGACATTTACCTTTACTGCACTTGAGCCCGCGAGGCGACTAGCGCCCGGGTGGCGCACCTGCTGCGGGAAAAAGGTTTCAACACGTTTGTAATCGTGGGCGGATTGACCGCATGGCGGAAGGCCGGGGGAGCAATGGAGGGGGTTCCAGAGAACGACCTGGTGAAACTGCCAACCTTCAATTAGTTGCCTTGCGTCTTATACTGCAGGTGATGGCTTCGAATAAAGAAATCGAGATCAAGTTTCGGAGCGAGAATGTGCGGTCACTTTCGCAGCAGCTGCGCCGGGCGGGATTTCGTTTGGTTACGAAGCGAACGCACGAAATGAATACCCTCTACGATCTTCCCGGCGAAGTTCTTCGCGGCCGGCAGCAATTGCTGCGGCTGCGTCAGTATGGCTCCGAGTGGAGGCTCACCCACAAAGCTGGCAAGAAAACCGGTCGGCACAGCAGCCGGGAGGAGTTCGAGACAAGTGTCGGCGACGGCAAGAAGATGGATCTGATTCTGCGGGCTTTAGGTTACACTCCGTCATTTCGCTACGAAAAATTTCGAGCGGAGTGGTCCGATGGAAAAGGCCGAGTCGTCGTAGATGAGACTCCGATCGGAAATTTCTGCGAGATCGAAGGCGCGCCGCGCTGGATCGATGGAACGGCGAAGACGCTTGGAGTCGCCGAGGCGGACTACATTACGAGGAATTATGCGACGTTGTTTGCCGACTGGAAGTCTCGAACGAAAAGCAAGGCGGAGGAGATGACCTTCACCGCGATCAGCGGAGCAAAATAAACGGGCTTTGCCCGGCGGACAGCCGAGAACCTGCCCTGAGCCTGCCGAAGGGGCGGCTGTCCCCACATGACTCAGGGGCCGGCTACGCCCCGTGGCATTTCTTGAATTTCTTGCCGGAGCCGCAAGGGCAAGGATCGTTGCGGCCCACCTTCTCTTGCCCGCGAACGACTTGCTGCACGGGCTGCACGTCGCCGGCGCCAGCCATGCGCGCTTGTTCCAGTTCGCGACGCTTTCGGCGCATGAAGGCTTCCTCCAGATCGTCAGCGGAAGTTGCCACCAGTCGTGGCGGGTGATGGCCGTTGCCGCCCGCGCCTTGCTGGCTGGGAACTCCCGGCCCCGATCCGTGGCCGTCGGGTCCACCCGCTTCTGAGCCCCCCCCGGCTTGATCCGGCGGACGCTCGATAATCTGCATGAGATAAAGATAACGCGCCGTGTCTTCCTGGAAGCGCTGCAACATCGCCTCGAACATATCGAAGGATTCTTTCTTGTACTCGACCAGCGGATCGTGCTGGCCATAGCCGCGCAGACCGATACCCTCCTTAAGGTGGTCCATGCTGAGGAGGTGATCCTTCCACTGCGAATCGAGGACGCTCAACATGATCATGCGCTCGTGGTGGCGCATGGCCTCGGGGCCAATCAGCTTTTCCTTCGCGTCGTAACGCTCTTTCAGCTTCTCAAAAATGGCGTCGCCGAGCTCCTGCCGGTTCAGGGATTCGGGCTTCACGCCTTCCGCGATGAAATCCACGCCGAAGCGGGTGAAAACCGCATCTTTAAGGCCCTTGATATTCCAATCGTCGACGTGACCCTTGGGTGGACAATACTCATCCATCAAGTCGCCGAGGAGGGCGGAGACGTAGTCTTCAAGGATCAGATCTTTCTGATCCATGCCTTCGAGCAAGCGCCGCCGCAGGCCATACACGGCCTCGCGCTGCTTGTTCATCACATCGTCGTATTCCAAGAGATGTTTGCGGGATTCGAAGTGCTGGCCTTCGACCGCCTTCTGCGCCGTCTCGATGCGGCGGCTGATGAGCTTCGATTCAATTGGAACACCTTCCTCCATGCCCAGGCGCTCGAGCAGTTTCGAGACCCATTCTTTGGCGAAGATCCGCATCAGGTCATCTTCGAGCGCAAGATAGAAGCGCGAAGAGCCGGGATCGCCCTGACGGCCGGCGCGTCCGCGAAGCTGGTTATCGATGCGGCGCGACTCGTGGCGTTCCGTGCCCAGAATGTGCAGGCCGCCCACGGCGGTTACCTCGTCGTGTTCTTTGTCGGTCTGCTCCTTATAGCGGTTGAATATGTCGCTCCACTTGTCCGTTGGGACGGTGTATTCATTGCCGTTGTAGTAGAAGATCGAAGTCGTGCCATCTTCCTGCGGACCTTCAATCTTGCCCTGCGCGATCCGCAACTGCTGCGCGATCCCTTTCTTCACCAACTCCTGCTTGGCCATGAATTCCGGATTGCCGCCGAGCAGGATGTCGGTGCCGCGGCCGGCCATGTTGGTGGCGATCGTCACCATTCCCTTGCGTCCGGCTTGCGCCACGAATTCAGCTTCCCGCTCGTGGAACTTGGCGTTCAGAACGACGTGCTGCTTCAGCCCTTTCTTCTTCAGCAATTCGGAAAGGCGCTCAGATTTTTCAATCGAGGTTGTGCCGACCAGCACCGGCTGGCCCTTCTCGTGGAGCTTCTGAATCTCGTCGGCGACCGCGAAGTATTTTTCTTTCTCCGTGCGGAAAACAACATCTGGATTCTCCAGCCGCAGTAGCTGCTTATTTGTCGGAATGACAATGACATCTAATTTATAGATATTGTCGAACTCAGTCGCTTCCGTTTCCGCGGTGCCCGTCATGCCTGAGAGCTTTTTAAACATGCGGAAATAATTCTGAAACGTGATCGTGGCGAGCGTCTGATTTTCGCGTTCAATCTTCACGCCTTCTTTCGCTTCAATCGCCTGGTGCAAGCCGTCAGACCAGCGCCGGCCGGGCATCATGCGTCCAGTAAATTCATCGACGATGATGACCTCTCCCTCTTTGATCACGTACTCCACATCGCGCCGGTACAAGGCGTGCGCCTTAATAGCCGTCTCCACGTGATGCTTGAGCGGCCAGTTCTCCGGATCAGCGATGTTGCCGATGCCCAGAAGCTGCTCGACCTTTTCCCAACCTTCGTCCGTAACCGTGATGTTGCGGTGTTTTTCGTCGACCACAAAATCTCCGGTAAGCTGCGCTGGCTCACCCGGAGCGACCTCGAGCTCTTCGCCTTTTTCCAGCTTCGGAATGATGCGGTTCACGCGGTAATACTTGTCGGTCGATTCCTCGCTCGCGCCTGAAATAATGAGTGGAGTGCGGGCTTCGTCAATGAGAATGGAATCCACTTCATCAACGATGGCGAAATTGTGACCGCGCTGCACGCAGTCTTTCAGATCGAACTTCATGTTGTCGCGCAGGTAGTCGAAACCAAACTCGTTGTTGGTGCCATAAGTCACGTCGGCGGCATAAGCGGCGCGCCGCTGTTCATCGTCGAGGTCGTGAACAATCACCCCCACCGTAAGACCGAGAAAGCGATAAAGCTTGCCCATCCATTCCGAGTCGCGCTTGGCCAAGTAGTCGTTGACCGTGACCACATGCACGCCGCGTCCGCTGAGCGCGTTGAGATAGACGGGAAGAGTCGCGACCAGCGTTTTGCCTTCGCCCGTCTTCATCTCGGAAATCATGCCTTTGTGCTGCACCATGCCGCCGATCAACTGCACGTCGAAGTGGCGCATGTTGAGCACACGGCGTCCGGCCTCGCGCACCACGGCAAAAGCTTCTACCAAGATTTCGTCCAGCACTTCCTGCAGGGCTTCGTATTGCTCTTTCTCAAACTGCTTCACCCGGTCGATATCCGGGTCCTGTTCGGCATCGGCTTCAGCGGGAATCTCGGTCGAAAGATGATTCAGGCGCTCCTGGATGCGCGGGCGGAACTCCTCCGTCTTAGCACGCAGTTCGCCGTCGCTGAGCTTCCGCATCTGCGGCTCGAGGGCATTGATGGCCTCAACTTTAGGCATCATGCTCTTGATGACCCGCTCGTTCTTGGTCCCGAATACCTTGCCAATGAGAGTGTTAATCAAACTGTGAATTCCTTCAGAGGGGAACTGCCCCAGCGTATCCCTTTTAGCCTAGCATATTTAGATGCCGGAAAAAGAGGCTCCGTTCTTGGCTGGGTTGGCTATCCTGGGTTGGCTATCCTGGGTTGGCTCGGGGATGCTGCAGCAATTTGTACTACCCTGGCCGTCTTCAGCGTTGTGACTCTAGCCAGGCCGGCATGCTTTTGCCTTCGCTTGGGTCTTGGCGATTAACCAGTTAAACGATCGACCAAGCCAGCCACGTTTCGTGTATAGTCCCCACGACGCATGCCCACCTTCTATGATCGTTTTCTCGAATGCGAGACGCGCCGGCCGAACAACGTCGCGCTTGAACTCCAACGCAACGATGAGATCGAAAGCTGCACCTACGCCGACCTGCGAGGGATGGCCGAGTCGGTGGGACGCTGGATTCACGAAAACAGATTCGCCCTCGGGTCACGATTGGCGATTGTTGCGGACAATCATCCCCGATGGGTGGCGGCCTATTTAGGGATCATTGCATCCGGATGCACCGTCGTTCCGCTTGATACAGCGCTGCGCGCCGACCAACTGGTGAAGTTACTCGAAGACAGCGGCACTTCCGTACTCTTCTGTGACGCAAAACATGCCGCAGTCGCGGGTGAAGCGGTCGAAGGCTTGAATATTAGTCTTGTGCTCATGGACCCGGAGCGCGCGCCGGACCACTCCTTGGGACAGAAATGGCTGACGAATCTGCCCGCGATCTTCGAAGGCGGTCCGGCAGGCTTCCAGCCCTCGCCTTCTCGCGCCGATGATATCGCCTCTCTGCTTTACACCTCCGGAACTACCGCCGATCCCAAGGGGGTGATGCTCACGCACGCCAATTTTCTGGGCGAAGTGGAAGCGGTGTTTCACTGGGTGGAGATCGGGCCCTCCGATGCGCTGCTGGGGGTGCTGCCCATGTTTCACGTGCTGGCAAAGATGGCCAACTTGCTGCTGCCGCTGGTGAAAGGTTCGCGTGTGGTGTATCTGGAAACTTTGAACACAACCGAGCTTCTGCGAGCGCTGCGCGAGCGCAACATTACGGCCTTCGCCGTGGTGCCGCAGTTTTTTTATCTGATCCACCAGAGAATCTTTGAAGAAGTCCAGAAGCGCGGAACTCTCACCAAGAAAGTATTTGCGAGTTTGGTGAAGACCAATCGCAGCTTGCGAAGTGTTGGCATCAATGCCGGGCCGGTTTTATTTAAGAAAATTCACGAAACTTTGGGAAAAAAGATGCGCTACCTCGTCACTGGAGGATCGCGCTTTGATCCGAGGATCGCCACCGATTTCCACGATCTTGGCATCGACGTGCTACAGGCCTACGGGCTGACCGAAACTACCGCGGCCGTTTTTGCAAACTCGCCTGGCGACAACGTGATTGGCTCTGTGGGCAAGGCAATGAAGGGGGTGGAGGCCAAGATCATCGACCCCGGCCCGCAGGAAGAAGGTGGCCCGCTGACGGGCGAAGTTGCCTTGCGAGGAGCCGCTGTGATGAAGGGCTATTGGAACCGTCCGGATGCCACCGCGGCAGTTCTGCATGATGGCTGGTTCTACACCGGCGATCTCGGCTACTTCGACGCGGACCGCAATTTATTTCTCACCGGGCGCAAGAAGGAAGTAATTGTCCTCAGCAATGGCAAGAATATTTATCCCGAAGAAGTCGAGGCGCATTACTTGAAATCGCCGTACCTCAAAGAACTGGCGGTGATGGGACTCGAACGCACGGCTGGAGAAGGCGGGGACCGGCTGCACGCCGTGATTGTTCCCAACTTCGACGCGCTACGCCAGAAAAAAATCGTGAATGCGAAAGAAGTCATCCGCTTCGATATCGAAGGCCTGTCGCAACAGATCGCGTCCACTAAGCGAATCGGCAGCTATGAGATCTGGCAGGAAGACTTACCGCGCACCACCACTCGAAAGATCAAGCGCTTCGAAGTAGAGAAGCGCGTGAAGGCGAATCAATCTCGGAAAATTTCCGCTGACTCCGCGTTACCCTCCGAACGGCCTCTCACCATTGATGAGGCGGCGTGGCTTGATCAGGCCGGCGTCCAACGCGCTTTGAACATCGTGCGCGAAATCGCGTGCCTCTCGCCTGCGACCATGCGGCCTGATCACAATCTGGAACTCGATCTGGGCCTCGACTCCATGCAGCGCGTCGAACTGCTAAGCCATCTCGAGGAACAACTGGGCGGAAATGTCGAAGAATCGCAGCTTTCCGGCATTTATACTGTGCGCGACCTGGTGGACGCGGTTCTGCAGAGCGCGGCTAGCGGAGCCAGCAGCCCAGGGAACCGTCCGGTGTTCGCCGGATGGAAGGCGATTCTAGGGGAGGAGCCAGAACCCGCAGATGTGCTTTCCCTGGTCCGGCCGCAGCGTGTTAGCGCCGCATTCTGGTATATGGTTTCGCGGCTGATACAAGTCGTCGCGCTCGACCGCTTTCATCTGCGGGTGCGAGGGATCGAAAAATTGCCGAAGAGGGGGCCCTACATTCTCTCCTCCAATCACCAGAGCTATCTTGATCCGCTCGTTCTTGCCGGCGTCTTACCGGCCGAAGTGTTCAAGAAAGTCTTTGCCGTCGGGACCAGCGAAATTTTTGGAGAAGGATTCAGGCTGCGACTCGCGCGCTCGCTGAGAATTGTAGTGGTCGATCCCGATGCGAATCTGACTCCCGCCATGCGTGCCGGTGCGTTTGGCCTGCGGCAGGGACGCCCGCTTATTCTCTATCCCGAAGGCGAGAGATCGATTGACGGCATCCCCAGGATATTCAAGAAGGGCGCGGCTATCCTATCCATTCACATGCAAGCTCCGATCGTTCCCATCGCAATCCAGGGATTTTATAGAGCTTGGCCTCGGAATAAATCGTTTCAGGGCTTCACCCCACTGAAGATGCAATTTGGCGACCCGATTATTCCGCCGCCGGAAAATGAGGCATCGGAAGCAGCGTACGAAAAGCTGACCGCGCAGCTGAAGGCTCGGGTTGTGGAGATGTGGGAAAAGCTGCGGACGACCGATCCCGGCTCCGCCCGCGAAGGCGTCGACTAAAACTGATTCGGCCTGGTCGCAGGCAACGGCTTCTGCGGGATCGTCCTGAGCCTTCTCAGGCTTTGCGGAGTCGTAGGTTCGTGTGCGTATTACGTTGTCGCGATCGTCTCGATCTTCGGCAGTCAGTTTTCCCTGCTTGACCGCGTAGGACTCGGACCGGACACCTTCAATCTTGACGGCACAAGAGGCAACAAGTTCAACGTTGTAATCACCCTGCGCCCATTTGGAGTCGAGTACCTGCCCAATCAAATCCTCTTCCTGGCCTGCCCCGCACTGACCGTCTGCCCCGCCACCTGAGGGCCCGACGACATACATCAGGCGGTACAACTTCCCGTTCCAGCGATTCTGGAACAACAACTTCGCCGGCTCAATCCCGAAGAGTTGCAAATCATCCTCGAAATCGTAGGCGTGGTGCTTTCCGCGTTCGCGGATGATGATGGTTTGGCCTTTCGCAATCGTGCCCTGCACCTCGCCTGTCTGCGACCGTGCGGAGGACTCAACAAATACCACAGCCGCTAGGAGCGGGACAAGAGAGTAAGCGAACCAGTTCTTCCTGGGCAACGGCTCCTGGAAAGTATGATTTCTGCGGATTCTCCTTACTTTGCCCTGGGATGCGTCTGGTCATACACCTGGAGCACATGTTTCATCGATAGCTGCGTGTAGCGCTGCGTTGTGGCAAGCCGTTCGTGCCCGAGTAGCTCCTGAATAGCGCGCAGGTCGGCGCCTTCTTCCAGCATGTGCGTTCCGAAGGCGTGGCGCAGCGTGTGGGGGTGGACATCCGGCGACAAACCTCTCGCCACGGCTATTTTCTTGATGATACGACCGACGCTGCGCGTCGTAAGCCGTCCGCCGCGTCGGTTGATCAACAGGGCGTTGAGATTTTTCTGGGCGTCGGCGAGAAGATTCTGACGTTGGGGAAGATACGCGGCCAATGCTGCTTTTACCGAATCGCCAAATGGCACGTAGCGTTCCTTTTTTCCTTTGCCGCGAATGAGGATTGCCTCCGCACTCAACCCGACGTCATCGAGATTGATTCCGGTCAGCTCTGAATTGCGGATGCCGCATCCGTAGAGCAATTCCAGCAGCAGACGATCTCGCTCCGGAAACGCCGCAACGTCGGGCATTTCACCGTCAATCACGAAATTCATTTCCTCGATCGTCGGCACGCGCGGAAGTTTCTTCGGAAGTCTTGGAGTGGCCACCAGCTTCGCAGGATTCTGCTCCACCACGCCCTCCCGGGCCAGCCAGCGGTACAGGGAGCGCACGGCTGCCAGAGCGCGCGCCACCGAAGGCTTACTCAGGCCTTTGTCATAAAGTTGCGAAAGAAATCCTCGCACCGCGATGTGATCGATTTGCTTCCATCCCCGCGACCCGGCATAGGAGGAGAAGAGCATCAGATCCTGGCGGTAGGCCTTGATGGTGTGCGCCGAAGCGTTGCGTTCGTGCAAATGCCGCAGGAAATCTGCGACCGCCTTGGCGACAATGGTGTTCGATTTAGTCATTGCGGGTTGTTGATTTCTGATGGTTGATTGAAAATACCCGATGGCGAAAGGGCTTCGGTTTTTAAATCAGCAATCATCAGTCAACGATTTCTTCCTCGAGCCTTCGCCCGCGGATGGTGCTTTTGATACACCGTCCTGAGGCGATCAAGCGCCAGATGCGTATACACCTGCGTGGTTGAAATGTCGGCATGGCCAAGAATGGTTTGCACGGTGCGTAGGTCCGCGCCATTCTCCACCATGTGGGTAGCGCAGGAATGGCGCAGCATGTGCGGAGAGGCAACGCGCCCGGAAGCAGCGGAGGCAGCACGCACCATCTGCCAGATACGCTGCCGCGTCAGCTTTCGGCCGCCGCGCGCGACGAATAGCGGAAATGGAATGCCAATCGATGTTCCTGCCGCCGCCTCTTCCCTCCTTACTGCGAGTGTGGGACGTGCGTGCGACAAGTACTCTGTAAGCGCGCCCTGCGCCGATTTCCCCAGCGGCACCACACGCTCCTTATCGCCCTTCCCGCGCACCAGCATGTATCCGGCCTGTAGCTTCAGGTCTTCCAGCTTGGCGTTGGTCAATTCCGAGACGCGCAACGCTCCCGCATAGAGAACCTCCAGAATCGCGCGATCGCGCACAGCCAGCGCTTCTGATTCCTTGGTTTTACCGGGGAGATTCGCGTTATGTCGTGTGAGCGGGGCGGCTAGCGTCGCTTCCATTTCGTCGCGTGCCAGCGCTTTCGGAAGAACCTTCCACTGCCGGGGCGAATCGATGTCCAGCGTGGGATCCTGGTCGATCTTTTTATCAAGCAGCAGATAGCGATAAAGATGGCGGAGTGCCGAGAGTTTCCTTCCCACACTGCGGCCATCCACTTGATGGGAAAAAAGCTGTTGCAGAAAATCGCGCACATCGGAGCGTTGAGCAGTCAATAGCCATCGCTGGCGCTTTTCCAGAAATCCTGAGAACTGAAAAATATCGGTTTTGTAAGCGCCCACCGAAAGCGGAGCCAATCCTTTCTCGATTCTCAAGTAATCGAGAAAACTGCAGAGCGAGCGCGAGTTGGTATCTGCAACCATTTCGGAGGGATACTGATTGTGCGCGTTATCGGACGCTGCGAAAAGTGTCTTAAGCGATTACCGTCCACCACCCGATGTCTCAGAGGCCTGGCCGGCATCCCGCAGGAGGTCCACGGCGTACAACGCTCCCTGCGGAGTTTCCTCGTGCTTGAAGTAAGCGTAAACATCGCGGCCCGCAGCCCTGTGTTCCGCGATGCGCGCGACCATGCGGCTGCGTTCTTCCGCCGTGTAATTCGGCTTGCGGAACCGGTAGTAGGCAAAAGCTCCCGTAGTCACATCCGGGGTTGTTCGCTCTTCCGTTTCGGCTACGCATAGCGCCACGGCACGCGATTTGAGAACTTCCCACGCCGCATCGGAGAACCACGAATCGTGACGAAATTCAAAGGCTGAAGGCAACGCACGCGGAACCGTCGCCAGAAAATCCTTGAGCAATGCAATATCTGCCTTCAAGTTTGGCGGCAACTGAAAGAGCACCGGACCGAGCTTGCCGACGCTGGCCAGAGGCTCAATCGTCGTTAAGAATCGTGGCAAGAAATCTTCCGTTCCCTTTAACCGCTTGATGTGAGTGATCACCTGGTGCGCCTTCACTCCAAAGCGAAAATGCGCGGGCGTCTCCTGAATCCAGTTTTGGATGGTCGTCTCCTTTACCAGTTGACGAAAAGTAAAATTGACCTCGACGGTATTGAGCTTCGTGGAGTAATGACCCAGAAACTTCTTTTGCGCAAGTTTTGCCGGATAAAAATCCGGCTTCCAACTCGGATAGGCCCATCCGGATGTCCCGACAAACAGCTGAGGCATGGCAAGTCTCGTTGCAAAATCGTAGCGGACGGATTATACCTTGCGTTTCATCCGGCCTGACGCCGGACGTTTAGTGGATTTTATCGCAGCTGCGCGCTGGACGACCTTCGGCTTTTCTTCGGCCTGAGCCGCGATCAAAATCGGCGCCTCGGTTTTTTCTACGGCCGCGGCCGCAACTCCCTTGAGATCCGGCAAACGCTGCTTCAATTCGTTCACCGGAGCGAACAAGTCGCCCATCTTCTCCACACGCGCAACCGTCTGCCGCGCTTCAAACACCAGCAGGTTTGCATCTTTCTTTTTCAGAGCGCGCTCCACTTCCTGCCAGCTCACCGGTGTCGAAACCGTGGGCCGCTCCCGGGCCCGCAGCGAATAAACAGCGACGGTGGTTTTGTGTTCATCGTTCTGGCTCCAGTCGACAAAGACTTTCCCCGTTCGCATCTGCTTCTTCATGTCAGACACCACCATCTCAGGGTGGTCATGTTCCAGCAATTGCGCCAGCGCGTGCGCAAAGTTCTTTGTGAATTCGTATTTGGTCGGAGTATTCAGCGGTACGTATATCTGCAGGCCCTTGGAGCCCGAAGTCTTTGGAAAACTCTGCAATTCAAAATGTTCGAAAACCTCGCGCAGCCACAAGCCCACCCGGCAGCATTGGACAATGTCGGCGGGTGGCCCTGGATCAAGATCGAAGACCATCATCGTGGGGCAAGTGATATCTTTCGCCAAGGCGAGCGACGGATGCAATTCGATCGCGGCCAGGTTCGCCAGCCACACCAACGTCGGCAGATCGTTCGCCAGAATGTAGTGAACCGTGCGATGATTCCCCTCGCTCCAGATCGGAGCAGTTTTCACCCAGTCCGGCCGATGTTGGGGGGCGTTTTTTTCATAAAAAAATTCCTTGTCCACCCCGTTGGGATAGCGCTTGCGGGTGAGCGCGCGTCCAGCCAAGTGGGGCAAGATCGCCGGCGCGATGCGAACGTAATAATCGATCACCTGCTGCTTAGTGAATCCCCCGGCTGGGTACAGAACCTTTTCGAGATTTGACAGCTTGAGTTGCTTGCCCTGAACCTCGATGTTCGAATCCATGGCGCCCTTGCTCCAGCATGCATTGTGCCTGAAATCCCTAGCGGCGCGAAATACTGGTCCACCCCTACACGTTCTGTCGGAGGAACGCACCGAGCGGTTTGACAAGCTCCCTTCCCGCCACGTAATTTCAGAGTTCTGCCCCTCATATTCGTCTAGTCATGGCTGTCCGCGCACATCCGTCTGATCCGTTGGAGGTCCGATGAAACATCGCCTACTTTCTGCCTTAAGTCTCATTCTGCTGCTCACGGCGCTGGGCGCCGCGCAGGATGTCGCGTCTTTTGAAAAGCGCATCACGGTGAAGAAGCTCGAGAACGGCCTGACCCTGATCGTCTGCGAGCGGCCTGAGGCTCCCGTGTTCTCGTTTTACACGCTGGTCGATGCCGGCTCCACGCAGGACCCCATGCGCCAGACGGGTCTGGCTCACATGTTCGAGCACATGGCTTTTAAAGGCACGGACAAGATCGGCACCACCGACTACGCCGCAGAGCAGCCCGCGCTGGAAAAAGTGGAGACCGCCTATGCCGCCTACATCGCGGAGCGCGACAAAGAGGTGGGACGCGACGAGGCTAAGCTAAAGGAATTGGAGAAAGCCTGGAAAGATGCCATTGCGGCGGCCGACAGATTCGTCGTACCTAATCAATTTGGCAAGATCATCGAGCAAAGTGGAGGTCAGGACCTCAACGCCTCCACCGATTACGATGAGACCGATTACCACTACTCTCTGCCCGTGAACATGATCGAGCGTTGGGCATATCTTGAGTCGGATCGTTTTCTGCACCCCGTGATGCGTGAGTTTTACAAGGAACGCAACGTGGTGATCGAAGAGCGCCGCCTGCGAACGGACAGCAATCCCATCGGCCGTTTGCTCGAACAGTTTGACGCTGCAGCGTTTGAGGCCCACCCCTACCATCGGCCAACCATTGGTTGGATGGCAGATCTTAATTATTTTTCTGCCACCGACGCGAAGAAATTCTTTGACAAATATTACGTGCCCGCAAATATCGTGGTCGCCGTGGCTGGCGATCTAAAGGCTGAACAGGTCATGCCGATTCTCGAAAAATATTTCAGCCTTCTGCCCATGAGCCACAAGCCCGATGAAACCACCACCACCGAGCCTCCGCAGAATTCCGAACGCAGAGTCGAACTGATGGAGCAAACGCAGCCGCTCTACCTCGAGGGCTATCATCGGCCTGATTACCGAAGTAAAGATGACGCGGTGTACGATGCAATCACCGATCTGATGTCGGAAGGGCGGACCTCCCGTCTCTACCGGGCTCTGGTACGCGACAAAAAGATTGCTTCCTTCTCCGCAGGTTTTAGCGGGCTGCCCGGCACCAAGTATCCGCACCTGTTCGCCTTCTACGCTTTCCCGCTACCTGGGCACACCAACAAGGAAGTCGCGGACGCAATTCACGTTGAGATCGAGCGCCTGAAAAAAGAAGACATCCGCGATGATGAACTGAAGATGATCAAAACTCGCACCAAAGCCAACCTCATCCGCGGCCTCGCGGACAACGAAGGATTGGCGACCCAGTTGGCGACCTACCAAACTCGCTACGGTGATTGGCGCGAGTTATTCCGATCGGTGGACCGCATCGACCAGGTAACCAAGGCCGATATCCGACGCGTAGCCAACGAAACTTTCAACGAGACGAACCGTACCGTGGGCGTGATCGAAACCACCACAGGCTCCGGCAACCAGGGCTCGTCGGATCAGGGAGGTGCGCAATGAAAAACAAACGCGAGATTGTTGGGCTGGTTCTTGTAGCCGCCGCCACTCTGCTTGTGTCGACTCCGCAGGCCGCATCGCAAGCGACGAGTTGGACGCAGATCCCCGTACCCACATTGCCGACCTTTCATCCGCCGCAGCCTAAACGCATTCCGCTGTCGAACGGGATGGTGATCTTTTTGCAAGAGGATCACGAACTTCCTCTGATCGATGCAAGCGCGCGCATTCGTGGGGGATCGAGTAACGAACCCGCCGCCAAAATTGGCTTGGTCGATCTCTTCGGGGAAGTGTGGCGTACGGGAGGGACTAGAACCCAAACCGGCGATCAACTGGATGACTTTCTGGAAGTGCGCGCGGCCAAGGTGGAAACAGGCGGTGGCTCCGACTCAACTACCATGAGTCTGTCCTGCCTGAAGGGTGATTTCGATGACGTTTTCAAAGTGTTCGCCGACTTGCTGCAGAATCCCGAATTTCGCGCCGACAAGCTCGATATCGCCCAGAAGCAAGCCGACGACAGCATTGCACGGCGCAACGACGAAATTGGGGCCATTGCGGCACGCGAATCCGCCAAGCTGGCGTATGGGGCCAACAACCCTTATGCGCGCGAGCCCGAATACTCGACCATCGCCGCTGTCACCCGCCAGGATCTAATCGATTGGCACAACCGGTACGTCCATCCCAATCACATCATCCTGGGTCTCAGCGGAGACTTCGATTCCGCAATCATGGAAGCGAAGCTGCGCGCGGCTTTTGAATCCTGGGCGAAAGGCCCTGAACTCCCGAAAGAAGAGATCAGGTTTCACCCGGCGCCGCCAGGCTACTATCTCATTCCAAAAGCAGATGTGAATCAAAGCAGCATTCACCTGGTCGCGCTGGGAACGACGCGCAACAACCCGGACTACTACGCCATTGCAGTGTTCAACGAAGCATTTAGCGGCGGATTCTCTTCGCGCCTGTTCAACGACATCCGCACCAAACGCGGACTCGCATACAACGTTGGCGGCGGCATCGGTACGAACTTCGGCCATCCCGGCATTCTGCAATTCGTGGCGGGTACCAAGAGTCAAACCACAATCGAGACTGTGCAGGCGCTCGATGAGGACATTCACAATGTGAACCAGAACCCCATCACGGAGGAAGAGATCAAGCAGGCCAAAGATGCGATCCTGAACGCATTCATCTTCCGGCTCGACTCGCCCGATAAAGTTCTCGCCGAGCGCATGACCTATGAGTTCTACGGCTATCCTGCCGACTGGCTCGATAAATATCCCGGGGAAATCCAGAAGGTGAACGCCGCGGAGGTGAATCGCATCGCCGCGAAGTATGTGCACCGCGATCAACTCGCGGTACTGGTGGTCGGTAATACCAAAGAGTTCGACAAACCTCTCTCCTCACTGGGTCCGGTGAAGGAAATTGACATCACCATTCCGCCTCCGCCCGGAACCAAGCAAGATGCAGGAGGAGGCGAGAAGGAAGAAGGCGCCAAACCCACGGCGTCGAATGCAGAGGGAAAAGCCTTAGCGGCGAAAGTTGTGGCCGCCATGGGCGGCGAAGAGAAACTTGCGGCCATCAAGGCCGTTCAGGCGGATCTCACTCTCACTCAGAAAACGCCTCAGGGGGATTTCCCTATGCCGATGCACACGGTCATCGTTTTTCCTGATCGCCTGCACGCTGAAATGCAAACTCCGAATGGCGTGGTAAAGATCGTAGCAACACCGGAAGCCGCATTCGTCGATCTTCCGACCGGAGATGTTCAGAACTGGCCCGAGAGTCGAAAAACCGAGACGCTCGATCAGATCAAGCGCGATCCCGTTTTCATTACCTCGCATTGGAAAAACCCCAATATGTTTTTCCGCGCCGCCGGATCGGAAAAGGTCGGCAATACTGAGGCCCGCATCGTGGACGTGAACTCCGACGGCATCGCGATCCGCTGGTTTGTGGACCCGCAGACCGGTCACATCTTAAAAGAGACCTACAAGATGATTGGCCAAAGTGGTCCTGTGCAGGGTGAGACCGACATGGATGACTGGAAGCCGGTAAGCGGTTTGAACCTTCCCATGCTGCGTCACAACAAACAAAACGGCCAGGATTCCAGCACGGCGGAGTACAAAACATTGGAATTCAATCCGACGATCGATCCGAAGTTGTTTGAGAAGCCAGCGCAAAAGACCGCTGCCCAACCGTGAATCGATTGATCAAAAGGATGGTTCAATCGTCGGTGCAGATTATCCCTTGACGGCCTCGTTTTGCGGGGTTACCATAGGCGAACAAAAGGCAAAACCATGTTCCCTGCCCCGCTGTTCCCGCCTCCCGAAAAATCGCCGCTGATCGGCATCGCCCGGCTTGCGGCGGAGGGCGATTCCTTGCGCGAGGGGCACAACGTAGAATATTTCACGTTGCCGGCCCGCTCCCTGCTGAACCGCTGCACCAGTCGCCGCGGACTTCCTTTCACCTGGACCATCAACCCGTACCGGGGTTGTGAGTTCGCGTGTAAATACTGCTATGCACGCTACACCCACGAGTTCATGGAAATGCGCGACGGCCTCGAGTTCGAGCAGAAAATCTATGTCAAGCAGCACACCGCCGAGATCCTGCGGCGTGATCTGCGTCGAGTCAAGCCCAGGGAAGCAATCGCGCTCGGCACCGCTACCGATCCCTATCAGCCAGCCGAGCGCCGTTACGAAGTGACACGCGGAATTCTGGAGGAATTCTCTCGCCATCGCGGTTTCGAACTGGGCATGGTTACCAAATCGAATCTCATCGTCCGCGATGTGGAACTCTTGCGCGAGATCGCCGTGAACAACTCGCTGTCAATCCACATCACCGTGACCACGATGAACGTTGCGCTGGCGAGGATTCTGGAACCGCGCGCGCCGCGTCCGGACCTGCGCCTAGAGGCTGTTCGCGAATTGAGCGCAGCTGGGATCAACGTGGGCGTGAGTTCGGCGCCCGTGCTCCCCGCTATTACCGACGCGCCCGCGGATCTTGAAGCGGTCGTGCGCGCAGCCGCCGAAGCGGGAGCCACGCACATCTTCGCCGGACCGTTATTTCTGAAACCTTGTTCGGCTGCGGTGTTTCTTCCCTTCCTAGAAGAGCAGTTCCCGCACTTGGTCGAGGACTACCGCCAGCGCTATCAGGACCGCTCATTCCTACCGCCTTCCTACGGCAAGCGCGTGGCACAACTAATCGGCATGTTGCGCCAGAAATACGGCATAACACGCGCGGATCCTCGTGGATCAATGAATGCCCGCAAATGGCCGGTACAGGATTTGGACGAGCAGTTGGGGCTGTTCTAGAATTTTCGATTTGCGATTCCAATTGCCGATTTTTACACAGGCGGCAATTGCAGATCGACAATCGAATGATGGCTGGCTTCCTCCTCTATAATCACCGAATCCATGGCCACCGCTCTTCCACCGGCGACCCTTCAACGCCCTCCTTTGAAAGTGCGCATGCACAATTTCTGGCGGCGGGTTACTGAAGGCCTCGAACTCACACAACTCTGGTCGCAGTTTCGAACGGAAGCTCGCGCCAGTTACCGGCTCTATTCCCGCGACGTTGCCGCCAAGATGCCGGTCGACCTCAGCCGGCGCGGACACCGCTTACACATCGTCAAGGAATTTTTCTGGGCGGTTCTCGAGAAGCTTTCCCCGGCACGCCGCGTCTTGCTGCTGGCGGCGCTCGTCATGCTTGTATTTCCCAGCAGTGGCTTCAGTTATCGCGGCCAGGACCACGAGTTTCACATCCTGGAGTTCGACCTCCATTTCTGGGGCGGTCTGTTGATGTTCGTCCTGCTGATGCTGGAGATTGCCGACCGCGTCGTGATGAAGCGCGACTTGCAAATCGCCCGCGAGATCCAAACTTGGCTGCTCCCAGGAGCCCCGCCGCAGATTCCTGGAATTTCAGTTGCCTACGCCACCCGACCCGCCAACACCGTCGCCGGGGACTATTACGACGTCTTTCCGCGCCCGGGGAGAACGAACGAAGAAAACCGCGTGATGCTCGCCGTGGCCGACGTTGCCGGGAAAAGCATTCCTGCCGCCATGCTCATGGCAACTTTTCAGGCCAGCCTGAAAACCCTTTCCACCGCTCGGGTCGCACTCCCCGAACTGGTGGCAAACATGAATAAATACGCGTGCTCCAACAGCCAAGGCGGACTTCGCTTCACCACCGCCTTCCTTTCGGAATACGACCCAGCCCGGCGCGTTTTCACCTACATCAACGCCGGCCACAATAATCCGATTCTGCGTCGCAGTAATGGATTGATCGAGCGCCTGGACGTGGGCGGCTTGCCCATCGGGATTCAGTCCGAAGCCAAGTATGAGTCTGCGAGCGTGGCGCTCGCCCCCGGCGATTGGCTCATTATTTTTACCGATGGCTTAGTCGAGGCCGAAAATGTTCATCAGGACGAATATGGGGAACCCCGCCTGCTCGGCGCAATCGCAGCCGGCGCCGCTTCCACTCCGGCCGAAATGCTGGATCGCCTGATGGCAGAACTGGATCTTTTCGTCGGCAACACTCCGCAGCACGACGACGTAACTTGCCTGCTGGTAAAAGCGGAATGATACCGCACGGCGTCGACATCTGAGCGATCGCCATCGTTACCTCCGTGCTGAACCATCCCTTGCTTCGTATTCATTCTGTGATTAAATTTCGATATGCCTGCTCTCCTCCGGGAATCACAGCCTCCGCGCGTTAAGCCGCAACAGATTTCTGCTCCGCCGGAAAAAAGAGCGCTTATTGTTTCCCTGCTTCTCGTCGTCGTTGTGCTGCTGCTTTACAACCAGGCGACCCACTTCTCCTTCCTCAACTTCGATGACGATACGTATGTCACCGAGAATCTCCACGTACGCGCCGGGTTGACCTCGAGCACGATCGCCTGGGCGATGACCTCGACTTACGGCAATTGGCATCCCCTGACCTGGCTTTCCCATGCCCTCGATTGTCAGCTATTCCGTTTGAACCCTGCCGGCCATCATTTCACCAACATCATCCTGCATGCCGGGAACGTGGTATTGCTCTTCCTGTTGCTTTTTCGCGGCACAAGGCGTATCGGTGTGAGCCTTCTCGTAGCCGCCCTTTTTGCTTTGCATCCTTTGAACGTCGAATCGGTTGCCTGGATTTCGGAGCGCAAGAATGTCCTCAGCACGATGTTTTTCCTTTTGACCATTGGCGCTTACGGCTGGTACTCGCTCAAGCCGGGTTGGCGTCGCTATGTCGTGGTCGCCGTGTTTTTTGCGTGCGGATTAGCCTCGAAGTCGATGCTGGTTACGCTGCCGTTCGTGTTGCTCGTGTTGGACTATTGGCCGCTGGGGCGCATCCGCGGACTGACTGCGCCATCCCCCCTCAATTCATCTCGCGCCTGGTTCGGAACGCTTTTCCTTGAAAAACTGCCCTTGCTGACGCTCTCTATCGCAGCTTCCGTGGTCGCAGTCGTTGCGCAGGGGCATGGCGGAGCGGTCGCGACGGTCCAGCGGTTTCCTCTGCAAGGGCGACTCGAGAATGCCATCTACTCTTACGCGGCATACGTCTGGAAAACGTTCTGGCCGGCTCGCCTTGCGCCACTCTACCCCCATCCAGGAAATTCGCTCGCGGGGTGGAAAGTCACCCTCGCCGCTGTCTTTCTCATCGCAGTGAGTGGGCTGGTCTTTAAACTGCGGACCCGATCCTACCTGGTCGCGGGATGGCTTTTTTTCCTCGGAACTCTGGTCCCAGTGATTGGCTTCGTGCAGGTGGGCAGTCAGGCAATGGCCGATCGCTACGCCTACATTCCGTGCTTAGGAATCATCGTCATGGCGGTGATGGGCGCCTCCGATCTGGCGGACTCGAAAAAACTGGGTCGGCCGCTCCGCGTCGCCATCGCCGCCTGCATCTTGGTTGCAATTTCCGCCGTGAGTTCCCGGCAGATTGGGTATTGGAAGGACAGCCTCACTTTGTGGTCGCACGCGCTGGCCGTTACCGAAAACAATTTTCTCGCGGAAGACGGAGTTGGCGGAGCTTTGATCCAGGAGGGCCGCGCCGAAGAAGCGTACCCGCATTTTCAGCACGCAGCTAGAATCGTCGCGGACGACCCAATCTCCCATGCCGCCATCGGGGCTTATCTGCAACAGCACCTGCGGTTTGCCGAAGCGATTCAGCAATATCAGATCGTCGTTCACCTGGCTTGTACACCTGGCCTCCGCGCGCTTGAATATGCCAACCTGGGGTCGGCCTACCGCCGACTGGGGAACCTCGTCCAAGCGAAGGAAAGTTTCGATCAAGCCTTGCAATTGGATTCCAGCGTTCCAAATACATGGATGGGAATGGGCGACATGGCTCTCGAACAGGGCAAGCCCGACGAGGCGATCCAGGATTTTTCTCAGGCTGTTCAGTTGCAGCCTACGGCGGAGGGGTACTTGCATCTCGGTCGCGCCCTCAGGCAAGACAATCGCCCCTCCAACGCTCTTGCCGCCTATCGGCAAGCCCTGAAACTTTCTCCACATCTCTCCGAGGCCCAGCGAGCCGCAGACGCACTCTCGCTAGAACTCCGCTAAAGCTAAACGCTGCCGACGACGGTATTGCGCGGGAGCAACCGCTCACGCTCCCGGGAAATCGGACTCAACTGTCTTCGGAACGCGGAAACGAAGTAGCTCAGCGGCTTCCGATGCCGGCCGAAGCCAGCATTTGCGCCGCAGAATGTTGCGCTTGAGTGAAGTCCTGAGACGCCTGTTGCGCGTGAGTGTGGGCATCGTCCGCCTCTCGAACGCGCCCGACGCGACGCAGTGCCTGTTCGAGCAAGAGATAGCCTACGTCGGTGGGTTCGACCTTCATTGCATGAGAAATCTGCGCTACCGCGAATGCAAGATCTCCGTCCCGTTCTGCCAGCAAGCCGCTGCCGATCAGAGCCGGGGCGTTGTCAGGATTCTGTTGTAATGCGTAAGCGTAGCCCATCTTTGCCCGGGGGAGGTCACCCGTTTGAGTAAAGGCGGACCCCAGCAAACCGAGAGCGATTGATCGTGAGCCCGAATCCGGCAAATTGTCGAGTGCCCGCCGGTATTGCTCAATCGCCTCCTGCACGTGCCCACGGGTTTGCTCGTAATAGCCAAACCTGACCATCTCCTCCGGAGAATAGGCGCCGAGATTTTCGGCGGCACTGAACTCCGCAATCGCTTCCGGGGCTCGACCTTGATCGGCCAGAACGTGTCCGAGGGCGTCGTGCGCAAAATAGTTTCGCTCGGTGACATTCAGTGCGTGTCGCCATAGAGCCTCGCTGTCATGCCAATACGAGAGCTGATGACGGGTGACCATGCCCAAGGCGAGCAAAACCACGGCAGCGGGTACAGCCAACCAGACCCCTGAGATCTTCCGCGCCCGTGCGATTTCCGCCACCCCAAAAATCACGCACACAAAAAGACCGATGTAAGGTAGATATGCATAACGGTCCGCCATCGCCTGCGTGCTGACCTGGACCAGGCCGATCACCGGGACCAGCGTTCCCAGGAACCAAAACCAGCCCACCCCCAGGTAGCGACGCTCCCGCCTGTGCAGAAAGAGGCCGGTGACGAAGAGCAATAATGCGGAGGAGGCAACAATTTCCCAAATTGGCAGAAGCCGTCCTAGATGGGGATACGGTGCGGCCAGCCGCACCGGCCAAAACGCCTTCCCTAGGTAGCGCACGTAAGCCACGGCTGCGTTCCCGAATCGGACCCAAGCGGGAGCATCGCGTAACGTATGCCCGGCTTTTTGAGCCACGATTGTGATCAGAGCGCTTCCCGCCGAAAGCACTAACAGCGGTACTTTTTCCAGAAATAGGAACGAGAACGATCGCCGAACCTGCGCCCCGGAACGACCCTCGAAGTAATGTCCGCCATCCATTCGCCGCAGCGGCCAATAGTCCCATAACAGCAATAGAAACGGTAGCGTGATGATCTCGGGCTTGGCCATCAATCCCAGCGCGAACAGAACCGCCACTGTCAAATACCTTTTGACGCTCAGGCGGCGCACATACCATCCGTAGGCATGCAGGGCGAGTAAGAAAAAGACCATGCTGAGCACGTTCTTCCGCTCCGCCGCCCAGGCCACCGATTCCACATTCACCGGATGGAGTGCGAATAAGGCAGACACCATGAAAGCGGGCCAGGTTAATCCAGTGGCGCCCTCGAGAAGTAGAAACAACAAGATCGCATTCAGAGCGTGCAGCAGAACCGTTATGTAGTGGTGGCCCGCTGGGTTCAGCTTGAATAGCTGGTAATCAAGAGCGTGCGAGAGCCAGGTGAGCGGGTGCCAGTTCGCGCAATCCCGGCTCGTGAACGCCCACTTCACGGTGTCCCAAGTCAGACCCTGGCGGACGTGTGGGTTATCCGTAATGTAACCATTGTCGTCAAAATTGGTGAACCCGTTGTGGACGATCGGATTGTAGAAAGCCAGCGTAAGCAGTGCCAGCAGAAGACACAAAACCGTGCTCCGCCTCTGGCCGGACAGGAATAGCCGTGCCGGTGGTCGGGACCTTGTTATGGGCTGTATCTCAGTCGCGGTTGCGTTTGTCGCGGTTGCGTTTAAAGACAAAGATTCGACCTTGGGTCCTCTAAGGACGATTATATGCAAGAGCCTCGGTAGCGGGCCGAGCACAGGAGCGCATTGACGTTACCATTGTGATGGCCCGAATCCCGGTACGCAAGCTCTAGCCTCTGAAGCGTTCTAAAGATTGTTCGGCGGTTCGTGCAGGTGATACCGCGAACGGTCAACGTCATGACAGATTTTGGCAATAAGCGAGAGTTCGAGCCACGGTACAATAAGCCTAAAGTTTGGCTTTGTTATGAAAATAAAGATCTTCTTCGCCAACGGGCCAGAACCAAGGTAACTAGCTGGTTTGGCTAGGGAAGTGCGAACATCAAGTCCGACTGAGTCATTCCATGACCAGCATGAATTCAAAGAAAGTCAAAGAGGGGAACAAAAGAGATGCGGAAACAACAGAAGGGCTTCTCACTGATTGAGCTGCTGATCGTGGTTGCGATCATCCTGATCATTGCAGCGATCGCTATTCCTAACCTGATGCGCGCCAAGATGGCAGCCAAC
>Ga0187875_10000448_pt1 | contig 34700 bp, 39 predicted proteins | sample June2016WEW_17_1_2_FD_132978 | JGI IMG/M metagenome (GOLD analysis project Ga0187875, IMG submission 132978) | Peatland microbial communities from SPRUCE experiment site at the Marcell Experimental Forest, Minnesota, USA - June2016WEW_17_10 | ecosystem: Environmental > Terrestrial > Soil >...
CAACTCGAGCACCATGATCGTGATGATGATCGCGATCACGCCATCGCTGAACGCTTCGAGTCGGCTGGATTTCATGGGTTCCTGCGGAGAATGCCCGATGGTTCGCGGGTTGCCGAGCGAAAAGTGTGCGGCATGCTGGTGCGGCACAGGCAGGAAACCAGCGAGACGAGTTGGGCATCAAAACACCCATGAAGCAGGCTCCAATTCATGCTGGTGTCAGGATCGGCCACGTTCATTTGAAGGTGGCTGACCTCGACCGTGCGCTGGCGTTCTATTGCGGCGTGCTCGGGTTCGAATTGACCCAGCGCTACGGGAAGAGCGCGGCGTTCGTCTCGGCGGGTGGGTATCATCATCACATCGGATTGAACACGTGGGAGAGCGCGGGCGGCTCGCCGCCACCCGAGGGAACCACGGGGTTGTATCACCTCGCGATTTTGTATCCGACTCGTGCCGAGTTGGCCGACGCGTTGCGGCGGGTCGTCAAGGCGGGGATTCCGCTGGAAGGCGCATCCGACCACGGCGTGAGCGAGGCGATTTACCTGCGGGACCCCGACGGCAACGGGGTGGAGTTGTACTGGGACCGGCCAAAGGACCAGTGGCCGCGGTCGGCGGATGGCGGGATCGAGATGTTCACGCATCCGCTGGATTTGGATGCGCTCCTCACGCAAACAACTTGAACCATTCCGCAACGTCCGCGCGCAACAGGTCGCCGATGTGGTTGATCTGAACGTCGGCGGGAGGGCAGGTGGCGAGGGTTTTGCGGTCGAAGGCGTAGTGGCCCTGACGGACGAAGACGGTGGTGACGCGGTCGCGCCAGCGTTTCTTCACGGCGGCGAGGATGCGAAGTTTGTCGTCGATGAGAACGTAATGGCGGGCGGGGAACCGCTTGGCGACGTCGTCGAGTTCGTTCTCCTTGTGGACATAGATGAGCACGCGGCCGGCGACGGCGTCGAACAGGCCCGAGCACTCGACCTTGAGCGGCTGGAACACCACGTCGCCATCGGAGAGGATGACGGGCGTCCCCCATTTCTTCACACGATCAACGATATCGAGCGAGTGGGGGAACAGGCGATTGGCGAACGGGTACTCGATGAGGAAGTGGGAGACGGTCAGGAGGCGGAGATCGTGCGGGTATTTGATGCGGTAGCGTTGCAGCGCGCCGAGATAGTCGGCGTACCCGAGCGTGGAGCGCAACTTCTCGAAAATGCACCAGTACTGCCCGGCGCGGTGTGAGCCGACCTCGCGATGCAGGTACTTGCGGAGATCGGCGATCACGCGGTCGTTGTCGAGGAGCGTGTTGTCGACGTCGAACAGAAAAACCACCTTGTTCGACGGGGTTTTCCGGGTGTGGGACGATTTCATGGCGATTCGCGCGACCGGCGGGAGAATAGCGTGATGATGGGCCGTGTGCAAGGCGCGACAAACGGTTGTTGAGGAAAAAAGGGGGCGTGTTATAGTGGGGCCGTGGATCGCGCCAAGCGATTTATCGATTCCGTACAACCATGAACAAGACACCGCTCACGCAACGTCCCGCCTGGAAGGCGCTCGAAGCGCACTACCAGACCGTCAAGGACGTGCATCTGCGGAAACTCTTCGCGGATGACCCGAAGCGCGGCGAGCGGCTGACCGCCGAGGGCGCGGGGCTGTATCTGGATTACTCGAAGAACCGCGTCACCGACGAGACAATCCAACTCCTGTTGAAGCTCACCGAGGAGTGCAACCTGCGCGGGCGTATCGACGCGATGTTCCAGGGCGAGAAGATCAACATCACCGAAGACCGGGCGGTGTTGCACGTGGCACTGCGGGCGCCGCGCGGGCAGTCGATCATCCTGGACGGCGAGAACGTCGTTCCGAAAGTGCATTTTATCCTGGATAAGATGGAAGAGTTTTCCGAACACGTGCGCAACGGGGTGTGGCTAGGGTATACGGGCAAGCGGATCCGCAACGTCATCAACATCGGCATCGGCGGCTCGGACCTGGGACCCGTGATGGCGTATGAAGCGTTGCGGTATTACAGCAAGCGCGAGTTGACCTTCCGGTTCGTGTCGAACGTGGACGGGACGGATCTTGCCGAGGCGACGCACGGCCTCGACCCTGAGGAGACGCTGTTCATCGTGTCGTCCAAGACATTCACGACGCAGGAGACGATGACCAACGCGCAGAGCGCCAAGCAATGGGTGGTGAACCGGTTCCGGAACAAGCGCGCGGTGGCCAAGCATTTCGTCGCCGTCTCGACCAACGTGCCGGAAGTGGCGAAATTCGGGATCGATCCGGTGAACATGTTCGGTTTTTGGGACTGGGTGGGGGGCCGGTACTCGATGGATTCGGCGATCGGGTTGGCGACGATGATCGCCATCGGCGGGAAGGAATTTCGGTCGATGCTCGCCGGGTTCCACGCGATGGACGAACATTTTCGCACGGCGCCGTTCGACAAGAACCTGCCCGTGCTGATGGGGCTGCTGGGCGTGTGGTACAACAATTTCTTCGGGGCGCAAACGGCGGCGGTACTGCCGTACGACCAGTATTTGAAGCGGTTCCCGGCGTACCTGCAACAATTGACGATGGAGAGCAACGGCAAGCACATCACGCTGGCGGGAACGCGGGTGGATTACCAGACCGGCCCGATTTACTGGGGCGAGCCCGGCACCAACGGCCAGCACTCGTTCTACCAGCTCATCCACCAGGGGACGAAACTGATTCCGTGCGACTTCATCGGGTTTTACCATCCGCTGAACCCGATTGGCGAGCACCACGATTTGTTGATATCGAACCTGTTGGCGCAGAGCGAGGCGCTGGCGTTTGGCAAGACGGTGGAGGAAGTGAAGGCGGAAGGCACGGCGGATTGGCTGGTGCCGCACCGGGTGTTTGAGGGCAACCGGCCGTCGAACACGATTGTGGCGGCGCAACTGACGCCGGAGACGCTCGGCAAACTGGTGGCGCTGTACGAGCACGTGGTGTTCACGCAGGGCGCGATCTGGAACATCGATTCGTTTGACCAGTGGGGAGTCGAGCTGGGGAAGGTGCTGGCGAAAAAGATCACGCCGGAACTGCAGAGCATCGGCGACCCGCCGCTCAAGCACGACAGTTCGACCAATGCGTTGATCCGCCGGTATCGCCATTCCAAGACCAAGGGGCATGATTGGTGCGACCATTGATGCGTGGAAGCTTATGAAAACCTCAGAACTACACGTCGGCATGAAGGTGAGACATCCGCAGCACGGGATGGGCGTCGTCAAATCGATCACCGAGAACACGGCAGACATTCGATTCAATGATGCCACGCGGACCGTCGCGCCGGAGACGAGCGATCTGGTGGCGGAGGAGGCACGCGTGTCGGTGGGCGGGAAGGACATGCCGTTGGCGCAATTCATCGAGAAGACCACGCGGGCGGTACTGACCGAATTGGGAGTGGGAACACCAGGGGAAGTGGTGGAGGAACTCGGGGGTCGATGGCATGGCGGGCGGCTGGTGATCCACCCGGCGGACGCGAGCTTGCAGGCGAAGGAGGTCCCGCTGGACGTATTTTTCCACAAAGTGGTGATGTTGCGCAACAACCTGCGGGTGCTCGAGCAGAAGATCAACAGCCACGAGAAACTCAGCGACGCCGAGAAGGTGGAGTTCCAGCAATACGTGACGCGGTCGTACGGTTCGCTGACGACGTTCAACGTGCTGTTCAAGAACAAGGCGGATCAATTCAGAGGTGCGGAGTAGCCGGGTCTAGTCGCTCCAAGTTCCCTTAATGGTAACGTGAGCCAAGGTGAAGGGGCCTTGGTCCTGCGGATTTGCGTTGTGGGAGGCGATTTTGCCGGTGGCGTACACGTAATCAAACGGAATGGTAGCTGAGCCGAAGTTGATGCTGCCGGTGAGGCCGTTCGTGATCAAAGCCGAGGAATCGTAATCGTAATTTTCCGCCAAGATCGGACTGAAACTCGAATTGTCGATGTCCGCGTTCCTGGCTTTGACAGTGACAAGCAACTGTTGCGCGGTCCACTTCAGGTAAATCACCTGGTCCACGACCTCGTTGCCCTGATCGTCGGTGAACCCGTCGAAGAAGAACGCGGTGGTCTTGCCCGCTACGTAGGATGGATCATCACCCATGCTATCGCTTTCGGAATAGTCACCGAGGGTTACGCTGAAGGGAGTATTCTCATTGATCTGCGTAATGTCCACTCCTTCGAGGGAAATCGCTGCCGTGATCGTGAAGCGATCAGCCGTCACGGTTTCGCAATCTCCATACGCGCACGACAGCTTGTCCGCCAGGGACTCGGAAAAGGCGAGGGCGTCCGCACAGACGGGTTTTCGCAGGGGATTTGCATTGGTGGTGATGCTGCTGACCTGATTGTTGGAATTCGTCGGGTCTGGTAACAACGAACTGACCGTGGTGGTGGTCTTGAAGGTCGCGCCATTTCGGGTCGAGCAACGTACCTGCCCGGTGATGGTCAGGGATTCAGAAGTCCCGGCGGCAAACGTGGGGAAAACCGCCGTGACGAGGCCTGGCTGTGGATTCGTGCAAACGCCATTGGTGTCAATCCCGCACCCGGTGTAGATGATTTGCTGCGGCAACGTATTGGTGACGATAACCTCGACCGCGTCGCTAGGCCCGGTGTTGGTTACGGTGATGGTGTAAACGACATTGCTGAACGTGGTGGTCGGACTGGGCGCTTGGGCGACACTGACGCCGAGGTCGGCGTTACCGTCCGGAATTCGAGTAATGGTGGCTTTCAGGCCCGTCATGACACAGAAGCCGTCGCCGCCCGCGACAAAATCAACCGTATCCCCCGGCTGAAGTGGCTGGTAGACGGTGGTAGATGTCTCGGAGCCGGGGCCATAGCCGTTGACGGAGCCGTCGAACAAGTGCGGGCTGAAGCTGTTGATCGATCCGTCGAGCATAATATGCACGTCCGTCTGGGTCCCATTGGAGCAAACGTCGGTGGGGACTTCATTCGTGCAAAGACCGGAGAACTGAGCCGAGATCTGGTAGACACCCGAGGTGGGTGCGGTCCATCGAACGACACAATACGAGGAACCAAACGGAGCGAGGCCGATCTGGCCCGGCTGCCACACCACGGTTATGGTTCCAAACGCATAATGGGTTGTGGCGACGACCGTACCCGTGGTTGCATTGTGGGTCACATCCGGCGGGTCGCCAAGATCATCCCAATTATTGACGACGCCGATGTAATCGATGCCTGGGAGCGTCGTAAACCCGTAGCCGGGCGGTTCCTCCTCGCCGTAACTCCAGACGCCATTGGGGTTGTTGGTAGGTGAAAAATCGTTCGCGGCGTCGTAGACCGCTGCGCGCGATGTGCTGGCGCACAGCACGACGACAACCATCAAAGCAACAACGGACAGGCTTTTCACAGCATGGCTCCGTGTCCTGAAGGCCGATTCGCGAAGTTTGATTCCACTGGCAAATCGTGACTTCGTTAGCTTCTCCGCAGGCCAGATAAACATAGGCGTGGGAGTCTGTCCAGACAATTTGTGCACGGGTGTGAGATGCCACCGATGAACCATCGACCCGGCGGTTGGCTGACAAACTTCCGCCCCGGTGACGATTAGATGAGGAGTGATTCCTGAAACGGGGAGCGAGCATGCCGACGAGAGAACTGGACGTCGAGAACTTAGGGCACGATAAGGACTGGGAAGGCCATTGCGCCGCGGTCACCTGCCCGTCGTGCGGCAAGGTGTACATCGTGACGAGCGCGCAGTTGGATTTCGGTCTGCGGGAATGTCCCAACTGCGGACGGTCAACCGCGCAATGCTACGGGACGAGACTGAGTGGGGGTTCGGTGTCCATCACGTGGCGAAGGCCGGGAGAAGGCAAGGCCAGCGGTTTCAAGACGATCCTCGGCATGATATGCCTGGCTCTGGGAAGTGTGGGCGTGGTTTTGGGGATCACGTTGTCGACCGTGTTGTTGGTGGCTCAGGTTATCGAGGGCGGGTTCAGGGCCATCGGGCTAGTGGTGGCGATATTTATACTGGCTGGCGGCCTGATTCTCGCCGGCGTACAACTGCGGAGTTGAAAGTGTGACTCCGAACACCACGCGCCGAGGGCGAGAACCAATCGATCCGAACGTTCAGAACGTGAAGGCGAGTTGGAGGCCGACGACGTGGTCGGCGATGTAGGGCATGAGGCGGCCATCGACATCGTGGCGATAGTGCATGTGGACGATGGTCTTGCCGATGGCGTGACCGAGGAAGGCGGCGCCAACGACATCGCTGAGCCAGTGGGCGTCGGCCTCGGTGCGTTGGACGGCAACGGCGGCGGCGAGGGCGTAGAGCGGCCAGGTGACCCACGGGGTTTGCCAGACTTCGCTGACGCTGGACGCGAAGGCGAAGGCGGCGATGGCGTCGCCGGAGACGAACGACGAACTGCCGTGGGAAGAGCCGCCGGGTCCGAGGAACGCGTACGGATCGTGCGTCTCGCGCGGGCGCTCGCGTTCGGTGAGGCCTTTGATGCCGACATCGATGAGGGTGGCGTAACCTACGGATTCCAGGGACAAGAAGCCCGAGTCGGCGAGTTTTTCGTTGTGGAAGCCGAGGCCGCTGGCGAACATTCCGCCGCTGATGAGGGCGACGGGGTAGTTGCCGAGGACGAAGTCGATGGGTTTGAGGGTCGAGGTGAGGGTTTTATTGTGGATGTCGTCGGAGAAATCGCGGAAGGAGCGGTCGGCCGGTATCAGGCCGCCGGTGATGCCCGCTTCGATGCCGAAGGTGGCCCATTGGGCGCCGCCCCAGAAGGCGGGACGGGTAAAGAGATTGGCGGGATCTTCCCAGAGCCATTCGAGGTACTTGCTCGGCCATTGGCCTTCGTGATAGGGGAGGAGATAGTCGCGGTGTTCGAGGGAAGTGTTGGCGCCGTTGTCACTCGTGAGGGCCACCTGAAGATTAGGGGTGAAGTAGTCCTCGGCGCGCAGATTAGTTTGCGCACCGACAAGCGTGACGGACACAGCAATCGCCAGCAGCGACGGTCTCATCGAATCGCCCCCCGAACGATGTGCGGACGTGACCGCGCAGAAACTGCGCCAAAGGCAGTGCGAAGTCAACGACATAACGCGCACTTGATCTGGATGACTGGGCATTCATTGTGTTGTAGCGGAAGCACATATCGCTGGCGGTATCGGCGGCGCAGGATCAGGGAGGGTTCCGTCCGATTTTTGAAACATATCGGCGGATTGCCGCGTCTTACTTGGTAGAGAAAGAAGGTGGAGACATATGAAACGAGGGCATCTTGGCGTAGTGCTAGCGTTGGTCTTGCCTGCGATCTCGGTATATGCGCAGGGAAGAGGAGGCGAGGGGCGGGGCGGTGAAGGAGGCGGAGGCGCGCATGGCGCTCCCGCGTCATTCCATGGTGGCTCTGGCCACGGGGGAACGGCTTTTCATCCGGGTTTTGGTGGACGATCGGGGTTCACGCACGGTGGCGGTTTCCATGGCGGTTATCACGGGGGTTACGGTAGGGGCTACGGAAGAGGCTATGGACACGGCTACCGTTACGGACGCGGATACGGCGGTGGGGTGATCGTGTACGGCTACGGGTATGGATGGCCGTATTGTTACCCGTACTACGGTTCCGCGGATTACGGCGCTCCGGCGTATGGGGATTACACGACCGAGCCCGACGACAGCTATGCCGTCCAGCCGTATTACCCGTCCGGTCCGGTGCCTGACGTAGCGGCTGACGATAGTGCGCCGACTGCAACCTACACGGCGCAGGACGCGCAGGGGTATTATCAGGTTGGCGATCAGTGGGGCGCGGGAATGAAACAATACCAACTGACCATGGCCCAACTGGTGACGTACCTGAAATCGTATATTGTCGATGCGTCACCGGCCCAACAAGACGCGTTTCGCAGCGGGTTCATCGCCAGCGCGATCCCCAACGGAGCCGCGATGTTTGACCAGGCGATGCAGTTGGCGGTTCCTCCGGAGAGCTGATTGTCCCGGATGGCGTGGGCGAGGAAACGAGCGGGGGAAAGTTTTGCGGCTTGAGGTGGCCGACGGCTCCGCGTAATCTCCTTCCCTCATGGGCCGCGCCAATAACCAGCATGGTTTGATGCAAGGCGCCCGCGTGTATTTGTCCGGGCCGATGGATTTCGTGGCGTCGCGCGCCGCGGAGAAGAAATTCGGCTGGCGCAACCGCGTCGGCGAATTCCTCGAAACGATGGGGGTAACGGTGTTCGACCCGTGGTTCAAGCCCGACGTGCGCGGCCTGTACGAGTACGGACGCGAGGACGTCAAGAGCGGCGAGCGGATCAAGAAGCGCTGGACGTACGAGCCGGGCCGCAAAGCGGCGGAGACGCGGTCGTGGTGCGCGCGGCAGTTTTGGGAGACACTGCACATCGACCTGCGGATGGTCGACACGAGCGATTTCACGATTTCGTATTGCCCGACCAACATCTACAGCGTCGGCACGCCGCACGAGATCATCATGGCGACGCTGCAACACAAGCCGGTGTTGTTCGTGAGCCCGCCAATCAATTTCCCGACGCTCCATGAGTTGCGCGATCATTTGAAGAACGATCCCCGGGGCGCGGAATTGCTGGCGCAGTTGGAGAAGGAGATACCGATTCGCGAGAATCCGCGCGGTGTTCCGAGCCTGTGGTACATCCCGTTGGTCGGCGGTGAAAACTTCTTCGACGGGTTCGGGTTCGCCGCGTACCGGAAGAAGCTGGGGTGGAAAGAGGAGATTGCCGTGGACGAGCACGAGCACCGATACAAGCCCCGGCGTCCGCTGCTGCCATTCTTGGAGCGGCTGAACCGCAAATTGCCCAGGAAATGGGATCGCAAACTGCGCAAGTTTGTTCCTGATGATGATTGGCTGCTTTGGGATTTCAAGCAGGGCAAGAAACGCGGCGAGCATCTGGAAGGAGTTCGACGGTAGCATGACCACCGTCGAACAGGAGTTGCACGACGCGCTGTCGAGATTCATGCGAGCGGCGGCGGAGAAAGACCAGGAGGCTGTGGCGGCGGCGCTGGCGCGCGTGACGGAACTGCAACAGCGGCTTGGTCCCGATGTGTCGCCGATGTTGCGGCATTACCTGGAGCGGCGAAGTTATCAGAAGGCACTGGATCATCTGAATTCGCGCCAACCCGAAACGGAAACGCCGCAATGCGGACATTGACGGCGTTACTGGCTCGTCCGCAGTGACAACGCGGGGCAGTACGGTCCCAAAAGTTCCCGACGCCACCATGCGCCTGTCTCGCGTCGGGTGGCGAAGTCGGTGAAATGGTAGCTGTACACCATCGCGCGGATGTAACGTGGGGGAGCGTTAGGGAACGGGTTTGTCTTGAGGAGCGCGAGGACCTGGGTTTGACCGCGAAGGAGCTTCTCGCAGAAACTGAGAAACCACGGACTCGGCTCGGTCCGTGGACGCGCGACACGCAGGGCTTCGAACCACATCTGCCAATCGAGGCGTGGTTGGAAGGGTTCGACGAAGGAGGGACGCCTCTGGGGATCGCCGGGTTTGTATTTGAACTCGTAGGGCAACCACGTCTGGCCGTCGTCGCTTCCTTCGATGATGATCTCCGGGCGGGCCGTGGTCATGGACGCGAACAAGCCGTAGCCGCTGAAGCTTCGCGTTGCGGACAACAGGGAGTGCAGCTCCACGAGCGGATCCGGCCACGGAATCTCTTCGCGGAACGCACCGAGCAGGTTCATCGTCGTGACGATGATCACGACGGTCGCCAACGGTTTGATGATCCACCCCGGCCAACGCAGGCGGTCGGCGTTCGCGGGCAGTTCCCGCCACCGTGCGGGAACGAAACGCCGAAGCGCGGCGTCGTCGAGCAGCAGCACGCAGAGCGCGACCGTGAGGAGATTGAAGAAACAGTAGTTCCCCGTGGCGGCGATCAGGATCATCAGCGTTGTGATCGCGCCCGCGGCGATGAAGCGCGGACGGCGTGGGGCAAAGATCAGGAACGGAGTGCCCAACTCGATGGCAAACATGACGCCGCAGGAGAATTTCTGGAACCACACGGGGCATTGGTGTGCGTACCAGCCGATCCAGGTTGGCAGCGGCTGGGTTTCATAGTGGAACGTCAGTGCCGTGAGGCTGCGCCAGGTCGGGTCGTGCGTGGCGAGTTTGACCACACCTGAGGCGAACATCAATCGAAAGAGCAGCCAGCGCAGCAGCCACAGCATCGTGCGGGATGGCGGTGCTTCGCGCGCGGGCCCGGGCGATAATTGCAGCGGCGCGAAGAACACAGCCAGAAGTCCGGTTTCCAGCAAGAGCGCATCCCATTGGTAGCCGAGGAAGATGTCGCTGACGACCGAGAGCGACAGGTAGAAAAGCCACAGGAAGGCGAGGGACGGGGCGGTTGCAATCCCGAAAATCACGAGGAGTGAGAGAACGATACCACCCGCGCACAGAAAGTGCAGGAAGCCGTCACTGGCGCTGAACCAACAGAGGGTCGGCGCGATCAGGTGAGCGTCCCAGGTGTTGTGCTCGGCCGCCCAGTTGCGCAGCATTTCCATGAATTGGGCGGCGGGCGTGATGCCGTGGCTGCCGATCAGGCCGTCGATTTGCGTCCAGAGCGAGATGAACGCAATCAGGTAAATGAGGCCGAGAAACCGGAGGAAAAGCCAGCGGGTGAAGAGACACGTGGGCTGCTCAACGTGCTGACCCCACAGGCAGCGTGTGAGCCGTGAGAACCCGGTCCGGTGTGTGGCGACGGAGTGATAAACGGATTCCGTGACCGGCGCGACGCCGGGGAAGCGTTGATACAGCCACAGCGGCCAACGACTCCGCGGCGCGACTGCCAGGGCGCGGAAAACCGCTTCGGCACCCGAATGAATCGATCCGTCCGTATCGATCAGTTGAACCGCCTGCTCGCATTGCTCGCGGGGCAACTCGGGGAATCGCTCCGCGACGCTCGGATGTTGAAAGGGGATATATTCGATGTGGTCGCCCGTCGCTTCGCGCCAGCGCGAAATCCACCGGCGACAGAAATTGCAGTCGCCGTCGAAAATGAGAACAGGTTTGGCGGGGGGGACGACCGTTCTGCCGACCTGGGTCATGCAGGCAGTGTACCGCGTCGGGGCCGATCACCAAAAGCCGAAACCGCTTCAGTTCAAAGTTTCGCAGCGATCCATTTAACCGAGTTCTCCCGAGTCGGCCGGCAGTTCAAGCAATCCTCTTTTCATATCGGTATCAATCGACGGCGATGGTCCGGCCACAAGCGGTGCAGGTAATGTGGGAAGCGTCGAAGGCGGGACTGAGTTGAATGGTCCGGCCACAGGCGCAGCGGAACGATTCCCAACTGTTACGGTTTGTGCGATGAAATTGAAGCGGGCCAGTGGTCGCCAGCACCGGCGGCGCGATGCCCGGAATGACCGGAGGAATGGCGTTGGCTGATGCGGGTGAAGCAGCCGGCACGGTGGTCGCTGTCGGGATGGTCAGAACGCTGCCGCAACGGAAACAGCGAATCGTGTCCTGCTCATAGCCATCGGGAACAGAGATATCGAGGCCACAATTACAGTGCAGGCGCATGTAGCCGTGGTAGCGGCGGACCGCGTCGTGCGTCTCGCGGTGAGTCTGGATCGGGCCTTGGTTCGACGGAGCGCGAATGGTTTGTTGGCCGGCGGATTTTAGTGTCTGGGAGCCGATAAGGGCACCACCCTTGGCGCGGCGGTAAGCCGCTTCGTAATCAGCGAATGATGCGCCGGTCATCGCGCGCAGGACGCGGATGCGGTCCTTGGCCGGGGGATGCGACGAGAAAACACTGTCAGCTTCGCCCGTGGCAGCGGTCAGCGGATTGACAATGAACATCGGGGCGGTGGCCTGACTGGCAAACGTAAGCGGTACGTGCGCCTGGGAAATCTTTTCTAGGGCGGAGGCGAGGCCTTCGGGGTAGCGGGTGAACTGCGCACTGGAGGCGTCGGCCAGATACTCGCGTTTGCGAGAGCAGGCGAAGTAGAGGAGTTGGGCCATGACCGGCCCGAGGATGGCGAACAACAGGCCGACGACGAGGATGATGATTTGCAGTTGGCCCCCACCATCGCGAGAGCTGGAGCGGCCACGAACCCGGCCGCCGTACCAGAAGTACTGGCGCACGATCACGGAGAGAATGACGATGGTGCCTAGCATGACCGCGGCGAGCGTCATGAATTGCACATCGCGGTTTTTCAGGTGCCCGATCTCATGGCCGATGACGCCCTGGAGTTCGTCACGGTTCAGGCGATACATCAAGCCGGTCGTAACGCAAATGGCGCTGGTCTCGGGTTTGCGTCCGACGGCGAAGGCGTTGGGGGCGGGATCATCGATCAGATAAATGCGGGGCGTGAAGCCCAGGCCGGAGGCGAGGCACATTTCGTCGACGACATCGAACAACTGCGGGCTGTCCTCACGTTTCAATTCGCGAGCGTACGTGCCGTACATGAGGACGGACTCGGCGCTGGTGAAGTAGACGAGCAACATTACCGTCATGATGCCGAGCGCCACCAGCACGCCGAAACCGCCGGCATCTGGCCCACCGATCAACATGCCGGCGCTGTAACCGATCAGCACGAGGATCACCGCCATGACGCTGATGAGGAGCGCCGAACGGCGGCGATTGGCTACGATGGCTTCCCACATGGTGGGTCGATTACCGTCGCGGTTAGAACTGAACCTTGGGCGCCTCGCGTTCCTCAGCGGCCTTGACCTCGAAAAAGTCGTGGCGTGTGAAATGGAACATGTTGGCAATGACATTGGTGGGGAAGACTTCGATGCGTGTGTTGAAGGTCATCACGGTGTCATTGTAGAACTGGCGTGAGAAGGAGATCTTGTTCTCCGTGGAGGTCAGCTCTTCTTGGAGGGCCAGGAAGTTCTGGTTGGCTTTCAGGTCGGGATAGGCCTCGGCGACGGCAAACAGGGATTTCAACGCGCCGGTGAGGACGTTCTCGGCCTCGGCGCGTTCGCCGACAGTTTTGGCGCTGACGGCCATGTTGCGCGCCTGGATGACGGCTTCGAGGGTCCCGCGCTCGTGCGCGGCATAGCCCTTGACGGTCTCGACCAGATTCGGGATCAGATCGTGGCGGCGTTTGAGTTGGACGTCGATTTGCGCCCAGGCATTTTCCAACTGGTTGCGCAGGCGGACGAGGCCGTTGTAGGCGCCGGCGATCCACAAGACCACCAGAAATGCCAACCCGACCAGAACCAGCAGCAGGATGATGACAATAGGCATAATTTATCTCCTCGTTTGTTTAAGGTTTTGATTGCACACCAAACAATTCGTTCAACAGCTCGATGGTGTTTCCCGCACCGCTGTCGGGTGGGAACATCGCGAGAAGCTGTTGCAATTCGTGGTCGTCGAACCACAAGCCGTGGCCGCGGGGACATTTGTCGAGGGTCAGCGTTGGCGAGCCGGCATGTTCCACTTGTATTTCATGGAGGGCGGTGTCGCAACGTGGGCAGAGGTGGGGACGGCCTTTTGGTTCCGTGCCAGCTTGTTTTTGGAATCCCAACAAGGGATCGTTCGTGTGGGCGCCGGTACGCGTCATGATCGCTTCCAACTCGCCGGCATCCAGCCACAGTCCGCGGCATTGATGACAGAAATCGACATCGAGGTCACGGAAATGCAGGACGAACAGTGGGACATCGCATTTTGGACAGACGCGTCTCATATCAGGCACGGCCTCGGGTGTACGATGGCGCTGGTGACGTGGACGCGTCAAGCACTTCCCATGTGACGACCGTGTCTGGTTTTCGACCGTTCATCGTGCCCTAATCAACCAGAAGAAGGCCGCAGCGTCATTTACAAATGCGCGGTTTGTTTGTAATCATCGGCGGCAGCATGAAATCGCACGAATTGCTGCACGAGGTTTTCCAGACCCATAACCCGAAACACATCGCCGACCAGATGGGCCTGTCGGTTTCCATGGTCTACAAGTGGGCCGAGCCGCCCGAGCAGGGAAGCGGGGCGACGAACCCGCTGGATCGGGTGGCGTCGCTGGTGGATGCGGCGGACGATACGCGGATCGTCGAGTGGCTCTGCGCGCATGCCAACGGGTTTTTCATCAAGAACCCGAAGGTCGGACGAGCCCGAGCCTATTCGCTGGTGCCGGCGACGCATCGGGTCGTGCAGGAGTTTGCGGAAATGCTTTCGGTGATCGCGAATGGGTGCGTGGACGACAACATCAGCGGACACGAGGCGGAAAGTATCCGGTCCCGGTGGGAGGACTTGAAATCGGTGACCGAAAGTTTTGTGCGGGCCTGTGAAGAGGGGAGTTTCCACACGATTCGGAACCATGAGCACCGCTGACCTCGATGTGGATCGGATCGACTGGTCGACCTGGAAGCCGACCGAGTATGCGAACCTTTGCTTTGTGATGCGGGATGGGCAGATCCTGTTGATTCGCAAGAAGCGGGGGCTCGGCGCCGGCAAGATCAACGGTCCTGGCGGGAGGCTTGAAAAGGGGGAGACGGCGCTGGAATCGGCGATTCGCGAGACTCAGGAGGAAATCGGGGTCACACCCACTGATCTCGAGCAGATCGGCGAACTGTTCTTCCAATTCCTTGACGGCTACAAGCTACACGTTGCAGTCTTTGCGGCAGGGGGTTGTGTTGGAGAACTTCGCGAAACGGACGAGGCGACTCCGATTTGGACCGAGATCGGCAAGATTCCATATCACGATATGTGGGAGGATGACGCCCACTGGTTACCGTTGTTGCTGGCGCGGAAGAAGTTTCGTGGCTACTTCGTATTCGATGGCGAAAAACTGCTGAGCTACAGACTCGATTCGTAGCTGTTTTCTTGTGGGTGGTAACCCCTCTCGCGCATCAGGTTACCACTATACTGCGATTTGGAAATGATTTGTAACACTCACGTCATGAAGTGGTTACGTCAGTATTTATCGAAAACTGGCCGAAAATAGCTTGTTTTCAGTTGAACAACTGGTATAAGCATGTGTCTGATTAAATACAAAATGATGAAAGCTCGACAGAAAACTATGAAAAAGACCCGTCGGTCTTCACCGTTGCGTCGTCTGGCGCGGGTGGTGCGTCCCGTGAAGGAACCCACTTTGCTGGAGAAAATTGCGCAAGTGACTGATGAATTGCAGCTTTTGCGCAGCCGACTGGCCAATGCCGGGGACGATCTGCCGACAGTCGGCACACATCGGATAGCGTCTTTGGAGACGGAATTGGAACGGCTCTGGGAGTTGCGGCGGAGGGAACAAGCCGCGCCGCTTCGAAGTACGGCTCTCACGGAGGAAGAAGAGAAGGTATTGGCATTCCCGAGCGGAAGCCGGTCACGCGCGTAATCGCGCAGCGGCATTACGACGAATACAGAGTGAGCAGGGTGTTTCAACGCCCTGCTCACTTTTCTTTTCGGTGCAAAGGCAGAAACCAATTACGACCCCAATTTTCTTTGCCATCACGGCTCATCGCTCGTATTCTAGCCCGCTCGGCATGGCAACTCAGACCAAAAACATCGCGCGTCTTCTGAAGATCATGGCGCGGCTGCGGGGCCCGGGCGGTTGTCCGTGGGACCGCGAGCAAACCCACCAGTCCATCCGCCACAATCTGATCGAGGAATGTTACGAGGCGATCGACGCGCTCGACGAACGGAAGATGGACGCATTCCGCGACGAACTCGGTGATCTATTGCTGCAGGTTGTCTTCCACGCCCAGATGGCGAGCGAAGAGGGGACGTTCGATTTCGATGCCGTGGCCAAATCCATCAGCGACAAACTGGTGCATCGCCATCCGCACGTCTTCGGCAACGCGCAGGCCCGCAACAGCGCCGAAGTGCTCCAGCAATGGGAGGCCATCAGGAAATCCGAGAAGGGCGCCACCAGCATCGTTCATCTGGAAGATTTGCCGAAACATCTCCCCGCGCTGTTGAAAGCCGACAAGGTGCAACGCAAAGTCGCGCGGGTCGGCTTCGATTGGAAGCACGTCAACGACGTTGTCGCCAAGGTCGAGGAAGAAGTGCGCGAACTCAAAGGCGCGCTCGCGTCGAAAAGCCGTAAGCAATTCGAAGAAGAAATCGGCGACCTGCTGTTTGCGGTTGTGAATCTGGCCCGGTTCGAGGAGCTGCAAGCGGAGGAACTCCTGAACCGCAGCATTGCCAAATTCGTAAAACGGTTCCAGCAGATCGAAAAGGCTGTCCACGCCAGCGGCCGCCGCCTCGAGGATTGCACCCTGGAAGAGCTCGACGCCCTGTGGGAGTCGGCTAAGCACAAAGAGCGATCACGCGTTCGTCAAACGCGTCGCCGCCTGGCGTCTCGCAAATAAGTCAGACGGCGCAATGATCATGCTCGCAGGCGCAGACTTCGACCGTACAGGCCCGTGAAGCGCAGGTCTCGCTGCAGAACACCAGATTGCGCCGGCGTACACCGCCGCTCAACGCCACGGTGCACTGGCAGCTCGCGCAGGCGCACTTGGTTCGAGGTGATCGTTTCACCGCTGAATTGCTTTTCGAGGTTCGTTTCATATGCCACCTTTAGTTGTTGGCTCAAGATAGGCCTGGCCGAGTGCCTTGGCAAATTGCCCCGGCAAGAGGAACCTACGCGGCGGCAACGCCACGGTAGATCCGGGGGACGCGCGCGCTCTTGGTGATGCCACAAAGCACTTCCCACGGGATCGTATCCTCCCAGCACGCCATCTCGCTGGCCGTGACGCGCGCGTTGCCCTGTTGACCGATGAACACCACCTCATCGCCACACTGCACATGAGGAACCCGGGTCACGTCCACCATGATCTGATCCATGGTGACACGACCGACCACGGGACAACGCTTTCCGCCAACGAGCACGTCGGCTTTGTTGGACAAATGACGGCTGAATCCGTCGGCGTAACCGGCGGTGACGGTGGCGATCCGCATCGGCTTCTTCGCCGTGAACGTCTGGCCATAACTGACCGTGCGGCCGGCGGCGACGCCTTTGACGTACGCCACCCGCGCCTTGAACGAGAGGACAGGGCGAAACTCACCGAGCGGCGCCTTCGTTGGGCAAATCCCGTAGAGCAGGAGCCCCGGCCTGACCATGGTGAGATGAGATTTCGGCAATCGCAATACCGCCGCGCTGTTGGCCGTGTGGAGCAGGGGAATTTTGATTCCTTCGCTCGCGAGTTCCAAGACAGCCTTCTGGAAGAAGCCCAGCTCGCGCCGGGTGACGTCGAGATTTTCGTCCGCCGAGGGGAAATGCGTGTACAACCCCGCAATGCGCACGTGCCGCAGGCCCGCGATCGGCAAAATGGTTTTGACGGCGTCTTCATACCAGAAACCAACACGGCCCATGCCGGTATCGATCTCGATATGCGCGTCCACGGTCTTGCCGCGTCGATGGGCTTCCTCGTCGAAGAGCCGGGCCTCATCGACGGTTGAGATTGTAGGCGTGATGTCCTGCTCAGTCATTTTCGCCACCTCAAACGGCAGCGCCGACCCGAACAACAGGATTGGCCAGCCGGTGCCGCCAATTTGCCGGAGCCGCAACGCTTCGGACAGATTGGCGACGGCGAACGCGTCGACGCCGCATTGCATGAGGGTGCTCGCGACCTGTGCCAGGCCGTGGCCATACGCGTCGGCTTTCACGACCGCCATCAGTTTCACGGTCGGCCCGATGCGGCGGCGGATGGCGGCGACGTTGTGGCGCAGCGCGTCGAGATCAACCTCCACCCAACAGCGATAATACGATTGTGGAACCATGGGACCCTGGCAGTGTACCAAAACTGCGGCGAGCGCGCCGCTACTTCCAGTCGGTCTTCGTGCCGGACGAACGAGGGGGCACGGTGGAATCCCACAGATTCGTGTTCGACGGCGGTGTGAACCACGGGTCGGGCGTGGGTTTGGCGGCCGATGGCGTTGCCGCAACAGCCGTGGTGGTCTTTCCCCAAGCAGACGGTGGCGCCGCGTTCGTTTGCGTCCACAACGACGATTGTTGTGGACCGGAGCCGACGGCCTCGCCGGTCGCGGGCGCCTGCAGCTTGTTCGTTTCGACCACTCCGGGCGTTGGCGATTGCGGCACACTTTGCGCCGGCGGCGCCGGCGCCTGCGGCGTAATGGCCGTCGGCACCGGAGATGGCACAGCAACGTTGCCCGGAGTCGGGACATTCAACGTCGGCGAAACCGGTGGCCGCGCGACGCTGGTCGGCGGAAGCACGTCCCTCGGGGCGGTCTGCGGATAGGCGAGAGGCACAACACCCGCGCTTACGAGGACCGCCGCCAAAATCTTGGCCCGGAATGTTTTCATTTCGTTGAGGAACTCATCCGTTCGTGCCGGGGTGTCATTTGGCGGCCTGGAGTTGTGGCACACTTCCGTCGCCCACGTGCTCGACGGTGCGGTCCGGCTTGGGCGGGTCAGTATCTTCTCCACCTTGGGATTGTTCATCACAAGGTTTTTGGCGACCGTCCCACAGCCCAGTGCCATCAAGGCACACAGGTCCGCTACCATCCATGCTTACTTCGCGTCACACCTTCGGTTCCGTCGGTTCTGCGCTTATAACTTACCCCCATATTCACCGATATGCCAGCGATCCGAGATCGGGCGAGATCCGAACTGTGCCTCGGCAAAGAGAACGACGAGCCACGGATGCGGCTCGCCTTCGCTCTCTCACGACGAAAATCCGCTATTTTAGCGGTGCCAGCTCGATTTCTGCAGGAGTTACCCCGCGAAATCCGGCCTTCGTACTGTAACCGGCGGCACTCAACGGCTGGGCATTGACGACGACCAGACCAGGGCGTGAGCCCATATACGCCGATTGGCCCGACAAGGTGCTTGCATCAATCGCTGCCGTCGCGTGTGTTCGGGCATTTGCGCGGGGAGCCAACAGTGCTGCCCGGGTATTGTAACGGTTGACATCATTCCGTACCGCGGCTCCAGCTTGAAAGCTGACCGCCACACTGATCACTGCCAGAATCATGAACTTCTTCATTTTGTCTACCTTCCGTATTGGTCCGGGGTGAACCACTACATCAGGTAATACGTCGCCAGGCCCCAAAACCCTCGCGGAATTGTTTAACGGGCGGGAAATGACGGAATCGCTACATCATCCAATGGTTTGCCGTCCTTGCGCGCCCGTCTGGGGAGCACCCAACCGTCATTCTTCGCCGGCGGGCGGATGGAGAGCAGCCGACTTGCTGGCAGCCTCACGGGCAAGCTCGGTGTAATGCGCGTAGCGGGCAATGGGATCCTGGATTGTCCGGCTCTCAAGCATGGCCCGGACCCGGATAAGCAGGTCGGTCAGATCGACGGGCTTGGATACAAAGTCATCCGCGCCAGAGGCCATCGCCTCCCGAAGATGGGCAGGCGAAAGAACTCCCGTTACCACGATGATGGGGATGTGTCGCGTCTTGGGGTTGGCGCGAATCGCCTTGCAAACGCTCACGCCGTCCCGAGCCGGCATGCGCAGATCGAGGAGGATCAAATCGGGCTGGAGGGAGATGGCTTGGTCTATGCCGTCCTGCCCCGTCGCGACCGTAGAAATCGTGAACCCCTCGGGGCTCAGGCGTTGCGTAAGAAAATCAAGCGTTGCCGGGTCGTCGTCAATGACCAGTATACTCTCTCCCATAAGTGCCGTAGCCTCCTCAGGTAGCGCAACCGAGAACTCGAATGTTTACGTCGCGCTGAACCCGTGTTTCACAATTAGCACCGCGACGCAAATGAGTCAAGTCGGCTCTTCTGCAAACGACCCTGACAAAAGCGCACCGCGCATCACCCTCTTCATCTAACGGCCAATCTGGGACACGGCCCTTGAAATTCGTAGCATACGCTGTACGTTTCAAGGAGGGAAAGGAGGAAACAATGGACAGCGACCACGGATCGATCACGTTTACAGCTTCCAATGGGGAAGAGTATGAGATTCGTCACACCGCCAACGAGACTCGGGTCGAGTTGCGCGTATTCAAGGACAATTTGCGCGTGAATCGTTTCTGCTACACGACGACATTTCAGACAGCCGATGAGTTTGCGTTTGCGACCGGAGAGAATGTAATCGACGAACTCATTCGCAAAGCAAAATCGGATGTGGAACGCGGTCTCCGGCCGAACTAGATCGCCATCGGTCGAGCGTCAACGAGGTTTGAGGAACAGACTGATCTACCAGTGGTAATCGACGCCATTCAGGAGCGGGTTGTTCTTCTGCCACGGGCTGGGTTGACCGGCGGGCGAGTTTGTCGAGGACGAGGAAACGGTTGCCGCGCCAATGGCCGGTGCCACCTCGTTGGTGGGGGACAGGGCAAGCGGGGAAGAGGTTATGGCGTTGAGCTTTTGTTGCGACCCGCCCGGGGCCAACGCGATTGATCTTGTGAGCAATTCCTGGGTCGTCAGGATTTTCAGTGGCATGGCGCGGGACGGGGGAATCGTCTCCGACGAAGCGGGCGGTGGTGTTGTCGCCGGTGGAATTACCACCTCGGCGGGATGGGGCACGGCAATGGGGGGCGGCACCGGCTCCACGGCCACGGCGGGCTGGGGAACGGCCACCGGTACAACTACGGGCATATTCGTGTTTACTACAACATCGGGGACCGCCACCGGCGCGGAAGGCGGATTCGCCGCGGTGTCGGCTTGTCCCCGGACGGTCGCGGGGGTCAGAATCACCGCGGCCAATATACCGACGAGATATCGTCCTGCCGTCATTATCTGGCGTGAAGTTACTGGAGAACGCCGAAGGTGTCCAGTTATCGTCAAGAATTGGCTTTATACCAAGGCCGGCTTCGCGATGACACAGAGATAGCTTCGAAAGAAGGCCGGTGTGCCGCCTCACTCGTCGTTGCCGCCGCCGAAGCCGAAGTAGTGGCGGGATTTGATGATCTCAGCGACGGCAGGCGGCACCATCGTTTCCCACTCGGTGTCGCCCGCGCGAATCTTCTTCAGCAGGTCCACGTAGTGGATGTCGAGGTTCTTCAAGTTTACGCCCTGCAAATCCACCGCCAACGGCTGCTGCCGCAAGTACGCCAGCAGGTGCTTGATCGGGTCGGGCACCGGGATGTTCTCCGTCGTGATCAGTTGCCCCTGCTCGTCCTTCCGCGGATACACATACAACTTCACCGGCCCCGCAAACAGTCTGCCCAGCGCCTCGAGAATGCCCCCCGGCACCGCGGCGTAGTAGCGAGCGTCGAGCAGTTCCTGGACGGTGGGCATGCCCACGGCCATCCCAATGTTGTTTTGCGTGGAACGCCGCAGGTATTCCACGACCCGGTAAAACTCACCGTGCCGCGTGACCAACACAGTCTTGCCGATGGTGCCGATCGTGTCCACCCGGGCGAGAAAATCGGCGGGCTGTATGTTGACGTTCTGGAGCAGGTTGTGCATGGTGATTTCCATGAGCACAACCGCGTCCTTGTTCTCCGGCGCGGCCGCCAGGAACTGGCGCCGCGCGCACTCGAGCATGTCGACGTGCAGGTTGTTGACCGGCCGGAATGTGCCGCGCTCGACGAGCACCGGCTTCTTGTACAAAATCTCCGACGGCTGAACCACGTCGCCGTCGACGGTGAACATCACAGCCTCGGTCAGCCCATGCTCGACCAACTGGAGGCTCATCAGCCGGTTGTCCACCTTGGCGAACGCCGCACCGGAAAACTTGATCATGTCCACGTCCACGCGGCTCTTGTTCAGATGATCCAGCAGCGAGGTGATGAGGTAGTGCGGCCGCTCGAAATGAACCAGCGCCCCGTAGATCAGGTTGACGCCGATGATGCCGAGGGCTTCCTGCTCGCGGAGGTTTTCCTCGTCCAGCAACCGCACGTGAATCATCACCTGGGATGGCTCGGCGCGGGGCGCGGACTGAAACTTGATGCCGAGCCAGCCATTGGAATCATCGCGCCGGGTGAAGCTGCGGGCGGCGACGGTGTCGGCGAAGCTGAAGAAACACGTTTCCGCGCCGCGCGTCGCGTCGAGCCGCTCGATCAGCAGGTTGTACTCGTAATCGAGCATCTGCTGGAGCCGGCGCCGGCTCACATAGCGATCAATCGTGCCGTAAATGGCATCGCTGACCGTTTTATCATAGGCGGAGATGGTCTTGGCGACCGTGCCCGCCGCGCCGCCGACCCGGAAGAACCAGCGCGCGACCTCCTGGCCCGCGCCGATTTCCGCGAACGTGCCGTACTTCTTGGCATCAACATTGATTTGGAACGCCTTCTGGCCTGTATCGGTAATTTGCTCCGTGTCACCGGGCTTGGCCGACCACTGCGGTGCCGGACTCACGTTGGATTCTGTCATGTTCCAATTTTCCTGTATTGCGGAGCGCGCAAATAAATCGGCTCCGCATTCTCGTCACCACGATCACCATCGTCTCGAAAGCGGTGAAATGCCAGCCAACCCACCGCCGCGGCGCTGGGGAACACCGGCGCGTCCGCAACCGATGCGAAACCGCCAAAAAGCGACACCAAGTCATTCTTGTAGCGTTCGATCTCGGAGCTGACAAACCAAATCGGCTGGTGAATCTCGTCGGTGACGGCTTCGAGCGTGGCGACCCGGCAGTCCTTCACGCGATGGCCCGCTTGATCGTACAGCGCGAAGTAAATCTCGTCCCGGCGGGCGTCGCCCAACACGCACAGTTGCGGGCAATCGCGCGGCATCTTCGGCAGGGCGGTCAACGCCAGCGCATCGTAGCTGCTGACGCCTTTGATGGGGAGCTTTCGCGGCAGCGCCAGGCCTTTGGCCACCGCGATACCGGCTCGAATCCCTGTGAACGAGCCCGGACCCAGTCCCACGGCCAGCAAGCCGATGTCCGCCACGCCGAGATGGTTCTCCGAAAGCAGTTTGGCCGCCACGTCGAAAAGGTTCTGACCGGTTTGGGATCGGTCGAATGCTTCCTCGGCGAGCGGGTTGTCGTCACGCAGCAACGCCACACCACCACGCGAAGTCGAGGTGTCGATAGCCAGCGTAATCATGCGACCTCGATGCGGCGCACGTTGTTGTCCGCTACGGTAATGCGGATGCGTGTCGCCGTCGCCGGCAGGAGCGAGTCGACTTTTTCCGACCATTCGATTGCCGTCACGCCGGGACCGCTCAGGTAATCTTCGAGGCCGACCGCCAAGGCTTGCTCCGGGCTGTCGAGCCGATAGAGATCGATGTGGAACAGCGGAAGCCGCCCGCCCGGGTATTCATGCACGAGGGTAAACGTGGGGCTGGTCACCTCCTGCGTGATGCCCAGCCCGTGCGCGATACCCTTGACGAGAGCGGTTTTTCCCGCGCCGAGAGCGCCACACAATGCAACCACGTCGCCCCGCTGGAGATCGCGGCCCAATCGCTCCCCGAAGCGCACTGTCTCCTCAACACTGCAAGTGTCAACTGACTGCGAAATGATCATAGCCGGCGGCGGTGAGAGGTTGTCGGGAGCCGTCCCGTTGGATGAGCGCGACTTTCTGTTTGGATTTCACGACGCGGCCGATCTCGGTCAGTTCGGTGCGGAATCGGCGGGCCCATTTCCGGCGGAGCGCGGTCACGTGACGGGGATCGAGAGTGAACAGTAGTTCGAAGTCCTCGCCGTCGCGGAGCGCGGCGGCCAGATTGCCGCGTGCTGCGCGACTGATAGGGATTTCGGCGGCGTCAATCTCGAAGGCGATACTGCGCGGGCTGGCCTCTGCCAGGCGGTGCAGATCGCTGGACAACCCGTCGCTCAGGTCGATCATGGCATGGACGGGAAACCGGGCCACCAGCCAGCGGGCTTCGTGAATCCGCGGGGTGAACGAGAGATGTTTGCCACGCAACGAGCCGCCGAGCGTGCCCGTCACCAAGATCGAATCCCCGACCTTCGCGCCGCTGCGCAACGTGATTCGTGATCGCTCGACCTCGCCGACCAGCGCGACCACAACGAACTGTTCACGTCGGACGTGGGTCGTGTCGCCCCCGACAATCTGGCAACCGAATGCTTTCGCCGCCGCGTGGAGGCCGGCATAGAGTTCTTTCACCCAACGGGCGCCGGTACTGGATCGCAGCCCGATGCTAACGACGGCCCAACGCGGCACGCCACCCATGGCGGCGATGTCGCTGAGGTTGCGGGCCATCGCCTTCCAGCCGACCTGGCGGGGGGGGTCGGCGGGTCGATAATGAATGCCTTCGACCACGGGGTCACAGGTATAGAGCAGGTATTTGCGGGGATTGCCGCCGCGCAAGACCGCGCAGTCATCGCCGATCCCCCGCACGACCGAATTCCCGGATGGACCGACGATGCCGCGGAGTTCGCGAATCAAGCCAAATTCGCCGAGGTCGCAGACCGTAGGGTGTTGTTTACGCCGGTGTTTCATGAGTGGATGCGCACGTACAGGACCATGGCGACGTTGGCGGCGTTGAACAGCGCGTGCATGGTGATGGGGGCCAGCAGCGAGCCGCTGGCCTCGTAGGCGAGCCCGAGCCCAACGCCGAGGGCGAAGAGCGGCCCGAGGGACGGCAGGTGAAAATGGATCGCGGCAAACACCGCGGACACAACCAGCAACGCCCGCCACGCCCCCCAACGCTGCTTGAGCACGGGATACGCGAAACCGCGAAAGAGGAACTCTTCGAACACAGGCGCAACCGCGATGGCGAAGCCTGCGATTAAGACCACGACGGCCATCGAGTCAGAGCTGGCCAGCATATCAGCAACGTCTTGGGCCGTCTCCTTAATCCCAACGAGGTGGCAAAACTGTGAGTAGGCCGCAAACGCGACCGCCAGCGGAGGAAGGATGGCGAGAAAGCCCATCACGCCGAAGGCGATAGATTTCGCCGGTGAGATACCGCGAAGACCGATGGCCCGACGCCAGTCGATGCCGCGCTGCCGAAAGGCGGCCACGAAGGCAAAGAGAATGGCAACTTCCATGGTCATCTCCGTGGCCAAGAGCCAGGGCCAAGCGCTCTCTTGATCCCGGTGGCTGACGTAGAAGACAAGGGTGACCACCAGTTCGCCGGCGACCAGCACGAGGGTGAGCGAACTGGCGGCGACCAGCAAATCACGCATGTTCCATGGTTTCGGGTCGATCTTGAGCGTCGGGCCGCCGTCGGTTGACGGGTCGTTGGACAGGGCCGGCCGCGCAAATCGGAACAACAACCAGAGATCGCACATCAACCCGGCCGAAAGCAGCAGAACGGTCGTGACGGCAATGGCCGGATAGCGGGCGATGACTTCGGGTTCCGAAAGATTATCCGTGCCCGCGGTGGTCGCCGCCACCGCGAGGGATTGCAGAAAAAAATTGAGTGGAAAAAGCATGATCGCTGTCGAAACCCACCGGGAAAGCTTCAACCGGACCCCCGTCAAATGCAACTTCTTTTCCGGGTGAAATACCCGAAGAGTTGCACTTGTCAGACGGTCGGGGGTCTAGTAAGATGCGGACAACACCCAAAGTTCAACGAAAACGGAGATTGCAAGAACGACCATGAAGCGACAACTGCTGGCAGCGATAGTAATGGCGTTGGCGACGGTTGGCGTCGCGCGCGCGGACGGAACCAACACCCCGGCGGTAGCGGCGACGCCTCCCGCAGCCGCCCCCAAAATCCAGTTTAACAAGACCGTGTACGATTTCGGCACGACGTCGCTGGTGGACTCCGTGACCGGCACGTTCACGTATCAGAATGTCGGCGTCGCCGACCTGAAGATGAGCAAGCCCCAGCCGTCCTGCGGCTGCACGGTCGCCAGCGTGAAACCCGATGTTCTGAAGCCGGGTGACAAAGGGGAATTGGTTTTCACCGTACGTGTCGGCGGCCAGCGCGGCCGGTTGGAGAAACACATCACCGTCCCCTCCAACGACCCGGCCAGCCCGACTGTGAGCCTGTCGATCAAGATCGAAATGAAACAGATCCTCGAAGCCACGCCGCAGCAATTTGCCCTGGGATCGCTCCGCCAAGGGGCGACGACCAACCTAAGCGTGGTGTTGCGCCGGACGGATGGCCAGAAGCTCGTGGTGGCGAAGACCGAGCCCAGCAGCAAATTCCTGACCGCGCATGTGGAACCCGTTGAAGGCTCGGACGGCCAATCGGTCAAACTCGTGATCGATGCCCACGCTGACGGCGCCCCTCGGGCAATCAATGAAAACGTGAAAGTTTTCCTCGACGGCATCAGCCAGCCCGCCGTGACGGTGCTTGTCAACGGGCGCCTGCTTGGCGACGTGGTCCTGGACCACGAACAACTCTACTGGCCGATCACGGACTCATCGCACACACCCGCGCAGGATGCGCAGTCATTGCCGGTCCGCCGGATCACCGTGTCCTCCTCACGTTCCGATCAACCCCTCCAGATCACGAATTTGAGCACCAGCTTGACGAACCTGACCGTGGAGCTGGTGACCGTCGAGACGGGGAAGGTGTACAACGTGGTTGCCAAGCTCACGGAATCGCCGAAGCAATCGGAGCGGGGCACGATCAGTTTTGACACGAACACGTCCGTGCAACCGAAGATTTTCATACCGGTGACGATCATCGTGCTGAAAGCCCCCTGATGCGCACCCGCCTCTCGCGTAGCACTTGAAGGAAGATTACGATACCGGCGATCATCGTCCTGCGACAGTGGCTGGTGAAGGGATGGCGCGCACGCTCCAGCAGGCGCTGGTGATCGTGGTGGCCGGCGCGGCGCTGGGGTTGGCTGCCAACGCGCTATCGCCGCGGCGGATCCCGTTCCTCACGCCACCGAAAGCCCCACCGCAAGACCGTGATACGGTGTCACTGGAAGAGGCAAAAGCGTTGTGGGGCAGCGGGACGGCGTTTTTTCTCGATGCGCGCGCGACGGCGGATTACCACGCCGGGCACATTGCCGGCGCGCTGAGCTTGCCGATCGAGGAATTCGACGACCACTATCCGCAAATCCAACCGGTGTTGACGCCCGATTCCGCGATCATCGTCTATTGTGATGGGCAGGATTGCGATCTGAGTCATCGGCTGATGAACCGGCTTCGCGAGCTCGGGTATCACAACGCGCGTCTGCTGGTCAATGGCTGGACCACGTGGCACACAGCGGGGCTGTTGACGCACGCCGGGAACCAGCCATGAAGATGGTGAACCTGATTCTGCGGCTGATTATCGGCGGCGTGTTTATCGTGTCGGCCGTCGTCAAGATTGGGAACGTGCAGGTAAGTCACGCGCATGGAATCCAGTTCTCGCACGTTCCCGACCTGACGCAGTTCGCCCAGGACGTCGCCAACTACCATGTCCCGCCGCACGCGTTGAACAACCTCGTGGCCATCACCCTGCCGTGGATTGAACTGCTGGCGGGCGGACTGCTGGTTCTCGGCGCCTGGAAACGCGCGAGCGCGGTGGTGATCACCGGCTTGATGGTCGTGTTCCTGGCGGCCATCGGGTGGGCGCTGGCGCACGGGTATGATATCCGTTGCGGCTGCTTCGGCACCGTCGATGCGCGAAGGGTGGGGGTCACGGCGCTGGCCGAGGATTTCGTGCTGCTGGCGATGGCCGCATGGCTGGCGTGGCGTCGGGAAGATTCAACCGTACAAACAACGGAGACAAACGAATGAAACGTCAAATCGTGGCGACCGATGCCTTGCCCAAGGCGATCGGACCCTATTCACAGGCGGTGTGGGCCGGGGACTATTTGTTTTGCGCGGGGCAAATCCCGCTCGAGCCGGGGACGGGAAACATGGTTGCGGGCGGGATCGCCGAACAAGCGACGCGCGTTCTGGAAAACATTCGCGGCTTGTTGAAGTCGCAGGGACTGGATTTCGGCAACGTGGTGAAGACCACGGTATTTTTGAGTGACATGGACAATTTCGGGGCGATGAACGCGGTGTACGCCAGGTATTTCACGAAGGAGCCGCCGGCGCGCTCCACGGTGCAGGTCGCCCGACTGCCCAAGGACGCGCTGATCGAGATCGAAGTGGTCGCCGCGCGGTGACGGGGCTCAGAAGCAGGGCAGGTTGTAGATCTTGCCGAGGCGGTGCTCGAAGTACGCTTTGCGCTTGTTGGGCGCGGCCCGGAAGACCGGGTTGACGACGTACAGCCAACAGAACTCAATCCAGTCGGTTAGATTGGTGGGAGGAATTCTTGATCTTTTCATGTGATTGTTTCCCATTTGTTGGCTGACACGGGCAGAGAGAAAGCAGGCTTCGTGCACGATCATAAAGGATTCCGAAAACCACGGGACTGCGGGCGTTATTTGCAATGCGCGAAGTGTTCCCGAGCGCCTGCGCCCGCAGTTTTGCGAATCCGCCTTGCAGGAATGCGATGTGCGGGCGGTTTTTGTGCTTGGCGGTGATGGGGCTTTCGCCTTGCTGGTGCGGCGCGGGGTGTGTTAGCTTTCGCCCGCTTTTATGAGGAGAGTGGGGCGATTCCTGTGGTTAGCGGTGGCGCTGGCGGCTTGGGCGGTGAGTGCGCGCGCCGACGAGCCAGCGGCTACGAACGTGACGGTCGAGCCGGCGACCAACACGCTCCCCGAGTCGTCCACCACCCCATCGATCGCGCCCGCGACGAATCTGACAACCGAGGCGGTCACAAATGTGCTTGTTGAGCCCGCCACCAACGCGGTCGTCACGCCGGCGGTGAGTGCGGCGTCCGAGCCAGTCACGAACATGACCGTGTCGCCGCCGACCAACGTGGTGGCTGAGCCGGCGACCGTCGAAACCGGTCCAACTCCAAGCCCGACGATCAATGCGGAGAAGATGACGTTCGACAACGTCGCGAAGACGTTCCTCGCCGAAGGCAATGCCCTGATGCGGGACAAAGATGTCACGTTGGTCGCCGACCGGATTCGGTTCAACAAGCAAACCAATGAAGCGTGGGCCGAGGGCCACGTCCGGATCAATCAGGGCACCCAGGAATGGATCGCGCCATCGGCATACTACAACTTCGGCACCCGGCGGTTGAAGGCGGACGAAGCGAGCGGGTTTGTCGATCCCGTCTACTTGCACGTCCGGAACCTCGAGCAGGTGGGCACCAACCACTATGTGTTCGCCCGTAGCACGGTCACGACCAGCGATCTGGAGCGCCCCGGCTATACGCTGCAAGCAAACCACGGCGAGACGTGGACGGGTGACCGACTGGTGTTGCACGACGCGACGGTGCGTGAGGGGACCATCCCGGTGCTCTGGTCGCCGCTGGTGATCTGGTCGCTGAAGGGTGACATGCCGCCGATGGTGGTGAGTGTGGGCGACAACTCGCTGTGGGGGGCGTTCGTACTATCCAGTTTCACCTGGAAAATGAACAAGTACATGGACCTGACCGTTCACGCCGACGAGCGAACGGAACGCGGCTTCGGCACCGGCGCGGACTTGACATATCGGTTCGGCGCGGCGGCGCAGGGATTGTTGACCGGCTACTTTATTGACGACTCGCAGCCGGACAAGTCCGAACCCGGCGGGACCACGGTGACGGGCGGCGTGACCAACCCTCCCGCGACCGGCTTCGTCACCAACTCTGCCGCCCGCTACCGCGTCGAGTGGCAGCACAAGCAGTATTTGACCAATAACGTGACGGTCACCGTCGATCTCAACAAGATGAGCGACGCCGAGGTGACACACGATTATTTCCGGCATGAATTCGACCACGACCGTGCGCCCGATTCGGTGGCGGACGTCACGAAGGCCGGACCGGACTATACACTGTCATTTCTTGTCCGGCCGCAGTTCAACCAGTTCTTTACGGAGGTGGAACGTCTCCCGGAAGCGAAACTGGCGGTGGACCGAACGCGCCTGGGCAACACGCCGTTCTTCTACGAAGGCGAAAGCAGCGTCGGGCAATACCACAACGTGGCCGGCCCCACAAACATTGTGGGCACCGGCGAGAGCCCGGATTTCGTGGGCCAGGCGGTCCGCGCGGACACGTTTCATCAGATTGTGGCGCCGTCGATGGTGGGCGGCTGGCTGTCGGTGGTTCCGCATGCCGGGATTCGCGGGGATTACTATTCACGCGCGCCATCGGATGCCCCGGAGACGCAAAACGTGACCCGCGTGGTGTACGATCTCGGCGCGGAGACGTCCTTCAAACTCTCGCGCGAGTGGGACGATGTGCACAGCGACTGGCTGCACATTGATGGGCTGCGGCACATCCTCCAACCGTTTGCCGACTACCAATGGATCCCGCGTGTTGACCGTGCGACCAACGACCTGTTTCAGTTCGACTCCGTTCGTGATGTCACGCTGCTGGGGGGCGACAGCCTGTCCGTCACGCGCTATTCGCCGCTGGAGTTTCCCGCGAACAACGCGATCGACTCGATTACGGGTGAGGACACCATCCGCTTCGGCCTGCGCCAGACCGTGCAGACCCGGAGAGACGACCAGGCGTGGAATCTGGTGGATTTGACGGGCTGGACGGATTACGAAGTTGAGAAGACGGCTGGCGAGAGCGACTTCTCGGATTTTTTCGGTACCATGGAATTTCGTCCTTACCGGTGGTGCTCGCTGGACACGTTTGGTCGATACCAGATCAATGGCGGGATCATGCGCGAATTCAACACGGTCCTGCGCCTGATCGACGCCGACCGCTGGACGTTGGGCGTGGGCACGCGGTACCTGCGTGGCGACAGTAATCTGGTGAGCGTGGACTGGGCGTACAAGCTGACGCGCCATTGGACGGCGCACCTGTACGAGCGGGTGGACCTACAGGATGGCGCGTGGGAGGAGCAGGAGTACACCTTGCGCCAGGAAACACACGACTGGTACATTACCTATGGGTTCCGGTATCTTGAGCAGCGGAACGCATCGGGAAGCACACCCAATGAAATGACGGCGTTCTTCAGCGTGACGTTGAAGGCCTATCCGGAAGCGGTCATCGCGGTGAACTAAGCCTGAGAGGAAACAGCGACAGTATGCCGAAGATAAGCATTGTGGGGACGGGATACGTAGGGTTGGTGACCGGGGCCTGTTTCGCCGAAGTCGGCCATGAAGTGATCTGCGTGGATAACGACCCGAAAAAGGTCGAAATATTGCGAGGCGGTGGCATCCCCATTTACGAGCCGGGCCTGGCGGAGATCGTCAAACGCAATGTTGCCACAGGGCGGTTGCGGTTCACGGGCGAAATTGCCGACGGGGTAAACAACTCCGACGTGATCTTCATCGCCGTGCCGACGCCGCCCAATCCGGACGGCTCGGTGGACATGAGTTTTGTCGAACGGGTGGCGCGCGAGATCGCCGGCACCATGACGGAGTACAAGATCATCGTGGACAAATCCACCGTCCCGGTCAAAACGGGGGAGAAGGTTGCCGAAACCATCAAACGCTACAACAAACACAAGGTCGATTTCGATGTCGTCAGCAACCCCGAGTTCCTGCGGGAAGGTTGCGCCGTGCAGGACCTGATGCAGCCGGATCGGGTCGTCATCGGCGTGGGCAGCCCGCGGCCCGTCGCCAAGATGAAGGAGATTTATTCGCCGTTTCACGCGCCGATCATCATCACGAACATCAACAGCGCAGAGTTGATCAAGCACGCCTGCAATTCATTCCTCGCCCTGAAGATTTCCTATGCCAACGCGCTGGCCGTGATTTGCGAAACCAGCGGCGCCAACATTTCCGACGTCGTCAACGGCATGGGCTACGACAAGCGTATCGGGCGGGCGTTCCTCAATGCCGGCCTCGGCTACGGCGGCTCGTGTTTTCCGAAGGACTTGAGCGCGTTCGTTCATATTGCTGAGGAGTTGGGCTACGACTTCCGCCTGCTCAAGGAAGTGCAGCAGATCAATGCGGACCAGATTCGGCACTTTCTGAAAATCATCCACGACAGCTTGTGGATCGTGAAGGACAAGACCATCGGTGTTCTCGGGCTGGCGTTCAAGCCGAACACGGACGATATGCGGCTCGCGCCGTCGCTGGAGGTCATCCGTCCGTTGCAGAAGGAAGGAGCACGAATCCGCGCGTACGACCCCAAGGCGATGGACAAGGCGCGCGAGCTATTGCCGGGCGTGGAGTTTTGCGATGGTCCGTACACGGCGGCGGCGGGAGCCGACGGGCTTATCATCTGCACCGAATGGGACGAATTCCGCCAGCTTGACCTGGAAAAACTGCGCACCGTCATGAGCCAGCCCATTGTGCTGGATGGTCGCAACCTGTACGACCCGCAGAAGATGGCCGACCTGGGTTTTGTTTACAAGAGCATTGGCAGGTGATATGCGCCGTGGCGTGGCCATCCTGCTGCTGGCTGCGGCGGACGACACGGCGTGGCATCTCTTTTCGCTGTCCAACGAGCTGGAAACCGGGCATACAATTCACGTCAAGACCGTGGGCAAGGGAGAATAGAGAATGGACTATTTGGTCACAGGGGGAGCCGGGTTCATCGGCTCGAACATCGCCGAGCACCTGGTGGGGTCGGGACGTGGTGTGCGCGTCTTCGACAATTTTTCCAGCGGCAAACGCACGAACGTCCGCAGCTTTGCCGACAAGGCGGAGATTGTGGAAGGTGATTTGCGCGATCCCAAGTCGGTGGCGCAGGCGGTCAATGGCGTCCGTTTCGTGCTTCACCTGGGCGCGATGCCGAGCGTGATCCGCTCCGTGGAGGACCCGCGGACCACGAGCGAAGCCAACATCATCGGCACGGTGAACCTGTTGATCGCGGCGCGAGACGCGGGTGTCCAGCGCGTGGTATTCAGTTCTTCATCCAGCGTGTACGGCGACACGCCGACGTTGCCCAAGCGCGAAGACATGCCGCCATCGCCGTTGTCGCCGTATGCCGTCCACAAGATCACCGGAGAATATTACTGCACCATCTTCCGGCAGTTGTACGGGTTGGAGACGGTCTCGCTCCGGTACTTCAATGTATTTGGCCCAAGGCAGGACCCGCAATCGCAGTATGCGGCTGTCATCCCGCGATTCATCACCGCCATCCTGAAGGACCAGTCACCAACGATCTATGGCGACGGAAAGCAGACCCGTGATTTTTCCCACGTCGAAAACATCATCGAAGCCAACCTACTCGCCTGCCAGGCGCCCAAGGAAGCGCTCGGGCAGGCGTTCAACATCGCCTGCGGCGGCCGGGTGTCGTTGTTGGACCTCGTGGACACGGTGAATAAGATTCTCGGCAAAAACATCCGGCCGAAGTTTGACCCGCCGCGCCCCGGCGACATTCTCCACAGCCAGGCCGACGTTTCGAAGGCCGAAAAACTCCTCGGGTGGAAACCCCGCGTCGGGTTTCGCGAGGGCATCGAGAAAGCGGTGGCGTGGTACCAGCGGACGGGGAGCTGATCGCGATCAAGATGGCCAGCAGACAACGGGGCCTTTCCTTCAGTCTCATATTACTCCACATACCGATGTGTCAGATTCATCACGTCTCGATACGGAACGACGCCGAGCAATTTGCCGGCAGAATCGGTGACGGGCAAGGCGCGGAAATTGTACCGCTCGAACATTTCCGAAGCCTCTTTCAAGGTTTGGTCAGGGGCCAGCGTCAGTACGGTGCCGTTCATGATGTCGCGGAGCAGCGCGTCGTCGTCAACCCGCAAGAGTTCCGCAGCCGTCACGACGCCGAGGAGTTTTCCCTGCCCGTCGACCACGTACAGATAGGAGCGTGGCGCCTTGAGGGTCCCGATCTCCTGATAAGCCCGGCGGGCCTGGCCGACGGTGTTATCCGGGGGCAACATGAGGTACGAAGCGGTGAGGAAATCCGCGACCCTTACTTCCTGTTGGTGGAGGATTTGACTGACTTTCCCGGCCAGTCGTTTGCTCAGTAATTCCAAAATCAGCTTGGCTTCGGCGGAGGGCAGTACGGACAGGATATCCGCCGCCTGGCCCGGTGTCATCAAATCAATCAGCCGGGCGGCCTGCTCTTTGGGCATCGCGGCGATCAGGCCGCGCTGGGTGGTGGGGTCCATCTCCTCCAGCGTGTCCGAGGCGTTCTCCGTTTCCAGCTTGTGGAATATCGCGAACCGCTGGTCGTGACTGAGGGTCTCCAGAATGCGCGCCGCATCGGCGGCGGGCATCTTGGCCAGTTCTTCCCTGACCACCTTGAGCTTGATGTCCCCAGCAAAGCTCCCGATGTTCTCCGGCAACGGTTCCACGAGGTCCCACGCAACCGTCCGCTCGCGCAACGCCTCGCCCAACAGCCTGGCCACCCATCCCAGGCCCATCTGCCGCAACATCCCGCGCTTGCTCAGGTCGACGGCGATGACGTACAGATGGATCCGGATGACCGCCAGAATGGCGTCGTACACCACCTCGACCTCGCGGCCCTGCACGTCCAGAACCTTCTTGTCGACAATGTAATCCTGCAGGGGCACCGCGCCGTTCGGAACACCTTGCAGTTCTTCCAACGCCGTATTGATGTCGAACACAACACCATGGTTCGTCAGGATCTGCACTTTCTGCCACGGCAAATACAGAGTCGGTTCGCCGAATGGCCGGTGGACACAGAGGTGCGTGACCTCCGCCACCACGTCTTGATCCACGACCATCAGATCGGCCAGCCAGCCGATCTTGCGAGCGCCCACGAGCACCGGCCGCTTCCGCAGATCGCTGAGTCGATAGAGTTCCTCGGCGCCAATTGCGGTGGCGTGCGTGATCGTCGTCATGGCTGGTCCATTCTTCCCGCCGTCGTGACGGGAGACATTGCCACGCTGGCGCTCATCTGGGTGACGGCCGGCGCAATTGCCGCCTGCGTCGCGGCAGCCTTGTCAATCGGGTTGATTCCGCCAGAGGTCGCGGCGACGACAAACTTGAAGACCATGAGACCCACAAGCGAAATCAGATAGACCCGTAATCCCACAAGACAGATCTTCACGAACCTTGTGGTCGCGATTTCCGGTTTGGCGTACCGGCGGTTTACCAGCCGCACCTGGCCCGCCGTGCTCCGAAAGAACGCTGCGAGCGGAGTCCTGAAGAACCACTGCGCGAGCCTGCCATGTCGGCGTCCATCCGGCACCCCCGAGACCACTGAGCCGTCG